>Ga0214923_10000030_pt1 | contig 177035 bp, 175 predicted proteins | sample LL1510_MetaG_FD_177993 | JGI IMG/M metagenome (GOLD analysis project Ga0214923, IMG submission 177993) | Freshwater microbial communities from Lake Lanier, Atlanta, Georgia, United States - LL-1510 | ecosystem: Environmental > Aquatic > Freshwater > Lake | place: USA: Georgia | collected... | reverse complement strand
GCAGGTCTCGGTGTTGAAGTCATGTTGGCTAGCGATAATGTCCTACGTGGAGGACTGACACCCAAGCACATCGACGTTGCTGAGCTTTCTAGAGTTCTAGTTTTTGAATCGACTGAGGCCAATTTGGTGAAGCAGGTGGTTTTAGCCAACGGACTAAAAAAGTTTGATATACCAACTCCGGAATTTGATTTCTATGAAGTATCGGTGAGCCCAACAAATATTCTGGTCGATTTGAATTTGCCTGGGGATACCATATTGCTCTGCACTTCAGGCTCTATCGCAATCTCCACGAGCAAGGGAGAGCGCGAAGTTTTAGAAACTGGCGAAGCCTGTTTTGTTTCTGGGGATGCTAGAACTTTTACCCTGGCTGGAACTGGATCTGGCTATCTGGCAGTTAGCGCTGAGTAGCGATAAACGCACTCTCGATGATGTCTCGCAAGTTGAACTGTGCTTTCCAACCAAGCACCTGCTGAATTCTTGTCACATCGGCAGCTAAAGCCGCTGGATCACCTGGACGACGGTCGGTTAGTTCAACAGCGAAGTCTTCGCCAAGCACTTCCTTCATTATTTGTATAACCTCGAGAACTGATGAACCTTTTCCGGTGCCGACGTTGAATACCATGTGTTCCCTATTGGGCTGATCAAGGTAATCCAGTGCCACTACATGGGAGTCAGCCAGGTCAGAAACGTGCACATAGTCCCTGACACAGCTACCATCTTTGGTTGGCCAGTCTGAACCAAAAACTTGCACTGCCCGCTTATTGGCTATGGCATCCAACGCAATTGGAATCAAATTGGCAATTGACGTATCGGCAAGTTCTGCTGAAGCTGTTCCAGCGACGTTGAAGTATCTCAGGGCCACGGCATCGAGTCCCCAAGCCTTTTGAGCATTTTGAATTAGCCACTCACCGATTAGTTTTGTTTCACCGTAGGGATTAATCGGTTGGCAAGGGTAGTCCTCAGTTACCTGAGCTACCTCAGGAGATCCATATGCTGCTGCGCTTGATGAGAAAACTAAACGATTAACTCCAGCAACTTTCATAGCTTCCAGAAGATTAATCACCGAAACCACATTTTGTTTGTAGTAGTACTCGGGTCGCGCAACTGATTCGGCAACTGACTTTCGAGCGGCGAGGTGGATAACACCTTCAATTTTTTTATCTTTGAGGATTTGAGCTAACTCGGCTGTGTTTTCTTCTAGAGCCAGATCCATTTGCACTAGATGAATGCCATTAACTCGAGCCGAAAGACCCAAGCTCATGTCGTCTAGGGCAACTGCCTCGCGGCCAGCAGCCTGGAGAGCGCGAATAACGTGCGAGCCGATATATCCTGCTCCGCCGGTGACTAGAATCCTCATAAGAGCAAGATTATCTGCGAATCCAGCAGGAAAATCTTCCAAAAACGTTATGTTTCGCCTTGATAACGGTTTGAAATTGCCCCTCTCTCAACTTGACATTGCATTAGTTACGTTGATGTAATTACAACGGTGCAATCCAGTTAGGTTGCCTTGTGTTTTTTTGAGAGGAAGTCAGATGGGTCTGAATGATGATAAGAGTGGAGTTCCGGATGACTGGTTTATTGACCCGGCTCTCAGACAATTATTCGTAGACGACTCAAACGCAGACACCAACCCGCTAGCTTGGCAACGCGATGCAATCTGTTCCCAGACAGACCCAGAAGCCTTTTTCCCTGAAAAAGGTGGTTCAACTCGTGATGCCAAAAGAATCTGTTTAGGCTGTGATGTCAAACAGCAGTGTCTTGAATACGCCCTCCAAAACGATGAGCGTTTCGGAATCTGGGGCGGATTGAGCGAGCGTGAACGTCGTAAATTAAAGCGACGCGCTTAGTTCTGAGTTAGGCCACAGCATGAGTCTTACTGTGGTGACGGTCGTTCTATCAAATGACCAACCCATTTTTCTTGAAAACTGCCTCTCGGCGATTGAAAAGCAAAGTTTTCGATCAGATCGAATTCTCGTAGTTGACACTTCAACCGAAACTTCGACAGAAAAAGTTTTAGACGCTTTCGTCTCAAGATCCAGTAAGCATGCCGTAATCAAAGTTGAAGAGAAGGCCAATTTTGCTGAGCTTTCAGCCCTTGGTATCAAACAGGTTTTATCTGGAATCGAGAACTTAGCTAATGTTGCAGTCTGGTTGGTGCACGATGACTCTGTTCCAGAAGTTCACGCCTTGGCTGAACTGGTTCGAACACTAGAAGTTTCACCAATAGTTGGCATTGCTTCGCCAAAACAACTTGCTCTGGATAATCCAAAACTAATCGTGCAGCAGGGACTCACGGTCACCAGCTCACTAAAGCCTTTTTCAATTGTTAACGACGAGCTAGATCAGAAGCAGCATGATTCAATGAGCGATGTGCTTGCAGTTTCTAGTAACGCGATGCTAATTAGGGCAAGCCTTTGGGTTGAACTTGCTGGATTCTCACTCAGCGCTCCTGAACTGGCTCAGGATATTGAACTTGGTATCAGAGCACACCAACTTGGCTTCCGTGTTGTGGTTGTGCCAACTGCGAGAGTGAGGCATGGCGAACTCTCGCTGCATTCCAGACGCAATAGGAAATGGCTCGGTGGATCTGTAAAGTATGCCTTGGCCAAAGCGACGAATCACCTTCGACTATCACAGTGGCCAATGCTTTTAGCTTTTGGCTATTGGTTGAGTTTGCCATTGACATCTGTGGTTCAGATTTTCTACCTCATGCTTCTGAAAAGACCAGATCGAATCTGGTTCACGTTGCGAGCTAACTTCTGGGCTTTTTTGACATTTAGAGCCAGAATCCGAGATCGACACGGATTACCGATTAAGCCGCTTCGTGGACTCTTTGCAACTGCAACCCAGGTGAAGTCAAGGCGCAGGCTGGCACTTGAAATGGTTGAGCAACAGGAGAACCTAGCGAGCTTTGATAATCAACGGGAAAAAGCACAACTGAGTTTTGCCGCCGGTGGCGGTCTCTGGGTCATGCTTTTACTAGCAGCGCTATCCTTTGCCTACTTCCCGCTCGGGCAAGCAGTATTGGGCGGTTATGCACTGCCGCTTTCCGATCAGTGGCTGCAACTTTTTGCTAATGCCGGTTCCAGCTACCAGCACATCGGACTTGGCCTTGCTGCGCCAAGTGATCCGTTTAACTGGGTGCTGTTAGTGATTGGTTCAATTACTTTCTGGGCACCAAACACTGCGCTTAGTTGGTTGTTGCTGTTAGCCAAACCACTGGCTTTCTTCGGAGCCTGGCGACTACTGTCAACTCTTTCGGCAAGAAACTCACTCCGGGTTGTTTTTGCGTTGCTTTATGTTTTGTGGCCTAGTTTCACTACTAGCCAAGCCGAGGGTAATTTCCCAGCAGTCATATTTGCCATAAGCCTGCCCTGGCTAATTTTCTGCCTACTGAGAGTTGCGAAAGTTGGCATCAGCTCTTCGGTTCGATCATCAGCGCAGAGTTGGTCCTGGTTGGCAGCGAGTGGATTGCTCTTGGCAGTTTGCTACTCAAGTTCACCATCAAGCGTTCTAGTTTTGATCGGCGTAGTTCTGGTATTCCTATTCCTGATGGGTAAGCGTGTAATACTCGGGTTACTGGTGCTGATTCCCGCCGCAGCTATTTTCATTCCTTACCTGTTTTTTGCATTGGTTCAGAATCAGAATCCGTTGGCGATTCTCGTTGACCCAACACTGGCTATTCCAAATCAGCAACCTAATCTTTTTGAAGCATTAGCTAGCGACCAACCATTTGCCTGGGTTGCTTTAGGTATTTTAGCTCTGGCTTCCTTCTCACTAATATCTCGAGCAAGATCAATCCTGTTGAGTTGGATAGTCATCCTATTTGGGGTAGTAAACCTTTGGTTACTTTCATCCATTACCTTCCCTGGTGGAGGTTTGGGCTCAATAAATTTTCCTAGAGAGGGAATCGTCTATCTGAGCACCGAAGCAGCAGTTGCTGCAATAGCTCTCACCGTCTGTGTCGTTTTTGTAATTTGGTTGGATTCACTTACTCGGTCAGGTGTTAGAAAGCTTGTTGTAACAGCACTGCTGATTGCAGGGTTAGCCCCGTTAGCTGCAGCGTCAGCACTTACCCCAACAGAAATCAAATTTGGTGATTCAAGGAATCTACCGGCAATCTTTACCGCTGAAGCTAAAGCGGGAAGCCAACTTCGCCTCTTGATCATTACCGGTAACAGTGAGCAAAGCTTTAGAGCAGAAATAGTCCAACCTAACGGAGTTCGGCTTGATTCGATTTCTTCTTCCTATCGAATGAACCCAGTAAATCTTTCAAGTGAATACCCAGGCAAACCAGAGCTAGCTAAATTAGTAGCCAATTTGGTCTCGGCCAATGAGCAAGACATTCAAGCATCGCTCAAAGCCAGCGGTGTTGGTTTTGTGCTTGTGCCGGAATCCAGCAGTAATGGGGATATTCAAGTTGCCCTGAACGCAGCACCGGAATTGGATCAGGTTGGTAAAACTGATTTTGGACAACTGTGGCGAGTGAAAAAACCTGGTGAAATAACTACCGATGAATCACTTACCTATTGGTCGCTGACCAAAACCCTGCAACTTGCTGTCCTCATAGGCTTTGTTCTCTTGGCATTGCCAACTTCGAGGGGTCGTAAGCAACGAGTTTCAAACGAGTTTTCGGAAGGGGAGAGCGAATGATTTTCCTTCGTTTTGCCCGCTGGGTGGCTGTCGGTTTGGCTATTGCTGGGCTCATTTTCCTAGTTCCACCGGTAACTGTAATTGAGTCAAAAGCACCACAGGCGCAGAGCCTTCAGGTCAGCGCTAAGGATCTTCAACTAACCTGCTCAGGACCAGTAGTTCTTGCTGGGGGATCTTCTGGAACTTCGGTGAATAGTTTCCGAAGACTCGGTAATGCCAGCATCGCAACAACCTACTCCGGTGCTAGCCAGACAACTCTGGAAAGTATTGGTGGTCAGAAAATTATCGGTTATGGGATTAGGCAGGATGTTGTCGGAAAGCTTGGTGGTGCTGGTTCAGCCAAGGTGGTTGATAAAACAGGAACGACCGAGCAGGGCTCAAGCTTACTGAGCGTGAATCAAACCCAGTTGGTTGACGACAGATCTATCAAAGGACTTTTAGCAGCACCATGTATTAGACCAAAGTCAGAGTTTTGGTTGGTGGGTGGCTCAACCAGTGTTGGACGTGAAGCACTGCTAATCCTTACAAACCCATCGGCAGTTGATGCAACCGTTGATTTGAGTATCTTTACTGAAAACGGTTCATCTCATTCGGCTGGATTAAGTGGTGTCTCGGTTCGTAAGAATTCAACCACCGTCCTGCCCATGTCATCTTTTGTTCTGCGAGCTGAATCAATTGCGGTTCAAATTCAGAGTTTCGGTGGATCAATCATTGCCGTGCTCCAGCAAAAAGCAATTCGGGGAACTAAAGCAAATGGTGCGGACTACATATTCCCAAGTGAAGTAGTTGCCAAGGAATCCTTCTTCCCTGGAATCCTAGTTCGAGGAGCTACGGATGCGGCTAAGTATCGAAAAGTCTCAGCTGCTTATTCCGATGTTCAAAACATGCTCAGAGTTTTTGTTCCAGGCGATCAGGATGCCAATCTAACTTTCCAGGTCATTGGAACTGACTCAGAGACATTCGGTACGGCAATCTCGGTTAAAGCTCCTGCGGGGAGGGTATCTGACTTTGAGATTACTGGACTCAAAAACGGTGACTATTTTGGAATCTTAACTTCCGATGTTCCGGTTCGATCATCGCTGCGATTAGTCAGAGCTAAGTCGACCGGAGATAAGTTTGTTGACTTTGCTTGGATCAATTCAGCTCAAAGCTTTGATTCGACCAGATTCGTTGCGGTGCCAAATTTTGGAATTACAAAATTGAGCATTGTTAATCCAGCAACAAAGTCGGTAACTGTCACACTGCGTATCGGTGGTGCAGTGGTAAAGCGCAACATTGCGGCAGCATCCGCCGAGGTGGTTCAGTTAGCTAAAGGCTTAGGGGTTGGGATATCACCGAGTGGGCTAGTGTATGCGAATCTGGTAATCGACAGTCAGGGTCGAGTTGCCACCTTACCGGTGGTTGATGAAAAGAACATCAGCGGTCAGGTAACCGTATCGATTCACTAATCTTCGTCGCCGAAGATAAGTTCCCATGGTTCCTTGTCAATCAGTGCCGCTGCGGCTTCGAAGACATGGTGTTCGATTCGAATTCGCTCCTCATTCGGATCCGAGGATGCACCGAGCCGCATGATTGGCAAACGGTAGAGAATTATGGTCTTGCTCGGTTTTCTAATTGACCAGCGTTTGACATAGGTGGAATTGATACCGACTATCGGCGCATCGAGAATCAGCGCTGTCATTTCACCCAACTCTTCCGGCCAGCGTTCCCGAATGTATTCAACGGTGGCGTCAACGATTACGCGGAAGTTATCCTGGGTGGCCCCTCCGGTGCGATACAGGCTTCCGGTCAATGAATGTCTGATACCCCGTCCATGGCGATCACGCCCTGAACGGTTAGTTTTTGAAGACATGGAGTCATTGTATTCTTGACTGATGGAGAAGAGGGATTAATGTCAGTAAATTGGGACGCCATCGTAAAAACCTATGATGTCAGGGGGCTGGTTGATGTCGACCTAACCGATGATGTGGTTCGTGCCCTCGCCGCAGGGTTCGTTGATGAACTAGAGCTTTCCGGCAAGCAAGTTATCGTCGGGCACGATATGCGTGACTCATCACCGAGATTTGCTCAGGCCTTTGCCGAAGGCGCTACTAGTCGCGGAGCCGATGTAATAAACATTGGTTTGTGCTCCACCGATGAGTCCTACTACGCATCGGGTTCACTTAATCTTCCAGCAGCCATGTTCACCGCTAGCCATAACCCAGCAACATACAACGGTATTAAGTTCTCCAGAGCTGGAGCAAGAGGAATCAGCTTAGATACCGGATTGGCAAATATCAGGGACAGGGCAAAAAGTTTTCTGGCAGAAGGCATAACTGCTGTTGCTAAGCCAGGTTCGGTGAGTGACCAGGATGTTTTAGTTGGCTACGCGGGATACCTTCGCCAGCTTGTTGATTTGAGTGATGTCCGTCCGATGAAAATAGTGGTTGATGCAGCCAATGGCATGGGTGGGCTAACTGTTCCGGCAGTGCTTGGAATTGCAGCTGGGTTGGATAAGTTGCCAATTGAAATTAGCGAGATGTATTTCGAACTGGATGGCACTTTCCCAAACCATGAGGCAAATCCACTAGAGCCGAAGAACCTGGTTGATCTTCAAAAAGCAGTTGTTGCCCACAATGCAGATCTGGGTCTGGCATTTGACGGTGATGCCGATAGATGTTTTGTTATCGATGAAAAAGGTGACGCAGTGACACCGAGTGCGGTTGCTGCAATGGTGGCTAGAAGAGAGATCGCTAGAGTCAGATCAGCCGGTGAGGCAGGAACTATCACTGTGCTCTATAACCTAATCACTTCGAAAATAGTTGCTGAGGTAATCAAGCAAGATGGAGCCACCGGTGAACGGACCAAGGTTGGCCACTCGTTGATCAAGGACCGCATGGCCGAGACCAATGCGATTTTTGGTGGGGAGCACTCAGCGCACTACTACTTCAGAGATTTCTGGGGTGCGGATAACGGCATGCTCGCCGCCATGCACGTGCTGGCCGAGTTCGGTCATCAGGACCTACCGCTTTCTGAATTGGCTAGGCAATACAACCCCTACTTCCTATCCGGTGAAATCAACTCGACGGTCTCAGATGTTCCATCGGCCAAGAATCGGATTCGTGTGGCTTTCGCAGATCGGGCCAGCTTTGATGAATTTGATGGCATTACCGCCCAAGGAGAGTCAGCTGGTGCCTGGTGGTGGTTCAACGTTCGCGCTTCAAACACAGAACCGTTGCTGCGCCTGAATGTTGAATCCAGAGATGCAGCCGTAATGGAGCAAATTCGCGATGAGGTTTTAGGGCTCATCCGTAGGTAACAGTTTGGTATCTAGGGCAGTTATTTTCAGGCGATAATAGAGAACATGAACGCGCCAGCCAAGACCGGTTTCGACTACAAGGTTGCTGATTTAAACCTCGCTGACTTTGGTCGCCACCAGATGCGATTAGCTGAAAACGAGATGCCAGGGCTCATGGCTCTGCGTGAAGAGTTTGGTCCAGCTCAACCGCTACGCGGAGCAAGAATTGCTGGCTCACTGCATATGACGATTCAGACTGCGGTATTGATTGAAACCCTGGTGGCTTTGGGAGCAAAGGTTAGATGGGCTTCTTGCAACATCTTCTCAACCCAAGATGAAGCAGCCGCTGCGGTTGTGGTGGGTCCGAACGGATCAATAAGTCTTCCAGCTGGAGTTCCAGTGTTTGCTTGGAAGGGTGAATCACTCGAGGAGTATTGGTGGTGCACCGAGCGTATTTTTGATTGGACTCAGGAAGCTATAGCTGAAGGTGCTGATTACACCGGACCAAACATGATTCTTGATGACGGTGGCGATGCGACACTGTTGGTGCACAAGGGTTATGAATTTGAGCAGGCTGGATCTGTGCCACCTGCCGGAGTTGAAGATAACGAAGAGTATCGAGTCATACTGGAACTGCTTCGCAAAGAGTTTGAAAAGAACAACAAGCGATTTTCCTCAATGGTGGGAGATATCTACGGTGTCACCGAAGAAACCACCACCGGAGTCAAGCGACTATACGAGATGTTCAAGCGTGGCAGTTTGCTTTTCCCTGGCATCAATGTCAATGACTCGGTTACAAAGTCCAAGTTTGATAACAAGTATGGAATTCGCCATTCACTGCCAGATGGTCTAAACCGAGCCACAGATATCCTGATTGGTGGCAAAACGGTGTTTATTGCCGGCTACGGCGATGTCGGTAAAGGGGCCGCAGAGGCAATGCGTGGTCAAGGAGCCAGAGTAATCATCAGCGAGGTTGATCCGATCTGTGCCCTGCAGGCTGCGATGGATGGTTTTCAGGTAACCACGATTGACAAAGTGGTTAGCGAAGCTGACTTCTTTATTACCGGTACCGGAAACGCCGGAATTATCCGTCCGGAACATGTAATGAAGATGAAGCATTTGGCTGTTATTGCCAATATTGGGCATTTTGACAATGAGATTGACATGGACGGTATTAGCCGCATTCCTGGCATCAAGAAGCTTGAGGTGAAGCCTCAGGTCCACGAGTGGCAATTACCTAATGGCAATTCGGTTTTGATCCTTTCCGAAGGCAGGCTGATGAACCTTGGCAATGCCACGGGGCACCCCAGCTTTGTGATGAGCACTTCGTTCAGCAACCAGGTGCTAGCCCAGATCGAGCTTTTCACCAAGCGAGATGAATATCCGGTTGGTGTTTATATTCTTCCTAAGCATTTGGATGAGAAAGTAGCGCGACTACACTTATCTGCATTGGGAGTTGAACTTACCGAACTGAGTCGAGACCAAGGTCGCTACATCGGTGTCGAGCAAAACGGGCCGTTCAAACCGGATCACTACAGATACTAGAAAGTTCAAGATATGCCGAAACTTCTAATTGTCGAAGACGATGATGCGCTAAGAGAGCAACTCGAGATAGGTCTAACCGCAAGCGGCTTTGAAGTCTGCTTTGCAGCTACCGGAACCGCAGCCATCCCTGCCTTCGAGGAGCACAATCCGGATTTGATTCTGCTCGATCTGATGTTGCCTGGTAAGACAGGCATCGAGATTTGCACTGAGATACGTCGGACCTCCGGTGTTCCAATCATCATGCTTACGGCAAGAACTGATGACAGTGACATGATTCGCGGTCTAGAAGCAGGTGCTGATGACTACGTCACCAAGCCATACAAGACCGACGTTTTGGTTTCCAGAATCAAGGCAAGGCTTAGACCAATTAGAGCTAAAACCACCGAGCACCCAATTATCAAAATTGGTCCAGTTGAGATGGACACGCTAAGTCACGAGGTCCGCAAGGGTGACAAAAAAATTAGCCTCACCCCACTTGAATTCAAACTGCTACTAACTCTGGCATCTCACCCGAACGAGGTCTTCAGTCGCGAAATGCTACTTGAGCAGGTTTGGGAATATACCTACAAGGCAGACACCAGACTGGTGAATGTCCACGTGCAGCGCCTTCGTTCAAAGATCGAAGACGACCCAGAAAATCCACGATTGGTACTCACTGTCCGTGGCTGGGGTTATAAAGCTGGTCCGGAGTAAGAAGTGTTTAGCCGCCTAGTAAAAGCGGCTCTAGGCCTATTTCGGTCTTCGCTGCAGATTAGGGCCTTGGTTTATACCGTGGCTCTGTCTGGCTCAGCTCTGGTTCTTCTTGGTGGAGTGCTGAGTGTTTCTATCGGAAATGGTTTGTTTAGCACCCGAACCGACCACGCACTGGAGGAGAGCCAGAGAGCTCAAAAAGCCGTTGCTCGCATATTTGAAGGATTTGATGGATCCAGCACCTGGGAACTGAATCAGGCGATTGATCGAGTAGTTCCAGAACTTGAGTCGAGAGTGGTTTCGCAAACTAGAAGCGTAGCTTTCACAAATACTTTCAATCGCAGCAACTCCTGGAAACTGAAGAACCGGGCATCCGAGAGTTTCGATAAAAACCTAATCGGTGAAGATTTCAAAGAGTCGGTTCTTGCTTCAAATGAATTGCAGTCTCAAACCGTTCAGATTGTTCGAGATGGGGATTCTGTTCCAGCAGTTCTAACTGGGCAGAAAATAGTCTTGCCGGGTAAACACGAATTTCTGCTGTTTCTGATTTATGACATGTATAACGAGCAACAGACTCTGGCCTTTGTTCAGGGAACGCTGGTCCTAGGTGGTTTTGTAACACTGTGTATTATCGGCTTTTTCTCCTTCTTGGTTACGAGTTGGCTCGTTAGACCGGTGCAGGATGCGGCAGAGGCCAGTGAGCTAATTGCAAGCGGAGATCTTTCGAGACGTTTGCCGGTTCGTGGCTCAGATGTGGTTGCGGTGTTGGCAACATCTTTTAATCACATGGCAGATAGTTTGCAGGAAAAGATCCGTGCCCTAGGTGAACTATCGAACATGCAGCAGCGATTTGTTTCTGATGTTTCGCACGAACTTAGAACACCACTGACCACACTGAGATTGTCTGCTGACTTCCTGTATTCAAACAGAGAGATACTTCCTGAGAACACCGTTAGAACAGTTGAAATCTTGCATGATCAGATGGATAGGTTCGACAAGCTGCTCATAGATTTGCTAGAGATTTCCCGCTATGACGCCGCTGGAGTGAAGCCTGAATTTGAGGTTCAAGATCTCAATGGTCTGGTAGGTAGTTCGCTTGCTGCTATTCAACAGTTCGCTGATTCCAAAGGCGTCTACCTGGATGCAGAAATACCGGCTGGACCAGTTCAGTGCGAAGTTGACTCTAGACGCATAGAAAGAATCCTAAATAACCTGCTCACTAACGCCATTGAGCACAGTGAGGGCAAGCCGGTCAAAATCAGGGTTGGTCAAAATACTCAGGCCGTTGCCGTTACAGTTACCGACAACGGTATCGGTATGAATCACGAAGAACTCACCCAGGTCTTTGGAAGATTCTGGCGTGCAGATCCATCGCGTAAGCGAACCACCGGTGGAACTGGTCTTGGCCTTGCAATCTCAATCGAAGATGCGCACCTGCACAATGGCCTCTTGGAAGTCACTGCGGAACCAGGACTTGGTGCTTGCTTTAGATTAACTATTCCTAAGCGGCAAGACGTGGCGGATTTTGTTTCACCCCTGCCACTTGCTGTGGAGAAACTTATTTAGTCCCCAGTCAAGATCTTTTTTATAAAGCTTTGAGAATTCAAATCAGAATTCTCGAGTGCTTGATTTTCTATTCCCTTCTAAGTGTGTAGTTTGTGCTAAGCCAACAAAACCAATTTGCACCGATTGTTTGTTGAAACTGAGTTTGCAACCAAGAAAGGAACTCAGAGACATACCCGTTTTTTACCTCAGCGAATACGGTGAGGAGATCGGAAAAGTCCTCACCTACATAAAAGACAAAGGGGTTACCGCTTTGATTCCGCAACTCATTGGAAAAAGGAATTTACTGACTGATTTTTCTGAAGTGCTGTTGGTGCCAATTCCCTCATCGCCGGCAAATCTCAAGAAGAGAGGTTTCAGCCATACTCTGCTGATGGCCAAAAAGTTGGCTAGAGGTCAAACAGGGAGCAGGGTATGGGATGTTCTAGTTAGTTCCAAAAGGCGAGCAGATCAAACTCAATTGGGGCCAGAGGAGAGAAGGGCAAATCTCGCAGGTGCCTTCAGGGTAAAACCTTGGGCTATGCCTGGTCAGCCGGTACTGCTAGTTGATGATGTCCATACCACCGGCGCAACCGCTCATGAGGCTGCTAGGGTCCTAAGTCAGGCAGGTTATAGTGTGCTCGGTTGCTGGGTTGTGGCCCTCGTCAAGGGGCCTAAACCCAGTTAAACAGGGCTCTCTTGGCGTTCAGTTGGGCAGTCTAAGATTGAAGGAGTATGCCCTATAGCGTTTGGAGCCTAACTTGGTGTCAATAGTCGATCGTCTACTTCGTGCTGGTGAAGGCAAGATTCTTGCCAAACTCAACTCCATTGTTAAGTCAGTCAATGCCCTAGAACAGGACTTCTCTGCTCTGAGCGATGAGGAGCTCCTGCACGAAACGGCTCTTTTGAGAGAGCGTTATGTTGCCGGTGAGACTCTGGATGACCTGCTACCTGAGGCATTCGCCGCTGTTCGTGAAGCAGCCAAGCGTACCCTGGGTCAGCGCCACTTTGATGTTCAGATTATGGGTGGAGCTGCGCTTCACCTAGGCAACATTGCTGAAATGAAAACCGGTGAAGGTAAGACTCTGGTGGCAACCCTTCCTGCCTACCTGAACGCGATTGCTGGCCGAGGAGTTCACGTAGTTACCACCAACGATTACCTTGCTGGTTATCAAGGTGAATTGATGGGTCGTGTCTACCGAGCCCTGGGTATGTCAACCGGAATTATTCTTTCTGGCCAGACTCCTGATGTTCGTCGTGAACAGTATCTGTGTGATATCACCTATGGAACAAACAACGAATACGGTTTTGATTACCTGCGCGATAACATGGCGCAGAGTTCTGCTGATTTGGTTCAGCGCGAGCACTTCTTTGCCATCGTGGACGAGGTTGACTCGATTTTGATCGATGAAGCTAGAACACCGCTGATTATTTCTGGTCCATCCTCGGGTGAAGCTAACCGCTGGTTTGCCGAGTTTGCCAAGATTGCCGAAAAACTTCAATCGGTGATTGATTACGAAGTTGATGAGAAAAAGCGCACGGTTGGAATCTTAGAACCAGGCATCACCAAGGTTGAGGCATATCTTGGAATTTCAAACCTTTACGAGTCAACTAATACACCTCTGATTTCATTCCTAAACAACTCGATCAAGGCCAAAGCCCTTTTCAAGAGGGACAAAGACTATGTGGTGATGAACGGTGAAGTGCTAATTGTTGATGAGCACACCGGTCGTATCCTTGAAGGCCGTCGCTACAACGAGGGTATTCACCAGGCAATCGAGGCTAAAGAAGGTGTTCCAGTAAAGGCTGAGAACCAGACTTTGGCTACGGTGACCCTGCAGAACTATTTCAGACTCTATAAAAAGCTCTCCGGTATGACCGGTACTGCTGCCACTGAGGCTGCCGAGTTTATGTCGACCTACAAACTAGGTGTTGTTCCAATTCCAACCAACCGACCAATGATTCGTATTGACCAGTCTGACCTGATCTATAAGAACGAGGCGGTCAAATTCGCCATGGTCGTTGAGGACATTGCTGCCCGTCACGCTACCGGTCAACCAATTCTGGTTGGTACCACAAGCGTGGAAAAGAGCGAGTATCTATCCAAGTTGCTGGCTAAGCGTGGGGTTCGACACGAGGTATTGAACGCAAAGAACCACGCCCGTGAAGCTTCCATTGTCGCCCAGGCTGGTCGTTTGGGAGCGGTTACCGTGGCAACCAACATGGCTGGTCGTGGAACTGACATCATGCTCGGTGGAAACGCCGAGTATTTGACCTACGAGGCCTTGGCTAAGAAAGGCTACGATTCGGTTGAAAAGCCGGAGGAGTATGAGGCTGCGTGGGGAACTGCCTACGAAGAAGTCAAGGCTCAGGTTGCCAGCGAAGCCGAGAAGGTAGTTGCAGTCGGTGGACTTTACGTTCTAGGAACTGAGCGCCACGAGTCTAGACGTATTGATAACCAGCTCCGTGGTCGTTCCGGTCGTCAGGGAGACCCAGGTGAGTCTAGGTTCTATCTATCGCTAACTGATGATCTGATGCGACTGTTTAATTCCGGTGCTGCCGCCGCTTTGATGAACCGTAGCAACATTCCGGATGACATGGCCATCGAATCTTCTGTGGTTTCTAAAGCTATTGCTAGTGCGCAGGCTCAGGTGGAAGCACGTAACGCTGAAATTCGCAAGAACGTTTTGAAATATGACGATGTTCTGAACCGTCAGCGTGAAGCGATTTATTCTGACCGCAGACACATTCTCGCTGGGGACGACCTCACTGCAAGAGTCGACACTTTCCTAGTTGATGTGGTGACCGACATTGTGAATGGACACATCGCAGATAATGCTGGAAGTGACTGGGATCTTGAATCGCTCTGGACAGATTTGAAGACCATTTACCCAATCGGACTTACTGTTGAAGAAGTTTTGACTGAAGCCGGTTCTAGAAGCAAATTAACCCGTGCTTGGCTTACCAACGAACTTGTCTCTGATGCGCGAATCGCTTACTCAAACCGAGTAAACCAGGTCGGCGAAGTTGCGATGCACGAGCTGGAAAGAAGAGTTGTGCTTTCGGTCTTGGACAGAAAGTGGCGAGATCACCTGTATGAGATGGATTATCTAAAAGAGGGTATTGGTCTTCGTGCGATGGCTCAGCGTGATCCACTGGTTGAGTATCAGCGTGAGGGATACAACATGTTCAACCAGATGATGGGTGCGATCAAAGAAGAGTCGGTCGGTTTCTTATTCAACCTAGATGTTCAAGTTGAACCACAGATTCAAGCTCAACCAACCACATTGACTTTTAGTGCTCCTGGTGAAACCGGTGAGACCGAGATCAAGAGCTCAAACAATGTGAATAAGCCGAAGGATGAGGGACCGGGCAGTTCCTTCTTCAAGAAGTAGCGATTAGTCAGAGAACTGCGACGCTTTTGGCTCGCCAACGGCCGTTATAGCCTTCCAGGCGAATGGCAACTGCTCTGGCACGATCACGATTGTGGACTATGACTACACCTTCGATTACTCCGTCGCGAGGACTGAACTTAGAAATCTTGCCAATTGAGATGTTTGGTCTTAGCACCTTGGCTTGCTGCTGAGCTCTCGTGCGATTGAATGCCAGCGCTCGTTGCCTGAGTTGCTGGTAAACGCCGTCACTTAACCACCTGGCGCTCTGTTCCACGTCTCTGATTCCGGCAAGAGTCTCGATGACGGCTTGGGCTAGGAAGGCAAGTATTGGTGTTGGATCACCTAAATCAGCAGTAGAGGTAAATTGGGCACCGAAGAATTCATCGGCCTCGATTGGGTTTGACACTGCTCGTTTGGTGGAGGTTTTACCTGTTGGTGGCATAGATGTGCATCTTCCCCCCGCGCATGACTAAAAAATAAGTTATCCAAAAACATTCATTTTGCCTAATCGGGAACATGCCTGTGGAAAAGATAAAACCTGGTTTTAGATTATGTAAGCATCGGGCATGACCATAGAAACACTGATGGAGGACCTAGAAGCGCAAGCATTCTTTGCCAAGTTACCTAGAAAAATATCTGAAAACCAGAAAATACTTTCAGCAATTATTACGGTTGGAGTGAAAGATCCAATTACTCTTCATTTGACTTCACCACTGGTTGGCAAAGACTTCATTGCTGGATTCACTCTTAGAAACAACAAACCAGCATGGTCGGTAATAACCTTCAACTCTCTTATTTCTTTAGACACCATTGGGCTCGATGCAGAGTTTTTGGAAACTGAACTCAGTCTTTTGGAATTAGTAGAAGCAAAATTGTTTCAAGTTCCACTAACCATAAAACTTAGATACGGTGTTAGTCGTACTGGGATGATTTTGCAAATACGGGGAGGACTTTTTGAATTTCGTTCCGCTGGAATTATCCAGTGGTTCACAGTTGCAGCATTGGAATCTCTGATTGTGGAGAATTTGAGCAACCTTGCCTAAGTTTTAGCAACATAATCTCTATGTCTATGATGCTGCGCAGAAGAAAGCGCAAGGTGAGTCTGCCAGGACGGCTTGGGTCTAGAAGAAGCAGAATGTTGATCTCTCTTGCGCTGATACTTATCGCCTTAGCATCTTTTCTTTTCAGTACTGAAAGCAATAGAAGCAGCAAGGAATACTATGTTGCACTCAGCGATTTAGCGCAGCAGAGTGAATTAACCGAGGACAACGTTTCACTTGTCCGTCTAGATTTAGGTCAGCAGCAAGATCGCTACCTAACTCCAGCCGATACCAAGAAGACCTGGCTTATCAAATCTCCAGTGCGAGCTGGGGAGTTGGTGCCGATGTCGGCATTGGAAGATATAAACCAAGCTGATTGCGTGGCTATGAAAATCCAACTAGGAATCGAGCTGAGTCAAACAATTCATGTTGGTGACCAGCTGGATATCTGGGCAGGGGAGCAGAATTCATCGGTTGATACTTTTCCAGTGCAGATCATTACCAAGGGCCAACTGAGAAAGATTTACCGGCAGACAGATTCACTAAGCCAAACGGTTGAGGCAATAGAAATCTGCGTTTCGGTTGCCGAGATAAGATCTGTAGTTCATTCGATAGCCAAACAGGACGTTCTAGTCGGGGTGCTTACCAAATGACCAGCACCATAAAGATTGGTCGCAGGCAAGCACATCTGTCTGTTGTCGACGAGTCTCCGCCCATAGTTACAACTCAGGGTTTCCCGATACCTGCTGTGGCATGCTTTTCAGGAGCTGGCTCGCCAGGTCGAAGCACAATTGCGGTGAACCTTGCCTCTGAGTTTGCCTTAGCTGGACAGCGAGTTCTCTTGGTGGATCTGGATACTCTAGCCCCGTCAATATCCCTTCAATTGGGTCTAACCGACACTCCTGCTGGCCTATCAGCCCTCCTGAGGTTAGTCGAGCAGAACAGGTTATCTAGAACTGAATTTTCTAGACTTACTGTTCGGGTTGACTTAGGCCGAAATGAATTAATTTTCATTCCAGGTTTGTCTTCAGCGGTGCGTTGGCCAGAGGTAAGCATGGAGCGGGTAAGCGGTCTACTGGAGGCAGTAAAGAGCCAATTTGACCTTGTGGTGTTTGATTTATCTCAACCGGTTCACACTAGGAGCAAGCTGCAACATCCCTCCTTGGCTATGGAGGATCGGGATGCCTTACTTGCAGGGGTGTTAGAAGCCTCGAGCAAGATTGTCTTCATTTCTGGTTCAGATCCGATTGCCGCCAAGCGCTTTATTGACGCAAAAGGGTTCCTCAGTGACACTGCTTCCAAAGCAGAGCAGTTCGTTGTGGTGAATCGCTTCAGAACCGCAGCCCTTGGGCCATCGGCTAAAAACGAACTGGAGCAGACCTATGAGCGATTGCTGTCGCTGCGAATAGATTGCTTTATTCCTGATGAACCAGAGAACTTTGATCGCAGTATCCGAAATGGATTACCGCTAGCACTGTTGAAACGCTCAAGTCCAGCCAGGGCAGAGCTAAGGCAGTTGGCTAATCAGATTTTGCTAAGTTCAGCCAAAGCCCAAAGTGGCTAGACTTTTTAGGTGTCTACGCTTTCAGATTTGATGAAAAAGTATGGTCAGGAACACGAACCTGACCTCGAGTGGCTGTTGGCACTTGTCGCAGACTGGCAGGTTATTGCGGATTTGAGTTTTGCCGATCTAGTGCTTTGGATATCAGATGGCAAAAAGGGTTTTATTGCAGCCGGTCATGCCAGACCATCAAGTGCGGCAACAGTTTTCTATCGGGACATCAATGGAAAGAATGTTGAAAAAGCTTGGGCTGGATTAGTTTCAAAAGCTTTCACCACCGGTGAAATTGTTGAATACGGTGAGCCGGATGTCTATCAAGGTGTTCCAGCAAGATTGAGCGCAATACCGGTTTTTAGAAGATTAAACGTCGATAGCGGTGATGACATCACTCCATCACCAATTGCCGTGGTCACCAAGCACACCAACCTAGGTGAAGCTGCCGCTCCTAATAAAACCAGAATCAATCTTTCAGCACTTGGCGATAAGTTACTCAACATGGTGGCCGACGGTAGCTATCCGATGTTCTCAGCCCAGAGTGCTCCAAGAAGGGGTGCCCCTCGTGTCAATGATGGTCTACTGCATCTCGATTCCAAAGGTGCCGTAGTTTTCTCCTCACCCAATGGGATATCAGCTTTTCAAAAACTTGGAGTTAATGGAGAGCTCGAGGGTAGATCCTTAGTTGCTATAACCGATGAACTAAATAAGGGCAGACTCAATGTCGATGAGAACCTACCCACCGTGGTTTCCGGCAAAGTTCCATGGCGAGCAGATATCGAAGGTAATTCATCTGCGCTGAGCGTTAGAGCGATACCTATTTATGAAGGCGGTAAGCACACCGGAGCTATCTTGCTTTGCCGTGATGTTACTGAGCTGCGTCGCCAGGAACGTGAACTAGTCACCAAGGATGCCACTATCCGAGAGATTCACCACCGAGTGAAAAACAACCTGCAGACAGTTGCCTCTCTTCTTCGCATTCAAGGCCGTCGAAGCAAATCCCCAGAGACATTAGAAGCCCTAAGTGACGCCGGTCGCCGTGTAGCAGCTATTGCCGTGGTGCATGATTCATTGAGCGAGGGCCTAGCTCAGGATGTTAACTTCGATGAGGTATTTGATCGAATCATCGCCATGGTTGGTGAATTAGCCGGTGCATACAATGCCAAGGTAACCAACCTTCGGATTGGTAAATTTGGCAGATTACCCTCAGAATTAGCCACGCCACTGGCAGTGGTGCTGACTGAAATTGTGACCAATGCCTATGAGCATGGCTTGGCTAATAAGGTTGGACACCTAACGGTCACCGCAGCTAGGAAAGCCAAAAAACTTTTGATTACGGTTGCAGATGATGGTGTTGGCTTTGATTCAACCAAGCCAATGACTGGTTTGGGAACTCAGTTGGTGGCTACTCTTGTCGAGTCTGAACTACGCGGAAAGATTGGCTATAAGTCGAGTAAATCTGGAACTACCGTGACGATTGAGGTGCCGGTAGCTTAGGCAGATCTGCGAGCGCGAGCATACTTGCGCTTTAGTGACTTGCGCTCTTCTTCGCTAAGCCCACCCCAGATGCCACTGTCCTGGTTTTCTTTGATGGCATACTCAAGGCAACTTGCCGAAACTTTGCATTCGCGACAAATGGCTTTAGCTTGTTCAATCTGGTCTACTGCTGGCCCCGTGTTACCTATCGGAAAAAAGAGTTCTGGATCTTCTGTTCGACAGCGAGCATCTGTTAGCCATGGCAGTTCCATATATTCATGTTCCTTAGATCGAAAATGCTATTTCCACACCAAAATTCAGGGCTGGAAGTGCATGCGCGAGGCGCTATGTCACCTATTTTTTCACAACAGGGGTGGTTTGTAAATACCCCATTTAGGCTTGATGTTATGCCGAAGCTGAACATCGACCTTACCCTGAAGGGTTTGGCCCTAGCATTCTTCTTGGAAGCCCTGGTGATGTATGGGGCATCAGTGGCAATTATCTGGGCTATGTTCACAGGTGCTGCAAAAGCCCTTGCTACAGATGCAGTACTACTACTGCTAACTGCTGGTGCAGCAATTTGGTTAACCCTTGCAGCAAAAGCAATTCTAAAAAGAAAACGTTGGGCTAGAAGCGCAGGCGTATTCTGGCAACTAATTCAACTGACCATAGCTTTTGGAACTTTTGAAGCAAGTGTTTTGGCTGGTCTTGCTATAGCAATTCCATCAGTGCTGGTTTTCTTTACCCTGTTCAATCGACAGGTCGTCGAGGCTACCTTAGAAAGTCGTGATTAGAACTCTAAGACCTTACGCAGCATTGCAACGTGGCCGGTGGCTTTGACGTTGTATAGCGCGTGGGAAACCTTACCGTTTTCATCAATTACGAAAGTTGATCTAATCAAACCTTCGTAAATCTTTCCATACATGCTCTTTTCACCAAAAGCACCGTATGCCTTGATTACCTTCATCTCAAGATCACTTAGCAAATCAAACTTAAGTCCCTCTGCTTTGCGGAACTTAGTAAGTTTTGCTGGGGCATCAGGGGAAATTCCAACCACAGCGTAGCCAGCCTTTTTTAGAACGTTCATGTTCTCTTGGAAATCACAAGCCTGCTTGGTGCAGCCTGGGGTTGAGGCGGCTGGGTAGAAGTAGACAATAACCTTCTGGCCTTTGAAATCAGCCAAAGAAACGGTCTTCTCGTCTTGGTTTTTCAACTTGAATGCGGGGGCTTTAGAGCCAGTTTTTAGTTCAGTCATGCCTCTAATCTAGTGAAACTAGACCCAGCGTCAAACTTGGAATACCCTCTAACTAACTGCTATTCTTGAAAATCGCTGCCAATGGCAATGCGCCTCTAGCTCAATCGGCAGAGCAACTGACTCTTAATCAGTGGGTTCCGGGTTCGATTCCCGGGGGGCGCACGAAACCCCGGTTCCTTCTCACGAGGACCGGGGTTTCACTTTGTCGTCGATCGGGCCAAATCTTCAGAGAGATGCTTGAATCTGCTCGGGGAGCTCAGAGGGTAATCACTGCATTGATCTTTTTGGCTCAAACTGAGCGAGATGCAAAATCATTAATATCAGGTATCTAAGGCATTGGTTTATCCTTGAACTACAGGTTCAGTGGAGGCAAAATGCGAAGGTTAGCCGGTTTGGCATTGGCCATAAGCCTGAGCGTGTTCTCTGGGGGATGGTTTTCTAGCAATGCTTCTGCTGGTGAAGCAACATATGGTTCCTCTATTGTTTCTGCTGGGCAGGCTTTTACCTGTGACATCACTTTGTCTGGGGATGCTAGATGTTGGGGAGCAAGTGCTGCTAATCAGACAAAGATCCCTGAGGATCTTGGAAAAATAGCTCAAATAAGTTCCGGTGGATTCCACGTTTGTGCTTTGACGTTGGCAGGTGATGTGCGCTGTTGGGGTTCAAACAATCAGGGACAAAGCTCAGTTCCAGCAGATCTTGGAAAAGTAATCCAGGTAAGTGCGGGATTCGAACACACCTGTGCGGTTACATTATCTGGAACAGTTCGATGCTGGGGTTCTAACTCAGATGGACAGAGAACAGTGCCAAGCTATCTGGGTAAAGTGGCTCAGGTTAGCGCAGGTCTTTATCACACCTGCACGGTTAGCGTTATCGGAGTCGGTGAGTGTTGGGGTAATTTCCGCGACGGTCAGACGAATGTTCCATTTGATATTGGAAAGATTTCTCAGATTAGTGCCGGTTGGTATCACACCTGCGCAATCACAGTTAGTAGTCAATTGCGCTGCTGGGGTTGGAATCAAGATGGTCAGATAACTGTTCCTACTTCAGTTACAAGTTGGAGTCAGGTCTCAGCCGGTTTTGGAAATACCTGTGCGGTGAGTTCATCTGGGGATGCCTACTGCTGGGGTAGCGATTCTGAACCACATTCAAAAGTTCCGAGTGATTTAGGTAAAGTCAGTCAGATCAGTACAGGTAGTTCACATACCTGTGCGCTTACGACTTTAGCAATAGTGCGCTGCTGGGGTTCAAATAACTTTGGTCAGTTGATGGTGCCACTGACTGTTACCCCTAGACCTTCCATAGTTGGAAATGCCATTGTTGGCGGCTCGGTTTCTGCAGACACTGGCACCTGGGATGACGGAGTTAGTTTCAGTTACCAGTGGCTTCGTGATGGAGCTGTGATTCAAGATTCAAATTCAGCTTCATATGTTCCAAAGGACAGTGATTTTGAGGCTCAGTTGACCGTCCGAGTGACTGGATCTAAAACTGGTTATAGTTCAGTAACCGTTGTGAGCCCACCAGTTGAGGTGGGTCCAGGCATTCTGTCCAAGACCAGTAAGCCACTGATGGCAGGAACTAGATTCCTCGGTGGGGGGCTAACGGCCGACCCTGGCCTATGGGATGCAGGAGTTAGTTTTACTTACCAATGGTTACGGGACGGAATTCCAATTGCTGGTGCAAATCAGGTTTCATACCATTTCTCAGTTATTGACTTAGATAAAAATATCTCTTTGAAACTGACCGGATCAAAGAATGGCTATTCTTCTGCATTCAAAGTCAGCGATGACACTCGAATCTCTAATGTGTCAATTGAAGGGACACCCTGTTTTTCACTAAGTGATCAAAAGATAATTCCAATCGATACCTCAACTTGGCGGAATACAACCGGTCAGCCAAAGATAACTGGACCAATTAACTTTGGTAAAACAGCTCAAGCCTCTACTGGCGTTTGGGCCAATGCTTCAAAACTCTGCACCTTTTGGCTATCCGGAGAACAGATTGTTCCTAAGGTGACCGCAACTTCATACAAGGTGGCTAGTGCAGACATCGGAAAAGAGCTGAGACTCATGGTCATTGCTGTGTCAAAAACTGGTGAGCTGAGTGCTAGATACAGCGACCCTGTAGTTGTCTCCAAGGCGAACTTTGCAAAACCTAAGACCCCTGTAATTAAGGGAACAGCCAAGGTTGGGACAAAACTAACTGGCTCAGTGGCTTCTTGGGAAAGTGGTACCAGCTACACCTACCAGTGGCTCAAAGATTTGAATCCGATAGGTTCTCAAAACAGCACCAGTTACACCCCAGCAGTGGGCGATGTTGGTAGTTCACTGATTCTAAAAGTTTGCGCTACCAAGCAGTTTTATGCTGACACCTGTTTGGTGAGTGCACCTCAGACAGTTGCTCTGGGAACTATTTCTCCAGCGGGTAAGGCAGCAGTGAGTGGATCTTCACTCAAAGTCGGTGCAACTCTAACTGGTACTACCTCTAAGTGGATGAGCGGTGTGACGCTGAAATACCAGTGGCTTCTCAATGGTTCACCAATATCTGGCGCCATTGGAAGCCAACGTGTCATCCAGCAATCAGATCGTGGGAAGACTCTAAGTTTCCAGGTAACGGCAACTGCCGATGGCTACCAAAAAGTCGTAGCGGTCTCCTTGGGTAAGAAGATTCCGTAGTTACAGACTGGCAGTAGCGCTCTACTTCACGGAGCATAAATGTTTTCAACAGGCAAGCGCCAATAGAGGGTCTTGTCATTATTAGGGTTTAGCCTGTCTTTGCGATGATAACCAGCGACCCGACCAAACGACCCAAAGACCAGTCAGGCTTTTTGGAGTTTTTGCCAAGAGGAGATTCTTCTTGGGAGGTCCTAAAAACCAATGAAGGTATTTCAATTGGAGCTTTGAGTTTTGAAAACTACACTTCTCGCGGTCCTTCTGCCTTTCTAACTGTCAGGCAAGATGCACCTGGATCGATATCTTGGTTAGCAGAGGCAATCCAGCGGACTTTGGAATTCGGTTTTGATGAAATAAAGCTCGGTAGGGTTTCGGCGCTGGTGGGGGAGAATCAACTATCTCTGATTGCAACACTCGAAGATCTTGGCTTTGTCGAAAAGTCCAAGTCTCAAGGTGGAAAGAAAATAAGATTTCAAGCTGATCGTTACGGGTATCTCCGGGCGATGGCAGAGTCACTAATGCTGGAGCATCTTGAAGACAGAGAGTGGTCGTTCGGCTTTGACAATGGACGAAGAAGAGCAGGGCTCTGCTCATACACCGATAAGAAAATAACGGTGAGCAAGTATCTATCTCTGGTGCATAGTGTTGATGATGTTAGGCAAACAATTTTGCACGAGATTGCGCATGCTTTATGTGGGCCTAAAGAAGGGCACAGCAAGAAGTGGTTGGCAACTGCGAAAAGAATTGGCTACCGAAACGAAACATATACCGGTGAGGAAATAGCAAAAGAATACGCTCCGTATCGAGGCATTTGCCCAAATGGCCATCAGCACTATCGGTATCAAAAACCAAAGCGGCTGTATAGCTGTCACATCTGTGCCAGAGGGTTTAATAAGGCTTACCTAATTGATTGGTTTACAAAAAACTAGCCCAGATCAAAATTATGCTCACAACAAATCCGGCAAAGAAGTTCAGCCAAATGAACTTCCGCCATCCCGAATTAGCTTTCTCGCAATCTTGATCGCTGATATTTAGAAATGGAGTGAGTATCACCAGGTAAGGCAACGCTGCTATTGCGGCTAGGGGTCCTGGAAAAGCAGTGTTTAGCATTAGTACGCCAGCTAGCAGGTAGCTGATAAATGCGAAGCGAACAGTTGCTTTTGCTCCAATAACAGTTGCGATGCTTGAGATTTTCGCTTCACGATCAGCCTGAACATCCTGAACCGCGCCGAAGGCGTGGGAAGCGATGCCCCAGAGGGCAAAAGCCAAGATACAGGAGAGGGTTTCCCTGCTGGTCATATCCACCTTGGTCAGTGAGAGTGCATAAACCATGGGTCCAAAAAAGTGACTTGACGAGGTTAGTGAGTCAAGAAAAGCGCGCTCTTTGAACCTAAGTACGGGAGCGCTATAGGCAATAACGGTGAAGACAAAAAGACTAAGCCAGAGGCTGGAGGTCAAATCTGATACCGAATAGAGGTAGGCAAGAAATGGGATGCAGAGCAGGATGGAAGACCAAATAGTTAGTTTGTGATACTTCTTATCCAGCAGTGCCCCTTCAATGCCGCCTTTTCTGGGGTTTCTCAAATCGCTTTCATAGTCAAAGACATCATTGATTCCATACATCAAAAGGTTGTATGGGATTAGGAAGAAGAGCACACCGATAACAAGAGTTAGATCAACTCTGTGAGTAATAAAGATGTATGTTGCACCAAATGGGAAAGCAGTGTTAATCCAGGAGACCGGTCTCGAGGACCAGAACAACTGCTTCAGTGCATTCACTTTTTTGTTCCTGTCATTTTGTGCCAGATTGCCGATACTGCCAGCACTGCTACAACTGTATAGGCGAAGTCCTCAATGGGGGCTAAACCTAGATAAAGCCCGCTCACCTTGGCTGGATCGTAGGCCACAATGTCCAGGGCGATTATCACGTTGTCAAATATCAAGGTCAATACCAGCATGGCAATTAGTGTCCAGAGGACCATGCGCCAAGGAGTTTTTCTGACAAAGACATTCAAGATTACAAAGGCAATCAGCATGAATGCCAGATTCATTAGGAGATAGGTCATTTCTTTCTCCTAATACGAGAAAGCACGCTAAAAAGAGTCAAAGCGCTGTAGTTCAAAAGAAACAGGAAGAAAATCTCTTCCACTGGCATTTCAGGAGCTACCATCCAGCCGGTTAGGTGAGATGTGTCCCCGCGAAAGAAAATCCCCAGAGCAATGCCTGCTCCATCCCAAATCAAGAAATAGATCATGGGAATAAGCGTTGCTGCCAAAGCTGCTTTTCGATTTACAGTGAATGCAATTCGGAAACGCCAATCTAGAAGACCCAACCCGATGATCGAAAAGAGTAATCCAGAGAGATATGTTGCCGAACCCAGCACTACTTCAAGCCCTTCCAAGCAGTTTCTGGTAGTGGTTTGATTTCATTTGGAGTTGGCCCACTTGATCGGTCATTGATTAGCAGTTTGTAAACAAGTTCGGCACCAATAAGACACATCGGTAATCCGATACCTGGAATTGAGTGGTGTCCTGCGTAGTAGAGGCCTTTGACTTTCTTGCTTTGGTTCTTAGGTCTAAAGAAGGCTGACTGACGTAGGGTGTGAGCCATACCGAGAGCGGTTCCCGACCAAGCGTTTAGTTCATCGGCAAAGTTAGCTGGACCCATGGTCCTTCTAACCACAATTCTTTCTGCCAAATCTGGGATGTCACACCAGGTGGCAATCTGCTCAATGATTCGGTCGGCTTCTGCTTCAAAAGCTGGATCACCGCTACGGTCAATTCCTCCTCGACCAACAGTTGGGTCTGCGGCAACTGGAACGAGCACGAACAGGTTTTCGTAACCATCTGGCGCTACAGAAGGATCAGTTTTACTCGGAGCGCAGATGTATAGGCTCGCGGGGTTTGGTACCTTGCGCTTGCCATCTGCTTTATGGAACACTTCCGAGAAGTTAGTCTCCCAGTCCTCGGTATAAAGCAAAGTGTGGTGATCCAGGGTTGGGATTTTTCCTTTAACACCTAAATACATCAGTAGTGCTGATGGGCCAGGGACTTTATCTTCCCACCACTTTTCTGGGAGGGTCTGATATTCAGGGTCGAGCAGTTTGGTCTCAACAAAGTGCAGATCTGCATTGGCTACAACCACATCAGCAGAGTAGCTCTGTGAACCAACCGAGATTCCGGTTACTTTTCCATCCGTGACATTGATCTTCGTAACCGGCGAATTAGTGTGAATTTCAACACCGTGAGCCTTTGCTAAACGCTCCATCGCCTCGATGATTTTATAGATGCCGCCCTGCGGGTAGAAAACTCCGACATTCATGTCAATGTGGGTCATCAGGTGATACATACTTGGAGTTTCATAAGGCGAGGCGCCAAGAAATACTGCCGGGAAGTTGAGCACTTTCCTCAGTCGGTCATCTTTGACGTGCTTTGAGGAGAAGGCGTGCAGTGAGGTCAGCAGGTGTTTGATAAATCTTCCGGCTCTAGCTACAACTTCTGGATGGGTAAATGATTTTAGATTTTTGAAGTTGGTATACAAAAAGTGTCTGCTGGCTAGTCGGTATGCATCCTCAGCGCTATCGAGGTATTTCTGAATCATTTTGGCGCTGCCAGGTTCGATTGCTTCAAAAACCTGCAGATTCTTTTCTAGAGATTCAAACATGAACAGTGGTTCTTTTTCACCTTCGAATATTGTTCGATAGGCAGGGTCAAGCCTTACCAGATCAAGTTCTTTCTGAGCTGTAGTGCCCATCAGTTTGAAGAACTGATCGAAGGCATCAGGCATCAGATACCAGGATGGACCCATGTCGAAAACGAAGCCGTCTTTTTCCCAGATGTAGGCGCGACCACCAACTTTCTCTCTGGCTTCGAACAACTTGACCTTCATTCCAGCCTTGGCTAAGAGGCAAGCTGTGGCTAATCCACCGATACCTCCACCAACTACGATTGCTTGTTTCTGTGTCATCGAGGTCCAACTCCTATCCATGCTTTGAGCAGAATTATGGCCTTATAAAAGTCGTTCACTCTGATCCTGGTTTTGATTAGCTCCTTAGCAGGAGTTTTTTCAATCTTGTTATTTAGTGCTTCAAATAGCAGCTGGGCGGCCACCACAGCTTTAGAAGAACTTGTGGCAAGTAGCGGAATGGTTTTTGCCGAGAGGCTCAAGTCGTTTTTTATGTCATCAACAAGTTCTTTTTTCTTGGCTTCATCGAAGTTCTTTACATTTAGGTCAGGGAAGTAGCTTCTGCCTAGTTGCTCAAAATCTTGAGCTAGATCTCTGAGGAAATTTACTTTTTGAAAAGCAGCTCCAAGGGCCTGGGCTCCTTTGCGAAGGGTTCCCAATTCAGCGGGGCTATAGGTCTTACCTTGGATGAAAGTTTGTAGACACATCAGACCGATTACTTCGGCTGAACCGTACACATACTTGTCAAAGGAAGCCCTGTCGTGCTTGGTTTGATTTAGATCTAGACGCATGGAGTAGAAAAAGGGTTCGACAATCTTTTTAGTAATCCCTGTTTCAATGGCCGTTCTAGCAAAGGCATGGACTACGAGGTTAGTGCTAAAGCCTAATTTCATAGCCTTGTAGGTCTCCTGCTCTAGTTTGTCTAGCTCTGCCGCTGAGGCGGATTTGTTTGATCCGAAAGCACCGGCAGCAGCCCCGTCAACAATCTCATCTGCCACTCGCACCAGGGCATAGATGTTCTGAACGTGGGATCTGATCGGCTGAGCCAATAAGTTGGTGGCTAATCCAAATGATGTTGAGTAGGAGCGAATCACCTCACGACTCGAAGCCACTGCGGCTCGGTTGTATTTTTCTAGACTCTGTCTATCTAGGTCTTGGCGGTTCATCACTTCTAGGCTAGCCCAATAAAATCAGCGACCTTTTTATAACAATCAGATTTCGCCTAAACTTGTCTAATGGACAAGGACATGAAGCCCCGTAGTCGGGTTGTTACAGAAGGTATTGAGCGCACAGCTGCCCGAGGCATGCTTCGGGCTGTGGGCATGGGGGATGAGGACTGGGAGAAGCCTCAAATCGGGATTGCCTCCTCTTGGAATGAAGTCACCCCCTGCAACCTATCGCTTGACCGCCTAGCCGATGCGGCAAAAGAGGGTGTCCATGCCGCTAACGGTTACCCACTCGAATTTGGCACTATTTCGATCTCCGACGGTATTTCAATGGGCCACGAGGGTATGCATTTTTCCCTAGTTTCTAGAGAGGTTATTGCTGACTCCGTAGAGACAGTGATGGAAGCGGAAAGACTCGATGGCTCAGTTTTGTTGGCTGGTTGCGATAAGTCACTGCCAGGCATGCTCATGGCTGCAGCTCGATTAGATGTTTCCGCTGTGTTTTTATACGCCGGCTCCATTGCCCCTGGTTGGGTAAAGCTCTCCGATGGCACCGAAAAGGAAGTTACCATCATCGATGCCTTCGAGGCAGTTGGTGCTTGTAAGGCGGGAAAGATGAGTCTTGAAGACTTGGATCGCATTGAGCGAGCAGTCTGCCCAGGTGAAGGTGCCTGTGGCGGCATGTATACCGCTAACACCATGGCTTCTATCGCTGAAGCGATTGGCATGAGCTTGCCAGGTTCTGCTTCACCACCTTCGGCCGACCGCAGAAGAGATGCTTGGGCTCACCGCTCCGGTGAGGCAGTGGTGAATCTAATTGCTTCTGGCATAACCGCTAGACAGATTATGACCAAGCCTGCTTTTGAAAACGCTATCGCCGTATTGATGGCACTTGGTGGTTCAACCAATGCTGTGCTTCACCTATTGGCAATCGCAAGAGAGGCAGAAGTTGACCTAACTCTTGATGATTTCAACAGGATTGCCGATCGTGTTCCACATTTGGGAGATCTAAAACCATTTGGTCAGTTTGTTATGGCTGACGTTGACCGTGTTGGTGGAGTGCCAGTGGTGTTGAAAGCACTGCTTGATGCTGGCCTAATCAACGGTGATGTGCTCACCGTAACTGGTAAGACAATGGCTGAAAACCTAGAGGGTATCAATCCACCTGACCCTGACGGCAAGATTATTCGCGCAATTGGAAATCCAATACACCGAACCGGAGGAATTTCTATTCTCAAGGGATCACTTGCTCCAGAAGGTGCTGTTGTGAAGACCGCTGGATTTGATTTGGAGAGTTTTACCGGTCCAGCACGAGTCTTTGAGCGTGAAGCTGCTGCGATGCAGGCTTTGACCGAGGGCAAGATTCAGGCAGGCGACGTTGTGGTAATCCGCTATGAGGGTCCTAAGGGTGGACCGGGTATGCGGGAGATGCTGGCCATCACTGCTGCTATCAAGGGTGCGGGATTAGGTAAAGATGTATTACTCTTGACTGACGGAAGATTTTCAGGCGGCACAACCGGCCTGTGTATCGGCCACATAGCACCAGAGGCGACCGACGGAGGTCCAATTGCTCTGGTCCGCGATTCAGACTTGATACGAGTCGATATCGCATCTCGCACGCTCGAACTACTAGTTGAGCCGGAAGAGTTGGAACGCCGCAAAGAGGCATGGCGTTCATTACCACCACGTTACACGCGCGGTGTGCTGCATAAATATTCAAAGTTGGTGCGTTCAGCTGCTGAAGGCGCTTACTGCGGATAACTAAGTTCTGCAAGGAAGTTTTCTAAATGACAAACGAAGTTTTGACCGGTGCTCAGGCGATTGTTCGTAGCCTTGAGCTACTTGGCATCACGGATGTTTTTGGTCTGCCCGGCGGAGCGATTCTTCCAACTTACGATCCACTAATGGATTCCACCAAGATCAGGCACATCCTGGTTCGTCACGAGCAGGGTGCCGGTCACGCAGCTGAAGGTTATGCCTCGGCAAGCGGAAAAATCGGTGTTTGTATTGCTACCTCAGGTCCTGGAGCTACCAACCTGGTTACCGCAATTGCCGATGCTCACATGGATTCTGTGCCACTGCTTGCCATCACCGGTCAGGTGAACTCAACCGCGATTGGTACCGATGCTTTCCAGGAAGCCGACATCGTTGGTATCACTATGCCGATCACCAAGCACTCCTATTTGGTTACCAAGGCGGAAGATATTCCAGCAACTTTAGCTGCTGCCTATCAGATTGCAACAACCGGTAGACCGGGACCTGTGTTGGTTGACATCGCAAAAGATGCTCAGAATGGCAAAGCCGAATTTATCTGGCCACCGAGAATTGATTTGCCTGGGTATAAGCCGGTGACTAAACCGCACGGTAAGCAGGTTCAAGCAGCAGTTCAGCTGATCAAAGAAGCTAAGCGTCCTGTTTTATATGTCGGCGGTGGAATTATTCGCTCTGGTGCCAATCAAGAACTTCTTGAGTTAGCAAAGCTAACTGGTGCACCAGCGGTCACAACGCTGATGGCAAGAGGTGCCTTCCCTGATTCAAATCCACAGAATCTAGGAATGCCAGGTATGCACGGTACCGTTCCAGCCGTTACTGCGCTGCAGCGCAGTGATTTGCTGGTCACTTTGGGTGCTCGATTTGATGATCGTGTGACAGGTCAGGTTAAGACTTTCGCGGTGAATGCAAAGGTTATTCACATTGATATTGATCCTGCTGAGATTGGCAAGATTAAGCCAGCTGAAGTTCCAATCGTTGGTGACTTGAAAGAAGTTCTAGTTGAACTTAATGCAGAACTATCCAAGGAGCTAAACGGGAAGCAGCCGGACCTAACTGAGTGGTGGGCTTTTCTAAATGATCTCAGAAAGCGCTATCCACTTGGTTACAGCGAACCAGAGGATGGCAAGCTTTCCCCTCAGTATGTGATTAGCCGAATTGGTGAGTTGAGTGGACCGGAGGCAGTTTTTGCCGCTGGAGTGGGACAACACCAGATGTGGTCGGCACAGTTCATAAAGTATGAGCGTCCAAACTCATGGTTAAATTCAGGTGGAGCCGGAACCATGGGTTATGCGGTACCAGCTGCAATGGGTGCGAAAGTTGCCCAACCGGAAAGACTGGTCTGGGCAATCGATGGTGACGGTTGCTTCCAGATGACCAATCAGGAATTGGCCACCTGCACCATTAATAACATTCCAATCAAGGTTGCCATTATTAACAACTCCTCACTAGGAATGGTGCGTCAATGGCAGACCCTGTTTTATAACCAGCGATATTCCAACACTGATCTTCACACCGGCACCGACACAATGATGGTTCCTGACTTTGTGAAACTTGCTGAAGCATATGGAGCGTTAGGTATTCGAGTTGAAAAGGCTGAGGATGTTGACCAGGCGATAAAAACCGCTATGGAGGTCAATGACCGACCAGTGGTGATTGATTTTATTGTTGGTCGCGATGCTATGGTTTGGCCGATGGTGCCAGCTGGTGTTTCAAATGATGAGGTTCAATTCGCCAGAGATTCCAGACCAGTTTGGGAAGAAGGGGATGAAGCCTAATGTCACAGCATGTTCTTTCCCTACTGGTTGAAGACCGTCCCGGTCTACTAACCCGCGTAGCGGGTTTGTTCGCTCGTCGCGGTTTCAACATCGAGTCGCTTGCGGTGGGTGCAACTGAGGTTGAAGGGTTATCCCGAATCACCGTTGTGGTCAGCGTTGAGGGTCTTCCGCTTGAGCAGGTGACCAAGCAGTTGAATAAGTTAATTAACGTGCTTAAGGTGGTTGAACTTGAGCCACTGAGCACGGTGGAACGAGATCACATGCTGATTAAAGTAAAGACTGACCCGGCAACCAGGTCTCAGGTTTTGGAAGCTGTAAATCTTTTTCGTGCGAGAGTAATTGACGTTGCCAGCGATGCCCTGATCATTGAGATCACCGGTGAGACAAATAAGTGTCAGGCGTTTTTGAAAGTTCTTGAACCATTTGGAATCAAAGAATTGGTTCAGTCAGGAGTGCTTGCGATGAGTCGGGGCTCCAAATCAATCACGGAAAAAGTTCAGAAGTAGTTTTTAGAAAAAAATAAGGAGAAATAAATTGGCAGAAATCTTTTATGACAAGGATGCCGACCTAGCGTTGATTCAGTCTAAGCAGGTTGCAGTTATCGGCTATGGTTCTCAAGGCCACGCACACTCGCTGAACCTAAAAGACTCTGGAGTCCAAGTGGTGGTAGGTCTTGCTGAAGGCTCAAAGAGTAAGGCTAAGGCTGAAGAAGCTGGGTTGAAAGTGCTGAGTGTTGCTGAGGCGTCTAAGTGGGCTGATGTGATCATGATTCTGGCACCAGATCCAAGACAGCGGGATATCTACGCCAATGAAATTGCTCCAAACCTAACTGCCGGTAAAGCTTTGGTTTTTGGTCACGGATTTGCAATTCGCTACGGATTGATTAAGCCGCCTGCCGATGTTGATGTTTTCCTAGTCGCTCCAAAGGGTCCAGGGCATATTGTTCGCAGAGAGTATGTCGATGGCAGGGGAGTGCCAAACCTAATTGCAGTTGAGCAGGATGCTACCGGCAATGCTTTCCAGTTAGCCCTTTCATACTCCAAGGCCATCGGTGGCACCAGAGCTGGAACCATCAAGACCACTTTCACTGAAGAAACCGAAACCGATCTGTTCGGTGAGCAAGCAGTGCTCTGCGGTGGAGCTTCACAGTTGATTCAGTATGGCTTCGAAACTCTAACCGAGGCTGGCTACCAGCCTGAGGTTGCCTACTTCGAGGTTTTGCACGAGCTCAAGTTAATTGTTGATCTAATGTATGAAGGCGGTATCGCTAAGCAGCGCTGGTCAGTTTCAGACACCGCTGAGTATGGTGACTACATCTCAGGTCCAAGAGTTATTGGTCCAGAGGTGAAAGAGCGCATGCGTGAAGTTCTTACCGACATTCAGGATGGAACCTTTGCAAACCGTTTCATTGCCGATCAGGATGCTGGAGCACCAGAGTTCCTAGCTCTTCGAGCAAAAGGCGAAGCTCACCCGATTGAAGCTGTTGGTAGGACTCTACGCAAGCTATTTTCTTGGATAAAGAATTCTGACGATTACCAAGAGGGTAAAGCAGCCCGCTAAAGATTTAGACCCCTGCCAAAAGCGGGGGTCTAGTTTTTAAGGGAATTTCTTATAAACCTCTTCGATGATTCCCGAAGGATACTCTTTTTCATCCGTGAGTGTGAAGCCGTTGTATGCGGTGTCGCTTTCAAAAGCTAAGGTTCCCGAACCCAAATCCTCTGGGCAAACAAATAACCGCATAGTGTCAATCAGTTCGGCATCAAGTAGTTGCTGAACCACATTTGCTCCACCCATCACAAAGAGGTTGCCTGGGTGCCTTTCTGAGATCATGTTCAGCACCCCGGCTATGTCTCCTCCAGTGAAGAACAGGTTGTCATCCTGAATGTCCTCATACAGTTCCGGAATATGAGTTAGAACGTAGGTTGGGAGTGGCCTTGGACCTTGAACCCCATTTTCTATTTCAAAATCAAATGTCGCTCTACCCATCAGCACTGCTGATGAGGTGCTGACCAATTCGAAGTAACCGTAGTCTTCACCTGAGGCCAGATACTTCTCTGCCCAAGACATATCTCCTCCAGGTCCAGCCAGATAACCGTCGGAAGAGATAGCCGCGTAAAAGATGCGTTCGGTCACGCCTTAAGACTAAGTCAGGCTAGGTAGTATTGTCTTACGCTTCGCTGATGTAGCGAGAAAATCCCTCCCTTTAGGAAACCACCTTGAGTAAACCTATTGTCCTCATAGCCGAAGAGCTATCCCCAGCAACTGTTGCTGCTCTGGGAGATGACTTTGAGGTTAGAAATGTTGATGGCACTGATCGCAAAGCTCTCTTAGAAGCGGTTGCTTCAGCCTCAGCAATACTGGTGCGCTCAGCGACTCTGGTGGATGAAGAGGTCATTGCTAACGCGAAAAACCTGAAAGTTATTGCTCGTGCTGGAGTCGGCTTAGACAACGTTGACATCAAAGCTGCCACAAGCGCCGGTGTGATGGTGGTAAATGCCCCAACTTCAAACGTTATCTCGGCAGCGGAGTTAGCTATCGGCCACATCTTTGCTTTAGCCAGACACATTCCAGATGCGAATGCTTCACTAAAGGCTGGTAAATGGCAGCGTTCGAAATTTACCGGTGTCGAACTTTATGAAAAGACAATCGGAATAGTTGGTTTGGGAAGAATTGGGACACTGGTTGCGCAACGGCTGGCCGGATTTGGTGCAACCTTGATTGGCTACGATCCTTACGTAACGTCAGCTAGGGCAGAGCAGATCGGTGTTGAGCTGGTTAGCTTAGAAGATCTTATGCAGCGTTCAGATTTTATAACCATCCATATTCCAAAAACTCCTGAAACTACTGGCTTGATTGGCAAAAGAGAATTTGCCATGGCTAGGCAGAACCTCAGAATTGTTAATGCCTCTCGTGGTGGAATCATCGATGAAGAAGCGCTCTATCAAGCGCTCAGTTCAAAACAGATTGCTGGCGCTGGATTAGATGTTTTTGTGAATGAGCCTCCAACCGGTTCAAATCTTTTGGAGCTTGAGAACATAATTGTCACCCCACACCTAGGAGCTTCAACTGATGAAGCGCAAGAGAAAGCAGGAATCTCTGTCGCTAAGAGCGTCAGGCTTGCTCTCGCTGGAGATCTAGTGCCAGATGCGGTGAATGTTGCAGGTGGTGTGATTGATCCTTCGGTTCGTCCTGGAATTGCACTGATGGAAAACATGGGGCAGTTGCTGTTTGGAATTTCTGGCGGGAATGTTGCATTTATTGATGTTGAGGTCAGGGGAGAGATTGCCGCCCATGATGTTTCGGTCCTGAAGCTTGCTGGTCTAAAAGGCTTCTATCAGAATGCGGTTACCGAGCAGGTTTCCTATGTGAATGCTCCACTGTTAGCCCAATCGCGTGGCGTTGAAGTGAAGCTATCGGTTGACTCGAGAAGTGAAGAGTATCGAAATGTAACTTCGATTAGGGCAACTACTCAGGATGGCCATTTCTACTCAGTATCCGGAACGGTAATTGGTCCGAAACTGATTCAAAAGATTGTCAACATCAACGGTTATGACATAGATCTGGCTGTTGCTAAGCATTTGGTAATGATGATTTATGCTGACCGGCCAGGCGTTGTTGCCATCTATGGGAAAGCTTTTGCCGAAAATAACATCAACATCGCAGCCATGCAGATTGCCAGAAACTCAAAGGGTGGTAAAGCCCTGTCGGTAATCACTGTCGATTCAGAGGTTCCGGCAGAGGTTCTTGAACAAGTTGGCATTGCTATTGAAGCGGACGTGCTTCGAGCCATAAATCTAGAACTTGACTAGAGGCTATCTTCGAAGGAAAGTTCATGCCCAGCATCTATCCAGGCTTGGGTTCCACCGGCGACTGAGACCACGTCGTAGCCCTGCTCCTCTAGGTAGTTAGCGATAGTCATCGACCTTACCCCAGAGCGACAGATTACGAAGATTCTGGCACCGTCATCAAGCCGGTCAAGGCTATTTGGGACATCGTTCATTGGGATGTGTCTTGCCTTGGGGACGTGACCATCGGCCCACTCATAGTCTTCACGGACATCGATTACAAAGCCGTTATTGTCTATTGCATCGGATAACTCCGCTATGGTCACTTCGGTTGCCATGAGATTACCTCCAACACTTAGTTTAGGTAAAGTTGAATAAAGGTTCGGGATTGGAGCAAAAATGAAAGCACTTAGAATTGCCTTCCTCGCAGCAATTGCCGCATTACTTGTTTCTAGTCTGGCAGCCTGCTCGCCAGGAAAACTAGATGTCAGTAATGCCACCGCCATCATCGATACCAGACCGAGTGCTGAATTTGCCAAGAGTCACATTGTTGGTGCCATCAATATCGATTACTCAGCCGGGGACTTCAGCGCTAAGGCGACCTCACTACTTAGAAACGGTGTCTACTTTGTCTATGGTTCCAACGAAGAAGAAGTTGTAAAAGCAATTGAGGACATGCGGCTACTGGGCTTTTTGACTGTCACGAATGTTGGGAGTTTTGAAGACGCTCAACGATTATTGCCACTTGGGGTAACTAGTTAGTGTCAAATAACGAGTGGGATAAAAAGTATTCAACCGATGAATACATCTATACCAAGACAGCGAACCGCTTCGTAGTTGAATACTGTGAACCACTCAAAGGTAATACCGCTATCGATCTTGGTGGTGGTGAAGGTAGGAATTCAATTTGGTTAGCCAAACAGGGCTTCAAAGTTGAAAATATTGATTTTTCCCAAGTTGCATTGGATAAATACCTTCGGTTTGCCGAGGATGAAAGTGTTAGCGAACTATGCGTAGCTAACTGTGCTGATGCCACCGATTTTGAGTCAAAACTGGCACCGGTTGATCTTGGAGTAATTGCCTATCTGCAGATTCCACAGAGCGAATTGCGCAAGGCTGTGCTTCGACTAGCTAGTTCGATAAAACCTGGCGGGCACCTATTCGGAGTCTGGCACTCCCGGGACAACCTAGTAGGTGGATTTGGCGGACCAAAAGATCCAGATGTTTTACCAAATGTTGCGATTATGCAGCAACTCATGGTTGAGGCAGGATTTGAGGTTTTGGAACTAACTAACCGTGAGGGGCAGATTCAGACTAGGGAAGGCCTCAAACCTTCCGTGACACTAGTTTTTCTAGCCCAACGGCCAATCGGCTAAAGAAGTAAAGTTGGACTATTCACAGTTTTAGAAAGTCTCAAGGTGTCAAAACAAATCAATCTAGGTGTCATCGGTGGCGATGGCATAGGTCCTGAGGTTACTGCTCTTGCCCTAAAAGCTATCCAGCTGGCAACCCGCGGTTCGGGCATTGAATTTCTCACAACTGAGTATGACCTTGGTGCCAGGCGTTACCTAGCCACCGGTGAGGTGCTAACTGAAAAAGACCTAGAAAAACTGGCCCAGCACGATGCAATTTTGCTCGGTGCGATTGGAGACCCAAAGGTTCCATCCGGAGTTTTAGAACGTGGATTACTTCTAAAGTTACGATTCAGTTTTGATCACTATGTCAACCTTCGTCCAACCAAGTTATACCCAGGAGTAATCAGCCCTCTGGCTCAGCCTGGGGAAATCGATTTCGTTGTTGTTCGAGAGGGAACCGAAGGGGCCTACGTCGGAGACGGCGGAGCGCTAAGGGTAGGCAGTGCTGAGGAAGTTGCTAACGAAAATTCGGTGAATACCCGATACGGAATTGAACGATGCGTACGCTACGCCTTTGAGTTAGCGGCTAATCGTGAACGCAAAAAACTTACGCTGGTGCATAAGCACAACGTGCTTATCTATGCTGGATCCCTGTGGCAGCGAACAGTTGATGAGGTTGCCAAAGAGTTTCCAACCGTCAAGGTTGATTATCAGCACATCGATGCGGCAACAATTTACCTAGTTACCGATCCGGAGCGCTTCGATGTGATTGTCACAGATAACTTATTCGGGGATATACTCACCGATCTGGCAGCTGCCATTGGTGGGGGAATAGGTTTAGCCGCATCGGGAAATATCAATCCAACCGGTAAATTCCCGAGCATGTTTGAACCGGTGCATGGCTCTGCTCCGGATATAGCCGGTAAGAATATCGCTGATCCAACAGCAGCTATTCTTTCTGCTGCCATGCTTTTGGATCACCTCGGCAACCCGGTTGCGTCAGCGAGAATCGAAAGTGCTGTGGCAAGTGATCTGGCGACCCGCGGGGATGCAAAACGTAGCACAACAGAAATTGCAGAAAGTATTTTTGCAAAACTCTAGAGGATGGAAAGCAAATGGAATTTAAGGTAATCAAATCCGATCATCCAATGCCGGATAGCGAGCGTGAAGCGCTGCTGGAGAATCCCGCCTTTGGAGTAAATTTCACTGACCACCAGGTGATTATCGAGTGGACTGAGGAAAACGGTTGGCATAACGCCAGAGTTGAACCGTATGGCCCGATGCTGATGGATCCATCCAGTGCGGTTTTTCATTACGGTCAGGAAGTCTTCGAAGGCATCAAGGCCTATCGCCACGATGATGGATCTATTCACACCTTTAGGCCACAGGCCAATGGTCTGAGGTTGCAGAAATCAGCTCATCGTATGGCGCTTCCGGAATTACCGGTGGATGCGTTTGTTGAATCGCTGCGGCAATTGATAGCGGTGGATCATCCTTGGGTTCCGCAACCGGTCAATGAGAAGACCTTATATTTCAGACCATTTGAAATTGCTGCGGAGAACTTCCTTGGAGTTAGAGCAGCAAAGCGTGCGGAGTATCGAGTTATCGCAAGCCCAGTTGGACCATATTTCACCGGTGGAGTAAAGCCAGTGTCAATCTGGATCGCACTAGATTCAGCTCGTGCAGGCAAATATGGAACCGGTGAAGCTAAGACCGGTGGCAACTATGCGGCTAGCCTGTTGGCCCAAAATGAAGGCTATGCCAATGCCTGCTCTCAGGTTTTGTTCTTGGATGCTGATACCCATACTCACATCGAAGAACTCGGGGGTATGAATGTCTTCTTGGTTTATAAAGACGGACCTGTGGTTACCCCAGCACTTGATGGAACTATTCTGCGCGGAATAACTAGGGATTCGATAATCCAGTTGCTTCGCGATAGAGGTATTGAAGTTCAAGAGCGTCAGGTGAGCCTAGCCGAACTACGAGATGGATATAACTCAGGTGCGATAAGTGAGGTATTTGCCTGTGGCACCGCAGCTGTGATTACTCCGGTAGGCAAGTTTGTCAGTCGGGAGGAAACTATTGGTCCAGAGGATGCTCAACCGGGTGAACTAACCCTGAGCATTCGTAATGAACTAACTGGAATCCAATATGGGCGTGTGCCAGATAGACACAACTGGCTGGTGAAGCTCAAGTAATGCGAATCGCCAAATTCCAAGCTGGAGACAAAATCGGTTGGGGTCTCCTGGATGGACCCGAACTGGTTGTTTTTCGTGGGCACCCTATATTTCAAGGCTACGAAACCACAGGAGAAAGATTCGCCCTTAAGGACATCACCTTGCTGCCGCCGATTCTCCCGACCAGCAAAATAGTTTGCATTGGGAAAAACTACGCGGATCATGCAGCGGAACTGGGTGGTGAGCCGCCTAAGGAGCCGCTTATTTTCCTGAAGCCAACCACTTCGGTGATAGGTCCCGAGGAGGCGATTGCCCTTCCAGCAATTTCTAAGCAGGTCGATCATGAAGGTGAACTTGCCGTGGTGATTGGTCAATTGGCTAAAGATGTTTCAATCGAAAAGGCAAACGACTTTATCTGGGGTTTCACAATCGCAAATGATGTTACGGCTAGAGACATTCAAAACATCGACGGTCAGTGGACTAGGGCAAAGGGGTTTGACACTTTCTGCCCGCTGGGTCCTTGGGTGGAAACGGAATTCGTCCCTGACGGTCAAATACTTGAAACCAGAGTCGATGGCGATGTTAGACAGCGGGCATCGGTTGACCTGCTAATTCACAAGGTAGATCGAATAATCCAACATGTTTCGCAGGCGATGACTCTATTACCTGGCGATGTTATTTTGACTGGAACTCCTGCCGGCATTGGTCCACTTGAATCAGGGCAGAGCGTTGAAATAAGCATCGAGGGCATCGGAACTTTGACTAACCCTGTCGCTTAGACTTATTTGAGTTATGGCTAATCAAATCACAGCTCCATTTTCAACTGCTACGGGTAAAGATATCCGAGTTAGATTCTGTCCTTCACCAACTGGAACTCCGCATGTTGGTTTAGTCAGAACTGCACTGTTTAACTGGGCTTATGCCAGACACACTGGCGGAACTTTTATTTTCCGCATTGAAGATACCGATGCTGAGCGAGACAGTGAAGAATCTTTTGAGATGATCCTGGACGGCTTACGTTGGCTAGGTCTGAACTGGGATGAGGGAGTTGGGGTCGGTGGACCTAACGAACCATATCGTCAATCCCAGCGGACTGAGATTTATCTCGAAGTTATTGAAAAGCTCAAAGCCTCGGGTCACATTTATGAAAGTTACCTAACCGCTGAGGAAATCGACGAGCGTAATAAGGCCAACGGTCGAGCAGTTCAACTAGGGTATGACAATTCAGAGCGTGATCTTTCCGAAGAGCAAAAGGCAGCTTACCGAGCAGAGGGTAGAAGTCCTGCGCTTCGAGTCAGAGTGCCGGATACCGATATCACCTTCACTGACTTGGTTCGCGGTGAGATTACCTTCCCCGCTGGTTCCTTTCCTGACTTTGTCGTGGTTAGACCAAATGGGCAGCCGCTCTATACTCTGGTGAATCCAGTTGATGATGCGCTTATGGGGGTAACGCACGTACTCAGGGGTGAAGATTTACTTTCCTCCACTCCGCGACAGATCGCGCTCTACAACGCCATGTTTGAAGCTGGCATTACAAAATTCATCCCCCAGTTTGGTCATCTGCCATTTGTTATGGGTGAAGGTAATAAGAAGCTCAGTAAGCGAGACCCAGAATCAAATCTTTTCCACCACCGTGAGCGTGGATTTATTCCAGAGGGACTGCTGAACTATCTTGCACTACTGGGTTGGAGCATTAGTGCGGAAAGAGATGTGTTCACGCTCGATGAGATGGTTCAGGCCTTTGATGTGAAGGATGTGAATCCTAATCCTGCTCGCTTTGATCAGAAAAAGGCCGATGCAATTAATGCTTCACACATTCGACTTTTGAGCATCGAGGAATTTACCAAGCGCATAATCCCATATCTACAAGCTGAACACGTTATCACTGAGAATCCAACCGAGCGTGATCTAGATATTTTGCGCCAAGCAGCACCACTGATTCAGGAGAGAATAACAGTGCTGAGCGAGGCAGTTCCGATGCTGTGGTTCCTGTTCTGTGAGGCAAAAGATGTTGTTATTGAGCCGGATGCTAAGGCAGGTATTCCTGAGAATAGCAAAGAGATTATCTTGGCCTCAATTGAGGTTTTAGCCGACATTGCTGAAGCTGATTGGTCTACCGAGAGAATTCAAACTGAACTAAATCAGAAGCTAATTGAGCAAATGGAGCAAAAGCCAAGAAATGCTTTTGGGCCACTGCGCACTGGTATTTCTGGTAGACGAGTCTCGCCGCCACTGTTTGAATCCATGGAAATCCTAGGCAAAGACGAGACCTTGAATCGGCTAAGACTGTTTGCCACTCACGTTTAGCCCCAGATAGAATGGGAAATCGAGCCCTCTGGGTTCATTGGGATATGGTGTAATTGGCAACACGAGTGATTCTGGTTCATTTGTTCTAGGTTCGAGTCCTGGTATCCCAGCTTGAGGTAAGACTAAATATCTTGCCTCTATTGCTTTAATGGGGATGTGCGAAAACTTGAGCGCCACGAGGTCGAAGCCTATTTTGAGCTTCTAGAACCGGGCAAAGCCAAAGTTCTAAAGGACTTGCGTAAGCGGCTAGTCAAACTATCCGGCGCTGACAAGGAACTCATAATCAGCTATCAGTTGCCAACAATTAGAGTGGCTGGAAAGAATTTCCTAGCCTTTGCTGGCTGGAATAACTTTTATTCCATTTATTTGCTCTCAGGATCTCTCGGTAATCTCCTGGCCAAAGAACTCAAGCAAGGCGAATTAGATAAATCGGTCATTCGTTTTGACTGGGACGAAAAAGTTACTGATGAAACACTAAATATGATTATCCGAGCCAAAAGTAAAGAATTGGCCAGTCGAGCTAAAGCTCGATAGCTTCACCAGGTAGCAGGTAGGTAAATTTGCCACCTTTGCCTTCAGTGATTGCTTTGACTCTTGAATTACTCAGGTTATGACCAAACTCACTAAGCAGAGCATTGTGGGTCGCCATGGATTGATTGTGTTCAACGGCAGCGACAAAATCGATAACTTCCGAAATCTTAAGCCACGGTGCGCTGGTTGGGACAGCAAGCATCTCAACCTTTCGATCTGGCAGTGTGAAGCTGTCGCCGGGGTAGTAGAGGAGGTTGTTTACTAGCACTCCTCGGTTTTCTATCACTGGGAGGCTTGGGTGAATAACCGCGTGCAAGTCGCCAAAAAACTCCAGGGTGAAAGGCCCAACCTCGTAGTAGTCACCGTGGTAGACAACCGTTGTTTTGTATTCGGCTAAACGTTTTGCCGTGTCAGCGGTGCAGTAAATCATGGCCTCTGGATTGAGTTTTAGAATTCGGTCTAATTGTTCCTCAAAGCAGTGATCGTCATGAGAGTGAGTTAGCACAATCGCAACAACGTTGTTTAGGTTTTCTTGCGGTTCAGAGTATGCCCCTGGATCGAGGACCAGTGTTTTTCCGGCTTGTTCAAATATCAGACAAGCGTGGGTCTGTTTGGTAACCTTCATAGATTGAGGATACAGGTGAAACCAGAATTTCTGGCTATAATGGGTAATACCCCATGGGGGTATTCGAGGAGAACAGGCAAGAATGTCACATCCCGCTGAGCACGATTGCACCGCGCACAATTCAGCTACCGATCCTCGCTGTATTTGTGATCACAACCCAGGCGGTGAGTGCCACTGTCCACCAAATGAATGCAAGTGCGACATGCAACACCACATTCTCGGTGAAATTCAACAGGGTCACAACTGCTGCGCCACAGGTGGAGAGCATCAGCATGCAGATGCGCAGTCGCACGAACATGCTCATCACGGTCATGCAGGTCATGATCACAGCCAGCACGATCCGAATATGTTTAAAAAGCAAGTTTTGTTTTCAAGCCTATTGACCATACCCGCTGTTTATTTTTCTCATACGGTGCAGATGCTTCTGGGATATCAAGCTCTGAGTTTTCCTGGCTCTAACTTGATTCCTGCTGTGGCAGGAATAATCCTGTTCTTCACTTCTGGTCGAGTTTTCTTGACTACCGGTTGGCAGGAGATAAAGTCCAAGCAACCGGGCATGATGGCCCTGATTGCAATGGCGCTTAGTGTGGCATTTGTTTATTCACTGTTTTTGACTGTTTCGGACCTCCTCGGCTATAACTTCGGCCACATGGATTTCTGGTGGGAGCTGGCAACCCTGGTCACGATTATGCTGATCGGCCACTGGATTGAAATGTCGGCGGTGATGAGTGCATCAAATGCCTTGGGTGAACTCAAAAACTTGCTACCTGACACGGCAATGCTGGTTTCTGAAGGAAAACAGATTTCTGTTCCAGTAAGTCAAATCAAAGTCGGGGACCAGATTATGGTTGGCCCAGGTTCCACGGTTCCGGTTGACGGTGCGGTTGTTTCAGGTTCAGCCAAGCTGGATGAATCGATGCTGACCGGAGAATCGGCCCTGGTTGAAAAACTTGATGGTTCAACTGTTTTCGCTGGGACTACGGTTTCTTTGGACAGTGACCTCAAGTCAGGCTCATTGATAATCCAGGCTACTGGCACAGGAGCAGACACCGCGTTCAGCCAGATTCTAAAGTTGGTTGAACAGGCTCAGCAGTCGAAATCTAAAACCCAAAGGCTTGCTGACCGAGCTGCTGGTTGGCTTTTCTACATCGCTTTCGCAGCGGCGTTGATTACGGCAATCTACTGGTGGCTAAATGGAACACAGAGCGCTGACTTTGTCTTGGAGCGCATCGTAACAGTCCTAGTAATTGCCTGCCCGCATGCACTAGGTCTTGCGATTCCGCTGGTGACTTCGATCACTACAGCCAGGGCAGCAACTTCTGGTCTACTAATTCGAAATCGCCAGATGTTTGAACAGGCGGCAAAATTACGCACTGTCCTGTTCGATAAGACAGGGACATTGACCTACGGTAAACGCGGAGTGAGCGCGATTCGGGTTGCCAATAAGTCAGCCATGCAGGACGAGGATGGAATCCTAGCCATCGCGGCATCTGTGGAATTTGGCAGTGAGCATTCAATTGCCAAAGCGATAGTTTCAGAAGCTAATAGTCGCAACTTGAAGATTATGAACACCGAGGGATTTACCGCTCTTGCTGGCAAAGGAGTCACAGCTAGGGTTGGAAAACTCGAGGTTCTGGTTGGTTCACCTGCACTTCTTGTTGAAAGAAACATAAGAATGGAAGTCATTGACCTGGTTTGGGCAGATCAGGCGGCAAATACCGGTAGCACCGTAATCTGTGTTGTTGTTGATGGAGTTCTTGAAGGTCTCATCAAACTGGGCGATCTGGTTAGAGAAACATCAGCCGAAGCAGTCTATGAACTGCAGCGCGAAAGAATTCGTGTCGGGATGCTAACCGGAGACGCTAGGGGTGTAGCTGACTTTGTGGCAAAAGAAATAGGCGTTGGCGAAGTATTCGCTGAAGCCCTGCCTTGGCAGAAAACTGCAATCATCCAGGAAAAACAAAAAGATAAGTCCATAGTTGGATTTGTTGGTGATGGTGTCAACGATGCGCCAGCGCTGGCTCAGGCCGATGTCAGTTTTGCAGTTGGTGCTGGAACCAACGTGGCAATTGAATCTGCTGGCATAGTGCTAATCAGTGATGATCCGACAGCTGTGGTTCGAGCGGTGAAGCTGAGTAAACGAGTGAGGGCTAAATCACTGCAGAATCTGTGGTGGGCAGCTGGTTATAACATTCTGGCAATACCGCTCGCAGCTGGACTATTTATGCCACTAGGTTTGGTTTTGACTCCCGCACTGGGAGCTGTGTTGATGTCACTTTCCACACTGATAGTTGCCATCAATGCTCAGACTCTCAGAAGGAAGTAATGGGGAAACTTGGGATAGTTATAAACCCGACTTCAGGTCGCGGCAGGGGTAAACGCGATGGTGAGCAAGCCAAGTTAGAGTTTGCCAAGCAAGGTGTCGAACTGGTTGATTTATCTGGATCGGATTTTCAATCAGCTAGCCAAAATGCTTCGAGAGCCGTTCAGGATAATTCCATCGATGGACTAATTGTTGTCGGTGGCGATGGCATGTTCCACCTTGCAGTGAACGCCACAGCTAAAACGGATATTCCAGTTGGGCTCATTGCTTCTGGAACTGGAAACGATTCAGCCCGAGCACTTGGACTTCCAATCCATGATGTTGTTGCTGGAGTAAAGCACTTGGTTAGTAAATTTGATAAAACTAGGCAGGTTGATCTGATTCATTCGGTTTCAGACTCTAAAGAGTTTTACTCCTTCGGTGCAGTTAGTGCAGGGTTCGATGCACTCGTGAATAAGCGAGCAAATAGTTGGAACTGGATAAAGGGTCCGGTTAAGTATCGTTTTGCAATGTATCGAGAGTTAGCTGCCTTCAAACCAATTCCTTATCGGGCGGTGGTCGATGGAGTTGAGCGACTCTTTGAAGCCAATCTCTGCACAGTTTCTAACTGCCCCAGTTATGGAGGTGGATTGCTAATTACCCCAGAGGCTTCGGTAGATGATGGTGCTTTTGATCTATTCATACTAAATTCAATTAGCCGAATGGAACTGATCAAACTTTTCCCAACCGTCTATGAAGGTAAACACGTTACCCACCCAGCCGTTGAAATCATTCGGGCAAAACAGGTGATTTTGGATTCGCCAGGGATGCCGGCCTATTCCGACGGTGAGCATGTTGGTCACTCGCCAGTGAGCTGCACTGTGGCCAGTAAAGCCCTCAGGGTTTACGCCTAACTTCGGGGCTGGTTCTATCCGCTTCGCTCTGGCATAATAGAAAAGTTGCTTTGCGGCCCCATCGTTTAGCGGCCTAGGACGCTGCCCTCTCACGGCAGTAGCGCGGGTTCAAATCCCGCTGGGGTCACCAATTCCGCCTCCAACACTGGAGGCGGATTGAATTTAAGGACACAGGTTAGGGTTTAACTGATGGAGTTAACCGAATTCAGGCCCAGAGAGCTGATCTGCTTAGCCAGCGGACTCATTGATCAGGTTAGCTATGTCCCGCATCTGCCAACTCCGGGAGGAGATGTATTGGCCACCAAGACCTTCACTCAGGTTGGTGGCGCTTTGAATCTGGAAGCAGCTGCTTCACGGCTAGGTTTATCGGCAATTCACTGCACTCCGCTGGGTAGTGGCCCCAGGTCATCTGAGATAAGAAAAGCCATGGCGAAAGAGAACGTTTCGGTTCAGGCAGTAGAAGAGTTCAGCGGGGGAGACAGCGGTCTCTGCATAACCTTCGTGGAACCTAATGGTCAGCGGAGCTTTGTCACCCAGAGTGGGGCTGAAGGGCTAAGAAGCTTTGCTGAGCTAAAACAGTATGACTATGCAGAAGATATTTGGCTGGTCATTTACGGTTACGAGCTGGTCTATCCAACATCCAAAGATGCTTTTAGTGAATTATTTGATTCCGGTCTAATCAAAAGCAAAATCTGTTTTGATCCAGGTCCGACCACCGCAGAACTATCTGAGGAGTTTCTAACCTGGCTTGGTAAGAATGCAACTCTAATTTCTTGCAACCGCAGCGAGTATGAGAAATTAGCAAGCTATGTCAGTGATGATGTCTGGTTGCTACTTCGCAAAGGTCCTGAAGGAGCTGAACTTCACCACGGTGGAAAAATCGTTGCTGATGCTCCAGGTAGGAAAGTTCCTGTAGTTGATACCAATGGCGCAGGGGATGTCCACACCGGAGCGTTTTTAGCCGCTCTTGCTGCTGGTAATTCTCTCCAGGAATCTTTGGAACTAGCCTGTCGTGCTGCTGAATTCTCGATTCAGCGAGAAGGTGGATGCAGCGGACCTACTTGGCCTGAGCTTTTAGAGCTGCGCTAGATTTTCTACCCGAGGTCATAGTTAGTAAGCCGATAGTCAAAACTGGTAAAAGGGCAAATAAGTTCAAGCCGGCGAAAGCAACGGCCGCCAAAATACTTCCAGCAATTGCACCTCCAGTTGCCCCAGAAAGATTCATCAGTGAATCACTGACTCCCTGGACATTGGTCTTTTCATTCGCAGGAAGCGAAGAAGCTAGAAGCGACGATCCAGCAACGGTTGAGGCTGACCAACCAAGACCTAGCAGGGTTAGTCCGATGGTTACCAACCAGCGATTATCCTGACCGAAACCAGCAAAACTTAGGGCTGTTAAGTATGTAAGTTGCCCTAGGACAATCATTGGAATCTGACCAACTTTGTCGGCAAGCAGACCCATCAGCGGGGAGAGCGCATACATTCCAGCGATATGCAAACTGATTGTGAATCCAACCACAACAATGTCATAGCCCAGATCCTGCATGTGGACAGGAGTCATACTCATCACGGATACCATCACCATGTGCGATAGTGCGATGCTAATTACCGCATATCGGGCTAAGGCATTTTGCTTCAAGGTCGCAAGTGCTGACTTCAATGAAATCTTGTGTTTTGGTTTTCCTGCGTCAATTTGCAGCTGCTGGGCATACTTAAGCGGGTCTGGTTTTAGCCCAAACCAGAAAATTGCCGTGGAACAGATTTGAGCCGCTACGGTAAACAAGAATGGTCCAGTCAAAGTTGGCATGCCAAGGAGGTGTCCGATCGCTTCACCCGGACCAAAAAGGTTAGGTCCGGTAACCGCTCCGACTGTTGTTGCCCAGACCACCAATCCGATTGATCGCCCCGTCTTACCAGTAATTGGGATATCAGTTGCGGCAAATCTAGCCTGAAGTCCAGTGGCTGAACCAGCACCGAGCAGGAAGATACCTAGAAGTAGTAGTGGGAAAAACCTAATTGTTGCGGCAGCAATGACAAGCATGGCCCCGCTAATGGCAAAAGCGGCACCGATGGCTAGGGCTGGACGACGTCCTTTTGCGTAGGCAAGACGAGATAGCGGTATTGCCCAGATCGCTGCCCCGAGAGTGCTAAAAGTGGCGGCAGCCCCTGCCCAAGCCTCAGTTCCACTCAAATCACGAGCTAGCAGTGAGCCAATTGAAAGTACCGAACCCAGTCCAAACCCGCCTAAAACCTGGCCAAGAGCCAATACTCTAATGGTTCGGCGGTGAATTTGCTCGATATTGCTCACCCTGCCAATCTACGCCACGCTGGTAAACTTGAGGTTCAACCTCCTTATTAGGTGTCCAAAGATGGCCGAAAAACCCCTAACCCTAGCCGAAAAGATTTGGCGAGACCACCTCGTGGTCAAGGGTGAGTCAGGCGCACCCGATTTGCTCTATATCGACCTGCATATGGTGCACGAGGTCACCAGTCCCCAAGCTTTTGACGGTTTGCGACTATCCGGCCGAAAGGTTAGAAGGCCAGATTTGACCATTGCCACAGAAGATCACAACACTCCGACCATAGACATTGATAAGCCGATAGCTGACCCAGTCAGCCGAGCTCAGATTGAAGCCCTTAGAAGCAATGCAAAAGAGTTTGGCATCAGGTTGCACTCTCTGGGAGATATTGACCAGGGTATTGTGCACGTGGTTGGACCACAGCTGGGCCTAACCATGCCGGGTATCACAGTTGTTTGTGGTGACTCACACACTTCAACCCATGGCGCATTTGGTGCATTAGCCATGGGAATTGGAACCAGTGAGGTGGAACATGTACTGGCTACCCAGACTTTGCCGTTGGCTCCGTTCAAGACCATGGCGATAAATGTTGAGGGTACCCTTCGCGAAGGCGTGACCGCAAAAGATATCATTCTGGCTGTAATAGCGCAGATCGGCACTGGGGGTGGGCAGGGATATGTTCTTGAATATCGTGGCAGTGCAATTCGAGCGCTTTCCATGGAAGGTCGTATGACGATCTGCAATATGTCAATCGAGGCTGGAGCAAGAGCCGGAATGGTCGCTCCAGATGAGAAAACTTTTGCTTACCTAAAATCAAGACCACATGCACCATCTGGCGCTGACTGGGATAATGCGGTTGAATACTGGAAATCTCTAGTCACCGACGAAGGAGCAGTTTTCGATAAGGAAGTTTTCCTGGATGCTTCAGCACTGGATCCTTTTGTTACCTGGGGGACAAATCCAGGTCAAGGTGTCTCGCTGAATGATATAGTTCCGGACCCAGATAGTTTTAGTGATCCAAGTGAGAGAGCTGCCGCAGAGAGAGCTCTGGAATACATGGCTTTGACACCTGGCACCAAAATGAAAGACATTAAAGTTGACACGGTCTTTTTAGGATCATGCACCAACTCGAGAATTGAAGATTTGCGAGCCGCAGCTCAAATTATTCAGGGGAAGAAAAAAGCTGATCATATTCGAATGATGGTTGTCCCCGGTAGCGCTAAGGTCAGGCTTCAGGCGGAGCAAGAGGGCTTAGACAAAATCTTCAAAGAGTTTGGTGCTGAGTGGCGCTTTGCGGGCTGTTCAATGTGTCTCGGTATGAACCCAGATCAGTTAGCCCCCGGTGAACGCGCAGCATCGACTTCAAATAGGAATTTTGAAGGTAGGCAGGGTAAGGGTGCTAGAACGCACCTCGTTTCACCACTGGTTGCCGCCGCTACTGCAATTCGTGGCACCTTGTCAGCTCCTGCAGATCTGGAGGAGAACTGATGGAAAAATTCAGTGTCTTTACTGGTGTGGCAATGCCGTTAAGAAGATCAAATGTAGATACGGATCAGATAATTCCAGCTGTGTATCTAAAGCGAATCACCAAGTCAGGATTTGAAGATGCCCTGTTTGCATCCTGGCGAGTTGACCCTGACTTTGTGCTGAATCAACCGGCTTACGCCAAGGCTCAGGTACTGGTTGCTGGAGCTGACTTCGGGACTGGTTCTTCTAGAGAACACGCGGTTTGGGCGCTCAAGGATTATGGATTCAAGGTGGTGTTGTCGCCTAAATTTGCCGATATATTCCGCGGAAATGCTGGAAAACAGGGCCTTGTGACGGGCCAGATTAGCCAGTCCGATACTGAATTGCTCTGGGAAGCCATTGAGGCTAATCCTGGCGTTGAAATTACGGTTGATCTAAATGCCAAGGTCGCAAGGTTAGGTGAAATCTCGGTTAGTTTTGACATAGACGAATACACGAGATGGCGTTTACTCGAAGGGTTAGACGACATCGCACTGACTCTTAAGCATGAATTGGTTATTGATGAATTTGAAAAACGTCGTCCAGCTTGGATGCCTAAGACCCTACCAGCGAGGAACTAGATGAGTCAGATTACGGTAAATGGTGGCAAGCCACTGGTTGGTCGCGTGGATGTTCGTGGCGCGAAAAACCTGGTTACCAAAGCGATGGTGGCAGCGCTACTGGGAGAAACTCCTAGTGTTCTAAAAGATGTTCCAAAGATTAGCGATGTCGAGGTTGTGCAACGACTACTCGAACTGCACGGTGTGAAAATCGAATTTGATAATTCTGGTGTGATGAAGCTGGATCCAAGCGCTGTGAAATCTGCCCGCATGGTTGACATCGATGCTCACGCTGGATCTTCAAGAATCCCTATTCTTTTCTGTGGTCCTTTGCTGCACCAATTGGGCGAAGCTTTTATTCCTGACTTGGGTGGCTGTCACATCGGTGACCGTCCAGTTGACTATCACTTCGATGTGCTTCGCAGTTTTGGTGCCATTATCGAAAAACTTCCTAACGGAACCAGACTCTCTGCACCTCAGGGGCTAAAGGGAACGAAGATTTCACTACCTTATCCAAGCGTTGGAGCAACTGAGCAGGTCTTGCTAACTGCAACCAAAGCCGAGGGTCTTACTGAATTGTCCGGAGCAGCGGTAGAGCCAGAGATTATGGACTTGATTGCGATCCTGCAGAAGATGGGTGCAATCATTTCGGTTGACACCGATCGAGTGATTCGCATCGAAGGTGTCGCAACACTAAATGGTTATACACACCGAGCGCTCTTTGATCGCAATGAAGCCGCCTCCTGGGCAGCAGCTGCTTTAGCTACCGGTGGTGAAATCATGGTTGGCGGTGCGCGTCAGTTGGAGATGACTGCCTTTTTGAATGTTTTCCGCAAAATTGGTGGAGCGTTTGAAATCGAAGACGATGGCATCAGATTCAGTCACCCCGGTGGAACACTTCAGCCGGTGGTCATTGAAACCGATGTTCACCCAGGCTTTATGACTGACTGGCAGCAGCCTCTAGTGGTGGCGCTAACCCAAGCCACGGGACTATCGATTGTTCACGAAACTGTTTATGAGAATCGCTTTGGATTCACTGAAGCTTTGAATCAGATGGGTGCACAGATTCAGATTTATCGCGAGTGTCTCGGTGGTAACCCCTGCCGATTTGGCCAGAGGAATTTCTACCACTCTGCGGTAATCTCAGGACCAACAAAACTAAAAGGTGCTGACATTCGAGTTCCAGACCTGCGTGGTGGATTTAGCCACATGGTTGCAGCATTAGCTGCCGAGGGAACTTCAAATGTTACAAACGTTCAGCTCATATCTCGCGGCTATGAGCATTTTCTGGATAAGTTGACCGCTCTGGGTGCTTCATTTACCTATACGGAATAAGTTGATGGCCAAGAAATCTTCACATTCTATTCAGATGCCGGAACTAAAGCCCGGTAAGGAAATCACCTGGCAAATCAGGCTACTTGCCTTTATTCTCAGGCCCTGGGTGAGATTGCTATACAAGGTGGAAGTCACCGGTATGGAAAACCTGCCACGGACAGGTGGCTACGTGTTGGCCGCAAACCATGTCACCACGGTGGATGCCCTAGCAGTTGCATACATGATGTATTTCCGTTTGCATCGAGCCCCGCACTTTCTCGCCAAAGAGGGTTTATTCAAGACGCCTATCGTTGGACCTGTGCTCCTAGCGGTCGGTCAGATACCGGTCTTTCGTGGTCAGCGCACCAATACCGATCCCATGGAAGCTGCCTACAAAGTTTTGCGAGCAGGCCACGTAATCGGTATTTTTCCCGAGGGAACTCTAACCAGAGATCCGGATTTATGGCCAATGCGAGGCAGAACCGGTGCGATAAGACTGGCCATTGAAACCGGTGTTCCAATTGTTCCGGTTGGTCAGTGGGGGACCGAAGAGGTGATGGAAACCTATTCCTCAAAACTTCGACCAAAGCCTTGGCACAAGGTTCGCATGATTATCGGTGAACCAATCGAGGTTGCTAAATTTGTTGGAAAGAAAAGTTCAACTGAGGATTTGGTAGGGGTAACCGATCAGGTAATGGCAGAGATTACCAAATTGGTTGAAAAGCTTCGTGGTGAAAAAGCTCCGGCAAAACGCTTTGTGCCAAGTGAGCACGGTTTACCAGATCACGGAAATTTCAAGAAGTTCCTAATCATCAAGCAAGAAAATGAGCGCAGAGCTTCGCTTGGTTTGGATCCGCTACCGGCAGATGCCAAAGTTAAATTTGGCAAGATTCGTTACAAGGGAAAGGGCTAGTTGATGGTGAAAGTTGCAGTTATCGGTGCTGGTTCTTGGGGCACCACCTTTGCAAAAGTTTTAGTTGATGCTGGTAATGAGGTGATGCTCTGGTCCAGAAGAGAAGAGCTTACCGAAGAGATTAACAACACTCACCGTAACGGTGACTACATTCCAGGCATAAACTTGCCACCTCAACTTGTTGCATCCAGTGACATAGCAAAGGTGCTAAGTGGGGCAGAGCAGGTCTATATTGCAGTTCCTTCACAGACACTAAGAGCAAATCTTGAAGACTGGGGAAATCTAATTGAACCCGGAGCGATTCTGGTTTCGCTGATGAAAGGTGTTGAACAGGGAACCGGGCTTCGCATGAGCGAAGTAATCATTGATGTTTTGAAAGTTGATCCAGCCCAGGTTTGTGTTGTTTCAGGTCCAAACCTGTCACTGGAGATTGCCAGTGAGCAGCCGGCAGCCTGTGTTGCCGCTTGCACCTCAAAAGAAAATGCCAAGAAGGTAGCGGCAGCTTCCACCAATGCATACTTCACCACATTCACAAACAAAGATGTGATCGGTACCGAGTTCGGTGGAATACTAAAAAACCTAATTGCGGTTGCTATCGGTATCGTCAACGGTGTCGGTTATGGTCAAAACACCAAAGCCTCGATTATGACCAGAGGTTTGGCAGAGATCTCTAGATTCGCGGTTGCCTTTGGTGCGAAGAAGAAGACCATGGTTGGTCTGGCCGGCCTTGGAGATTTGATTGCGACTTCAGAATCCCCGTTGTCACGTAATCACAAGGCTGGTGAAATGCTCGGGAAGGGCTATTCCAAGCGTGAGGTGCTAAGGCGCTTATCCCAAACCGCAGAGGGGCTAACCTCGGTTGCACCGGTATTGAGACTAGCTTCAGCTAAGGGGGTGGCCATGCCGATTGTTGAGCAGGTTCACATGGTCATTGAGGGAAAGATGAGCCCGAAAGATATCGGCCCATCACTAACCAGCGGCAACGATACTCCAGAGGCTGAATAGTGGCAAAAACTAGAGTGGCGATATTATTCGGTGGAGCATCCAGCGAACACAGTATCTCCTGCGCAACTGCAAGCGGTGTGCTATCAGCGATCGATCGCGAAAAGTATGACGTTTTGCCTATTGGTATTACTCGAGACGGCATTTTTGTTCCGGCTGAAGACGATGTGGCTAAGTGGGCACTCACTGAAGGAGAACTTCCAGAGGTCACCTTCAGCGGTGAAACTATTTTGTGGCCGAGCGCGGGAGGCCGAGAATTCTTCATTGAAAGCAATGGTCAAAAAAAATCAATCGGCGAAGTCGATGTTGTTTTTCCAGTGCTTCATGGTCCTAATGGTGAAGATGGAACAATCCAGGGATTTATTGAACTGATTGGTTTACCTTATGTTGGTAACGGTGTATTTGCCAGCGCAGCCGGCATGGACAAGGAATTTTCCAAAGCTCTATTTCAAGCAGCTGGGCTTCCGGTCACCCCGCACGTTGTCATTCATCGTGAGCAGTGGCTAAATGATCCAGAAACTATTTTGGAAAAGGTTAAAAACCTTAGCGCTTTACCCATATTTGTTAAACCTGCGCGAGCAGGATCTTCGGTGGGAGTTTCTAAAGTCAAGGACATGGCAGATTTCGCTAAAGCTCTTGAAATTGCTTTCAATGAGGACAGCAAGGTAACGGTCGAGCGTGGACTTATCGGTCGTGAACTGGAGTGTGCTGTGCTGTCGGAGATTGGCTCACAGAAACCAAAGGTTTCTGTGGCTGGCGAAATAGTAATTCGTTCTGGTGAATTCTATGACTTTGATGCGAAGTATCGTGATGCTGAGGCGGCAGAACTGATTTGCCCAGCAGAACTAACTTCCGATGAATTGGCTCAAATGCAGTCTCTCGCTGCTAGAGCTTTCCAAGCGCTGGGTTGCTTCGGTTTAGCCAGAGCAGATTTCTTTCTAACCAAAGAAGGATTTTTCGTGAACGAACTAAATCTGATGCCAGGGTTCACTCCGATTTCGATGTATCCGAAATGTTGGCAGGCTTCAGGTCTTAGTTATCCAGATTTGATTGATCAATTGATTCAATTAGCTTTTCACAGAAACTAACCGAGACACTCTTTGGTTTTCTTTGTGAACTGAACTGCTTGCCCTAAATCTTCAAGCACGGTGGCACCGGATACTTTTGTTGAATCCACTGTGACCGACGTTGCCGGTGTCCGACCAAAGCTAATAAACCGATAAGTGGGCTTTGTGCTTTCATCCACCAGCCAGTCAACGCCTCCGGCAGAAATACAGGCTAATTGGCTTACCTCGACAGGTTTAACCCCACAGGTCAGGGTAACTGTGACCGGTTCTCCCCAAGCGGCGGTAGCTTGGCTGGAAGTGATGCGTTTGTTCTGGCGATCGGTTTGATTAGGAAGTCTAACAATTACCTCAGCACAGGCTGGGTCATTGGACCCTTCGGCTGGCTCCATAATGACTGTTGCCGAGCATCCAGCTAGGGTTAGCGGCAATAAAAGAACCAAAAGGCGAAAAAACTTCATCCTAAACAGGCTACCTTTTAAATCATGTCTGATAAAACTTTGGCAGAACTCGGCGAGAGTGAGTCGCTTCGCCTAACCATAGGCAGGCTAAAGTCCTCAGATTATGTGTTGGTCGGTCCAGGCGATGATGCGGCAGTGGTTACACTTAGCGAAAACAGGTTTGTGGTCACAACAGACACGATGATTGAGGATCATGACTTTCGACTGGACTGGTCCAGTGGGTTTGATCTTGGCTATAAAGCGGTTGCTACGAATGTTTCTGATGTTGCAGCGATGGGAGCAAAACCAGTGGCCTTAGTGGTTTCACTAGCAGTTCCTAAGCAAACCAAAGTTAGTTGGCTGGAGGCTTTCGCCGATGGGCTAAGTGCTGCGATTGCCGAACTAGCGCCAACTGCGAGCGTGGTGGGTGGAGATTTAGCGAGTTCGGAGAAAGTCTTCATTTCTGTAACAGCTCATGGCGATCTAGAGGGAAGAGCACCTGTTATGCGAAGTGGTGCAAAAGTGAGTCAGATTATTGCAGTTGCTGGAACTCTTGGTAAAGCAGCCGCTGGTTTAGACCTCCTTCGAGCAGGAGGCTCAGCTCCAGAAGCTTTTAGCGACCTGGTAGAAATTCAACTTCGACCTAAACCTCCAATTAATCAGGGAATAGAAGCTGCCTTGAGTAGAGCCAGTGCGATGCTAGATGTTTCAGATTCTCTGGTGAAGGATTTAGCCAGGATTGCTGAAGCATCCGGTGTGACCATGAACTTGAATTCCAAAGACCTGCAAGGCTTTGAAGCGGTGCTTGAACAAGCAGCCAGCAGATTGTCCGTGAACGCAATTGACTGGGTCCTCTTTGGCGGTGAAGATCACAGCCTGCTGGCAGTATTTCCTGACCTAGATTCGGTGCCCAGAGCTTTCAAGCCAATTGGTGAAGTTGTTGAACGGTCGGCTTCGGCTGTAATGCTAGATTCAAAGCCGATTGAAAATAAGGGTTGGGATTCCGTTCGTGGCTAGCTTGAGTATCCAAGGGGAACAGTTCGTGGTTCAATTAGGTTTTTGGGAAAAGCTCGGGGGCTTGTCAAAAGACTTAACTGTGCCAATCTCAAGTATTTCGAAAATCAGCTGGTCAGAAAATCTAGATGCAGGTGTTCTAGGGATTAGAGTCGGGGGAACCGGCTTACCAAGAGTGATTGCTTTAGGTAATTTCTATAAAAAGGGTAAAACGATTTTTTCTTCCTGGCGCAGAGGCCAGCAGGTGCTTATCCTTGAAATCGAAAATCACCGGTTCCAAAAACTGGTTCTTGGATGTGAAGATGCAGCTAGCTGGGCTAAAGCGCTACACTCCAGTGTGTAGTTGAGCGTTGAGCGTGATACCCGCACCGGTACGATTGAGAACCTCAACCCGACCCGTTATTGAGTTTCTGCGGAATAACAGGTTTGGCTGACCGCTAAGTTCAACAGCTTTGACTACTCTTTCCTCGTCAGATCCAACTATCGTCACCTTGGTTCCAGCCGTGACGTATAAACCAGCCTCAACCACTGAGTCATCACCAATCGATATTCCGATACCTGCGTTGGCCCCCAGTAGTGCTCGTTCACCAATGGAAACTCTTTCCCTGCCTCCACCGGAGAGGGTTCCCATTATGGATGCTCCACCACCGATGTCTGAACCATTTCCAACAACAACTCCCTGAGCAATTCTGCCCTCGACCATTGCAATACCTAGCGTTCCAGCATTAAAGTTCACGAATCCCTCGTGCATAATTGTGGTTCCTGAGGAGAGGTAAGCGCCGAGTCTTACTCGATTAGCATCAGCGATTCGGACACCTTTTGGAACAACATAGTCAACCAGTCTCGGAAACTTATCGATTGAGTGAACCGTTACTCCCTCTCGAATTAGCTTAGGTAGTAGCTCTTCATAATCTTTGACAGCGATGGCTCCAATCGAGGTAAAGGCAACAATTGGAAGGTGAGCCATTAGGTTATCGAGATTTATGGTGTTTGGTTTCACCAAAAGGTGTGAAAGTAGATGCAGTCTTAGGTAGGCATCTGGGGTAGAGGAGACTGGTTGATCTAGATTGATTTCAGTTCTCACCGCTCTAACTTCAACTCTTCTTCGAGCATCCTGACCGATGAGGGCATCAAATTCTTTATCCATCAGATATACCGAGTCATCTGAAGGAGCCTCGCCAAGGCTAGGCTTTGGGAACCAGGTATCTAGAACTGTTCCATCCTGAGCGATTGAGGCCAGCCCCATACCCCAGGCTTTAGTATGAGTTGAAGTATTCATCTCTACAAGGTTACAAGTAGGCTCGTATAGTGCCAGTGATTCTAGATACAAAAAAAGATGTCGCTCAACTAACCAAAGACATCTGCGATATTTTCTCAGTCTCAGGAAATGAGACCGAGTTGGCTGATGCCATAGAAGCCACCCTTAGGGAAACAAATCACCTCGAAATCACCCGTCTCGGCGATGCCATTATTGCTAGGACTAACCTCAACCGAGGTAAGCGAGTTATTATCGCCGGTCACATCGACACTGTTCCAGTGGCCGATAATCTGCCCACTAAGTTCATCGAGTTAGCTGGCAAGCAGATGCTCTGGGGCAGGGGAACAGTTGATATGAAGGCTGGGGTAGCGGTTCAACTGAAGTTAGCTGTTGAACTAGCCGAACCCAATGTGGATATCACGTGGGTGTTTTACGATCACGAAGAAGTTGATTCAGAACTCAACGGGCTCGGCAGAGTGTCAAGAACTAACCCAGAATACTTAGTTGGTGACTTTGCTGTTCTCTGTGAACCCTCTAACGCTCGGGTCGAGGGTGGCTGTAATGGAACTTTGCGGGCTGAGATCAGGCTAGCCGGCAAAAAAGCTCACTCGGCTAGGCCATGGATGGGCGAGAACGCCCTGCACAAAGCCGCCGAACCACTGGCCATTTTGGCTAACTTCACTCCGGAGGAGATTGAGGTGGATGGTTTGGTTTACCGAGAAAGCCTCAACGCGGTTCTAATGAGTTCAGGTATTGCCGCTAACGTAATCCCAGATGAGGCAGTGATCACCGTTAATTACCGGTTTGCTCCAAGCAAGAACTCGGCTCAAGCCGAGGCACAGATCCGAGAACTCTTTGAAGGCTACGAGGTTGAAATCACCGACCGCGCCGATGGGGCTAGGCCAGGGCTAGATTTACCTGAGGCTCAAGCCTTTATCAAGCAGACCGAGGGAGAGCCAGCACCTAAGTATGGTTGGACGGATGTGGCACGGTTCAGTGCACTAGGCATCCCCGCCGTTAATTTTGGTCCAGGGGATCCCAATAAAGCTCATGCTGACGATGAAGCGGTTGAACTTGAACAGATCTATGCATGTGAGAGGGCTCTCCGAGCCTGGCTTAGCTAAAATCTAACAGTTTTTATAAGGCCCAAAAAACCCCTTGTTCTCGTGGTTTAATAGAAGTTCGAGCGCTAGCAACAAGGAGTATCAATGGCAGCAATGAAGCCACGTACCGGCGACGGTCCCATGGAAGCCGAACGTGAAGCAAGAGGACTAATTGTCCTGCGCATCCCGCTAGAAGGGGGCGGACGTTTAGTGATCTCAGTAAACGACGACGAGGTAGAGGCCCTCAAAAAGGTGCTTGCCACTATCAAAAAGCGCTAAGAATTTAGTAGCTAACTAAACCACCTGCGAACCAGGTGGTTTTTGGTTTAACGGTGCTTTTTGCTGGCCAGAAGTAGTCCGTCACCTATGGGGGAGACTGTTGAGATGAATTGATCGATATTTTTGATTTTGTCGAGCAAGGTCCGATAAATCAGGGTGTTCTCGTCTCTAAACACCAGATCAGGGACCCTATCCCGCCAGAGCGCATGGGCGATGGCCAATACACCACCTGGCTTGAGAAGTCTTACGCACTGGTCAACCTGTTGCAGCAGAGTCTCTCGGTCACCATCGAGTAGTACCAGATCGTAGGCTTCATCGGCTAAATTGGTCAGAACTTCAAGGGATTTGCCGTTGATCAGCCTTAGGCGTGAACTTGCTATCCCAGCTTGGCTGAAAGCGATTTTTGCTTGATTTTGATATTCAGCCTCAGTTTCAATGCTTGCTAGAACTACCTGGTCATTACCACTTAGCAGCCACAGACCAGATACTCCAGCACCAGTTCCGACCTCAACCACTGCCTTGGCGTTCATCGCACTGACCAATAGGCTCAGTTGCGCCCCTACTGAGGCAGTCACAGATTCAATGCCCAATTCATCGGCGCGGGCTCTTGCACGGGCTATGACCTGAGGTTCTTCTACGAACTCCTCGGTGAATTTCCAACTAGTTATTTTGTCGACCATCGATATAGAGCATATCTGGCTCTAACCGTTTAGCCCTGTTGCCACAAGCGAGTAACCTTTAAAGGTGTTCGGTTTATCAAGCGAGAAGCTACTAATTCTTTTGCTCCTAGCGGTGTTTATCCTAGGACCAGAGCGGCTACCGCAATACACCAGGCAGTTTGCCCAGTTCATCAAAAAGCTAAGAAGAATGGCTAACTCTGCTCAGGAGCAGATGAAGGAAGAACTTGGCGATGGTTTTGAAGATCTTGATTGGAAAAAACTAGATCCGAGACAGTATGACCCAAGACGTATTATTCGCGAGGCTCTGCTGGAAGATGAACCAGTTGTCAAACATGCTGACTTGAATCAGGTAAAGAGTAAACCGCAGCAAAATCTAGCCAAGGGTGAATTTCCACCCTACGATATCGAAGCGACCTAGAGCCGCTTCATTACCTTGGCTAGTAGGTTTAGCAATTTAGCCATGCGATTGTATTGCGCTGCACGACTTGGAAATTCTAAGACTCCACGATGGATGCCAATAGCTTGAGCCTCGGTGTATTTTCGAAGTCCCTCAACACCGTTTCTTCGTCCCGAGCCAGAATTTTTCATGCCACCCATCGGAGTATCAAGGGAAGCGAAAGTTGCTCGGAAACCCTCGTTGATATTTACCGTTCCAGCCATGATGCGCTTTGCAACTTTGGTTGCGTCTGCGACATTGCCCACTACTGAGGCGTTGAGTCCTTCGGTAGTTTGATTGGCCAAATGCACGGCTTCATCGATGCTGGTGTAACCGTATAGGGAAATTAGCGGGCCAAAGACTTCATTCTCGTGCAGATCCATTTGCTCGGTAACGTCGGTCAGCACAGTCGGTGCATAGAAGTATGGGCCAAGGTCAGGAAGCGGATGCCCACCAGCGATAACTTTGGCACCTTTACCAACAGCATCGTCGATGAATGAACTAACTCGCTTTAGTTGATTCGGTCCCGTGAGTGAACCAATGTCAATCGAAAAGTCATTTGAGGTTCCAAGTTTTAGGCTAGAGACTTTTCTTTTGAGGATCTCTTGAAACTGTTCCTTTAGTGCTATCGGAACATAAGCCCGCTCTATTGAAACACAGAGCTGTCCCGCGCTTCCAAAAGCACCGCCGATTAGGATCTCTGCAGCCTTTTCTAGATTTGCTGAAGGCAACACAATCAGTGGGTTCTTTCCACCTAGTTCAAGGCTGAAGGGGATAAGTCGCTGTGAAGCTCTAGCGGCAACATGCTTACCTGTTTTTGCGCTTCCTGTGAAAGCCACATAGTCAACTGAATCAGTGAGTGCATCGCCAACTTCCTGCGGTGCACCGACAACGATGGACCAAAGTTTGGGATCAAGCCCCGCCTCGATTGCCAACTCTCGCAAGAAAAGTGCGGTTAGAGCAGTCTGGTTATCTGGTTTCTGGACCACAGCGTTACCTGCAGTAATGGCTGGTAGAACATCGAGCGCACATAACGCTAGCGGGTAGTTCCAGGGAGTGATTACTCCAACAACTCCGACGGGGACATGATTTACCCAGGTCTTGGTTAGAAATGGCACTCCAGCAATAGTCTTACTTGACTTCAGTGCTTTCTTGGCAATCTTGGCATAGTAGCGGGCGGCACCGGTTGCACCAGCAATTTCTTCGAAAGCGTGAGCTCGCGCCTTACCGGTTTCCAACTGAACGATATCCATCAGTTGATCTTGTTTTTCAAGAATTATGTCGTGCAGGCGAAAGAGAATCTTTGAACGCTCGGCTATCGAGCTCTTGGCCCACTGTGCTTGAGCAGAGCGCGCATTTGCAACAGCCAACTCAACATCAGCCGCAGACAACTGTGGCAGTTCATAGATGAGCTTTCCAGTGTTTGGGTTATTTATAGCTATCTTTTTATCGGTTGAACCAAAGTGCTTGATCAAATTGTCTATCGAGTATGCGCTCATGTGGCTAGTTTAACGTTCAACTTGCGCTGTTTATTACTCAGCTTTATCTGGGCGACCTGTTCAACTAGGTTCTCAAAGCCCAGCACAGCAGAATCTTCTGAAACACTCGCCATTATTGGAATTCCTTGGCCTGAGCCATCGGCTATTTTTTGGCTCAGTGGCAACTGAGAGATCAGTTTCACCTCCGTATCGGAATATTCACTGAGTTCTTTAGCCAGCGATTCCCCGCCTCCTTGGCCAAACGGATACTGCTTTGAACCGTCGGTTGATTCAATCCAACTGAAATTCTCCACAACGCCGATGATTTCTTGGCCAACCTTGAAAGCTGCCATGGCACTTCGTGCTGCAACCAGGCTTGCATCGCTTGCCGGAGTGGTAACCACAAGATATTTAGCACTTGGTAAGAGTTGGCCCACGGAGATCGAAACATCACCAGTACCAGGTGGCATGTCGATTAGAAGAAAATCAAGTTCGCCCCAATAGACGTCGGTTAGAAACTGCTCGACTGCTTTATGAAGCATCGGTCCTCGCCAAGATACCGGCTCATTTGAGTCCAAGAACATCCCGATGGAAATTACCTTCACACCAAAAGCAATTGGTGGAAGCATCATGTCATCCAACCTGGTTGGTCGTTTAGTTACCCCAAGAAGTTTCGTCAAACTGAAGCCAAAGATGTCAGCATCAATCAGACCAACTTTGTAACCATGTTTGGCTAAACCGGCAGCAAGGTTAGCTGTGACAGTGCTTTTGCCAACCCCGCCTTTTCCTGAACCAACCAAAATAACTCTGGTGGGGGAATCCAAGAAGGGGTTGATTTTTTCCCTGCCGCGAAGCTTTAGTTTTAGTTCAGCCAATTCCTCCGGCGTCATGACAATCAGTTCAACTGAAATATCCGAGTTTGGAAAATCTGCAATCAAAGTTTCTTTGACTGAATTTTCTAATTCTGCTTTCATCGGGCAGTGGGAGACAGTTAGCTTTATTTGAACCTGAAACTTTTCGGAATTTCCTGAAACATCACCGACCATACCTAATTCAGTTAGGGGTTTATGAAGTTCGGGATCAGAAACCTTTTCAAGACTGGCTAAAACCTGAGACTCTAAGGAGTTCATTTTGCCTTATCGTCGGGCTTGTTTTGGTTTTTGATCTCCTCTAGGAGTTCTTCTAGAAGCTCTTTGATTTCGTCACGGACAAATTCTTTAGTGGCAACTTCTTCCATAGCCAATCTGAGTGCAACGACTTCTCTGGCCAGATACTCGGTGTCTGCCAGATTACGCTCAGCTCGTTGGCGATCCTGCTCGGTCTTGACTCGGTCCCTGTCGTCTTGACGGTTTTGTGCCAAGAGAATTAGCGGAGCAGCATACGATGCCTGCAAAGAAAGCAGCAGTGTAAGCAATGTGAAGTTAGTTGTCCTAGGGTCAAAAGCCATTGGAGCAGGTAGCACGGTATTCCACACCAACCAAATGATGCAGAATACGGTTAGACCAATAAGGAAGCCACCGGTTCCTAAAGCTCGAGCAAAAGCCTCTGATGCTCTACCGAATCTTTCGCGGTCAATCCTAGGAACTAGCGGTTTACGCTTGCCGAGCATAGGGGTATCGAGTCCTTGGCGCTTGTCTGCCATTAGATACCTCCTTCGTCTTCCGTTCTCCAGTCATCAGGTAGTAGGTGATCCAGAACGTCATCAACTGTCACAACACCAATCAGGTGATTTTCTTTGTCAACCACCGGAATGGCGACCAGGTTGTAGTTAGCCATGGTTCGATGGATTTTTGAAATATGAGTGTGTGGACTAACCGGTAATACGTCCGTATCCAGAATCGTTCCAAGTCTCTCATGAGGCGGGTATCTGAGCAACCTCTGAAAATGAACCATACCTAGGTATCTACCGGTTGGCGTTTCATGCGGGGGTAGGGTCACAAAAACTGAGGCAGCCAGAGCAGGTGCCACCTGCTTCCTTCTTATCAATGCCATCGCTTCGGCGACAGATGCATCGGCTGAACAGATTACCGGCTCAGTAGTCATAAGACCACCCGCGGTTAGTTCGTCGAACTGCATCAGCCTCCGAAGATCTTCCGCCTCTTCTTCATCCATCAGTTCAAGGATTGCCTCTTGACGTTCTTCTGGAAGATTCTGCATTAGGTCAGCGGCATCATCCGGTTGCATCAAATCAAGGACCTCAGCGGCACGCTCGTCATCCAGATCCTGCACGATTTCTATCTGCTCTTCTTCAGGTAGCTCTTCCAAAACATCGGCGAGTCTTTCATCATCGAGTTCTTCAGCGACCTCAATCATTCGCTCTTCTGGTAGGTCAAGAAGGGCACTAGCTAGGTCCGCTGGCAGCATGTCAGAGTAGGTGGCAATTAGCTGTTCGGCCGATTGTGCTTCTGATGAATCGCTTTCCTCGGTCACCTTGTCCCAGGGAACAAATAGAGTTTGCCCTTTGCTAAATGGTGAGGATGAGGTCTTTGGCCTACGGACAAAAAGGTCACTGACTAGCCAGTCTTTGCGTTCATTTTGCTCAATGGCAAGGTCTTCAATGGTTGCCGTTCCAGAGCCATCTCTGAAAGTGACCTTTCTGCCAAGCATTTCTGCAATAACTCTGAGTTCTTGCCCTCGCTGAGTAAAGCGACGGAGATCTACTAAACCGTTAGTAATCACTTGACCAGGAACAATGGAGGTGACCCTAGCTATGGGGACGAAGACTCGTCTACGTCCGGTTATCTCAATCAGCATCCCAGTAGTTTTTAGGTTGCCATGGCTTTGGTATGCGACTAGTACGTCGATGACCTTACCAACTCGGTCACCAACTGGGTCAAATACACCGCAGCCAGCTAATCTAGCTACGAAAACTCTTGTCGCACTCACAGGTTAACCTTAGACGAGACCAGTCAACTCTGGCAGACTAGAAACATGGCAAAAAGAAACCCACTAAGACCAATCGGCGTTGCTAATGCGCTCCCTGATGGCACAGCAATCGCAGATTTCACTAATTACGCAGATGCGGTGAAATATGTTGAGCGAATCATCAGAGGTGATTTCCCAGCTAGTTCAATCAGCATTGTCGGGACTAATCTTTCAACAGTGGAGCGGGTTAGGGGAAAAGTAAATTATGCCCGTATTGCACTCAGTGGTGCAGTGACCGGAGTCTGGATTGGCCTAATCTTTTTCCTAGTCTTTGGCACAAGTGCAGATCAGGCTACTGCGCAGATTAATCTCGGATCAGCAATTCTGATTGGCGCTGGCCTTGGAATGCTTCTTCAGGTAGTTCGCTACAGCCTGGCTCGCAATAAGCGTGGATTCTCGAGCGGTTCATTAGTGGTAGCGGCAAAGTATGAAGTTGTCGTGCCACGTGAACTTAGTTCAGAAGCTGAACTTGCCTACACTAAAGGTGCCGAGCATGAAAACTAGCCCTGCAGTTTCCGCATCCAAGCTTCAATTTCTTCTGGCTTTCTAGGAAGCTTTCCGGTCAGGTTTTTCACACCAGTTTTGGTTACCAGAACATCATCTTCAATGCGAACACCGATACCGCGGAACTCTTTAGGAACCATGAGATCGTCTTTGTGGAAGTAGAGGCCTGGTTCGATGGTGAAAATCATGCCCTCTTTTAGTTCATGGTCGTGATACATCTCACGTCTTGCCTGAGCACAGTCATGGACATCTAGACCAAGGTGGTGACCGGTACCGTGAATCATCCAACGACGGTGCCATTGGTTTTCTGGCTTTAGCGATTCTTCGTAACCACCTTTATAGAAACCCCACTCTGCGGCCTTGCGGGCAATAACTCGCATGGCGGCCTTGTGCATTTCTGAGTAGGTCACACCAGGTTTTGCGATGTCGAATACCGCATCAGCAGCTTCTAAAACTGCTAGGTAGATTTCTTTTTGAATCTTGCTGAATTTTCCATTTATCGGAATGGTTCTTGTCACGTCTGCTGTGTAGAGCGAGTCAACTTCGACGCCAGCATCCAAAAGTAATAGGTCACCTGGCAAAACCGGACCATCGTTGATAACCCAGTGCAAGGTGCAGGCGTGATGTCCAGCTGCTGCAATAGTTCCGTAGCCAAGGTCATTTCCTTCTGCTCTTGCTTGAGAGAAGAAAGCACCTTCAACAATTCGCTCGCCGCGTGGGTGCTTGATTGCTGACTTTAATTGTTTGACAACTGATTCGAATCCTTTGATCGAAGCATCAACAGCCTTCTGCATCTCTTCAATCTCATAGGCATCCTTGATTAGCCTCAGTTCTGAAACAAATTCCAAGAGCTTGGTGCTTTTTTCCAAAGTCAGAATTATTTTTTTATCAAACTTTGCAAGATCTGCATCAAAACTTTTTAGCGATTTAGTTTTTATACCAAGCAGTGCTTCGACATGCTTGAGTCCTGGTCTTGTACCAACCCAGAATTCACCAATCTGGGAATTGGAGAAGAACTCGTCTGTGTTTTTACCTGCGGTTTCACGGAAGTAGAGGGTGGACTTGGCGGTTTTTCCTCTGGCGTCTATTACTAAAACAGAATCTGGGACAGTAGCTGATCCCCAACCAGTTAAGTGGGCGAAAGCCGAGTGTGGTCTAAAGCGGTAGTAGTCGTCATTAGATCTAACCTTTTCAGGACCGGCATGAATTACAACAATCTTGCCTTGGAAGGCTTTGGCAACAGCAGCACGGCGGTTGCTGGCGTAAGGTGCAACTTTATGTTGTTTGGGTAGCGATGATTTGTCCTCGGCCCAGTTGCTTCCGATGTATTTTATGAATTTGTTTCCAGTTGGTCGCTGGCTTCTGGCAGCATTTCTAGCTGCTAGCTTTTCTGATGCGTCTTTGCTCATGTGTTTATTCTGCCATTATTCGAGCAATAGGCTTGACTGCGATGGAGAACAGATGCTGATTGACCTACACATACACTCAAAAAACTCGGATGGTGACGACACAATCTCTGAGCTTGTCCCAAAAATAGCCGAGGCCGGGATTTCGGTATTTTCTCTTACCGATCACGACCGGACCGACGGCTGGGTTGAGGCGAGGGAACTTGCCAACCAGCACGGTTTGAGCTTTATCCCAGGGGTTGAAATCACCACCAAGGCATACTTTCCGGGTGTAAAGCCAAGGGGCATGCACCTTCTGGCATATCTGGTCGACCCAGATCATCCAGTTCTCTCGGATTACTTGCGCCAAAATCGTGAGGCTAGAGATGTTCGAATTAGAAAATATATCGACAATCTAGCTGTTGATTATTCCGGACTCACCTATGAGCTTGTGGTTTCGGGGGCTCAAGAAGGTTCCACTCTGGGTCAACCTGACATAGCCAATGCGCTGGTCAAATTGGGTGAATTTGAATCTGCTCCTGAGGTGTGGAAGAGCGGCGTCCTAGGGAAGAAAAGCAAATACTACGTGGGCACTGCAACCCCAAATGTCATAGACGTTATAGCCGCAGTTCGAGATGCTGGGGGAGTTCCAGTGGTTGCCCACCCGATGGCAAGGAATGAAGAAACCGAGGATGAACCACAAACTCAATTCAAGATAGAGCATTTTGAAGAACTGGTTGAAGCCGGCTTACTTGGACTTGAAACTAACCACACCGAGGTGACGGCAGATCGTAAAGTAATCTTTGATGCATTTGCTAAAAAACATGGTTTGATTACTACCGGTTCAAGTGATTATCACGGGCTAAAAATAAAGCCGCATAATCCTCTGGCAACTAGAACCACTGAACTGGATCAACTAAAACGAATTCTGGAACTTGGTTCTGGTAGTAAGCCAACCATCAACCACTCACTCTGATTTTTTGTAGTTTCTAATTCTCTGTCGCGGTTTTTTCTCACGGTTGACAACAGTGTTTGACTTGGACTGTTGAGGTTTATCTTTCTTTGGCGGTTGAGCTGCGGAAATTCTTCCTTTAGTACCTTGTGGAATGTTCAAATCTTCAAACAGGTGTGCTGATGAAGAGTAGGTTTCCAATGGTTCTGGAACACCAAGTTCTAAAGCGGTGTTGATATGTGACCAGCGGGTCAGATCTTCCCAGTCAACGAAAGTAACGGCAATGCCGGTTCTGCCGGCTCGACCAGTTCTACCGATTCTGTGTAAGTAAGCTTTCTCATCTTCTGGAACCGTGTAGTTAATCACGTGTGAAACATCATCCACGTCAATTCCTCTAGCTGCCACTTCGGTGGCAACCAAAATCTCCTTTTTACCGGAGCGGAAATTGTTCAGCGAGCGCTCTCTGGCTTCCTGAGACATATCTCCATGCAAAGCTGTGGCTCGAAATCCTCGTTCAATAAGCGCTTCGCAGAGGTTTCCAGCCTGACGCTTGGTCTTGGTGAATATAACTGTTTTTTCTCTTCCCTCTGCCTGAAGAATTCGGGCTACCACTTCGTCTTTGTCCAAGGCATGGGCTCGATAGATGAATTGCTTGATGTCAGCTTTGGTATGACCCTCGTCTGGATCGTTCACTCGGATGTGGACTGGCTTGTTTTGATACTTTCGCGCCAGCGAAACTATCTCACCAGGCATTGTGGCGGAGAAAAGCATGGTCTGTCGCTGGGGTGGGGTGAAGGAGAACAGTTTCTCAACATCCGGCAGGAAACCAAGATCTAGCATTTTGTCTGCCTCATCCAGCACCATTACCTCGACTTTGGCTAAATCGAGTTTGCGCTGGTTGCTGAGATCAATTAGGCGACCAGGTGTTCCTACGATGAGTTGTGCGCCATTTTCAATTTGGGCAATCTGTCCCTCATAAGCTTTCCCACCATAGATGACCGCTATTTGAACAGCTCTATTGCTGGCAGCTAAAGTCAGGTCCTCGGCAACCTGAATGGCTAATTCTCTGGTTGGCACCACAACAAGTGCCTTAGCTCCAGGAGCTGGATTGACTCCAAGACGCTCAAGGATTGGTAAACCAAAGCCCAAAGTCTTGCCAGTGCCAGTCTTGGCTTGACCGATAAGGTCTTGGCCTGCCATAGCAACCGGAATGGCCTCTTCCTGAATCGGAAAGGGGCTGGTTATTCCTTTGGTTGCTAGAGCTTCAACTATGTCTTGGGCTATGCCCAAATCGCTAAAATTCAAGGATTTCTCTAACTCTTCTACTTAGCCCAAGTCTAAGGGGGTTAAGATTGTTCGGTGTTCGAATGGCTGAAGCGTTTTCGCAGAGTTGCTAAGCAACTGACAGTTGCAGCACGTTCCGAGGAGAAAACTTCAAGGAACACCAAGGCAATCAACCTCAAGCCATACACGCCAGAGCCGAAGGCTTTTCTTGGCCAGCTTGCATATATTCAGCTAGCCAACTTTGAAATCCTCACTGCAGTGATGAAATACTCACCAAACACGCAATACAAGGCTGAGCTGGGTGAAGCTGCGGCAAGAAGTTTTGATAAGTATCGCCAGTTGTCCAAAAAGCTCGTTGAACTGGAAGCAGATCCTGCCGAGCAGATGAACCCATTCCGTGAACGAATCGCGATGTTCCATTCAAACACAACGGGACTTGACTGGTACGAAGTGATCATGAAGGTTTATCTAACCTCAGGATTGTTGGATGATTTCTATTCACGCTTAGCCGCCGGGCTATCAGATGAGTTACAGCAAGAAGTTGAAAAAGCGCTCAGGGATAAGGCATTTGAGAAATTTGCTAAGCGAGTGCTTTCTGAAGCCATTGAATCTGATTCAGTTTTGGGTTCTCGATTGGCTCTGTGGGGCAGACGACTGATGGGCGATGTTTTACTGGAACTCAGGGCCGCTTTTGATAACCGCAAGTTAGCCCACGTGCCGAAGACAAAAAAGCTCTCTGTTGAAGAGGAGCAGAAAGTTAACCTCGAAGCCTACTCAAAACTTGAGCCACTGATTTCCGAATTGACCGGTGTGCACTCAGCCAGGATGGAAGCTCTTGGGCTAGCGGCTTAGAGCCCAGCCTTAATTCTTCTTGAGCGAATAAATCTAACGCCGAGAATCATCACAGCAGGCATGCCCAACATGGTGATTGTCCAAATCCAGTAGTCGGTGTATTTGAAGCCCAGCCAAGTAAGCAGTGTCCAGGAAACAAATCCAAAAACCAGAGCCAGCGCTGGCGCAATTAGAACACCGAAGTGCTCCCGACCAGAAAGAAGGTATGGGGCCATTAGGCCAAGCAATGCTCCGTAAACGAGGATGAAAAGAAGTTCCATTAGGCGATGAATCCCACTCTTCGGGCTTGGTCAGCACCGATCTCAACGTATGCCAATGAGGCGACTGGAACTATAAAGAGCCTGCCCTTATCGTCACTGAGACTTAGCTGCTTGCTCTCAGAGTTCAGAGCATCAAGCACAGTTTTTTCTAGCTCGCTAGCTTTGAGGTTTGACTCGAAGGCCAACTCCCTGGCTGTGTCTTTGAGGCCGATTCTAACTTCCATGTCGCTTCCTTGATTTGTTAAATCCTAGATTACGACAGGTTGGCTCAAGAACTAAATTAAGCCTTGGGTTCTTCTGGTTCGGCTTCGCCCTCAACTATTTCGATTTGCTCGGTAACGATGGTTATCGGTCCAGTAAAGCTGGCAGCCTGTGAAATTGGGGTCACCACTTCTGGGCTCTGCCCGACTAACTCGCTGGGTTTGAGTGAAGGCAACTGGCCTTCCAACAGGTGGCTGTGGAGGTTTTCCAGATAGCCTTGGGCATCAGCGATGCTGGCTTCGTCGCCAGACTCGACTGCTTGAAGCAGGTAACTGGCTAGCGAAAGTTCAACATAGAGATTTGCTCGTTGACGAATGTTTCTGTCTGCCTTGATTGCTCCTTCGTAACTCAGGGCAATTGCTTCGGCTACTTCGGAAGAGCATTCGCCAAAGAATGGCGCTAAGTCTATTGCTGGATCATCAATTGATAGGTTGGTCCAATTATTGATACCAACTATTTGATTTCCCTCAGTCAATATGTATTCGCTATCTAGCGCTCCATGAACCACGCAGGGCTGGTAGCGGAACAGGTTCAAATCGAGAAGTGCATTTTGCCAACGCTCTAATAAATCAGGATGAATTCTTCCCGTCTCCATAGCGCGGTCAAACTCGGCAACTCGTTCACGAACGCGAAGTGCTGGATCTGATTCAGGTAATCCAGCATCCGCAATAAGAGAGGCAGGAATTGAGTGAATCTGCGCAAGAGCTATACCAAGAGCAGAAATAATCGGATCTTCAGGCTTGAGCCGTCCGGCATCTAACTGATTTCCCAAAACGTAATCAAAAGCGTAAGCCTTATAGACAGCCTTTGGCGAGGTTTCACCAAGTAATGACGGGACCTGGAAAGGCAGATTGATTTTTCCAAGGACTCTGAGTGCCCTAACTTCTAGGCCGAGTTTGGTCAGCGCCAAGGCAGATTTCGGTGATTTTAGGAGAATCTGTTGGCCCTGGTCCGTGGTTAGAAGTTGGGTGACTATTTCTTCACCCGGTGGGGTCAGGTCCTGCACCTGGTTGAAGCGAAGACCTGGCAGCGCGTCAGCGGCTAACGCCGCTAAAATCAAGGAAGGTTTGCCCATGCAATTCAGGTTAGACAACAACAGATAAAAGACCCGTTTTCGCCACGCAATACCTTGAATAAACCAACTTTTTAGAAGAAGACCAAGATGGACTCCCTGCTTCAGCTGCCACTGGCTCAGCCAGTGCTTGATCGCGATGCCTTAGCGCGCGAGGGTGCGGAGTTGTTTGATCAACTTTGGTTGGAACCGGAAACCAGAATCATGGTTTTGTATAAAGGTAAAACCCTGCTCGATGATGGCAAACTGAGGCTATTTAAGACCGACGAGGCAACCGCCGGGAAATATCGTGTTTATCTAGGTAGAACAACCAAGGAGATTTCGGACTTACCAAAAAACTCCGCGATAGTTTTGTCTGTGCTGAGTGACAATGCAGCCAGTGCCATTGAGGCTAACCCAGAAAATTGGAAAGAACTTCGCCGAACCGGAGCAGTTTTAGATCCAGATCACGCCACTATTTTCACTCAAGGGTTAGCAATTCACAATTGGCATGAGACTCATCAGTTCTGTCCCGCCTGTGGTGAGATCACAATCATGCGCCAGGGTGGTTGGTCAAGATTTTGCATCACTGAGAATCGTGATCTTTTTCCACGCACCGATGCCGCAGTCATTGTCAGCATCATCGATAGTCAGGGGAGGATTTTGCTCGGCTCACAAGGTAGTTGGGCGGAAAACCGCTGGTCTGTCTTGGCTGGCTTTGTTGAAGCGGCAGAGTCATTAGAAGCTGCTGTCAAACGCGAGATGTTTGAAGAGTGTGGACTTTCAGTTGTTCGACCAAGATACTTAGGCTCGCAGGCTTGGCCTTACCCATACTCACTGATGCTCGCCTTCACCGCGGAGGTTGATTCAAACATGTCAGCGGATCAAATCCAAGCTGACGGTGTTGAAATAGCAAAACTGCGCTGGTTCTCAAAAGAAGAGCTCAAGCAGGAAGCAAAACAAATACATCTACCAACACGAATCTCCATAGCCAGGGCCATGATTGAATTCTGGCTCGGTGAATCTATCGTTTCGCTAACTGAGTTAGAAAGCGGTAACTAGATGTTGCCCGAGGCAGATCAGATTCTTGAAGCCTTAGATGAGGAGCAGGCTGAGGCTGCCAAGAATCTGCTTGGCCCAACAGTAATTCTTGCCGGTGCTGGAACTGGTAAAACTCGAACCATTACCCATCGCATCGCATATGGAATTGTTCGCGGTGACTTCAGTGAACAACGAGTGCTTGCCCTAACCTATACAAATCGTGCTGCTGGAGAACTCAGAGCCAGGCTTCGCCAGCTCGGTGTTCACTCGGCAAGCGCCAAGACTTTTCACTCAGCTGCTCTGGCTCAGTTGGAATATTTCTTCAGGACCTTGTATGGGACATCACCTTTTCGAGTTCAAGAATCTAAAGCAAAAACTATTACCCAAGCCGCCAGTGAGCTAAAGATAAAGCTAGATCCGAATATGGTCAGGGACCTCGCATCTGAAATCGAGTGGAGAAAATACTCGATGCTCACGCTCGAGCAGTATGCCGAGGCGGCACTGCAACGAGGAATACCAAGCGGTCTTTCGCTCAATCGTGTAGTAGACATTCAAAAGGCCTACGATGAGCTAAATCTTAAAAACAAACAGATGGACTGGGAAGATGTAATTTTGCTCTGCTCTGGATTACTGAGGGGGGAGCCAAGAGCACTCGCTCATGTTCAGCAGCAATACCGTTTCTTCACAGTTGATGAGTATCAGGACATCTCGCCACTGCAACAGGACCTATTGGAAACCTGGTTAGGTGATCGCAGTGACATATGCGTCGTGGGCGATCCGAACCAGACCATCTACTCATTTACTGGTGCAAGCTCTAACTACTTGGAGAATTTCAGTCTGCGCTATCCGGATTCCGCAGTAATCCAACTAAACCGTAACTACAGATCAAACCCCGAAATCATTCGGGTAGCCAATCGAGTTAGAGTGCATCAGTCTTTAGAACCACTGACTTCCGTTCGACCATTGGGCAAAGCTCCAGAAGTGATCGCATTTCCAAATCGACACAGCGAAGCAGAGTTTGTTGCTAAAAAGATTAAAGAGCAACTCGCTCAGGGCGTTAAAGCCAGTCAAATCGCAGTGCTCTATAGAATCAACAGCCAGTCGGAGGCGATTGAAAAAGCACTTTCTGATCAGGGAATCGAATTCCAAGTTAGAGGCGGGCAGAGATATTTCAATCGTCAAGACGTGCTCTCTGCAATTCGGCTAGTGAGAGCCGAGGCAGCTATGCCCAAAGCGGTGCCTTTGTATGAGACCGTAACCGCCCTGGTCCGTTCGCTCGGTTGGCAATCGGCAAGACCAGAAACTTCCGGAAGTCAATTGGAAAGTTGGGAAGCTCTTAATCATTTAGTTCAAATTGCTGAAGAGCTTGGTCCAGATGCCACCATACGCGATTACGCAAATGAATTAGAAGATCGTCAGCGCTCACAGCATGAGCCAGTCAAAGAGAGCGTTACTCTGGCAACTATTCACGCCGCCAAGGGGCTGGAGTTTCAGTCAGTTTATATAATCGGTGCGACCGAAGGCTATTTGCCAATTAGTTATGCCAAGACTGAAGCAGAAATAGTTGAAGAGCAAAGACTTTTTTATGTTGCAGTAACGAGAGCCAAAGACACTTTGCGAATTAGTTATCCAAGCTCAGATGTTGAAAGCGGTCGAGAGAATTCACCGAGTCGCTTTCTAAAGTTTCTCGATTGAATGAACTGCAGGAACACAGCGCGTGCCGCTGATAGAAAACTCGATCAATTGAACCTGAAGAGTAGTTGATTCGATAACCAGAGAGATATTCATCTTGGCCTTCGCGTTTAGTTTTGAAACCAGCAAGTTCATCTAACTTGCGCAGAATAGTTCGGGTTGCTAAGCCGACACAAGTCAGTAGTGCCGCAGCGTCGTCTCTAAATCTTGGAAGATCTAATAGCTGTGAAGCAATAATTGGCCAATCGATATTTTCATCCACCGCTAATTCTTGGATGCAGTTTAGGCAAGCTGCTTGGCCTGGAACAATCAGCGGAGAAACCCAAGCCTTATCTAGCTCGTAAGTGATGGCTAAGTGGGGGACATCTCTGGATAGCCACCTCGAATAAGTTCTCGGATTCAGCGCTAGGTGCCCGACTACTACTGCAAGAGAAACCTTCTGAGTCTTATTTGCCGAAAGATTTAGATTCAGTAGCCGATTGCCCTGAGGCAGACTGAGCTGAGCGAACACTTCTGCGGCTGAGGAAATTCGTTTTTGAGACTTCATCGACTTGGGATAGCCCAGTTCTCCGAGATCTGTGTTTAGCACCAAGCCATCATCGTGTGTCATTACTTGGCCCACTCCAGCTGAGAGCAGTGATTTGGCAAGGAGGAGACCAGTTTTATCCAATTGGTCGATGTGAACATTTCTTTGCCACCTTTCAGCCAGCACCATTTCGCCGTTCACTTCATAGTCCAAACTGGCCCTTGCTATTTCCGAGAAGGCAATTTCTTGCCAGGGGCCAAATTTGACCGCAGAGTTTTTCTCCAGAAGCGGAGATAGTTTTTCGATTAATTCGCGAGTTTCACCTTGACCAGCACTAAAGGACGCATCAATTTGTTCTTCTTGGCCGATGACTATTCCCTCATAAAGGGCAGCCACTATCTGGCGCTGCGTGGTTGTTAGGTTTTCAAGTTTCACCGATAGTTGATCGAGCCCAATCTGCATAGTTTCTGGATTGGTCCAGATTGCTGGTATGGCCTTGTTGATTCGGTGGAGCACCTAGTTATTTTGTTTGAAGAGTCAGGAATTCGCTTCCTTTTTACACATCCCCGAGAAGATCTCTCAGCGCTTGATCCATGGCGTCACCAATGCCTAAATCATTTTTCACTTTCGCAACGAATTTTTGCGGGTTGTCGATATCGAGCGTGGTTGGCAGAAAATCTGGGTGATCCCATAGCCCATCGCGCTTTTCATTTCCTACGGCTTCACCGATTAGTTGCCAGAGTGTTGAGGCCTCGCGCATACGCTTAGGTCGAAGTTCAAGTCCAACCAACGCTTGGAAAGTTCTCTCAGCTGGTCCGCCGGTTGCTCTTCTTCGTCTAACAGCTTCACGAATCGCTTCACCCTTAGGTAAACGCTTAGCGGCTTCGATTGTTACCGCATCGACCCAGCCTTCAATCAGAGCTAGGTTGGTTTCGATAATGTCCAGTGCTACCTGTTGGCTAGGCGAGCGTTCCATGAGGAATGCACCAGATTCTAACGCCTGCTGGAGTTCGTGAGGATTGCTCGGATCGAAGTCCTCACTGAGTTCCTCCATTCGAGAGGTATCGACTTTTATCCCCGAGGCATACTCTCTAATCTGGGCAACAATTTTTTCTCTAAGCCAACGCGAATGTTTGAAGAGTCTCACGTGTGCTAGTTCTCTAATTGCCATGTAGATGTAGGCCTGATCTTCATCCGGGCCCAGAGCTAGAGAATCAATGAACTCTTCAAGATTCTGAACAATAAAAGCAGGACGCTGTTCAGCATAGATTGGAAGCCCTATCTCTGTTCCTGTTAGAGCCTCTCTAGAAAGTTGACCTAAGGCAGCACCGAGTTGCATGGCAAACATCATTGCTCCGGCAGAGCGCATTATGTCGCTGGCACCTTTCAAACTCTCGGCAAGTTCTTCAGGTAACTGAGATTGAATTGCCTCACCAAGGCTTCGATTCATTCGATCAGCTACGGGCTCAGCTAGCAATCTGAAAAGCGGTAGCGCATCGTCCACCCAAAGGGTCCTCGATAGCAACTTTGATTCAACGGTAATTTCTGAAATGTCGGTTGCCTCGTTTAGCCACAAATTAGCGATGCCCAAACTGTCGGTGAGTTTTTTACTGTCCAGATTATTTAGTGGTCTGGCATTGACTCTAGAAATTTCTTTTGCTCTCGAAGAGGCTGCTTGCCAATTGACTCCCGAACCATCGGCTGGCGGGGTCGGAATCAGAAAAGCACCTTGAATGTTCGCAAATAGACGCTGGAGTGACTCAGGTGTGCCATCAAAGCCTCCAGCCGCTGCCAAAGCTTCGGGATCGAAACCCTGCTTAAGCATCTCTTCCCAGATTTTTCTTAGTTCCTCTGGGTCTGGCTCTTGGCCATCGTTGGGTTGGAAGTTGTTCATACTGCTATTAACGCTAGAACTAAAAGTTGCAAAAAAGTAGTGTGCTGCCCGTTGTTCGCCAATAGCGTGGATTCCTTGGCTTTTTGTAGTTCCAGCCTGACCTAGGCTTGAAGCAATGAGCTTATTTGAACGGGCAAATAAACCACGCTCCATACTCAAGACAGTATTGGGAGCCCTTGGGACTTTGGCTATTGTTGCCGGTGGCTTATTTCTGGTAATCGCCCCGACTCCATATCTAGTTGAGCAGCCTGGCCCGGTCTACAACGTGCTGTCGACCATTGGTGGAAAACCGATTATTTCTATCGATGATCGTAAGACTTATCCAACTACCGGCGCACTAGATTTACTCACCGTCACTGTTTCTGGCGACCCCAAGCGTGGTGCATCTTGGTTTGAAATTGCCTCTGCTTTCTTTAGTGAAAGCGACGAAATCATCAAGATTGAGGAAATCTACCCACCTGGAGTGGACAGCAATCAGGTAGATCAAGAAGCAGACACCATGATGCTGGACTCACAGGCGGCTGCTAAGGGAGCTGCCCTTCAAGAACTTGGTGAAAAGATTCTCACCAATGTCAGAGTCAGTGTGGTTCAGAAAAAAGGTCCAGCTGGAAAGTTTCTAAAAGCTGGCGACATTCTCTCTCGCATTGACGGGGAGGTTGCAACCGGTATCGATCAGGTTCGTGCAAAGGTTGCAGCGAGTGAGGGCAAACGTCCAGTGGTTCTTGACATCATTCGCGATGGCAAAAAATTGACCTATAACGTTACCCCTGTGCAAGTAGATGGTAAGTGGCGCTTAGGAATATTTGTTTCGACGGTTCCAGAAATACCAGTCAACATAGATATCGAAATTGGAAATGTTGGAGGACCTTCAGGCGGGCAAATGTTTGCCCTCGCAATCTACGATTTGCTCACCCCAGGCTCACTGACCGGGGGAGAAGCAATTGCTGGGACTGGAACCATTGATGTCAATGGCCAGGTTGGTCCAATCGGTGGAATAAAACAGAAGATGTATGGTGCAAGAGATGCAGGAGCAAAGTACTTCCTAGCACCGAGTAAAAATTGTTCAGAAGTTGTCGGTAAAATTCCAGATGGAATACAGGTAATTAAGGTTTCCACCCTCAAAGATTCAATTAAGGCCTTGAAGGCGATAAGTGCCGGCAAGGCTAAATCCCTGCCAAGTTGTAACTAAAGACAGAGAGAAAAAGAAAAACAATGAGTCAAGTACAGTCAGCTGACCTTCGTAAACGAGCACCGCTAGTAATTTCGCTAGGAATAGTTATACTTTTGGGAATAATTCTGGTGTCTGCCTCGGGCTTCTACACCGATGTCCTCTGGTTTGATCAACTTGGATTCCTCAACGTATTTACCACTCAGGTGTGGGCCCAGGCAATGGTTTTCACAGTCGCCTCTCTACTCGCAGCACTTTTAGTGTGGGTGAATCTCTATGTTGCTTGGCGGTCACGTCCTGTCTATGCAACCAGTAATGATTTCTTCGGTCGAGACCTTGGTGAATTCCGCACTGCGCTAGATAAAACTCGTAAGAGACTTTTTCTGATTGTCCCACTTCTAGTGGGTCTATTCCTCGGTTCCACTCAGAGTTCAGAGTGGGCGAATGTGCTCACCTTCTTGAACAGAACTGCCAGTGGGGTTCTGGATCCTCAGTTCAAACTGGATGTTTCGTTCTACCTATTTGAATTGCCGTTCTATCTAGAACTAGTTAATTTTCTTTTGCTGGTTTTAATGTTCACCTTTATTCCAACTGCGATTGTGCACCTTGTGTATGGCGGCATCAAATTCAACGGAAAGCAGTCAACCTTCAGCAAGGTGGCTAGGGTCCAGGTTGCAGTATTAGCTAGCTTGTTTACTGCTGTGCTTGGGCTAAGCATTTGGCTTGGTCAGTATGAAACCATGACCAGTTCCGAAGGTCTCTACACCGGTGCCACCTACTCTGATGTGAATGCATCGATCCCGGCTGCTCAGATCCTTACGGCAATCGGCTTTGTCGTTGCCTTACTTTTCTTGGCTGCTGCGGTCATTGGAAAATGGCGTCTTCCTATCCTGGGAACGGGATTGATGTTGGTTTGTTCGATTCTTTTAGGTGGAGTCTGGCCAGGTATCGTTCAGACATTCCAGGTTGTTCCAAACGAAAGAACGCTCGAAGCTGATTACATCAAGCGCAACATTGAAGCCACCAGAGCAGCATATGGTTTGGACAAGGTGGAGGTTATTGAGTATGAGGCTAAAACCACCGCAACAGCGGGAGCTTTGAAATCTGACGCTCAGACTGCAGCCCAAATTAGAATCATCGACCCTAACCTGGTGAGCGCTTCATTCAAGCAGCTTGAGCAGTATCGCCAGTACTACAACTTTGTCAATCACCTAGATGTTGATCGATACCAAGTCAATGGCAAGCCTCAGGACACCGTCATTGCTGTTCGTGAACTAAACCAGTCTGGTTTAGGAAGCTCTCAGTCTTGGTATAACAACGTCATTGTCTATACCCACGGCTATGGCTTAGTGGCAGCTTACGGAAACAGAAGAACTACTGATGGTCAGCCACTGTTCTTGCAGTCTGGAATTCCATCGAGTGGATTGCTAGGTAAGTATGAGCCGAGAATCTACTTCGGTGAACGCTCTCCGTTGTATTCGATTGTTGGCGCTCCTAAGGGTGCGGCTGATCGTGAGTTGGATTACCCGGCAGGTTCTGATGATGCTTCCAAGGATCAGCAGACCATGACAACCTTCAAGGGTGATGGTGGTCCAAAGTTAGACAACATCTTCAAACGACTGGCCTATGCCCTGAAGTTCCAGAGCGAGCAGATTCTGCTATCTGATGCGGTAACCGATGCATCGCAGATTCTCTACAACCGAAACCCGCGTGAGCGTGTGGCGCAGGTAGCTCCTTATCTGACTCTGGATAATGACATTTACCCAGCGATTGTTGATGGAAAAGTTGTCTGGATTATTGATGGTTACACGACCTCATCCAACTATCCATATTCGAGAGCAGAGAATTTATCCAGCGCAATTTCTGATAGTTCGACTAATGTTCAAGGCACTCGAGGAAGCATCAACTACATCCGCAACTCGGTAAAGGCCACAGTGGATGCATACGACGGCTCGGTCAAGCTGTATGCCTGGGATGACAAGGACCCGATTCTAAAAACTTGGATGAAGATTTTCCCAAACACCGTTCGTCCGGTTTCAGAAATGTCAGGGGCCTTGCTCTCACACGTTAGATACCCAGCTGATTTGTTCAAAGTTCAGCGAGGCATCCTCGGCCAGTATCACGTGACCGATGCAGGAGCTTTCTATTCACAGCAGGACGCTTGGATGACTCCAAACGATCCGGTAGATGACGGTTCTGGCGATTCCTCATTGCAACCGCCTTATTACCTAACTCTGAAAGCACCTGGTCAAGCTAAACCTTCATTCTCGATTTACTCAACATTCATACCGAGATCTACCGGTGATGCCAGCCGAAACGTGCTTACCGGTTACCTAGTTGCAGACTCAGATGCTGGAACAACCAAGGGCAAGGTTTCCGATCACTATGGAAAACTGCGACTGTTGACTCTACCTAGAGAAACTATTGTCCCCGGTCCTGGTCAGGTTCAGAACAACTTCAACTCTGACAGTGAAGTGTCAAAACTTCTAAACATCCTTCGTCAGGGTTCAACCAAGGTGCTGAATGGAAATCTGCTAACCCTGCCAATCGGTGGCGGCTTGCTTTACGTTCAACCGGTATACATCCAGTCCACTGGAGAGACATCCTTCCCACTGCTCAAGAAAGTGTTGGTTGCCTTCGGTGACAAGATTGCCTTCGAAGACAATCTTGACGATGCGCTCAACACCTTGTTCGGTGGCGATGCTGGTGCCGGTGGTGGGACAACCCCAGAAGAGCCTGGCTTAACGAATGAGCAGAAGTTAGCTAAAGCACTTCAGGATGCGCTCAAGGCGATCCAGGACAAAGAAGCGGCTATGCGTTCGGGAGACTGGAGTGCCTACGGCAAGGCTGAGGCAAGACTTCAGGCAGCCATCGAAGCAGCTTTGGCGGCAAGTAAAAAGTAGCTTTGAATCTGTTAGACTGAAACTTCGCCGCGGGGTGGAGCAGTTCGGTAGCTCGCCGGGCTCATAACCCGGAGGTCGTAGGTTCAAATCCTGCCCCCGCAACGTTTAGAAGCCCTGATTTATTCAGGGCTTCTATTTTTTGTGGATAGCCAAAGCCAAATCATCCTGCAGTGCCTAAACTTCACAGATGCTAACCCTGTCGGCAATTTTCTTACTCGGCGGGCTCTATCAATCAGGTGGTTGTCCGGGGAATTTTCAGACCACAAGTCAAACGGTTTCAGCTATCACCAATTCGACAGAGTTGCTGCTGTGTATTAGCAAAGCTGTATTTGTGAAAGGCCAAGATGGAAAACTCAATTTGGTTCTGAACAGTAGTTCTTCATCTCCTAAATGTCTGATCTATCCGAATGGTCTCTCACCAGATCTCTCTGCACAACTAATTTCCTCCGGCCACACTGGCTGCTGGAGTCTCTATCCACCCAGTCAGGTGATAGCAATCACAAATATCGGTTCGCCAAGTCGACTGGCGATAACCAAAGCCCTCGCGAAATTCAAACCAACAGCACCACGAATCATGCTTTATCCAAAGTCGGGTCATCAGATTGGGCAAACGTTAGCTCTCTGGTCAAGCAGCAAAGTTGAGACACAGCGTTGCACATTACTTGGATTAGCCTGTCAAATTCGCTTTTCACCAAAGACCTATCGGTGGGTTATCGATGGCAAGGTTGCCACTCAGCCAAAACAACAACTCAAACTAAACGAGGTGGGTCAGATGCCGATCATGTTATCGGTTGGATTCTCGGTTGAGTATCGGTTTGTTGATCTCACTGCCTGGCGGAGTGTGAAACCAAATGTCACAGCTAACGCACCCTCGATAACTGTTTCCGTTTCTGGCAAAGAGCGACCTAGCCCAAAGCGCAACCCAAGGCTGGTGGATAGACCCTGCTCTGGCACAGCTAGATATGGTTGCTGAGTTTTCAGAAAATTCCCAGCGGCATTTCATAAACTTATGAAGTTGCGAAAATACCTTTATGGCATAACAAGTGCAGGGAGTTAGTTCAGATGTCAGATAACAAGAATCACTACAACACCCAATTCTTAGCCAAGAGAACCGAGAGTCCTCAGGTTTCTCAAAATCAGCAACTTAGCGGACCGAAGCGTTCAGGTTTCACACCTTTGCTGATTGCAGCAATACTTGGCCCGATGCTAGGTGTGTTTGTCGGTGCGTATGCAATCGGTGGATATTTCCCGATAGCCGCAGGAACCAATCAGGTGGTTGTCAATAATGCCGAGAAGATTAACTGGGTCAGTGGTGCCGCAGCAAAGGCACTTCCTTCAGTGGTTACCTTGTCGGTTTCTTCTTCCTCAGGCGGTGGTACCGGTTCTGGAGTTGTTTTGTCCGAAGACGGCTACATCCTCACCAACGCCCACGTTGTCACCCTCGACGGCTCAACCGACAGAGTGAGCATCGAGGTAAAGACCAGTTCCGATCGAATTTTCAAAGCAGTGGTTGTCGGTAGCGATCCAACAAATGACTTGGCAGTGATCAAAGCCAAAGGCACCGGCTTTGTCCCGATTGAATTCACCGACAGCTCAAAGGTTAATGTTGGTGATTACGCCGTTGCAATCGGAGCCCCGCTGGGTTATGAAGCAACCGTTACCGCCGGTGTTGTTTCAGCGATGCATAGAACTATTCAGGTTGCCTCGGCTGCAGTTCCCAAAGATGGTGGGTCATCGCTAAAGCTTTGGAACAACGCTAATGATCAGCCGCCAGTAAATCTGAATGTGATTCAAACAGATGCGGCCATCAACCCAGGTAATTCCGGTGGGGCGCTGGTAAACGAGTCAGGCCAACTAATGGGAATCAACGTTGCGATTGCAACTGCGAACTCAGGTTCTGATCAGGCTGGAAGCATCGGAGTTGGTTTTGCCATTCCATCGAATACCGCCAAGCGCATTTCTGACCAAATCATAAAGACAGGTAAGGTTTCGCATGGACTTCTTGGTGCATTCATTGCTGATGCAACTAACTCTAAAATGCAGGGATCATTCAGCATTGGGGCAAAGATTGAGAAGCTGACGCCAGGTGGTCCGGCGGAGAAGTTCGGTGTCAAAGTTGGTGACATTGTTACCGCTGTGAATGGTGAAAAAGTTGACAGCGCTAGCCAACTAACGGCAGCCATTAGAGCCCAAAAGGCCTTTGCCAAAGTAGAGCTAACCGTCATTAGAGATGGTAAGGAAATAAGGATTCCCGTTACTTTAGGTGATGCAGAAGCTGCTAACTAGTTGGTTAGCGGGCCAAGACATGGTTAACTTGAGACTATGTCAAATGCGCCATCAGTTCAGTATTCGATAACCATCCGGCTCGAAGCGCCAGCTAAAACCACAGCGGTCAGCGAGTTAACTTCGATTATTGAAAGGATTGGCGGTTCGGTAACCGCCGTGGATGTCAACCACTCTGATGCGGAACGAGTGAGAGTCGATCTAACCTGCGCCTGCCGTGACTCCGAGCATGCAAATCAGATCGTTGCTGAACTTCGTGGCGTTACCGGTGTTGTGGTTGGAAAAGTTTCAGACCGAACCTTCTTGGCTCACCTCGGCGGTAAGTTGACCATTGAATCTAAACTTCCAATAAGAAACCGTGATGACCTTTCCCTGATTTACACCCCGGGGGTTGCCAGAATTTGTGAAGCGATTGCCAAAGACCCCTCTGATGCCAGAAGGCTAACCATCAAGCGAAACACAATTGCTGTGGTGACTGATGGCTCGGCAGTTTTAGGTTTGGGAAATATCGGCCCCTTGGCAGCCCTTCCGGTTATGGAAGGTAAAGCTGCGTTATTCAAGAGATTTGCGAATATTGATGCTTTCCCAATTTGTCTCGATACTCAGGACACCGATGAGATAGTCAAGAGCGTAAAAGCCATTGCGCCGGTTTTTGCTGGAATCAACTTGGAAGATATTTCAGCACCACGGTGCTTCGAGATTGAGGAACGTCTTCGTGCGGAGCTGGACATTCCAGTGTTCCACGATGATCAGCATGGCACCGCAATAGTTTGTTTGGCTGCGCTTACCAATGCGCTAAAGGTCGTCAATAAAAAGATCTCTGATGTTCGATTAGTAATGAGTGGAGCTGGTGCGGCAGGAACTGCTGTCTTGAAGCTGCTGTTTGCTGCTGGTCTAAAGCATGCAGTTTTGGCAGACCAAAAAGGAATCATCTATTCCGGAAGAGAAGACATTGAACCGGGTACCAACCTTGCCTGGCTAGCCGAATCAACTAATCAAGAAGGACTGCAAGGTTCGCTAAAGGACGCCCTGGTTGGAGCGGATGTGTTCATTGGAGTTTCTGCAGGTAACCTTCTAACTTCAGAAGACATTGCCAAGATGAATAAGGACTCAATTGTTTTTGCATTGGCTAACCCGGTGCCAGAAATTGATCCAGCTCAGGCGGCGAAAACAGCTGCGGTGGTAGCAACCGGTAGAAGTGATTTTGCCAACCAAATCAATAATGTTTTGGCCTTTCCTGGTGTATTCCGAGGATTGCTAGACGCTGGGGCGACGAAGATAACTGAGAACATGCTTCTGGCTGCTGCTGAAGCCCTGGCTGATTGCGTTGATAAGGAAGAGTTAAATGCTTCATACATCATTCCTTCGGTGTTCCATCCAGATGTTGCTCAGCGAGTTGCGGATGCAGTGAAAGCAGCTAAGTAATAACGATGGATCAAGAAACAAAACTCTCCGAATCTCCGGTGGTCAACCCGGTCGAACCAGGGGATCACGAGCGCTACGCGCATTATGTTCGTAAAGACAAAGTTGTTGAATCCGCAGTTATGGGAACTCCAGTTGTCGCACTCTGTGGCAAAGTTTGGGTACCCAGCAGAGATCCGGAGAAGTTTCCAGTTTGCCCTGAATGCAAAGAGATTTATGAGCTTATGAAGAAGAATGAGGGTAGCGAATAGACTTGCAGAGTGAATAACGCTCCAATCGGAATATTCGACTCAGGTGTTGGTGGTCTGACAGTTGCTCGGGCAATCATCGACCAACTGCCAAATGAATCAATTATTTATTTAGGCGATACCGCTAACACTCCATACGGACCAAAAGCTTTGAGTGAAGTGCGCGATTTGGCTTTATCAGTCATGGATCGACTGGTCGATGAGGGAGTAAAGCTACTGGTCATTGCCTGCAACACAGCTTCAGCTGCTGTTCTGCGAGACGCAAGAGAAAGATACACCGAAGCACGCGGTATTCCAGTGGTTGAAGTTATTCAACCAGCGGTTCGTAGAGCTGTCTCGGTAACTAGAAACGGCAAAGTCGGCGTAATCGGAACCAATGCCACGATTAGTTCTAAAGCCTACGATGATGCCTTTGCGGCAGCGGTATCGCTGGAATTGTTCTCAGCTGCATGTCCTGAATTTGTTCAATATGTTGAACGCGGCATTACCAGCGGTCCCGAAGTTATTGCTTTGGCTGAGACCTATCTCGAACCAATCAAGGCAAATCAAGTTGACACCTTGGTGCTCGGTTGCACCCACTATCCGCTGCTAACCGGTGCTCTGAGCTACGTTATGGGGGAAGAGGTCACTTTGGTTTCCAGCGCAGAAGAAACTGCCAAAGATGTTTATCGAACTCTGCAAGCCCACAACCTTCTGAGAACCGACTCCGCAAAACCGTCGCTGCGGTTTCAAGCTACTGGCGATGCAGCATCCTTTGCTAATTTAGCCAGAAGATTCCTAGGTCCCGAAGTTCAAACTGTTGAAAAGATTGGTTAGTGATGACAAGAGTTGATGGAAGAGCAAACGATCAGTTGCGTCAAGTGAGCATTGAGCGCAATTGGAGTGAGCACGCTGAGGGATCTGCGCTAATTAGTTTTGGTTCAACCAAGGTGCTGTGCACCGCAAGCTTTACGCCTTCAGTTCCACGATGGAAAGTGGGCAAGGGTGAGGGTTGGGTAACTGCCGAGTATGCCATGTTGCCAAGAGCTACCCATGAAAGAAACGACAGAGAAAGTGTCAAGGGCAGAATCGGCGGTAGAACCCATGAGATTTCACGTCTGATTGGTAGAGCGTTGAGAGCCGCGGTTGATTTCAAAGCGCTGGGTGAAAACACAATTGTCATCGACTGCGATGTATTGCAGGCCGATGGTGGGACTAGAACCGCTGCTATCACTGGTGCGTACGTTGCTTTGGTTGATGCCGTTCGCTATGGAGTTGAGAAGGGTTTTATTCCAGCAGCCAATAAAGTCATCATAGATTCCGTTGCTGCCATCTCAGTTGGCATCATCGATGGTGAAGCCATGCTGGATCTTGCCTATACCGAGGATGTTCGTGCTGAAACAGATATGAATGTTGTTGTGACCGGTTCCGGATCTTTTGTTGAGGTTCAAGGAACCGCAGAGGGTGTCGCGTTTAGTCGAGATGAGTTGAATTCACTTTTGGATTTAGCCATAAAGGGAACTTCTGAACTGACTGTAATCCAGCAGAAAGCTTTGGCAGGCTAAAAATGAAGCTGGTGCTGGCAACCCACAACCAAGGTAAGGTAAGCGAACTGCGAGCGATTTTGGCACCGGTTGGTCTTGATCTGGTGGGTTATGACGGTCCAGAGCCTATTGAAGATGGAACAAGTTTTTTAGAAAACGCTTTGATTAAGGCTCGGGCTGCGCACAAAAACACTGGCCTCCCAGCGATTGCGGATGACTCAGGAATCCAGGTTGAAATTCTTGGCGGTTCACCTGGGATTTTCACTGCAATCTGGTCAGGCACCAAAGATAACGTGGCTAACCGCAGATTACTTCTTGCTCAGTTGAAAGACATCAAGCAGGAGCATCGCAAGGCTTCATTTGTTTGCACCATAGCCTTGGTTTCTGAAGATGTCGAGTTGAGTTTCACTGGCATTTGGCCCGGTAGCATTGCGACCGAAGAGCGTGGCACGAACGGTCACGGTTATGATCCTGTTTTCATCCCAGAAGGTTTCGAACAGACCGCGGCTGAATTAGAACCCGAGGTGAAAAACGCTCTCAGCCACAGAGCTATTGCTGTCAGTGCGCTGATTGACTATCTAAAAGCTAACGTCGTTTAGCTTTGATTACCTCGATGATGACGGGGATGAATGAAAGAACTACAAGGCAAAGAGTAACAATAATCACATTCTCCTGAATGAATTTGATATTTCCCAGGAAGTAGCCAAGTAGGGGAACGCTTATTCCCCAACTGAGAGCACCGATGATGTTGTATCGCAGGTAGTAGGAGTACTTCATTTTTCCAACTCCTGCGGCTACTGGAACAAAAGTCCGCATGATTGGCACATAGTGAGCGAAGATAACCGCTTTGCTCCCATACTTTTTGAAGAAAGTTTCGGTTCGCTCTACATTTTTTTGGCTAAACAGTTTCGATTCTGGCCTCTTGAAAACTTTTGGTCCGGTTGTCTTTCCGATAAAGTAACCGATCTGATCCCCAAGCACGGCTGAAAGTGAAATGCTCAAGCAGGCGAGCCAAATCGGAGCATCGATTGTTCCTGAGCCAATCAGCAGACCTACGGTAAACAATAGAGAATCGCCTGGGAGGAAGAAACCGAATAGCAACCCCGTTTCGGCTACGACGATTAGGCAGGCGATTACTAGAGCAAGTGAGCCGAAGTCGGCCAAAATGCTCTCTGGATGGAGAATATCATTTATGTTCATGCGCCCCCAGCAGGATTCGAACCTGCGCACCCGCCTCCGGAGAGCGGTGCTCTATCCCCTGAGCTATGGGGGCTACTGGGTTTATCCCAGACTACCAGCGCAGCATAAAATGCCACCTGACCTTTATCGAGTCAGGTCGCTAGACTAGAGAAAGTAACAGCAGGCAGAGTGGCTTGCCCCAAAAGCCCAAAAACTGAAAGTGTTCCATTGACCCCTGCGGACCTATCCCAAAGCATTCTGCAAGCCTTAATTAGGTTGCAGAGTGAAGGTGTCTTGCCTGCTGGTGAACTTCCAGAGACTGTTGTTGTTGAGCGCCCGAAGAACAGGGATCATGGCGATTGGGCCACGAATATTGCAATGCAGTTTGCTGGCAAGCTCGGCTTGAATCCAAGGGAATTTGCCAACAAACTCAGCGAGGAGCTGGCAAACGTTTCTGGAATAGACAAGGTGGATGTTGCCGGACCGGGATTTATCAACATCACCCTGAGTGCTGCTGCAGCCGGAGAGCTAGCGAAGCAGATTGTTGAATCTGGCGAGGCTTTTGGTAGAGGGACCGCTTACGCTGGGCTAAAAATGAACCTGGAGTTCGTCTCAGCAAATCCAACCGGTCCAATCCATATTGGTGGCACTCGCTGGGCTGCTGTTGGTGATTCGCTTGCCCGAATTTTTGAAGCTCAAGAGGCAGAAGTGATCAGGGAGTATTACTTCAATGATCACGGTGCGCAGATTGATCGCTTTGCTCGCTCACTTCTGGCTAGCGCCAAAGGTGAAAAGGCTCCAGAAGATGGCTATGCAGGTGAATACATTAGCCAAATAGCCAACCAGGTTCTAATGATGCATCCAGAGGTGCTTAGTTTGCCTGATCTCGAGGCAACTGAAGTTTTCCGCGCTGCTGGTGTGGAACTTATGTTTGCTGAAATAAAGAAGTCACTTGAAGAGTTTGGAGTGAACTTTGATGTTTACTTCCACGAGAACTCCTTATATGAAAGTGGTGCAGTTGAACGGGCGATTGAGCGACTAAGGGAACTGGGTCACATCTATGAACAGGATGGCGCTATTTGGCTTAGGTCAACTACCTTCGGCGATGATCGAGACAGAGTTGTCATAAAAAGTGATGGGGAAGCCGCCTACATAGCTGGCGATCTCGCTTACTACTTAGACAAAAGAGAACGAGGTTTTGACCGAGCCATCTACATGCTTGGCGCGGATCACCACGGCTATGTTCCGCGAATGATGGCTATGTGTGCTGCCTTCGGTGACGCACCTGGCGTAAACCTAGAGATTTTGATTGGTCAGTTAGTTAATCTGGTGAAAGATGGCGAACCGGTGCGAATGTCCAAGCGTGCCGGAACGGTTGTTACCATGGAGGACCTAGTTGATGCAGTTGGAGTTGACGCTGCCAGATTTGCTTTGACTCGATCATCTATCAACTCGATGTTAGATATTGACCTTGACCTCTTGGCTAAAAAGACCAACGACAACCCGGTTTTCTATGTTCAGTATGCTCATGCGAGAACCAAGCAGGTGGCCAATAATGCTCAGTCACTATCCGTGACGACAAGCGAATTTGAACCGGCACTTTTGAATCACCCAAGTGAGTCGGAACTTTTAGCAAAATTGGCGCAGTATCCAGCTATTTTGAGTCATGCTGCGACCGAGCGATCTCCTCATCTTGTCGCGAGGTATTTGGAAGATCTGGCTGGAAGTTACCACCGCTGGTATGACAACTGCAGAGTTACACCAATTTCAGGTAATCCGGTGGAGACCATTCATCGCACCAGACTTTGGCTAAATAACGCAGCTGCGGTGGTTTTAGCCAATGGCTTGAAACTTCTAGGTGTTAGCGCTCCGGAGCGGATGTGAAAGACATGAATGACTTAGCTCCTGAGTGGTTAGAAGTTCCGTTAGATGTGAATGATTTGGATAGCAGAATCTGGCCTAAAAGCCTTACCCGAGGTGAAGATGGCCACTGTCTGATTGGTGGGGTTGCAGTTGGCGATCTAGTTCAGCAGTTCGGCACGCCGCTTTATGTTTTGGATAAGCAGGAGTTTTTCAATCGGGCTCAAGAACTAATCGAGGCATTCAATCAGGCGACTGCCAAACATGGCACAACAGCAAAAATCTATTTCGCTGGGAAATCCCTGCTGACAACTGAGATAGTTCGTTGGGTTGATCGACTCGGCATGTATTTAGACACATCGTCCAGTGGTGAAATGATGGTTGCCCTTGCCGGAGGGATTACCGCCAATCGGGTAGGGCTGCACGGAAATAACAAATCGCACGGTGAGATTGGCAAAGCTGTGACGAACGGCATCGGTGTCATTGTCATCGATAGCGAAATTGAAGTTGAAAGAATTGCGTCAGCTGCTGGCGCTCAGGATGTGATTCAGCCGGTTAGGTTGAGGGTAAATTCTGGTGTTCACGCTCACACCCACGAGTACTTAGCAACGGCCAGAGAAGACCAAAAATTTGGAATCGCTATGGCTGATGTTCCTAACTTGGTGGCGAAGATTCGCTCACACAAGAACCTAAAATTTATCGGTTTGCACTCTCACATCGGATCGCAAATATTTGCAGTCGAGGGTTTTGTTGAATCTGCCAGAAGGCTAATTAGATTGCACGCAGAATTACTAGCTGGTGGTGCAATTCCCGAATTGAACCTAGGTGGAGGTTTTGGAGTTGCCTACACCAGTGCCGACAAACCACTTTCAATTCAGGAAATTGCTGAAGCAATTGTGGCTGCAGTTGCCAGCGAGTGCAAAGAACTTGGTATCGATGTTCCGGTTCTAGCTTTTGAACCAGGTCGTTATATTTCTGGACCTGCAGGGATAACTTTGTATAACGTCGGAACAACCAAGGATGTTCTGGTTGGGGATGATGCCAAGGTGCGCAAGTATGTGAGCATTGATGGCGGCATGAGCGATAATGCCAGACCCGCACTTTACTCAGCCGATTACACAGCTGCTTTGGTATCTAGATCATCTGAAGAAAAGCCAGCGCTGGTGCGCGTGGTCGGTAAGCACTGTGAGTCCGGTGACATCGTGGTCCGTGATGGTTACTTACCAGAGGATATTGCTCCAAACGATCTTCTAGCAGTAGCCACAACAGGTGCCTACTGTTACTCACTGGCAAGTAACTACAACTATTTACCGAGAGCAGCCATGGTCGCGGTTGATTCAGGCAAAGTTGAACTGCTGGTGAAAGCCGAAACTGATGAGGACCTGTTAGCTAGGGATGCGAAGGTGATTCGATGATCGAGTATCGTCCGCTTCGCATAGCTTTGCTCGGTGCTGGCTCGGTCGGCGCTCAGGTTGCAAAAATCCTCATTGAAAACAAGCAGGAGCTGGCAGCACGAGTCGGTGCAGAACTTGAACTCACTGGGGTTTTAGTCAGAGACAAGAACTCCAAGCGTGAGTATGGTATTCCACAAGAATTAATTACCACCTCGGCAGAACCGCTAATTCTCGGGGCTGACATTGTCATCGAACTAATGGGTGGAATTGAACCGGCTCGAACATACATCCTTCAGGCATTGAACTCAGGCAGTGATGTAATAACTGCAAATAAAGCACTTTTAGCCAGCCACGGTGAAGAGTTATTTGAAGCTGCAGAGCAGGTGGGAGCGCAACTGTATTTTGAGGCAGCAGTTGCTGGGGCTATTCCGATTATTCGTCCGCTACGCGAGTCCTTAGCTGGCGACAAGGTTAAGCGCATCATGGGAATAGTCAACGGTTCGACAAATTTTATTCTGAGTCGTATGGACGCAACCGGTTGCAATCTAGAGCAGGCTATGGCGGAAGCAACCAAGCTCGGTTACCTAGAAGCAGATCCGTCACTTGATATCGATGGTTACGATGCAGCGCAGAAGGCTGCAATTTTGGCTTCGTTAGCCTTTCATACCGAGGTGCCGCTGGAGAAAGTTCATCGCGAGGGAATTAGCAAAATAACCAGCGCTCAGATTGCAGCTGCTAAAAGAGACGGTTATGTCATAAAGCTTTTGGCAATCTGTGAGAAATTAGCTCAAACCGAAAATGAGCCTGAGGGAATTTCGGTACGCGTTTATCCAGCCATGATTCCAGTTGAACATCCACTGGCATCAGTCAATGGAGCATTCAACGCTGTTTTTGTTGAAGCTGAGGCAGCTGGCTCTTTGATGTTCTATGGCTCTGGTGCTGGAGGATTGCAAACCGCATCTGCAGTTATGGGTGATGTAGTTTCGGCTGCCAAGCGACATGTCGCGGGAGGTCCAGGGCTAGCCGACTCGGCTCACGCTGATCTCGAAGTTTTGCCAATCAGTCGAGTGATCACTCGCTACCAAATCACTCTGGCTGTTTCAGACCAACCAGGTGTGTTGGCTCAGATAGCTAGCATTTTTGCTGAACACGGAGTTTCCATAGAAACTGTTGAGCAGTCGGCAAAAATGATTGAAGCGGAAACTACCGCATGGCTTGAAATTGGAACGCACCTCGCAACAGATGAAGCGCTATCGAATGTGGTGGCTGCACTCTCGAAGAGCTCTGCCGTTGAAGAGATAACTTCGGTTATTCGAGTGGAGGGCGAGTAAATGGCAAAGCTTTGGCGCGGAGTTATCACCGAGTATTTTGATCGACTGGATATTGATGCAGCCACACCGATTATTACCCTGGGCGAAGGTGGCACTGCTCTGGTGCATGCTCCAGAGTTAGCTAAATTGATTGGCGTCGAAGAAGTTTGGCTAAAGGTAGAGGGAATGAACCCAACCGGTTCTTTCAAGGACCGCGGTATGACGATGGCTGTCTCAAAGGCAGTAGCCCACGGGGCTAAGGCAGTAATCTGCGCCTCAACTGGAAACACTTCGGCAAGTGCTGCAGCTTATGCTGCCAAAGCCGGAATCCAGTCAGTCGTCCTTATCCCTGAAGGGAAGATAACCCTCGGTAAGTTAGCTCAGGCGATAGCTCATAAAGCCAGAATCTTGCAGGTTCAGGGTAACTTTGATGACTGCCTGGTGCTGGCTAGAGACCTGAGTGAAAACTATGCCGTGCACCTGGTCAACTCAGTAAATCCTGATCGTTTGGAAGGCCAGAAGACGGCAAGCTTTGAAGTGGTTGATGCCCTCGGCTTTGCTCCGGATTACCACGTAATGCCGGTTGGTAACGCTGGTAACTACTCGGCATATTTCAAGGGTTATAAAGAACTTCTAGACAATGGGGAAATTAAGGTCCTACCAAAGCAACTCGGCTTTCAGGCCGAAGGTGCTGCACCGTTTATTGCCGGTCACCCTATCGAGAAACCAGAGACTATTGCCACTGCAATCAGAATCGGAAATCCCGCTTCCTGGGATTTAGCAATCAATGCCAGAAATGTTTCCGGTGGCGATTTTGATTTTGTTACTGACTCCGAAATACTTCAGATGCACCGCTGGCTTTCCAACGAAGTTGGTGTCTTCGTGGAGCCTTCATCTGCCACTGGTGCTGCTGGTCTTCTAAAATTCTCGAAGCTCGGTAAGTTACCGGCAAAAGCAAAGATTGTTGTTACGGTAACCGGACATGGGCTAAAGGATGCTGGCTGGGCACTAAAAGATCAAGACGGTGAAGAGATTAAACCAACATCTCGTTCCAAAAACGCAGCTGAGGTTGCAGAGCTTTTAGGTTTGGAAGCAAACTGATGAGATTTGACCAAGCTAACGCGATGATCGGCAAAAAAGTTGTCGTGAAGGTTCCAGCGACCTCGGCAAACCTTGGTCCTGGTTTTGACACGCTTGGTTTGGCACTTTCTTTCTATGATGAGCTTGAGGTTGAGGCAGTCGATGCCCCAGATATTCAAGTCCGGGTGCTAGGCGAGGGTGAAGGAGAAGTCTCACTCGGTGAAGACAATCTAATCGTCAGGGCTCTAGTTCACACCTTCAATGAATTTAGAATTCCGGTTCCAGGATTGCGTCTTGTTGCTCATAACTATATTCCGCACGGCAGAGGTATGGGATCATCGGGTGCAGCGGTAGTTGCTGGAATCATGGCAGCGAAAGGGCTACTTGAAGGAATAGCGGAGATAAGTTCCAAGAAACTTTTGGAATTAGCTACCGCTCTAGAAGGTCATCCGGATAATGTTGCACCGGCTTTATTCGGTGGACTAAATATCGCTTGGCAGGACGATGAGGGACCGAAGCATAAAAAGCTTTATGTTCACAGGGGGGTTTCACCACTTGTTTTAGTTCCTAAAAATAAAATGTCAACCGAACTGGCTCGAAGCCTCCAACCTCAGTCGGTTCCGCACGATGACGCGGTGTTTAACGTTTCTAGATCAGCCCTACTAATTGCGGCCCTCACCCAGTCACCAGAACTACTCCTGGCTGCCACAGAAGACCGCTTGCACCAGAATTACCGAGCAGCGGCCATGCCTGAAACCGAGGCTCTAATTGCCAAGCTGCGCTCGGCTGGCCATGCCGCGGTGGTTTCCGGAGCTGGCCCATCGGTCCTTGTTTTGGCCAGTGATCCAGCCCAGAGGCTAGAAGCGGCCAAGATTTCAGCTCAAAATTTCCCTCAGTGGCGGCCTTTATTGTTGGCGGTTGATTTCAAAGGTGCTACAGTAATGGAGTACCGCTAGTTCATAGCAATCTGGTACTAAATCCCGTAAAACTTTTACGGATACAGCACGACAGGGGTCGTGCATCAAGGCAATCCACCTCAATGACTGAAACCGATTGCCATACAAGAAAGAGCAAAAATACATGGATGAAATCCAAAACGAATCTGCACCAAAGAGATCAAGACGCGTAACCGCGACTCCAGAGGTGACTGATACAACCGAACCTAAGAAAACAACTCGTACGCGTAAGACCAGTGCGGCTGCCGAAGTTGCTAACCCAGAGCCTAAGGTAGAACAACCTCAAGAGTCTCAAGAAGAGCAGAAGTCCGATCGACCTCAGCGCGAGTATGACTCTGAGCGCCAGGATCGTCCTGATCGTCAGGGTGGTGGAAGAAACCGTAATCGTAACCGCAACCGTAATGATCGTTTCCGTGACCGCAACCGTGGTCGCGATCGTGATGATGCCGAACCAGAAATCTCTCCAGATGATGTTCTGATTCCAGTTGCTGGAATCCTAGACATCTTGGACAACTATGCCTTCGTTAGAACCAGTGGTTACCTAGCTGGACCAAACGATGTTTATGTTTCACTAGGTCAAGTAAAGAAGTATTCACTTCGTAAAGGTGATGCCGTCATCGGCGCTATCCGTCAGCCTCGTGAAGGCGAGAACCAAGGTCGTCAGAAGTTCAACGCACTGGTAAGAGTTGATTCGGTAAATGGTCAGACTCCAGAGCAGTCTGCAAACCGAGTTGAGTTTGGAAAACTTACTCCGCTATACCCACAATCAAGATTGCGCTTGGAAACAGAACCAACCAAATTGAGCACCAGAATTATTGACCTGGTAGCTCCAATTGGTAAGGGCCAGCGTGGACTAATTGTCTCTCCACCAAAAGCTGGTAAGACACTAGTTCTTCAAGCAATAGCTAATTCAATTAGCGCAAACAACCCAGAGGTTCACCTGATGGTGGTCCTTGTTGATGAGCGCCCTGAAGAAGTTACTGACATGCAGCGCACGGTCAAGGGTGAAGTTATTGCTTCAACTTTCGATAGACCTGCTGAAGATCACACCACGGTGGCTGAACTAGCCATTGAGCGTGCGAAGCGTTTAGTTGAGCTAGGTCACGATGTTGTCGTGCTCCTGGACTCAATAACCCGTCTAGGTCGTGCCTACAACCTGTCTGCTCCTGCATCTGGTCGAATTCTTTCCGGTGGTGTTGACTCGTCAGCACTTTACCCACCGAAGCGATTCTTTGGTGCAGCTAGAAACATCGAAGACGGTGGATCTTTGACCATCCTGGCAACTGCCTTGGTTGAGACCGGTTCCAAGATGGATGAGGTTATCTTCGAAGAGTTCAAGGGGACTGGAAACATGGAACTTCGTCTTTCCCGTTCTTTGGCAGACAAGCGTATTTTCCCAGCTGTTGATGTAAACGCATCTGGTACTCGTCGCGAAGAAATGCTTATGAGCCCAGATGAGACAAAGATTGTTTGGAAGCTTCGTCGCGCACTTGCCGGTCTGGAACAGCAGCAGGCTCTGGAGTTGGTGCTGAATCGTCTGAAAGAAACTAAGAGCAACGTTGAGTTTTTGATGATGGTGCAGAAGTCAATGCCAGTTCCTAACGGTACTGACGGAGAATAATGTTAGCTTCAGTCCAGGCTTTGCTGGCTGAGCATGAGCAACTGCAAAGTCAACTTTCCGATGCTTCGGTGCATGCTAATCCAACTTTGGCTAAGAAGTTAAATCGACGCTACGCGGAGTTGAGTGCAATTGTCGCTGCCTACAATTCAGTTCAGTCCCTACAGGATGATTTGAACGCAGCCAAGGAAATGGCTAAAGAAGACGAAGAGTTTGCTGCCGAGATTCCAGGTCTAGAGGAGCGGCTTCACGAAGCCAACGAAAAACTCAGAAGGCTGCTAATCCCCAGAGATCCAGATGATGGCAGAGACGTCATCATGGAGATTAAAGCTGGTGAAGGTGGAGCAGAGTCTGCACTTTTTGCCGCTGACCTTCTGAGGATGTATATCCAGTATGCGAACAGTAAAGGCTGGAAAACTGAAATTCTTGACAAGAACGAATCCGATCTTGGCGGCTACAAAGATGTTCAGTTGGCCATCAAAGGAAATTCTTCGGACCCAGCTGAAGGAGTTTGGGCGCACCTGAAGTATGAGGGTGGAGTGCATCGAGTGCAGCGAGTTCCGGTTACGGAAACACAGGGAAGAATTCACACCTCGGCTGCTGGAGTCCTGGTTTTCCCAGAGGTTGATGAACCTGAGGAAGTTGAAATTAGCCCAAATGAAATCCGGATTGATGTGTTCAGATCTTCCGGTCCCGGTGGACAGTCGGTAAACACAACCGACTCCGCGGTGAGAATCACACACTTGCCAACCGGCATCGTGGTTTCCATGCAGAACGAAAAATCCCAGTTGCAAAACCGTGAAGCTGCCATGCGTGTGCTGCGCGCAAGATTGCTGGCGGCGCAGCAGGAGGCTATCGAAGCGGAACAGAGTGCTGCTAGAAAGTCTCAGGTTAGGACAGTTGACCGGAGCGAGAGAATTCGCACCTATAACTTCCCAGAAAACCGAATTGCTGATCATCGAACCGGTTATAAGTCATACAACCTGGATCAGGTTATGGATGGTGCTTTGGAGCCGGTGGTTCAGTCCGCGATAGCTGCCGATGAGGAAGCACGCCTAGCTGCCCTTGGAGAAGCAAGCTAATGAAGGTCACCGAACTTCTGGATGAAATGACCGAGAAGTTTGCTGCCGCTGGAATTGAATCACCCAGAGCCGATGCGGAAATACTCTTAGGCTTCGTGATTGAAGCCACTCGTGGTGAAATTTTAGCTCTAGCAGTTTCGGGTAGAGAAGTCACCGAGTTAGAACTTGAAAGCATTACTCCTCTGGTTGAGCGAAGAGTTGCCAGAGAGCCACTGCAACATCTCACCGGAGTTGCTTATTTCAGGCAACTTGAATTAGAAGTTGGTCCTGGGGTTTTTGTTCCCAGGTTTGAAACCGAAACAGTGGTTCAAAGTGCAATTGATTTCTTGGTAGAAATGAAAAATTCTTCACCAGTCGTGGTTGACCTAGCAACTGGTTCTGGTGCAATTGCGTTATCGATTGCCACTGAAATTCCAAATGCCAAAGTATTCGCGATTGAACTCAGCGAAGTGGCCCTAAATTACACCAAGAAAAACTTTTCAAAGTATGCTCCCGAAGCAGTTTTGGCTCAAGGTGATCTATTTGAGGCGTTCCCAGAACTAGATGGACTTGTCGATTTAGTTATTTCTAACCCTCCTTATATTCCCAATCAGATGGTGCCGATTTACCCCGAAGTTCACCTCCACGACCCAGCACTTGCACTGTATGGCGGCTCTGATGGCCTAGATATTATCCGCAGAGTTGAGCAGGTTGCCCGACGATTACTTCGCGAAGGTGGGAAACTAGTTGTTGAACATGCTGACATGCAGGCTGAAAGCTGTCGGCAGGTATTTTCAAATGAATTCTGGACTGAGATTACTACCAGCCAGGATTTAGCCGGTAGAGACAGAATGGTTAGCGCAACTAAGGGAAGGGGTTGAGTGTGCAAAAGATTTTCGATTGTGCTATCGATACTCAACTGCTGACTGGCATGCGTTTAGCTAAAGTTGCGCTCGGCAGAACAGAGTTAGTCGTAATCCCAACCGACACAGTTTATGGAATTGCGGCGAACGCTTTCTCGGCAGCTGCCGTTCAAGCGCTTTTGGATGCCAAAGGTCGAGGCAGACAATCACCGCCACCGGTTTTGGTTTCGAGCCTCGGTCAGGCACGAGCACTTGTTGATACTCTGCCAGATGCGGCCATTAAACTTGCCGAAACTTTTTGGCCTGGAGCTCTCACCATGATTTTTAGGGCTCAGCCTTCGTTGGACTGGGATTTGGGCGAGACTCGGGGAACAGTTGCGATTAGAGTTCCAGATCACAAAATAGCTTTAGCGCTGATTGAAGAAACCGGACCGATTGCTGTCTCTTCAGCAAACCTAACTGGCCAACCAGCTGCCACCACATGCCAACAGGCCTTTGATTACCTGGAAGAGTCGGTAGCTGTATTTTTAGATGCGGGTAATTCGCCAAAGGGTGAAGCCTCGACAATTCTGGACATGACTAACCTGATTGACGAATACGACAAGGATGGCAAGCTCACGGTTTCCGGAAAAGTGCGAATTGTTAGACGTGGGGCACTAAGTGAAGCCAAAATCAGATCAGTTATCGGAGATTTGCTAGAGGTCAAGGATAACTAAGTGAGAGCGTATCTACTTTTGATGGCGGTTGCCTTTGGGGTAACCTTACTCGCTACGTTCCTAGTTCGAAAGCTGGCCGTCAAGTATCGGATTTATCCGAAGTCCATCAGAGCAAGAGATGTTCATGCCAAACCCACTCCGCGTATCGGTGGAGTGGCGATGTTCCTGGGATTTGTGGTTTCGTTACTGATTGCGGCCCCAATTGGCTGGTTTGATGTAGTTTTTAGCGATCCTCTCCCGATAATTGCCATAGCGGTTTCAGCTCTGATCATCACCGTGATTGGATTTCTGGATGACATCTACGATTTGGACTGGACAATCAAACTTGCTGGCCAGTTTATTGCTGCTGCAGTTTTAGCTTGGAATGGTGTGCAGATAGTCTCACTTCCAATTTTTGGAATCACGGTTGGCTCTTTTGGTGTCTCGTTTGTCGTTACCGTATTCCTAGCGGTTTTGATTATGAACGCGGTGAACTTCATCGATGGGCTTGATGGCTTAGTTGCCGGGGTAGTTCTGATTGGAACTGTAGTTTTCTTTATCTACTCATATCTTTTGGCTCAGCAAATTTCCCCAACCAACTATTTCAACCTAGCGAGTATGCTTTCGGCCATTGTGATTGGTATGTGTCTAGGTTTCTTGCCACACAACTGGCATGTTGCAAAGATTTTCATGGGTGATGGAGGAGCACTGCTACTCGGCTTGCTCATGACCACCTCGGCACTTACCGTAACCGGTCAGATTGATCCAGCATCGCTGAATCGCAATGATTTAGTGCCAGCGATACTTCCACTCATTCTGCCAATCTCAATCCTGGTTCTACCGCTATTGGATTTTGCCCTTGCTGTGATTCGCCGATTGCTCGCTGGAAAGTCACCCTTTGCTGCCGATCGGCTACACCTTCATCACCGATTGCAGGATTTTGGGCATTCGCACATGGGATCGGTTTTGGTGTTTTACTTCTGGAGCATTTCGGTTTCGGTGAGCTGTCTAATGCTCTTCCTAACGGATTTAGTTTGGGTAATACTCTTTGCCGTAATCTCGATTTCGGCATCCTTTACATACACAGTTTGGCCCGCAGTCATGAAATCAAGGCGAAAGAAGGTAACAGTCAATGTTTGATGATGTGAAAAGTGTGATGGTTAGAGTTAGCTGGCTCGGTGGCTTAATGGTGGCTGCCATAGCCGCGGTAGCCTCGGTGGTGGGGTTCTTCATGGCTGGAGCATCAGGGATTTTGGCTGCTTGGGCTGGTTCTATTGCCGCTTTTGCCTTCACCGGTTTGACCATTTTGAGCATCCTGTTTGGCTCCAGAATGAAACTTGGTGGGCTATTGGCCATGGTTTTAGGGGGATGGCTTATCAAGATGGTGCTGTTTTTGGTGTTTTTCAGTTATCTCAACCAAGCCCCCTGGCTGGTTAGCCAAGCTCGACCAGTAGTCTTTTTCACCGTGGTGGCGGCGGTTATCGGTGGCCTGATCTTGGATACCTGGGCGGTCAATAAAGCTAGGTTATCCCCAGATGTGAAACTTCCTTAGTTTCTGAGAAATTAACCTCGATTAGGCAAAATCAGCTGTTTTCATACTGATAACATTTAGGTATCGCTCGCGAGTTTGTTGAGCGAAAAAGCACTGTAAATCGCCGCAAGGCACAACCTTGCCCCGAAACAGGAGACCAAGCTGTTCGCTCAAACGATGTCGTTGCTTAACACTGTGGTTAAGCCAGTCACCGAAGGTGAAGGTGGCTTTGAGGCTCCGTCAATTAATGAGTTCTATCCTCAGGTAATTTTCTTTGAGGGAACATGGTTTGAGATCAACCGAATCATGTTGATTCGCTTCCTAGTGCTAACAATTCTGATCGTGCTTTTCACTATGTGGTCCAACCGTTTCAGAAAGAGTGTTGCGACTAACTCGTATGTTCCTTCTCGCTTTCAAATGTTTGGTGAGATTGCACTTAACTTCGTTCGCAAATCAATTGCTCACGAGCAATTAGGTGAAAAAGATGGCGAACGCTTCTTACCATTGCTAACCACAATCTTCTTCCTAGTTTTGGGTATGAACATTACCGGTATTGTTCCAGGTCTAAACATCGCTGGAACGTCTGTTATTGGTTTGCCACTAGTTTTGGCTGCTGCTGCATACGTCACATTTATCTATGCTGGTGTGAAAAAGCACGGTCTTGGCTTTTTCAAGAACGCACTTTTCCCATCTGGTGTGCCAAAGCCGTTCTACGTATTGGTAACCCCAATCGAGTTGCTTTCAACGTTCATTCTTCGCCCAGTGACTCTGGCTCTTCGTCTAATGATGAACATGATCGCAGGTCACCTGTTGCTAGTACTTTGTTTCACAGCAACACAGTTCTTCTTCTTCAACACCGACGGTATTTTCAAGCTGATGGGTGTTGGAACATTTACTTTTGGGTTTGTCTTCACTCTCTTTGAGATGCTGGTGGCATTCCTACAGGCTTATGTGTTCACTCTGCTGACAACTGTTTACATTCAGTTGTCATTGGCGGACGAGCACTAAGAACTAAGAGTTAGCAAAAGCTAACTCTCAACATGGAAGGAAAAAAAGTGCAGATCATTCACTTAGCAGCAGAAGCTGCAACTCAGGTATCACAGATCAGCGGTAACCTCGGTGTAATCGGCTACGGCCTTGCAGCGATTGGTCCTGGAATCGGTGTAGGTCTAGTTGTTTCTAAGACCATCGAATCTATCGCTCGTCAACCAGAATTGGCTGGCCGTCTACAGGTAACAATGTGGCTAGGTATCGCGTTTACCGAAGCTCTTGCCCTTATCGGTCTAGCAACCCCATTCATCTTCACCGCATAATCTAACGAAACTTAGAAAATGACTATAGGAATTCACGAGATTGTCCGCACTGCCGGTTCAGCGAACCCGCTATTGCCGGCACCTGCAGACATTATTTGGTCTGCAGTCGTTTTCGCGATCCTGCTGGTCTTCTTTTGGTTCAAAGTTCTGCCAAGCTTCAAAAAGAATATCGACGCTCGCACCGCGGCCATTGAAGGTCGCCTTGCTGAAGCAGAGAAGGCTCAAGCTGAAGCAGCGCAGAAAACTGCAAACATCGAAGCCGAGCAGGCAGCTGCTCGCGCCGAAGCAGCTCAAATTCGCGAGTCAGCACGTGCTGAAGGTGCAGCCATCATCGCAGAGATGAAAGAGACCGCTGCAATGGAAGCTCAGCGTTTGACCGAAACTGCGAAAAAGCAAATCGAAGCAGAGCGTCAAGCCGCCATCATTTCATTGAGAACTGAAGTCGGAGCGCTAGCTGTAGATCTTGCTGGGGCAGTGGTGAAGCAGAACCTAAAAGATGACAAGAACGCAGCTGGAATCGTTGATGACTTCTTGAACCAGCTTGAGAAGGATGGCAAGAGCAACTAATGGCATCTTCAACTCGTCAAGCACTTCTGAGCGCCAGAGAAGAGATTAAGTCTTATCTCGCCGGTGGTTTAGATTTTGCTACTGACCTTTTCTTGATTGCTGATGCAATTGCGGCTAACGCCCAACTGCGCGGCATGCTGTCGGACCCTTCCACAGACAGTTCGGCTAAGAACGCTCTTCTAGAGAAAGTTCTTACCGGCAAGGTCAGCTCAAGTGCTATCGAGTTTGCAAAGTTACTAGTTGCTAAGCGTTTTTCAAAAGGCTCTGATTTGGTTCTAGGCCTGGAGCAGCTAGGTGTTTACGCCGCAGCTTCTTCAAGTGCCAACCAGATCGACACGGTTATTGCTGAACTGTTTGCTTTTGAGAAAGTTGTTTCCTCAGATCGAGAGTTGCAGTTTGCGCTGAGCAGTAAGAGTGCTGAAATGTCAGCCAAGCTCGCTCTTGTCGAGACTCTGCTGGCTTCAAAGGCAAACCCAGTAACCAAGGCTCTGGTCATTCAAGCGGTTAGAGGCTCGCGCGGACGCAAGGTTTCAGTGCTGCTGGATCAGTTTGCTAAGCAGGTTGCAGCTTTTGGTCAGTCCCTGGTTGCCAACGTTCGAGTAGCGAATCAGCTAAGTGACCAGCAGTTTGAACGACTAAGTCAAAACCTAGCCAAAACATATGGCGAGTCAGTAAAACTAAACGTCGAGGTCGACCCAACTCTGCTTGGCGGAATTGTTGTCGAAGTCGCCGGTGAAATCATTGACGGTAGCGTCGCTAACCGTCTCAACCATCTAAAACAGCAGTTGGTTCATGCAGCTGCGAGTGTAAACCGAAGCTAACGCTTCTAAAAACAGAAGGAATGCAAAAATGGCAGATCTAAGCATCAGTCCGAATGAGATTCGCGATGCCCTGAAAGACTTTGCTAAATCCTACGAGCCTAGCCAGGCTAGTCGCACCGAGGTGGGTCACGTAATCGATGCCGGTGACGGTATCGCTCACGTTGAAGGTCTGCCAAGTGTGATGGCGAACGAACTGTTGAAGTTCGAAGATGGCACACTCGGTCTAGCTCAGAACCTAGATGAGCGTGAGATCGGTGTGATTATCCTCGGTGAGTTCGAGCACATCGTTGAGGGTATGAAGGTTGAGCGCACTGGAGAAATTCTTTCTGTTCCAGTTGGCGATGCATTCCTTGGCCGTGTAGTCAACCCAGTCGGTGAGCCAATCGACGGTAAAGGTGAGATCAAGGCGGAGTCTAGACGTGCTCTAGAACTTCAGGCACCTGGTGTTATGGCTCGTAAGTCAGTGCACGAACCACTACAAACCGGTATCAAGGCTATTGACGCGATGATTCCTATCGGTCGTGGTCAGCGTCAGCTAATCATCGGTGACCGTCAGACTGGTAAGACTGCTATCGCTATCGACACCATCATTAATCAGAAGTCGAACTGGGATTCAGGCGATCCAAAGAAGCAGGTTCGTTGTATTTATGTGGCCATCGGTCAAAAAGGTTCAACCATTGCTTCGGTCAAGGGTGCTCTTGAGGCAGCCGGTGCTATGGAATACACCACCATCGTTGCTTCTCCTGCATCAGACCCTGCCGGTTTCAAGTACCTAGCTCCATACACCGGTTCTGCGATTGGCCAGCACTGGATGTATGGCGGCAAGCACGTTCTGATTATTTTTGATGACCTATCAAAGCAGGCCGAGGCTTACCGTTCGATTTCGCTGCTACTTCGTCGCCCACCAGGCCGTGAGGCTTACCCAGGAGATGTTTTCTACCTACACTCACGTCTACTTGAGCGTTGCGCCAAGCTAAACGACGAGCTAGGTGGCGGTTCGATGACTGGTCTACCAATCATCGAGACCAAGGCAAACGACGTTTCTGCATACATTCCAACCAACGTAATTTCGATTACCGACGGCCAGATCTTCTTGCAGTCTGACTTGTTCAACGCAAACCAAAGACCAGCTATTGACGTAGGTATCTCGGTTTCTCGTGTTGGTGGTGCTGCTCAGGTCAAGGGAATCAAGAAGGTTTCCGGAACTCTGAAACTAGAACTAGCTCAGTATCGCTCGCTAGAAGCGTTCGCGATGTTCGCATCAGACCTAGATGCAGCCTCTCGTCAGCAGCTAGCTCGTGGTGCTCGTTTGATGCAGTTGCTGAAGCAGCCACAGTACTCACCGTATCCAGTTGAAGAGCAGACCGTTTCGGTTTGGGCTGGAACCACTGGAAAGCTAGATGAAGTTCCGGTCGAAGATGTGCTTCGTTTCGAAAGCGAACTGCTAGATCACCTTCGTCGTAACACCGGTATCTTGACCACCATTAGAGAGACCAACAACTTGGATGATGACACCATCACTGCTCTAGAAGCAGAGGTGTTGAAGTTCAAGAAGGTCTTCCTAACCGGTGTGGGCAAGCCTTTGGCTTCAGTAGGCAATGAATCAGTTGAGGCGATTGCTGAAGAAGAAGTTGACCAGGAAAAAATCGTAAAGCAGAAGCGCTAAAGGTAAGTAAGGGAACATAATGGGTGCGCAACTTCGGGTCTATCGGCAGAAGATTAAATCTGCCCAGACGACCAAGAAGATTACTCGTGCGATGGAGCTAATCTCCGCCTCACGTATCTATAAGGCTCAACAGCGCCTTGCCGCAGCTAACCCCTACTCACGTGCAATCACCAGAGCTGTTTCAGCTGTGGCGACTTTCTCAAACATTGACCACCCACTTACAACTGAGAGATCGCAGATTCGCAGAGCGGCTGTTGTGATCTTCACCAGTGACCGTGGTTTGGCCGGTGCCTTCTCCTCAAACGTGTTGAAGGAAGCCGATCAGCTGACCCAGTTGCTAAAAGATCAAGGTAAGGAAGTTGTTTACTACCTAGTTGGTCGTAAAGCAGTTGGTTTCTTCTCTTTCCGTAAGCGCCAGGCAGTAAAGAGTTGGACCGGTGGAACCGACCTTCCAGTATTTGGAACTGCTCAGGAAATCGCCGAAGCAGTGGTTGAATCTTTCAACTTGGGTTTTGATAACGGTGGTGTTGACGAGATTCACCTGGTCTATAACAAGTTCGTCAGCATGATCAGCCAAGAGCCGCAGGTGGTTCGCTTGCTTCCTTTGGAAGTGGTTGAGGGTGTTGAGACACCTGGTGAAAACGAGATCTTCCCGCTTTACGAGTTTGAACCTGATGTCAATAAAGTTTTGGATGCGCTTTTGCCTGTTTATATCGAAAGTCGTATCTTCAATGCAATGCTGCAGTCTGCTGCAGCTGAGCATGCCGCAAGACAAAAAGCAATGAAGTCAGCAACCGAGAACGCTGACAAACTGATTCGCAACTACACCAGATTGTCTAACCAAGCTAGACAGTCTGAAATTACGCAACAGATTTCCGAAATCGTTGGTGGTGCCGACGCACTCGTCGATACCAGCGACAAAGAATAGAAAGATAGAAAATGGCCGAGAACAAAACTGGTGCAACCGGACGTATTGCTAGGGTGACAGGTCCTGTGGTGGACATTGAGTTCCCACACGATGCAATCCCTGGTATCTACAACGCCTTGACCACTGAAATCACCATCAGCGGAGAAACTTCAACCCTAACTCTTGAAGTGGCTCAGCACCTAGGAGATGACCTGGTTCGTGCAATTGCTCTGAAACCTACCGATGGTTTGGTTAGAGGACAGTCTGTAACCGACACCGGTGCTCCTATTTCTGTTCCTGTCGGTGATGTGACCAAGGGTCGCGTCTTCAACGTGGTCGGAGACGTGCTAAATGGCACTCCTGGCGAGAAGATTGAGGTCAAGGAGCGTTGGCCGATTCACCGTAACCCACCGAGCTTTGATCAGCTTGAGTCAAAGACCGAGATGTTCGAGACCGGTATCAAGGTTATTGACCTGCTGACCCCATATGTTCGTGGTGGAAAGATCGGTTTGTTCGGTGGTGCTGGTGTTGGTAAGACCGTTCTGATTCAGGAAATGATTTACCGTGTGGCAGAAGACCACGACGGTGTGTCTGTTTTCGCCGGTGTTGGTGAGCGTACCCGTGAAGGTAACGACCTTATCGATGAAATGACCGAGTCCGGCGTTATCGACAAGACCGCACTGGTCTTCGGTCAGATGGATGAGCCTCCTGGCACGCGTCTTCGTGTTGCCCTTTCAGCACTAACCATGGCTGAATACTTCCGTGACGTGCAGAAGCAAGACGTGCTTTTGTTCATCGACAACATCTTCCGTTTCACTCAGGCAGGTTCTGAGGTTTCCACGCTGCTAGGTCGTATGCCTTCAGCGGTGGGTTACCAGCCAAACCTTGCTGACGAGATGGGTATTTTGCAGGAGCGCATTACCTCAACCAGAGGACACTCGATTACCTCGCTGCAGGCAATCTATGTTCCTGCCGATGACTACACCGACCCAGCCCCGGCAACCACCTTCGCTCACTTGGATGCAACCACTGAGCTAAGCCGTGAGATTGCTTCTAAGGGTCTATATCCAGCGGTGGACCCACTTACCTCAACCTCTCGTATTCTTGACCCACGCTTTATCAGCAAGGATCACTACGAGACCGCAACCAAGGTCAAGCAGATCCTCCAGAAGAACAAAGAGCTTCAGGAAATCATCGCCATCCTAGGTGTTGAAGAATTGAGCGAAGAAGACAAGATCACAGTTGCTAGAGCTAGAAGAATCCAGCAGTTCCTATCTCAGAACACCTACATGGCGACCAAGTTCACCGGTGTTCCTGGATCAACAGTTCCGCTGAAGGAAACCATTGAAGGCTTCTCTAAGATTGCTAACGGTGACTTCGACAACGTAGCTGAGCAGGCATTCTTCAACGTCGGTGGTCTAGAAGACGTTGAGCGTCAATGGGCAAAGATTCAGTCAGAGACTAAGTAATAATGAGCGAAAAGACTCTGCGCGTAGATCTAGTAGCGGCTGACCGAGCCGTCTGGTCAGGCGATGCCAAAATGGTAATCGCCAAGACCGTCGAAGGTGAGATCGGTCTACTGCCAGGTCACGAACCGATGCTGGCGATTCTAGGTTCAGGTGAGGTAAGAATTACTTTGCCTACCGGCGAATCAATCAAGGCAACCGCTGATGATGGCTTCTTGTCGGTTGAGCACGATGTTGTCACAATTGTGGCAAGAGCCGCTCAGTTAGCTTAAGTAGTAAAACTAAAATGCCTCAGGACAACCTGAGGCATTTTGCTTTAATCCACTTCTGGACGACGTTTTTCTGGGGGAGTGCGTCGGTTAGCAGCTGGCACCCACTTGACATCGCCACCGTGCTTTAGGTTTGCATAGCGCGCTAAAACAAAGAGCAGGTCACTTAGTCGGTTTAGGTAACGTGCTGCGATGATGTTGACCCCACCGTTGGCATTGCCCTTTTTAGCTGGTTCAGTTCCGTAATGTTCGATTGCGTGCCAGGTAGCTCGTTCTGCTCGTCTAACCACGGTTCTGGCTAGGTGAAGTCCAGCTGCAAGTCCTGACCCACCAGGCAAAATAAACGAGTCAAGTTTTTCTAGCTGGGCATTGTATTTATCGATTGCTGCTTCCAGTGCGTCTACCCAGACGGCATCTACTCTCAGTGGTTCATACTCGTAGTGCTCACTCAGTGGGTTTGAAAGATCTGCGCCAAGGTCAAACAGGTCATTTTGAATCTGGGAAAGAAGATGCAAGGTATCTTCATCAAATTCGTTTTGGGCTAGGGCTACCGCAACGCCGATGGCCGAGTTTGCCTCATCAACATCCGCGTACGCTTCTATTCTCGGGTCTGTTTTTCTTACCCTGGAAAAATCGCTCAGGCCGGTTAGACCCTCATCACCAGTTCTTGTGTATATCTTCGTTAGTTTGACCATTATTCAAGTTTAGGCTTGTCTGGTGCTATTACTTCTTCCTCCAAGCGAAACTAAGCAAATTGGCGGCTCAAACCTAACCATCGAGCAGGTCCACCTGAGCTACGGCCAGTTAAATGACGCAAGAGACTTAGTTCTAGCAAGCCTTTTGGAGTTATGCCGGGATTCAGATTTAGCCCAGAAAGTGCTGAAGTTATCGAATAAGCAACTCGGTGACATTTCCCGAAACCTAGAGATTCCAGTGGCACCCACCATGCCGGCATACCTCAGATACTCCGGAACTCTCTATAAGGCGATAAATCCGGCAACCTTTACAGATTTTGAAATTGAGAAAATGCGCAGTCATGTCTTGATGCAGAGCGCACTGTTTGGTTTGATTTCAGCAACAGATCGAATTCCATGGTACCGGCTGTCTGCGGAAACGAAATTGCCCGGAATAGACATAAAAGGAATTTGGCAAGAGAATCAACCTTTGGCCTGGGCTAGATTGGTCGACTCTCCGATTATTGATCTAAGGTCAAAAAGTTATGTTGAGTTATCCGCTGTTCCAGAGAGCATCGAGTCATACTGGGTTGAGGTAGTTTCTGAAAAGGATGGAAATCGTAAAGCGCTGAATCACTTTAACAAGAAGGCTAAGGGGGATTTTGTCGGAGCTTTTGTCAGAGCTAAGAAGACTCCCGAGACTCTAGGTGATTTGAAAAAGTTAGCGAAATCGATTGGGCTTGGATTGGAAATTGATGGCTCAAAGATAATTCTGATAACCCCCGAGGAGCTCTAACCGGTTTGCTAACCTGATGTTGTGCCATACGGGATTATCGACGGGGAAAAACGCCCAATTACTAGAACGCAAAGAGGCCTAAAGATAGCCATGTGGGTTTTGGGAGTTGCTGTCCTAATTCCTTACCTAACATTCTGCTTCAGCTTCCCGTTTGTGATTAACGACTGCAATTATGAAACATCAACCTGTCAGCTTCGCGAGAACCTAGCTCTGCAGATAACTAAAACTTCACTCTCAATTTCTTACTTCTGCCTAGGCGTGCTATTGCCGCTTGGTTTACTCTGCGGTGCCGTTTATGTCGGTATTGGTGTATACCGGCAGGTCAAAAGCTCTTAGCTCAGCTCTTCGCGCCTAAAACAGCCTGGCGCATGGTCATTCACCAGCCCAGTAGCCTGCATGAGGGCGTACATCGTAGTCGAACCCACAAAACCGTACCCCAGTCGCTTCAACTCTTTACTTAGCGCATCGGATTCAGCCGAAGTCGCGCGCCACTGAAATTCTCTGGCGGGCAGGGTCTTTGATTCTGGAGCAAAGCTCCAAACTAGATCACTGATGCTCACGCCTTGTTTCTGAAGCTCCAGCGTTAGTTGAGCATTCTTGATTGTGCTAACTATCTTGGCGCGATTTCTTATAATCTCTGAATTCAGCATCAGTTTTTCGACCTGGTCGTCACTGAATTTGGCAACCTTGGCAATTTCAAAGTTCTTGAATGCCTTGCGAAAGCCTTCTCGTCTTCGCAGGATTGTAATCCAAGATAAGCCAGCTTGAAATCCTTCTAGACAGATTCTCTCGAACATTTCATCATCACCAAATAACGGTACTGCCCATTCAGTGTCGTGGTACTCCGTATATAACTTGTCGCTACCAGGCCAGTGACATCTAGCTTTACCATCTTCGTATATTCGAACCAGTTCAGGCATCGGTGGCTTTGATGTCCTCGTGTTTTAGTAACCAGATTTTGGTTGGAATCCCTTTTCCTCCTGAATAACCGGTCACTTTTCCAGAAGATCCCAGAACTCTGTGGCAGCCGACAATCAGAGGAATTGGATTAGCTCCAACAGCACCACCAACGGCTCGTGATGCTTTCGGGTTGCCGATTGCTTCCGCAATCTCTACATAACTTAGAGTTTTACCAAATCCTATTTTCGCAATCTGACGCCAAACTGATTTTTGAAACTCCGTTCCATTGGTTAGATCCAGAGGAAGATTAAATTTCTTGAGTTTTCCAGCAAAATAGTCCTCAAGTTGCTTCTTGGTATTTAGTAGCAGAGCAGATGGCGGGGGAGGATTGTTATGAGATTTTCCTACGGCAATATTGACCGAGCTTATTTTTCCTTTAGACTCGAACACCCTAATCCGGCCAATTGGTGAATCGACATCTATCCAAAGCGGAGAATCCATGATTGGTAGCATACCGACAAAAAACTTGGGCCCAGCCCTCTGTGGAGAGCTAGGCCCAAATTTTCGTAGGAGCGAACTACATCAGTTCAAACATCTCGCTTGCCTGAGAAAGGCTCTTGCGAAGTATTTGTTCTAGTTCATCAAACTCCTTCTGACCAATTGTCAGAGGTGGAGCTAGCTGAACTACGGGGTCTCCTCGGTCATCTGAACGACAGTAGAGACCACTGTCGTAAAGATCGATGCTTAGGAACTCTCTCAATAGACGCTCGGATTCGTCATCATTGAATGTCTCGCGAGTGTCTTTGTCTCTAACGAGCTCGATGGCAAAGAAGTAACCTTCTCCTCGAACGTCACCAACTATTGGTAGATCCTTTAGTTTCTCTAGGGTTTTACGGAAAGCTGGAGAGTTTCTTCTGACATTGCCAACCAGGTCCTCTTCATCGAAGATGTCTAGGTTTTCTAGGGCAACGGCACAAGATACTGGGTGTCCAGCAAAGGTATAACCGTGCGAGAAGATGTTCTTTCCATGCTTGAAAGGCTCGAATAGCCTCTCACTCAGCAATAGAGCTCCCAGAGGGGCATAGGCCGAGGTGATTCCTTTTGCACAGACCAGCATGTCAGGTTCAAATTCATACAACTCACTGGCAAACATCGTCCCGATACGACCAAAACCATCGATGGTTTCATCCGCAACGATTAGAACGTCATACTTATCGCAAATCTCACGTACGCGCTTGAAATATGACTTAGGTGCGGTGAAACATCCACCTGAGTTTTGCACCGGCTCAAGGAAGAAAGCTGCCACTGTGTCTGGATCTTCGAAAAGAATCATTTCTTCGACGCGGTCAGCTGCCCACATTGCGAACTCTTCTTCAGTTTCGAAGTCGTCTTGAGCCCGATACCAGTTGGTGTTTGGAACACGGAAGGTACTTGGAACTAGAGGCTCATACATTTTCTTCATGGCGGGAATACCGGTGAGCGAGAGTGCACCGTGCGATGTGCCGTGGTAGGCAATCGCTCTGGTTAGCACTTTGTGCTTCGTTGGTTTACCAGTCATTTTGAAATACTGTTTAGCCAGTTTCCAAGCAGTCTCATTCGCTTCGCCACCACCGGTGGTGAAGAAAACGCGACTTAGACTTTTTGGTGCATACGATAGGACGCGTTCTGCAAGTTCAATTGCAGGAGCGTGAGCATGCGACCAAATTGGGAAGTAGTCCAACTGCTTCATTTGTTTCGCAGCTGCCTCAGCTAGTCGAGCGCGACCGTGGCCCGCATTCACTGAGAACAACGATGAGATTCCATCGAAGTACTTCTTTCCATTTTGATCCCAGAAATGATGTCCTTCGGCTCTGGTGATGATTGGCATCTCACCAGTTTGAAAAGGACTGTGTCGCGTGAAGTGCAGAAAAAGATTGTCTTTTGCTGCCTGCTGCAACATTTCTGGGGTTGCTTCTTTACCCGCTCTGCGAGCGTCGAGAAGCGGGGTGGCGTGGTCGGCTTTTGCTTCGGCCGGCTGTGATGCCGGAGCCTTACCTGGCTTTAGGGCCGCGGCAAGCTTTCGGGCTATGCTCTCCTTGGTTGCCATTTGATATCACTCTTTACATTAATTTGTGTTGCACTTTTGGATTGCCGATTAGCAATCCACTTTGAATCATTTGATTCAAAACTTTTTTCATTTATCTAACACCCCAGTTATAGAACTGTTTGTGCAGTTTTAGATAAACGAAAGTCTCTGTTGAGATCACTCCGGGAAGTGATCGAATCTTAGTGTTCAGGACATCGATGAGGTCCTGGTCATTTTCCACGACCACTTCAACCAAGATGTCAAAGGAACCTGCGGTCATAACCACGTAGTCACATTCGGGCATTGCCGATAGGGAATTCGCAATTGAGGTCATGTCTCCTGTGCAACGAATTCCAATCATGGCCTGACGATAGAAACCCAGCTGAAGCGGGTCAGTGACTGCCACAACCTGCATGATGCCTGACTCAGTCATTTTCTGCATTCTCTGGCGAACTGCGGCTTCGCTGAGACCCACAATCTTGGCGATCTCGCTGTAGGGCTTGCGACCGTCGTGCTGAAGCTGCTCAAGAATCTCCTTTGAGACATCATCAAGCTGTGAGGCCTTGGCACGGTCTGTTCTAGACATGCTTCGATTTTGCCACAAAAAGTGCCTTTTTTGTGGTGAAATCGCATCATTTTTACCATTTTGGTACCGAATCATTACCTCTAGGGCCAATATTGCTACGGATTGTTTCAAATCGACGACTTTGTATTAGTGTTATCGCAGGAGCACAGCACTCCGTAAACCGTTAAAGGCTCGAAGGAGAGTTCGAAAATGTCAGTTCGTGAACTGAAGAATTTTGTAAATGGTCAGTATGTCAGCGCCAAATCAGGCGAAACCTCAGACGTAATCAATCCAGCCACAGCTGAGGTCTATGCGAAAGCTCCGATCTCTGGGGATGCAGACATTGATGCTGCCTACAAGGCTGCCGATAAGGCCTTTGAAACATGGAGCCAAACCACTCCAAGTGAGCGTCAGTTGGCTCTTTTCAGAATCGCCGATGCCTTGGAGGCTAGAGCTGAAGAGATGGCAGATGTTGAGTCTGAAAACACCGGTAAGCCTAGAAGCACCCTTGTCGAGTACGAAGTTATGGTTTCGGTCGATCAAATCCGCTTCTTTGCTGGTGCCGCAAGAAATCTAGAGGGACGTGCAACAGCCGAGTACGCAAAAGACCACACTTCTTCAATCAGGCGTGAGCCAATTGGTGTCATCGGACAGGTAACCCCTTGGAACTATCCATTGAACATGGCTACCTGGAAGTTTGCGCCTGCTATTGCAGCTGGGAACACAGTGGTTATCAAGCCATCTGACACCACTCCGGCATCGACTCTGTTGCTTGCCGAAATCGCCAGTGAATTCCTACCTGCGGGTGTATTTAACGTTGTAACGGGAAACCGTGACTCGGGTAGAGCGATGATTGAGCACGAAATCCCTCAGATGGTTTCTATCACTGGTTCTGTTCGCGCGGGTATGGAAGTTGCTAAGAGCGCAGCTGCTGACCTAAAGCGCGTTCACCTCGAACTTGGTGGTAAAGCACCAGTAATTGTTTTCCCAGATGCAGATTTGCAGAAGGCTGCGGCACAGATAGTTGTCGCTGGCTACTTCAATGCTGGTCAAGACTGCACCGCAGCAACCAGAATTCTGGTACATGAGAGTGTGCACGATGAATTTGTTTCATTGCTAGTTGAGGAAGTAAAGGCAAATGCTAAGACCGGAGATCCAAGTCGCGATGACATCCTCTTTGGTCCAGTAAACAATGTGAACCAGCTGGCCCAGGTAACTGGATTCATCGATCGCCTGCCTGATCATGCGTCAATCGCTGTTGGTGGAAAAGCAATCGATGGTAAGGGGTATTTCCACGAGGCAACAGTGCTAACTGGATTGAAGCAGACCGACGAACACATTCAACGAGAAATCTTTGGTCCAGTAGTGACTGTGCAAAAGTTCACCAGCGATGAAGAAGCGCTTAGGTGGGCCAATGACGTCAAGTATGGTTTGGCATCTTCAGTTTGGACTTCGAATCACACCAGAGCGCTCAGATTTGCTAAGGGTTTGAACTTTGGTTGTGTTTGGATCAACACCCACATTCCTCTAGCTGCTGAAATGCCTCACGGTGGTTTCCGTCACTCTGGTTACGGCAAAGACTTATCGATGTATGGCTTCGAGGACTACACGAGAATCAAGCACGTAATGAGTTACATCGGCGACTAGGAATCTTTCACAAGACTGCCCGTTCTCCACAGTTGAAGAACGGGCAGTTCTTTTTTAAGAGTTATTTGCAATTATCAATTCGTGCGCCTAATTGCTTTTCTACCCGCGCTGATAATTGCGCTGGTGATGGCCTGGGTTACCGGCATGTGGCAGTTCGCCCTTTTTGCCCTTCTTTCCCTAGTTTCTGGCTATATAACTTCTGTAGTCGTTCGAAAGAGAAAGAGGGAACCGGATTTAGATTTCTCTGATCAACCAGTTTGGTTGCACCCCACCGCCGTGGCTATCGGGGACAGGATGTTGCCCAAAACTGGACTTTTTCTCAAAGAGCACTTCAGCGAATACATCTTTGAGTACCTAACTCGCGAGGTCAGTGCTCGAGAGGTGGCAAACCGAGGGTTGAATCTTGCCAGCAACCACTTCAGATCCCAGCTCAGCGGTGAATTACCTTTCTGGGCAGGAATGTCGGAGAACACCGACCTAGAGTTTGATTTGGCAAGAGATGGTCCACATGCGCTCATAGTTGGAGCAACTGGAGCTGGAAAGAGTGAGCTCCTGAAACTCATAACATGCTCATTGTTATCAAGCGGAAACTACACAAAACTCAGATTGGTTTTGATTGATTTCAAAGGTGGTGCTGCTCTGCGAGAAATCGCTAGGCACCCTTCAACGCTAACTTTGGTCACTGACCTTGAACCCGAGAGGCATGAGAGGTTTTGGCTCTATCTCCAAGGAGAACTTATCCAGCGAGAACATCAACTTGCAACGCTTAAGCGCTCAACAGTTTCAGAAACAGACATTCCAAGACTGATTGTTATCGCCGATGAACTTCCAGCGATTATTGCTTCAACTCCACTAGCTCTAACCACCCTTGAATCAATAGCGGCTCGAGGTCGCTCGCTAGGGGTGCATTTGATAGCCAGCAGTCAATCGCTTTCAGGGATACCTCGAAGCCTGCTGACGAATCTGCCTCTGCGATTTGCGCTAGGCATTACAGATCCAGGTGATTTGGTCGCACTCCTACCTTCGGTGCGTTCTGTGTCCATCGGTCAATCTAGAGCAATTGCCATTTCAGGGTCAAGGGCGATTCCATTCGAGTTTCCTCTCACAAAATCTTTGCCTGATTTAGACAAAGCAAAGGTTGATGGAAAATCTTCGCTTGAATGGTCGTCTGGACTAGGGGCGCGAGTTTCCGCACCAAATACAGTCCTTGGACAAATGGAGGATCCTCTGCGACATCAATTGCTTGAAATCTTATGGAAAGAATTAGCTGATCAGTCAGTCCTTATTGTTGGAGCAAGCAAAAGCGGTAAAACGAGTTTTTGTGATCGGGCTCGCGTGGAGTATGAAAAAGTGCTCGATTGTCCAACAGTTGCAGAACTGGAGGAAGCTTTTGCAACGGGGAAGAAAGTGGCCTGTGCTTTATCTAGCAGCACTGTACTTCCGCTATCAATTCAGCGAAGGTTTGAGACGGTAATTTACCTTAGGCAGGCAAACTTGGAACAACACATTTCTGCAGGTTTACCCAAATCGCAGTGGAATGAAAAACTACCGCCGGGCAGATGCTGGTTTCGAGGCAAGCAAATGCAATTGGCTATGCCAGAACAGTCTCCAGCGCCGTTGCCTCAAGCCCATGAGCAATCGCAACCGGTTCATTGACCAGTCTTCCATCAAAGGTATTCATGCCAAGAGCTAAAGCAGGATCAGACTTTACTGCTTCTAACCAACCCTTATTCGCAAGAGCTTTGGCGTAAGTTAACGTTGCGTTAGTCAGTGCATAGGTCGATGTGTGAGCCACTGCACCAGGCATGTTAGCCACACAGTAGAAAATCGAGTTATGAACCTTGAAGGTTGGTTCGGCGTGAGTGGTTGGTCTTGAATCTTCAAAACAGCCACCCTGGTCAATTGCAATGTCAACCAAGACCGAGCCCGGCTTCATTTTCTTTACTAAGTCGTTTTTCACAAGCTTCGGGGCTTTTGCTCCTGGAATAAGTACAGAGCCAATAACCAGATCTGCGTTAGTGACGGCTCGATCAATTTCAAAGGCGTTGCTGGCTAGTGTCTTTAGTCGCCCATGGTAGAGGGCATCCAACTCTCTCAGTCGGTTGATGTTTGTGTCTAGAACAGTGACTTCAGCACCCAATCCAACTGCCATGGCAATGGCGTTGGTTCCAGCTACACCACCTCCTAGCACAACAACTCTTGCCTGCCTTGTTCCAGGCACTCCTCCGAGAAGGATTCCGTGTCCGCCATTTTGGGCAAAAAGGGTTTGAGCGCCAACTAAGACTGATAATCGTCCGGCAACTTCACTCATTGGAGCCAGAAGAGGTAATTGACGATTAGCGGTTTGCACAGTCTCGTAGGCAATGGCAGTTACTTTTTTGGCTAGAAGTTCCTTTGTTAGCTCCAAATCTGCGGCAAGGTGCAGGAAGGTAAATAGGACTAAACCTGGGCGAAGATACTGGTATTCACTTGATATCGGCTCTTTTACTTTAAGAACCATCTCGGCAATCGACCAGGTGCTTGCAGCATCCGGCTGAATGACTGCTCCAGCCTTTTCGTAATCTAAGTCTGTGATGCTTGAGCCTAGGCCAGCGCCTGATTGAACGTAAACTTGATGCCCACTCTCCACCAATTCGTGGACCCCCGCGGGAGTGATAGCCACCCTAAATTCATTATTTTTGATCTCTGCAGGAACAGCGATCTTCATGATTCTCCTCTGGGCAAGGCTCCGTTGCCTAGCCACTTACGAGAATACCTCATTGGCTGGGCTTAGGCAGTTCCCTAAAAAACCTTATGAATATAGGGTTTTGCCCTAGATTGACCCAATTTTATGGCAGTATTTTTATCAATGCGTTCTTATCGCGCAGTCGGTGTGACAATGGCCGTCTGACGGCCCTTTCCCTTAGGAGATAGTGGTTATGAACCAAAACCTTCCAGAAGATCCTCAACTACGTGAGATGGTCAAGGCTGCGCTTAAGCATCAGGTGACAAGAAGAGCTGTCCTAGGAGGAGCGATGGCTACTTCTGCAGCGGCACTTTTGGCTGCATGTGCTCCAAGTTCAAATGAATTGAAGCCAGCTAAGGATGTTAGTGATACTGATCCAACTTTGGTTTGGAGTAACTGGTCGCTTTATATCGATGTTGACGATAATGGAAATTACCCAACTCTTCAGAAATTTGAATCAGAAACTGGAATCACAGTTACCTACCGTGAAGACTTTGATGACAATGACTCTTACTACGGTAAAGTCAAAGACCAGCTAGCACTTGGTCAAGACATCGGCGCTGACATCACCTGTCCAACTTCTTGGATGGCTGCACGCTGGATCAATCTCGGATATGTTCAAACTTTTGATGACGCACAACTTCCAAACAAGAAGAACCTGCAGCCTGCATATCTTGGTGCAAGCTACGACCCTCAGCGCACAAAGAGCCTTCCATACCAGGGTATTCTTGCCGGCTTTGCATTCGATAAGAAGGCATACAAGGAAGCAACTGGTAAGGATGAACCTAGAGTTCTTTCAGATTTGTGGAACCCTGCGCTAAAGGGACGTATTGGTGTTTTGAGTGAAATGCGTGACACCGTTGGAATCGTTTTGATGGATCAGGGCGTGAAGATTGGTGAAGCAAGCAGTTTGACTGAAGATGCATTCATGAACGCAATTGATGTTATTGCTGCCAAAGTAAGTGAAGGTCAAATCGCCCGCATCAAGGGAAACAGCTACAAGGATGACCTCGTAAACGGAGATACCATAGCAGCTATTGCATGGTCGGGAGATATCATCCAGCTAAACGCTGAAGCTGGCTATGACAGATTTGGCTTTGTCCTTCCTGATTCGGGAGGAACTATTTCCGCTGACTGTTTCGTAATCCCGATGGGAGCTACTCACAAGAAGAATGCTGAAAAGCTCATGAACTTCTACTACGACCCATACAACGCAGCAGTCTTGGCAGCCTACGTAAACTACATCACGCCAGTTGTTGGCGCAAAGGAAGAGGCGATGAAGCTTGACCCAGCTTTGGCTGACAACCAACTGATTTTCCCAACTGAAGAGTTCTTAGCCAAGACTCAGGCTTTCCGAGCTCTCGAGGGTAAGGAAGAACAAACCTTTACCAAGGAGTTCCAGAAGATCAAGCTGGGTGCTTAGTGGCAAAGGAATTTGTTGCTCGAGGTCAAGACCTTGAACTTCGTAATATCAGAAAAGAATTCCCAGGCTTCGTAGCCATTGAGAAGCTTGACTTAAAAGTTCCTGCCGGTGAGTTTTTTGCGCTTCTTGGTCCTTCAGGTTGCGGTAAGACGACTACTTTGCGTTTGGTTGCTGGATTGGAAAGTCCAACTATAGGGCAGATTTTCATTGGCAACACTGATGTCACTGAAACCAAACCGCACGAGCGTCCGGTTAACACCGTTTTCCAGTCCTATGCGTTATTTCCCCATATGACCATTTTGGAAAACGTCGCCTTTGGATTGCGTCAGAGAAAAGTTGATGACCCGCTAACTAAAGCCAAGGAAGCTTTGAACATGGTTCAACTAGCGCATCTGGCAGAGCGTAAACCCCAGCAGCTATCCGGTGGGCAGCAGCAGCGTGTTGCTTTGGCTAGGGCCTTGGTTAACCGGCCATCGCTACTTCTTCTTGACGAGCCACTTGGTGCGCTTGATCTAAAGTTGCGTCGTGAAATGCAAACGGAGCTCAAGGCCATTCAAATGGAAGTTGGTTTAACTTTCTTGCACGTAACGCATGACCAAGAAGAGGCCATGGACATGGCTGACACAGTTGCGGTTATGAACCTTGGACGCATTGAACAGATGGGTGCACCGGAAGAGCTTTACGATCGACCAAAAACCGTCTTCGTGTCTAAGTTCTTGGGTCAGTCGAACCTCCTCGTGGGAGAAGTCGGCTCAAGTTCTGCAAATTCAATCAGTATCGATGTTGCTGGAAATAAGATTTCCGTTCCAAAGCACAGAGCAGAAAAGCACGATGGAAAGATTACGATTGGTTTCCGTCCAGAGAAAGCTACCTTCCACACCAAGAAGCCTTCGACTAATTCGAATGAGAACCTAATCGGGCCTGGTGAAATCATTGACATCAGATTTACCGGAGTAAGCAACCAATATCTGATCGATGTGCCTAGCATCGGAGAAATTACTGTGTTTGCTCAAAACATGGGGCAGTCTCCGATTTTTGAACTTGGTCAACAGGTTTGGATTTCTTGGTCTGTCGAGCACAGTTTCGGTCTTGCTGACTTGCCTACTGGCGACGAAACGGAATAGCTTCTATGGCATTCGCGGCGTTCGGTTCAAGTGTTAAGGTAGAGGCCAAACCAACCAAGTCTGGAAAAGTTGTAATTGCTCTACTTGCACCTGGGCTGGCTTACCTAGGTGCATTCTTCCTCACGCCTCTCATTGCCCTGATTATGGTTTCGCTTGAAGTGCCAGATCCAGCAGGTGGCTACGCAGAGTATGTTCCAGGATTTGAAATAGCAAACTATGGGTATGTGATCAGCGAGTATTTCCCGCACATAATGCGCTCATTCAGCTACGCATTGATGGCCACGGTTCTAGCTCTAGTTATTTCTTACCCACTTGCATATTTCATCGGAGTCAAGGCGAGACCTTGGCCACTGTTGCAGAAGCTAATGCTCACCCTGGTAATTGCACCATTTTTCATCTCATTCCTACTAAGAACCTTGGCTTGGAAGCAGATTTTCTCAAACGAGTCGTGGATTGTGACCACGCTTCAGCAGTGGGGGGTCTTAGGGGAAACTCAATACGTTGTTGGAAGTTCCTTCATGGTTGTTTTTGGTCTTACCTACAACTTCATTCCATTTATGACTCTTCCGCTCTACACCTCACTGGAGCGTCTAGACCTCAGATACCTTGAGGCAGGAGCAGATCTCTATGCTTCACCGGCCAAAGTCTTTAGAAAAGTTACCCTGCCACTTTCCATGCCAGGTGTTATTTCTGGAACGCTGCTAACTTTTATTCCAATTGCCGGTGATTACATCAATGCCTCGGGAGATTTCCTAGGCTCTCCAGAAACGGCCATGATGGGTAATGCCATTGAGGCTAACTACTTGAACATCAATGATTACCCATCGGCATCTGCTCTGTCGGTCTTACTAATGGGGGTAATCCTGCTCTTGGTCACCTGGTATGTCAAGAAGTCTGGAACGGAGGATTTGCTCTAATGCGTTTCAGTCTTGGAAAACTAGCTTTACCCATCTATTCGGTCATCGCTTTTATCTATCTACTTATCCCTATCGTCTACACTTTCGCATTCTCGTTCAACGACAGTTTGAAAACTAACCTTATTTGGCGTGGCTTCACTTTCGACAAGTGGCTGAATGTCTGTCAGCGTGAAGGGGTATGTGAAGCTTTTGGAAACTCAATCCTGATTGGAGTCGTGTCAACGCTGGTTGCCACTGCATTGGGCACAGCTATCGCAATCGCTCTGGTTAGGTATCGGTTTAAGTTCCGCAGCTCGATTAACCTGCTACTTTTCCTACCCATGGCAACTCCAGAGGTTGTTCTCGGTGCAGGACTAGCATCACAGTTTTTCAACCTTGGAGTTCAAAAGGGCATTGGAACAATAATCCTTGCCCACATCATGTTCTGTCTCTCCTTCGTGGTTGTTACCGTGAAGGCCAGAGTGGCAAGTTTGGATCCAGCGCTGGAAGAAGCTGGTAGAGATCTCTATGCAAATCCGCGACAGGTGTTTTGGAAAATTACTTTCCCACTACTTTTGCCTGGTATCTCAGCGGCGGCGCTGCTTTCCTTTGCACTGAGTTTTGATGATTTCATCATTACCAACTTCAATGCCGGATCAGATATGACATTCCCTAGGTATGTTTACACGGCTGCTGCTAGAGGTGTTCCTGCCGAAGCTAACGTAATCGGTTCAGCGGTGTTTGCTCTAGCAATCTTGATTGTGTTGGCAACCCAGATAAACGGTGAGATTAAGCGTCGCCGACTGGCTAAACGCTCCTAGTTAGCTAAACAGCGCATCAAGGGCTTCATCAAAATGCTCAGTGTGCCTTTGCACATCTGATTCAGTGTGTGCTGGTGACATAAGAGCCATGTTATGAAATGGCGTCATTAGGATTCCACGATTTAGAGCATGAAGATGCAAATACTGTTGCAGTTCAAAATCATCGGCTTCTTGAGCTTCTCTTCCATCGTGCGGAGCAGTTGGACGGAACGAGTATTCGGCTCGGCAACCCAGTTGGGAGACCTGCCAGCCAACCTGATACTTATCAATCAGGTTCTGAACATCTTGAGTCCAGATGGTGCATAGCTTTTCCATTTGGACAAATGCCTCTGGAGTCAGAACTTCCGTAAGCGTAGCTCGAATCGCTGCCATCGATAAAGCATTACCAGCCAGCGTGCCGCCAACTCCACCGACGTCAATATGTTCTAGGTGAAGGCTTGATTGAATTCGCTTTGCCAATGATTCGGTCATACCGAATGCTCCAGCGGGAATGCCAGATCCGATTGTTTTGCCAATCACGATTGCATCTGGCTTGAGGCCTCGGCGAGCTGTCATGCCACCTGGGCCCTCACTCAAAGTGTGGGTTTCATCATGAATGAGGATTGCCCCATATTTGTCACAAAGTGTTCTCAGTCCTTCTAGGTAACCGGGCTCTGGAAGGACGATTCCGATATTTGTCATGGCCGGTTCAATCAGCATGGCAGCGACCTCACCGGTTTGAAGTGCTCGTTCTGCGGCAGCCAGATCGTTGAATGGAACAACGATTGTTGTGAGACTCGGATCAACCTGAGGACCAATGTTACTGTCTCGACTAACGGTATTACCTTCTAGGTCTAATACGGCAAAGGTCTCATCCACTGTTCCGTGATAACAGTAGTCATGCACGATGACTTTGCTCTTACCAGTAACGTGCCTCGCATAACGAAGTATGTGTCGGTTGGCATCAGTAGCACTTAGCGTAAATTGCCACTTTGGAACTCCAAAGCGTTCTGCTAGTACTTGGGCTGCGATAGCTGCATTTTCGGTGGGCAACATCAAGGTGATGCCCTTATCCAACTGTTCCTTGATGGCCTTGACCGCTGCTTCCGGGGAGTGACCAACCATAGCGCCAGTATCGCCGAGGCAGAAATCTACGTAATCTATTCCGTCCACATCAGTGAATTTTGAGCCCTTAGCACTGGCGACATAAACGGGGTGTGGTCCTGGCCACTTAGCCATCCAAGACATCGGGACACCGCTCATCAAAGGCCCCAGAGCTTTTTTGTGAAGGTCTTCAGAGTTTGGGTGAAGTTTTTCAAATAGCGAAACCTCAGCGGCAAAAAGTTGCGCGAGTTTGGCTCTATCTGGGTAGGAGTGCATTCGAATCTTTCTTGATTCAGTAAATTTCTAGAACTAGAGGCTTGAAAGTCCAGCTTCCAGGATATCTAAAGCCTCGTTTATCAGTTCATCTGAGATTGCCAAAGATGGAAGGAATCTAATTACGTTTCCGTAGGTTCCAGCGTTGAGCACAACGACTCCGTTTTTATGGCAGAACTTCATAATCTGATCTGTGATTTGTGAGTTAGGTTCTCTAGTTCCTGGGTTTACAAACTCGATAGCCAGCATCGCACCACGACCACGAACATCGCCGATTACCGGATACTTATCCTTCATCGCAAGAAGTCTAGGCTTCATCACAGATTCGATGTGGAGAGCTTTTTCTAATACGCCGCCCGCTTCGATTTGCTTCAGCACCGCAACTGCTGCAGCGGCTGCCACTGGGTTACCACCGAAGGTGCCACCAATTCCGCCTGGATGTGAGGAGTCCATTATTTCGGCTCTACCGGTGACGGCTGAAATTGGCATACCTCCAGCAATACCTTTGGCGATGGTCATCAAATCAGGTTCAAAACCTTCTTCGTATTCAGAGGCAAACCATTTTCCAGTTCTAGCCATACCAGCCTGAACCTCGTCAGCCACTAAGACAATCCCGTTGGCTTTGGTCCACTGGGACAGAGCTTTCATAAATCCTGGGGCAGGAACGATGAATCCACCTTCACCCTGAATAGGTTCAATTACAACGGCAGCCAGATTTTTAGCACCGATTCTCTTTTCCATGTAGTTGATTGCTCGAGTGGCGGCTTCTTCTCCAGTCATGCCCTCTGGATCATGGAACGGGTAAGACATTGGAACGTGTGTAACGCTTCCGGCAAATGGACCAAATCCGTCGGCATAAGGCATGTTTTTGAAATTCATCGCCATAGTCAAGTTTGTTCTACCGTGATAGGCGTGATCAAAAACAGCGATTTCGTTTCTTCCAGTGAACTTTCTGGCCAGCTTTACAGCATTTTCAACTGCTTCAGCTCCTGAATTAAACAGTGCGGAGCGTTTGACGAAGTTTCCAGGCATGTGGCGATTTAGAATTTCACAAACCTCAACGTATGGAACGTACGGTGTGACTGTAAATAATGTGTGAGTTAGTTTCGCAACCTGTTCTGTGACAGCAGCAACAACAGCTTCATTGGTGTGACCAATAGTGGTGACACCGATACCGGAACCAAGATCGATTAGCTGATTACCATCAACGTCAACCAAAATCGCGCCATGGGCTGAATCTATGTAAACAGGTAGTGTGGTGCCAACACCGTGTCCGACTTGATTCAGCCTGTTCTCATGAAGGGCCTGAGACTTAGGCCCGGGGATACTGGTAACAATTTTCCGCTTTTGTTCAATACTCATAATCTCAAGTCTACCTTGACTAATGTTTAATGGCTAAGGGCGACTCTTTAGGGTAAAGATGGCAAGATTGAACCATGAAATCCGTAATTATCTTGGGTAGCACCGGTTCGATTGGAACCCAAGCGCTTGAAATTGTGCGGGAAAACCCAGATAAGTTCAAAGTCGTCGGTCTATCGGCAAATCGCAATCAGGAACTACTGCGTAGCCAGGCTGAAGCCTTTGGAGTTCCTACAGAAAAGGCGGTAGTTGGTGCGGAAGCTAGCTGCCAACTAGTTTCAGAAACCGATGCCGATGTTGTGCTGAATGGAATCACCGGATCAATCGGATTGAAGCCGACAATTGCAACTCTCGAGTCAGGTAAAAGACTTGCCCTCGCGAACAAGGAATCATTGATTGTCGGAGGACATTTGGTTACGCAGCTAGCCTCTCCCGGTCAAATAGTTCCGGTTGATTCCGAGCACTCTGCTCTAGCGCAGTGCCTATTGGCAGGAAATAGGGGAGAAGTAAGAAAGTTAATCCTCACCGCATCAGGTGGTCCATTCAGGGGATACAGCTATATGCAACTCAAATCTGTAACTCCAGAGCAGGCACTTCGCCACCCAACTTGGAACATGGGTAAGGTCGTCACAACAAACTCGGCCACCATGGTCAACAAAGGGCTGGAAATAATCGAAGCACACCTGCTTTTCGGAGTGAGTTTTGACCGCATTGAAGTTACGGTCCACCCACAGTCTGTAGTTCACTCCATGGTGGAATTTGTTGACGGATCGACGATGGCACAGTGTTCGCCACCTGACATGAAATTGCCAATCAGTTTAGGAATGGCTTGGCCAGATCGAGTTGCAAATGCTGCGACCCCAGTTGATTTCCGAAGTGCCCACACCTGGGAGTTTGAACCACTTGATGAAGATGTTTTTCGTGCCGTCGCCCTAGCTCGCGAGGCAGGCGGAAAGGGATTAACCTACCCGGCTGTCTATAACGCTGCAAACGAGGAAGCGGTGGAGGCATTCCACGAGCGAAGGATTCCATTTACGAAAATTGTCGAAGTGATTGAAGAAGCTCTAAATCTTCACGATGTTGAAAGTGAATTGAGTTTAGCTTCAGTCCTTGAAGCTGAGCGTTGGGCTAGAGAAACTGCAAATTCGCTGATTAGTAAAGCGTAATTGTTCATCTTTGTCAGTAACGAAAGTTAGGTTTACATTATGGATTTTCTGAGCGCTATCGGCGGCTGGCTAATACTTCTTCTTGGCTTAGCAATCTCAATTGGGTTGCATGAATTAGGCCACCTTTTACCTGCTAAGAAATTTGGGGTCAAGGTAACCAAATACATGATTGGTTTTGGACCCACACTGTTTTCGAGAAAACGTGGCGAAACTGAATATGGAATAAAAGCAATTCCACTTGGCGGATACATCCAGATGGTCGGAATGCTCCCTCCAGGAACTGATGAGGGAAAGAGCAGTCGTTGGCGCAAGATGGTAACGACGATTCGAAATTCAGATGAGTTGGCAGAAGAAGATCGACCTAGGGCGTTTTATTTACTCAAACCTTGGCAAAAGTTGATTGTCATGTTCGGTGGGCCATTTGCAAACCTGCTGATTGCATTCTTTCTAACCCTTATCCTCTTTAGCGGTTTTGGTGCTTATGATCGCACAAATGAAATACGTGAAACTATCAGCTGTCTGCCAACCGCCGAAAATCCCAACTGCGATAAAGTCGGCGAGTCTTCACCAGCAGCATTGGCAGGGCTCAAAGCTGGAGATAAAGTAATTGAACTTGATGGCCAATCCATCAGTCGTTGGACGCAAGTGGATCAAATCATTAGAGACAAAGCGGGTACCGCTTTAGACATAGTTGTTCTCAGAGAGGGCCAGGAACTCGCACTCACCATTACGCCAAAGAAAATTGTTGACAATGGTAATTCCAGATCTTTTATCGGGGTTTATCTTGAAGTTGCAAGATTCCCGCAGAGCCCAATCGATGCCACTGTTCAGTTGGGCAACATGCTTTATATGACTGGAGAAATGATTGTTCAACTGCCAGTTCAGGCTGTCCATGCTGTCTTAGAAATTAGTCCTGGTTCACAGAGAGACACCCAAGGGGCAATCTCGATAGTTGGCTTGGGCCAGTTCTCTGGTTCACTGGTCGCAAATTCTGATCTAACTCTTGAGGACAAGATCCTGAGCCAACTTGGCTTGATGCTCAGTTTGAATGTCGCGCTATTTGTGTTCAACATGGTTCCACTTGTTCCCCTGGATGGTGGGCACATAGCAGGCGCTATTTATGAAGCAATAAAGCGAGGCATTTGGCGACTTCGAGGTAAAAAGCTTGAAAAACCAGTGGATACAGCGATGATGATGCCAGTTGCTTACTTTGTGGCAGCTCTGCTACTGGCTCTGACCGTGGTGCTGATTCTCAGGGACATCGCGAACCCGCTTCAGCTCTAATCAGGCAAGTTTCGGATTTAGACTTGTAAGCAAGTTCATGAAAGAGATGTGATTTTCTGTGCCAGCAATAAACCTCGGTAAGCAGACTCCAGAGGTCCTTGCCCCTCGTCGTAAGACTCGCCAAATCATGGTGGGTAAGGTTCCAGTTGGTGGCGACGCCCCAATTTCGGTTCAGTCTATGACCACTACACCGACGACGGACATTAACGCCACCTTGCAGCAGATTGCCGAACTTACCGCATCTGGATGTGACATCGTTCGCGTTGCCTGCCCAAGTCAGGACGACGCCGATGTGTTGCGGATTATTGCTAAGAAGTCACCTATTCCAGTTATTGCTGACATCCATTTTCAACCCAAGTATGTTTTTCAAGCCATCGAAGCTGGCTGCGGTGGCGTGAGAGTCAATCCTGGAAACATCAGGCAGTTTGATGACAAGGTTGGCGAGATTGCTAAGGCAGCTAAAGATGCCGGCGTCTCTCTTCGAATCGGTGTAAACGCCGGATCGCTGGACCCTAGGTTATTGCAGAAATATGGCAAGGCTACAGCTGAAGCTCTTGTTGAGTCTGCGGTGTGGGAAGCTTCGCTTTTTGAAGAGCACGATTTCCATGATTTTAAAATCTCGGTCAAGCACAACGATCCAATAGTTATGGTTCGTGCATATGAAATGTTGGCTGAACGAGGGGATTGGCCACTGCACCTTGGCGTAACTGAAGCTGGTCCGGCATTCCAGGGAACTATCAAATCTGCGGTTGCCTTCGGAGCGCTTTTGTCCAAGGGCATTGGTGACACGATTCGTGTCTCGCTTTCTGCTCCGCCAGTCGAGGAAATCAAAGTTGGATCTAAGATTCTGGAGTCATTGAACCTAAGACCTAGAAAATTCGAAATCGTTTCCTGTCCTTCTTGTGGTCGAGCACAGGTTGATGTCTATAAATTGGCCGAAGATGTTACAGCTGGACTCGAGAAAATGACTGTACCGCTGCGTGTTGCTGTAATGGGCTGTGTGGTTAACGGGCCTGGTGAGGCCAGAGAAGCAGATCTTGGTGTTGCTTCTGGAAATGGTAAGGGGCAGATTTTCGTAAAAGGTGAGGTCATCAAGACCGTGCCGGAGAGTGAAATCGTAAAGACTCTGATTGAAGAAGCAAACCGTATTGCTTCAGAGATGGACCCAAGTTTGGTTGGTTCACCTGAAGTTGTAGTAGCGAAGAAGGACTAATTTTGATTCACCGTATGAGTCAGCTATTCCTTCGCACCCTGAGGGAAGATCCCGCTGAAGCGGAAGTTACCAGCCATAAGTTACTTGTCAGGGCGGGATACATTCGACGTGCTGCACCTGGAATTTACACCTGGTTGCCACTCGGGCTTATGGTCAAGGCGAAAGTCGAGCAGATTGTTCGTGAAGAGATGGCAAACGCCGGAGCCCAGGAAGTTTTCTTCCCTGCTCTTCTTCCTAAAGAACCTTTTGAAGTTACCGGTCGCTGGACAGAGTATGGTGACAATCTTTTCCGTCTGCAGGATAGGAAAAAAGCAGATTACCTTCTAGCACCTACTCACGAGGAGATGTTCACGCTTTTAGTAAAGGATCTTTACTCAAGTTATAAAGACCTGCCGCTAACTATTTATCAAATTCAGAATAAATATCGCGACGAAGCCAGACCTAGGGCTGGACTTCTTAGAGGTCGCGAGTTTGTGATGAAGGATGCCTACTCCTTCGATATCGACCAAGCAGGTTTGGAAAAGTCCTACCTTGCTCAACGAGATGCCTACGAAAGAATCTTCAAGCGATTGGGTCTTGAGTACGTGATTGTAAAGGCGGACGCTGGAGCAATGGGCGGATCTGCTAGTGAAGAGTTTCTAGCCCCTTCACCAATTGGTGAGGACACATTTGTAAGGTCCCAAGGTGGATACGCGGCAAATGTTGAGGCGGTCACAATTTCAGCACCAGAACCAATCAGCTTTATTGGGGCCAAAGAAGCAGAAGTGATTGAAACTCCAGAGACTGGAACTATTGAAAAGATTGTGGAATTTTCTGCTGCTAAGTTGGGAAGAAATATCTCGAAATCTGACACTTTGAAAAACATTGTGTTGGCGCTAACGGATATTCACAAGAAACGTAGTTTGGTCATTCTCGCCATACCTGGTGATCGCGAACTTGATCTCAAGCGTGCTGAGGTTGCATTCGCGGGCTTTGAGGTTGAAGCAGCGACAGATGCGGATTTTGCGAAGCATCCTGAATTGCATCGTGGCTACATAGGTCCAGTCAAAGCTGGTAAGCAATTCTTAGGGGAGAAGGGTGAAACCAAGATTCGCTACCTCGCAGATCCAAGAGTGGTATCGGGCACAGCTTGGGTTACCGGTGCTAATGAACCGAATAAGCATGTCTTTGATTTGGTATGTGGAAGAGATTTCGAGATCGACGGTGTTGTCGATGCTGCTGAAATTAAGGCAGGAGATCCAGCTCCGGATGGCAGTGGCCCGCTTGAGTTAGCCAGGGGAATAGAAATCGGTCACGTTTTCCAGTTGGGTAAGAAGTATGCCGAAGCACTTGATCTAAAAGTGCTGGATGAAAACGGCAAGTTGGTAACAGTGACAATGGGATCCTACGGAATCGGTGTGACCCGAATCGTTGCCGTTCTGGCTGAGTCAAACAATGATGACAAAGGATTAATCTGGCCTGAATCAGTGGCCCCAGCAGATGTGCATGTTGTAGCGGCTGGCAAGGAAGAAGAGGTTTACCTTGAGGCTGAGCGCTTGGCAAAGGAGCTTGAGCAAAAGGGCAAGTCGGTTATATTTGACGACCGCCTAAAGGTAAGTCCTGGTGTTAAGTTCAGTGATGCTGAACTTCTCGGAGTTCCCAAAATCCTTATTGTCGGTAAAGGCCTGGCTTCGGGTGAAGTAGATATTTGGGACAGACGCTCTGGCGAGCGTCGTTCAGTCAAGATAGACTTGGCAGTGAGCGAGTTGGCCTAGTTCCTACTCGTATAACTGACTAGCGGCCAGGAGGCGTCTCATGGATATCGATTTGAATGCTCTACGACTTGTTGAGCGTGATCGGGAAATTCCATTTAGTGAGCTGGTCGAAATCATCGAGGCAGCACTTGTAGCTGCATACCAAAGAAGTGTCGGCAACAATGACACTGCCAGAGCAGTTTTAGATCAGAAAACCGGAAAAGTTCACATCTATGTTCCTGATACCGAGGAACGTGATACCAAGGGCAAGCTAATCACTGAGTATCCAGATGGAACTAAGGTTCCTGAAATTGAAAAAACCCCAGAGAACTTCGGTCGAATTGCGGCTAACGCTGCCAAACAGGTTATCGCTGCCAGAATCAGAGGCATAGCTAACGAAGGTTCCTACGGGGAGTTCAAGGCAAAGGTTGAGGACATAGTTGCTGGAGAGATTCAGCAGGGTCCGCGACCGAATATGGTCTACGTCAAGATTGGTGAGGCTGAGGCGATTTTACCCCCTGAGGAGCAGGTGCCTGGCGAGGAATACACGCACGGGAAGAGGATGCGTTTCTACGTCACAAAAGTTGACAAGAACATGCGCGGAAATGTGCAAATAAATGTTTCCAGAACTCACCCGAGCCTTATTCGAAAACTTTTTGAGCTTGAAGTGCCTGAGATAGCTAATCGACAGGTTGAAATAGTTCAGGTGGCTCGCGAAGCTGGTCAGCGAACCAAAATAGCCGTTCGCACCTCTGTTCCCGGGCTAAATGCCAAGGGTGCATGTATTGGTGAACTTGGTCAGCGAGTGCGTGCAGTAACGGCCGAGCTAAATGAGGAAAAGATCGACATAGTCGATTATTCAGATGATATCGCTCAGTTTGTTGCAAATGCACTCTCCCCGGCTAAGGTCTCGGCAGCTTTCGTGGTGAACGAGAGAAATGTTGCTGATGCTGATTCAAATCGTCCAAAAGTGCGAGTTTTGGTGCCGGAATACCAACTATCTCTTGCCATAGGCAAGGAAGGCCAGAATTCAAGGTTGGCCTCCAAACTGACTGGGGCCAAAATCGACATCATGGCTGATGATGCCGATGAAGAATAGCCACTTTTTGGGGCTATTTGTTTGCCTAGGTTAGGCGGTAGAATGTTACAAGTTAGAACCTGTGTTGGCTGCCGCCAACTGGGTAATCGAGCTGATTTAGTTCGTATCGTGAAGTTTGAATCAAATTTGACCATCGATTCGAGTAAATCGTTGCCCGGCAGAGGATGTTGGATTCATTCCAAAAAGAGCTGTCTTCAGACTGCGTTTGAGCGAGCATCCTTGGCTAGAGCACTTAGAGTTAATCTAAACCTTCAAGATCTAAACCACTTGAAAGAACAGGCAGAAAAGATGTTTGAGAACTAATGAGTACCTCGAAATGAGACTCTCAAAGCAATAAAGCCTGCCCTGACTGGGCAGGACCCAGACAGGAGAAATTAAGTGGCGCTACCACGCGTATACGACATAGCTAAAGAGCTAGGCATTGAAACGGCCGAGGCTTTAGCAAAACTAAGCGAACTCGGCGAGTATGTAAAGAGCGGTTCATCTACAATCGCGCCGCCGGTTGCAAACAAGCTTCGTGCAGCCTTCCCGAATGCAAAGCCAAAAGAGGAAGAGCCAAAGGCCACCAAAGCAAAGGCAACTAAGAAGGCCGAGCCCAGGGCTGCTGATGAAGAGCAGAAGCCAGCTGAAGCGAAGATTGAGGAAAAGGTAGAACCGAAGGTAACGCCTACTCCTCCCACTCCTGGCATTCCTAGACCAGGTAATAATCCATTCGCCGCAGCTCAGGGTATGGGTATTCCACGACCTATGGCAAGACCGGGAAACAATCCTTTTGCAACTAATCAAGGTATGGGCAAGACCGCACCTGGAGGCAACCGTCCTGCTGGAACTAGGCCAGGCGGACCAGCTGGTTCACGACCAGGTTCTCGCCCGCAGGGTGCAGGATCGTCAAGACCAGGTGGATTTAGTAAACCAGGTGCATCCATCCCGCCAGGTCCGGGTGGTTTCCCACCTTCGGGTAGACCAGGTGCTGGAGGCAGAGGTCGCGGAGGAAACGCAGCCGGTGCATTCGGTAAGGGTGGAGCAAAAGGTTCATCGAAGGCTAGAAAGTCTAAACGTGCGAAACGAGAAGAGTTTGAACAGAGAACTGCACCGAGTCTTGGTGGTGCGGTAGTTCCAAGAGGTGATGGCAACACAGTTGTGAGACTTCGCCGCGGAGCTTCTATTCAAGATTTTGCAGACAAGATTGACGCGAATGCGGGTCAGCTAATTACAGTTCTTTTCCACCTTGGTCAGATGGCTACTGCAACTGCTTCGTTGGATGAAGAAACTTTCCAGATTCTAGGAGAAGAACTTGGCTACAAGGTTGAGGTAGTTTCTCCAGAAGATGAAGAGCGAGAACTATTTGACTCATTCGGCCTAGACATTTCTGACGATGGGCAGGATAACGAAGACGAACTTGAATTCCGTGCGCCTGTTGTGACAGTTATGGGTCACGTTGATCACGGTAAGACCAGGTTGCTGGACAAGATTAGAAATGCAAATGTGCAGGCGGGTGAAGCTGGTGGAATTACCCAGCACATCGGTGCCTACCAGGTACACACCATGCACGAAGGTGTTGAGCGAGCAATCACGTTTATTGATACCCCTGGTCACGAGGCATTCACCGCCATGCGTGCTCGCGGTGCTCAGGTAACGGACATCGCCATCTTGGTTGTTGCTGCTGATGACGGCGTTATGCCACAGACCATTGAGGCACTTAACCACGCTCAGTCCGCTTCAGTTCCGATTGTTGTTGCAGTGAACAAGGTAGATAAGGAAGGCGCTAACCCAGCCAAAATTCGCCAGCAACTTACTGAATTTAACCTGGTCGCTGAAGAGTATGGCGGAGACGTCATGTTCGTTGACGTCTCAGCGCTAACCGGTTCAGGTATTCAGGAGCTTCTCGACGCAGTACTTTTGACTGCAGATGCCGCACTGGATCTACGCGCGAATCCACATCGTGATGCAAAGGGTGTTGCGATTGAAGCCAATCTTGATAAGGGTCGCGGAGCGGTGGCAACAGTTCTGATTCAGTCTGGAACTTTGCGAGTTGGAGATTCAATTGTTGCTGGAGCATCACACGGTAGAGTCCGTGCGATGTTTGATGAGAATGGTGCAGCTGTTGAGGCTGCGGAACCTTCTCGACCAGTTCAGGTACTTGGTCTTCAGTCTGTGCCAAGAGCCGGTGACACTTTCGTCGTTACTGAAGATGAACGTCAAGCAAGACAAATCGCTGAAAAACGTGAAGCTGCTGACAGAAATGCGTTGCTAGCCAAGACTAGAAAGCGTGTGAGCCTAGAAGACTTCGCTAAGGCACTCGAAGAAGGTAAGGTCTCTTCGCTCAACCTGGTTATCAAGGGAGATGTTTCCGGTGCTGTTGAGGCTCTAGAAGATTCCTTGTTGAAGATTGAGGTTGATGATTCAGTTCAACTAAGAATTATTCACCGAGGTGTCGGTGCAATTACCGAAAGCGATGTCAACCTAGCAACTGTTGACAACGCGATCATCATCGGCTTCAACGTTCGCCCAGACAACAAGGCCAAAGAACGAGCCGACAGGGAAGGTGTTGACATTCGCTTCTACTCGGTAATCTATGCGGCACTTGAAGACATTGAGAATTCACTTAAGGGAATGCTCAAGCCTGAGTATGAAGAAGCTCAGCTTGGAACTGCAGAAGTTCGTGAAATATTCAAGTCTTCTAAGGTAGGTACTATTGCTGGTTCAATAGTTCGATCTGGTTCGATAAAGCGTAATTCACTTGCACGTATTTCAAGAGACGGAGTCCTGCTGGCAGAAAACCTCAGGATTGAATCCCTAAAGAGATTCAAGGATGACGCAAACGAAGTCAAGACAGACTTTGAATGTGGTATCGGACTTTCCGATTTCAATGAGATTCAAGTTGGCGACATTATCGAAACCTATGAAATGCGAGAAAAGCCGAGAGTCTAATGGTTGATGCTGCGAGAGCCAGGAGACTGGCGGAACAGATAAAGGTGCTAACCGCTGGCGCTTTAGAAAAGGTCGTTAAGGATCCTGACCTTGGGTTTGTGACTATCACCGATGTTCGGGTAACTCCAGATTTAGCAAATGCCAAAATCTACTACACCGTATTTGGTGACAAGGGTCAGGCAGAAAGAACTAAGGAAATTCTTGAGCGCTATCGCGGCAAAATCAGAAGTGAGGTTGGCCATCAGTTGGGCATTAGATTGACCCCGACGATTGAGTTCCTTACCGATGAGGTTCCTGAATCAGCTGCTCATCTCGATGAGCTTCTCGCTCAGGCGAGGGCAAGAGACGAGGAAATCGCAAGAGCTGCCAAAGATGCCCAGTTTGCCGCGGGGGAAAATCCTTATCGTGAGGCCAAGCAAATCGACGAGGATGAGTAACGATTCGTGTCCTCAGGTTTTTTGCTGATTGACAAACCAAGTGGGCTAACCAGCCACGACGTTGTTTCAAAGGTGCGTAAAGCTCTTGGAACAAAAAAAGTTGGCCACGCAGGCACATTAGATCCGATGGCTACGGGTTTATTGGTTATTGGCTTCAATCAGGGTACAAAACTGCTGACCTTTGCAGTTGGTAAAGACAAAACCTACTTAGCAACGATTCGACTTGGTTCAAGTACTGTTACAGACGATAGTGAAGGTGAAGTAACCTTCAAAGCGGAACCTGCAAGACTTCATGAAATTTCGAAGCAAGAAATTCAGCGAGAGATAAAGGCCCTTACTGGGGAGATAGATCAGGTTCCTTCTTCAGTCTCAGCCATAAAGGTTTCCGGTGTTCGATCCTACGACCGGGTGCGCAGTGGTGAAGAGTTTGTGCTTCCGGCTCGAAAGGTTACAGTTTCAAGATTTGAATTGCTAGAAATTTCAACTGGGAAAGAGTTTATTGATCTTGAGGTTGCAGTTGATTGCTCGTCTGGAACATACATCAGGGCTCTGGCAAGAGATCTGGGTAAGGCTCTAGGAGTCGGCGGACATTTGACTAAATTGCGTAGAACTAGGGTAGGCAATCTCCAAGTTTCGGAAGCTACTGGTTTGGAAGCTCTCCAGCTTGGTGATTTTCAAAAACTCACCCTTTTTGAGTCTTGTCAAGAAATTCTGCCAATGATTGAAATCACGCCTCAAGAGGCGATAGATCTAAAGCAGGGAAAGCAAATTAGGGGGGTAGTTTCTCAGGAGACTGGAGCTTCAACTTCTGAAGAGCTAGTTGCCGTAGTTACACAAGCACGAGATGGCTGGCTAAGGTCTTTGGTTGTGTTCGAGGAGGCTAAAAGTGATTGAACTTTCCTATCAGATGCTTATTGCAGTCTGCTTGGGTGCTGCAGTTTTTACATTAATTTTGGCCCTGCTACAGCGACCACCATCCTGGTGGTCAGTTGGTTGTGCAATTGCAGTGGAAACCGCTCTGCTTGGCCAGCTAATTTGGAGCATCGTTATTGTCGCAAACGGAGGCAGGGCAGTGGGGGACACTGTCGAATTTTTCGGTTACATTCTCACTGCACTTTTGGTACCACCGGCAGCGGTGCTTTGGGCGGTATATGAGAGGACCAAATGGTCTACTTTGGTGATTGGAGTAGCGGCTTTGACTGTTGCCATCATGGTGGTAAGAATGTGGCAGATTTGGTCAGGAAATGCCTACCGATTTGATGCTTTGTTAACCTTTAGTTAACCTAAAACTCCGGAATATTTCACGATTTATCGGGACGATAAGCGAGTGAAGAAAAAAGTCGCGGAACTCGAGAATTCCGGCAGAAGGAAGCTCGCTTCGGGGCCCCTAAGCCGCGGGGACAAGTGGTTTTTTCGTTCAACTTCAATCGCTGCTTACTTCAGTTTCTTCCTTGTAGCGCTCATCTTGGCCTTCCTGTTCAATCAGGCTCTTCCAGTGTTGCAGTCTCAGGGTATGGGCTTTATCTTGGGCTCAGAATGGTTGCCTGAAAAAGAACCGATGGTGCTGCAATTGGCACCAATGCTTTGGGGATCACTGGTGATTGCGTTTATTGGTGTGACTATTGCAACGCCGATGTCCATCTCTCTTGCGTATTTGATTCAATTCATGCTGCCAAAACGTCTAGCTAAAATCGCCACTACCTTAGTTGATTTGTTGGCCGCGTTACCATCAGTAATTTTGGGTCTTTGGGGTTTGATTGTTTTCACTCCAGTTGCAGCTGGTTGGGGAGAAATTCTAAATCGTTATTTAGGTTTCATTCCAATTTTCGCGGTCGAAGACACGGAAAATGCCTTCCGCAGTTCACCCTGGATCGCCGGCTGGATCGTTGCAGTGATGATCGTTCCGATTATCACATCTGTGTCGAGAGAGATTTTTAGCCAGATTGATCGTGACTTGATTAATGGAGCTTTGGCACTGGGTGGTTCTAAACTATCCACTTTTAGACGTGTGATTCTACCGACTGCATCCTCCGGCGTTATCGGTGGAGTTCTGTTAGGTCTTGGACGAGCCCTGGGTGAGACAGTGGCGATTTTCTATGTGTTGAACCTCACGATGAAAATCAACTGGTACAAGCTCCTTGAGTCAGAAGGTGGAGCAGTTGCTTCATGGATTCTGGCCCGATTTGGCGAGGCATCTCCTGCTGAGAAGCAGGGACTTATGGCTGCAGGTCTGGTGCTTTTTGTGATCACGCTGTTGGTTAACTTCCTTGCCAACGTGATAGTGAATCGTGCTCAACCTTGGAGGAAGAACGCGTGATGACAAACGATCTGAACATCCAGCCATGGCGCAGAACTTCACTATTTAGGAAGCTTCAGGTTCTGTTGGCAATTGTCGTGCCACTGCCATTAGTTATGCTCATCGCATTACTTGCAGGGCTTGATCTAACCATGAGCTTCATAACCATTTTCGTTCCGGTTCAGCTGCTTGCTGCTGGAGCGGTTGGCTACTTCTCTTATGGCAGGAGAGGAGTTGGGGACGCTGCTCTGATTGTGATCACAACATTCCTTTCCATGTTTGTGTTGATTCTTTTGTTCAGTGTTTTGTGGTCTGTAGTAAGTGAGGGTTTCAAGGCCCTCTCACCGCAGTTTATTTATCAGAACAACAAGTATGTTGAACCCACCACCTCTTTGGAGTATGGCGGTGTTGGCCACGCGATTCTTGGAACACTCCTGCTGGTTCTGCTAACAACCATCGTTGCAGTTCCACTTGGCTTCGCTATGGCAATTTATCTGACTCAGAGTCAGTCAAAGGCTCGAAATATGGTGCGGACATTTACCCAAGCAATTTCAGGTTTACCGTCCGTGGTTTCTGGGCTTTTTATCCTTGCCATTATTGAGGCAACGGGAATTGGTCGATCTGGTATCACCGGTGCCATGGCTCTATTCCCATTGATGTTGCCTACCGTGGCGAGAGTGGCTGAAGAATCGCTTAAGCTTGTTCCGGTTGATTTGCGATATGCTGCTTTGGCGCTGGGGTCACCTAACTACCGGGCTTTCTTCAGAGTCATTCTGCCAGCAGCCAAGACAGGTCTGTTAACAGCTGTTCTTCTGGGATTGGCCAGAATCGTTGGTGAAACAGCGCCGCTAATTCTGACCTTGAATCCAAATTCGTCAACAAACTTGAATCCATTTGATGGCGGCCTGATGGCATTGCCTACTTATGTTTATAACTACCTAGCTTCCTACTACGACACTTCTCAGGCAAGAGCTTGGGGAGCGTCGTTGGTTCTTTTGGTTTTAGTTGCAATTTTGTTTGGTTCGGCCAGAATTATCGGCCGTCAGAAATCCTCAAAGAGTAAGGGAAAGAAATGACCACGAAGACAGATTTTGCCATGAAGGCCGAGAACGTAAGCGTTTGGTTCGGTGAACGAAAGGTTCTCGAGGATGTGAACCTAACATTCCCAGCTAAGCAGGTCACTGCTCTGATTGGTCCAAGCGGTTGTGGCAAGTCAACTTTCCTCCGCACTCTAAACAGAATGCACGAACTTATTCCAGGTGCAGGATTAGCTGGTTCCATCTACCTAGATGGCCAAGACATCTATGGGGAAGAAGTTGATGCTGTTTCAGTCAGGATCAAAGTCGGCATGGTTTTTCAGAAACCCAATCCGTTTCCAACCATGTCCATTCAGGAAAACGTCCTCAGTGGTCTGAAGCTAAGTGGCCGCAAAATTGAGAATGCGGCTGAAATAGTCGAAACCTCGCTACGTCGGGCCAGCATGTGGAATGAGGTCAAGGACCGTTTGAATGATCAAGCAACCTCACTGTCCGGCGGACAGCAGCAACGCCTATGTATTGCTAGGTCCCTAGCCATGAATCCTGAGGTCCTACTAATGGATGAGCCTTGTTCTGCCCTTGACCCTGGTTCAACCAGACGTATCGAGGAGACAATTTCCGAATTGCGCGATAGCATGTCCATCGTTATTGTCACCCACAACATGCAGCAAGCTCAGCGCGTTTCTGACCTGACTGCCTTTTTCCTAGCCGACGACAACACCCCTGGCGGAGTGGTTGAATTCGGTGAAACCCAACAGGTTTTCCATGGCCCAATTGACTCCAGAACCAATGATTATGTCAACGGGCACTTCGGATAAAACCAAAAGTTAACCTAGATTTTACTTCACCTATAACTTAATAGTTCCAAATGTTTCAAGAAACAAACAACAATCAAAGCGTCGAAAACGACAAAACTAAAAACCAAGGAGATCAAATGCGCAACAAGTTAGCAACCATAGCTGCAGCAGCCGCTGTTGTAGCTGGGCTACTAGTATCAACCCCTGCTTATGCAGCATCAATCGCAGCCAAGGGCTCATCATTCGCAAACGGCATGCTTCAGGCTTGTACCGCTGCCTACACAACTCACAGCGTTAGCTACACTTCAACTGGTTCTGGAACCGGTAGAACTGAATTCGCCGCTGGAAACATCGACTTCGGAGCATCTGATGTTCCTTACACCTCTGGCTTCCCAACCACAGGTAAGAATGCACGCTACCTCACCATACCAATGTTCGGTGGACCAGTTGCATTTGCTTACTCAGCAGTTGGTGTCGGTGACGGACTAAACCTAACTCCAGATGTTATTTCGGGCATTCTTAAGGGAACAATCACCCGCTGGGATGACGCCGCCATCAAGGCTTTGAACACCAGAACCAAGCTTCCAAAGAAGACAATCAAGGTTGCTTACCGTGCATCAGGATCTGGAACCAACTCAAACTTGACCGAGTACCTTCGTCAGACTGTTGGTGGTTGGACCGCTTCTAGCAACATGGCAACCGGTGCCGGTGCTGGTGGAGTGGTTGGAACTTCATTCGCAACTTCACAGCTTCTAGCTGGTTACATCGAAGACAACTCGAACGCTTTCGGCTACTTCGACCTTTCAGATGCAATTAGCGCTGACGTAGCAATCGCCAAGCTGAGAAACGCTGCTGGAGCATTCATTGCACCTACCGCTTCTGCTGCAGGTAAGTTCTTGAACGCTCAAACAATTCGTCCAGCATCTGATGGCGACGCACTTGGTGGCACACTGAACATGGACTTCACCAAGGTCGTCTCTGGCGCATATCAGTTGTCAATTCCGGTCTATGCTCTAGCTCCTCGCTTCACTGGAACTGGTAAGAGCACAGACGCAAGCAAGTTGGCAGTGCAAGACTTCCTAAACTACGTAGTGAAGACCTGTGTTCCTGCCAGAGCTGCTGCTCTAGGTTACGTTCCACTTGGTGGAGCTGTAAAGACCGCTGTTCTAAACCAGATCAAGTTGGTCGGATAGGTTAATCTAGTTAGTGGGTGGCGCTGAAAATGCGCCACCCACTAATCACTTAAGACTTATGCGGATGTGAAAGGAACATCAGGCGATGCAAACGAGAAAAAAGGTAATAGCTGCTGGGATTGCAGTTGCTACCTCCCTAACACTGACTGCCTGTGACCCACCGATTCCTCCCGAAATCTTAGCCTCCCTAGCAGAACAGTCTTATACCTGTGTAGAGGGCCAGGCCACAGTAGCTGGTCCAAGCTCAATGCAAGAAGTGTTAACTGGATGGGCGGACTATCTGAGCTATTCCTGCGTTGACCCAGAACCAAACATGTCATTCACAACCAGTGAGTTGGATGATCCGAACGCTCAATCTGTTATTTCAGAGTACGCTCCGAACTGCAAGCCTGAGCTGAGCGTACCGCTTGCTATTGATGCCGCAGTTTTGGTATACCAAGATGTTGAAGTTGGATCGCTAAACGTATCTGCAAAGTCACTCGCCGGTTTGCTAAACGGCACCATAACTAATTGGAAGCAATTGGCTGAAGACAATCCCGGAACCTCGATGCCTGACCATGAGATTCAATTTCGTAAGGTTGTAGACAAAGTTGCATTTGATGCAATAAGTAATTTCCTCAGCTTTTCAAAAAATACGATTGGCACAAAAGTACTTCAACCTCAGGAAAAAGTCAGTTTAGCCGAATACGGCACCTTTGCCGATGGCTACTGGACTTCAAATCTGCAAGAGGGCGAACTGGCAATTATTCCGAATAGTTTTGCGGTTCAGCTCGGTTTGTATCCAGCTAACATTTTTGTTGGGCTGGATGCAGATGGCTTCCCGGTTGTTGCCACACCTGATGTGACTGGACTCGTAACTGGTGGCACTCAGTGGAAGCTAAGCCAATCTGAGTCCAGCATCACTGTCACCCTTGACCCTAAGAAAGAGCCAACTCCTCCAGATGGTTCAGACGTCGCGCCACCTCCTTATCAGGCAATTTACCCACTGTCTTTGAATCTTTGTAAAGATGATTTGCTATCTAGGGCGATTGCTCGTTTTGTTTTGAGGCTTGACAATCAAGGATCTTTGGCCGGTTCAAACTATGCACCGCTGCCCGAGTTTGTTCGTATTCCAGCCCTAGTGAAAGTAAGCGAAGGACTTCCCACTCCAGAGCCAACTGCATCAAGCGAATAGCCAACTAGGCTAGACGCTATGAGTGAGAAGCCTAGAGCACTTGGAGTCGGTAATCTCATAATCGCTGTTTATGGCGTATTTGCTTTATCAGCTACTGTGCGAGCGCTATACCAACTCATTCGAAAGTTCGAAGAAGCACCGCTTGCTTACAGCCTCAGCCTCATAGCTGGGTTGGTTTATATTTTGGCTACTTATTCACTAGCGACAAAAAAGTTTCAGTTAGCCAACATCACCCTCTATTTTGAACTACTTGGAGTGCTAGTCATAGGCGCTCTCAGTGTTTTCCTTCCTGCATTATTTGCTCATCCGACCGTTTGGTCCTACTTTGGTATGGGGTATGGTTTTATCCCGTTGGTTCTTCCAATTTTCGGCATCTGGTGGTTACGGAGAATGAGTAAATGATTCAAGTAGATTCCTTGGCTCAAGTGCCTAATGACATGAAGCCGACAGTCGTGACCATTGGCAAATTCGATGGAATCCACCTAGGACACCAGCAGTTAATTGCCGAGACAATATCTATTGCTGAAAATCAGATGCTAACTCCTGCGCTGATTACTTTTGATCGGCACCCCTCTGAAGTCCTCCAGGCTGGAGAAGTTCCTTCAGCTCTGATTGGTCCTAATACCAAGAGCCAACTCCTGGATGAAGCAGGAATCGAATTGATGTTGTCGGCACATTTTGATCAGGATTTTGCCAATCTGTCGGCTAGGGATTTTGTCAAGAATTACCTAGTTGATGGCTTGGACGCTAAGGCAGTAATTATTGGTGAAGGCTTCCGATTCGGCGCAGACGCTCGAGGTGATGTGCCGCTGCTTCGAGAATTAGGCCAAGAATTCGGCTTTATGGTATTTGAGATTCCAAGTCTTCAATATGAGGGCCGGAATGTGTCAACCAGCTGGATTCGAGAATTGTTATTGGCCGGTGACGTGACCACAGCGGCAAAACTACTTGGTCGCAACCACGCCACTGTCGGTGAGGTTGAACATGGTCTAAAAATAGGTCGTGAAATTGGCTTCCCAACAGCAAACATGGCCAGAGAATCCGAAGGGCTACTTCCCAGAGACGCGGTCTATGCCGGTTGGCTCTATGTGGATGGACAGAGATACATGTCTGCGTTATCTGTTGGCATCAACGAAACCTTTACTGCAGTCCCACGTCTTCTTGAAGCCCATGTCATCGATGAGCGCGGTCTAGATCTTTACGGCAAGATAATCACTTGCGAATATGTTGAATTCATTAGACCAGCGGCCAAATTCAGTGGGGTAGAAGAACTTGTAGCTGAGATAAATCGGGATTTGGACAAAATCAGGTCCATTCTGGGCTAGCATTCGAAGGCCCTTTTCGGCTAGTATTACGAGGTTGCCGTGTATCGGCCGCGGACCCAAGAGCTCTAGACATCAGGTTTAAAGCGCCGCGCAGCGAGCCTCGAAAGGAACAAAATGGCACTGGACGCAAAGAAAAAAACTGAAATCATCAACACTTACGCAATAAAGCCAGGCGACACCGGTTCTCCCGAGGTTCAGATTGCTGTGCTAACTGAGCGCATCAAAGACCTTACCGAGCACCTAAAGGACCACAAGCACGACCACCACTCTCGTCGTGGACTATTGCTTTTGGTCGGTCAACGTCGTCGTCTGCTCGGTTACCTGCAGAATGTTGACATTGATCGCTACCGTTCCCTAATTGAGAAATTAGGTCTACGTCGATAATCTTCCTTGTTAATAAGGTTGGGAAGCCGTCTCGAAAGAGACGGCTTCTTTACTTAATCTGTTTTAGGCTAGAGATAAATGAAAGGAAAAGACCATGGACTTTGTCGGTGCCATCCAAGCTGGATTTAGAAATTATGCAAACTTCAGGGGAGTAGCAACTCGTGCCGAGTACTGGTATTTCGTTCTTTTCGTATTTCTTGGTGGACTTGCGCTCAGCACTATAGGTGTACTTTCGCTTGGATTTAACCTTGCAACTTTGATTCCGAGCCTCTCTGTTTTGGTTAGAAGGCTTAGAGACGCTGGTTATAGCTGGACCTGGTTACTGGCATCTATAGGTGCCCTAGCTGTTCTTATGACAGGTATTGTTGGGATAGTTGCTCTGGCAGTGAAGGCTGGATTGATGAACTGGTCCGCACTTGCTAATCCTGATGAGCAGATTGATGACGCAGTCGTTCAGGCACTTGTTTCTGATCCATCCTTTGGCATCTATGCAGTAATTATTTTTGTTGGATTGCTGCTAACCATCGGTTCTGGAATTCTGGTTAACATCATCTTCCCAGCCATGCCTAGTAAGAGTGCGGCAGATGGAAATAAGAGACTAAAGCCTGAAAGCCTATAATCTAGGCGATTTTTGCCTATAGGTGTTTGTCTTAGTGCTCTGTTAGGCTTATCAAAGAGCCGAACGGCAGGTTTGCTGGTCATCGGTGGTGGACCTTGGGGTGAAATACCCAAGTTTTATTACTGTTGGCCAGGGCATCCTCAAAAATTATTCGGACGCTTCTTTTGTCGTGGGTGCTCCAGCGTGATTAATCAAATCTTGATTCACGCTTTCATTTAGAGGATATAAAGAGGAGGGACCGTGGAAGGTCCAGAAATCAAAGCAACAGAAGTAACAATTGACAACGGAAAATTCGGTAAGAGAGTAATCCGCTTCGAAACAGGAAGACTAGCTCAGCAAGCACAGGGTGCAGCGGCAGTCTATATAGATGAAGAGACCATGCTGTTCTCTGCAACCACAGCAAGCAAGACCCCAAAGGACCAGTTCGACTTTTTCCCTTTGACAATCGATGTTGAAGAGAAAATGTACGCGGCTGGAAAAATCCCAGGCAGCTTTTTCAGAAGAGAAGGACGTCCGTCAACCGACTCCATTTTGGCCTGTCGTTTGATTGACCGACCACTACGTCCATCCTTCCCAGACGGATTGCGTAATGAAATCCAGATCGTCGTGACCGTATTTGCAATTCACCCAGATGAGCTCTATGACGTAGTCGCGATTAACGCAGCTTCGATGTCAACCCAGTTAGCTGGTCTACCATTCTCGGGTCCAATCGGTGGTGTTCGTGTGGCACTTATCGATGGGCAGTGGGTCGCTTTCCCTAAGCACTCACAGCTAGACCGTGCAGTATTCGACATGGTTGTTGCTGGACGAGTTGTCAATGAAAACGGTAAAGAAGACGTAGCCATCATGATGGTTGAGGCCGAGGCAACCGAGGTTGCTTGGAACCTAATCAAAAATGAGAACGTAACCGCTCCGAGCGAGGAGATTGTTGCACAGGGTCTAGAAGCTGCCAAGCCATTTATTGCTCAGCTGGTTAAGGCTCAGCAGCAACTTGCTGCTGAGGCAGCAAAGCCAACAGCCGAGTATCCACTGTTTGCTCCATACACCGATGAAGTTTATGAAGCAGTAGCAAAGTTGGCAGAAGCAGAACTTTCTCGCATCTATCAGATTGCTGATAAGACTGAACGTCAGAATGCTGATGATGAACTGAAGGAAAAAGTTAAAGCAGAGCTTGCTGAAACTTTGGATGAAGTTCAGTTGGCTCAGGTTTCAGCTGCTTACAAATCTGTTACTAAGAAGATCGTTCGTACCAGAGTCCTCAAAGAAGGAATTCGTATCGATGGTCGTGGCAAGAAGAACATTAGAAAGATTGATTGTGAAGTTGGTGTAATCCCTAGGGTTCACGGCTCAGCAATATTCCAGCGTGGTGAAACTCAGATTCTTGGTATTACTACACTGAACATGCTCAAGATGGAACAGCAGATTGATTCGCTATCTCCAGTAACAACTAAGCGTTACATGCACAACTACAACTTCCCACCTTATTCAACCGGTGAAGTTGGACGTGTTGGAACTCCTAAGCGTCGTGAAATTGGTCACGGAGCCCTTGCTGAGCGTGCTCTAGTTCCGGTTTTGCCAACCCGTGAAGAATTCCCATACGCAATCCGTCAGGTTTCAGAAGCCTTGGGTTCAAACGGTTCAACTTCAATGGGTTCCGTCTGTGCTTCAACTTTGGCCCTACTGAACGCCGGAGTTCCGCTTCGCGCCCCAGTTGCCGGTATTGCTATGGGTCTGATCTCAGACACTGTTGATGGCAAGACCGAATACGCTGCTTTGACTGACATTCTGGGAGCAGAAGATGCTCTTGGTGACATGGACTTCAAAGTCGCCGGTACTAGCGAATTCGTCACAGCAATTCAGTTGGACACCAAGCTCGATGGAATCCCTTCTGAGGTTCTAGCTGGAGCCCTTTCACAGGCCAAGGAAGCAAGATTGAGCATTCTAGATCTGATGAAAGCTGCAATCGACGAACCAGATGAGATGTCGCCTTATGCGCCAAGAATCATTTCGGTGAAGATTCCAGTTGACAAGATTGGTGAGGTAATCGGCCCTAAGGGCAAGATGATCAACCAGATCCAGGAAGACACTGGAGCAGAAATCTCGATCGAGGACGACGGTACTGTCTACATCGGCGCGACCGATGGCCCAGCCGCCGAGGCAGCTCGCGCTGCAGTGAACGCAATTGCTAATCCGCACGTTCCAGAAATCGGCGAAAGATTCCTTGGCACTGTTGTGAAGCTAGCCACCTTTGGTGCGTTCGTTTCGCTGCTGCCGGGTAAGGATGGTCTATTGCACGTTTCAGAACTGCGCAAGCTAACCGGTAAGCGCGTTGAGAATGTCGAGGATGTTCTTACTGTTGGTCAGAAGATCATGGTTGAACTGGTCAAGATTGATGACCGTGGCAAGCTCTCACTAGCTCCAGTTGTCGAGGGCGAGCAGGCAGAAGAATCTGACGAGTCAGACGAAGAGTAGTAGATGACGGCGGTTCAGTTTCAACTTGAACAACCCGAATTAGAGTTCACCGCATCGGGAGGCAGTACGGTTCGCCGCACTGTTCTTCCCTGCGGTGTTCGCGTTTTAACCGAGGTTATGCCGGCGGCTCAGTCTGCCTCAGTGTCTTTTTCAGTTGCCGTGGGTTCAAGAGATGAAGTTAGCGGTCATTATGGTTCGACGCACTTCCTTGAGCACTTGCTCTTCAAGGGAACCAAAACTAGATCAGCGCTGGATATTGCTGTTGCTTTTGATTCTGTAGGCGGAGCTTCAAATGCCATGACCGGCAAAGAGCACACCAGCTACTATGCGAGAGTTCAGGACAAATCAGTTCCGGTAGCTGTTGAAGTTATTGCGGACATGCTTACTTCCTCGGTAATTGACCCGCTTGAGTTTGAGAATGAGCGAACGGTGATTCTTGAAGAGCTCGCTATGAATGAGGACGATCCTCAAGATGTGGCTCACGAGGAATTCTTTTCAGCAGTGCTTGCAGGTTTACCGTTAGGTAGGCCTATCGGAGGAACGAAGGAAACCATAACCAATGTTCATCGCGATGCCGTTTGGGAGCACTATCAGGAAAACTATCGACCTCAGGATTTGGTGATCACTGCTGCCGGTGGAATTGACCACGACGAACTTTTGGGTTTGGTAGTTCAAAATCTAGAGTTAGCCGGTTGGGATCTTTCCCTCCAAGCTAAGCCAAGATCATGGAGAGCACAGGTAGTTAACCCTGAAAGCATTCCCGCAACTTCCAAGGTTTTGAAGCGGCCCATAGCCCAAGCAAATATTGTCTTTGGTAATGCCGGAATTGTTTCATCGGATGACCGCAGATATGCGATGGCGATACTAAATACGGTTCTTGGTGGTGGTATGTCTTCCAGGTTGTTCCAAGAGATCAGAGAAAAACGAGGACTTGCCTACTCCGTCTACTCATTCAACCAGGGCTATAGCGACGGAGCAGTATTTGGCCTTTATGCTGGTTGTTCTCCAGCTAAAGCCAAGGAGGTGACTCGCTTGATGCTTGATGAACTTGAGAAAGTGGCGAATGAGGGCATTTCTCTAGCCGAATTGGAACTTGCCAAGGGCAATATTTCTGGAGGCCTTGCCCTCAAGTTTGAGAGCACTCAGGCTCGAATGGCTCGACTAACCTCGGCAGAGTTGACTGATGGGCTCTTTTTAGATCTCGATGAATCACTGAGTCGGTTTGCTGCAGTTGAGCTAAGCGATGTTCAAAAGGTTGCTCAGGAAATGTTTAGTCGTGCGCGATCATTTGTCGCAGTTGGTGACATAGCCGAGAGTCTCTTTGAAGAGTTTTATCAGGGGTAGTAGGTTTTAGAAATGGCAATAAAAGTATCCGTAGTCGGTGCTACGGGCAGGATGGGGCAACTAGCCCTGGGGTTGATTGATTCCGCTCAGGATCTAGAACTTCACTCAGCGATCGATTCAAAAACTGATTTGGCTCTGGCTAAAGGTGCTGATGTAATTTTTGAAGCAACAAGGCTCGAAGTTAGCCAGCAAGTGGTCGCCTTTGCCCTAGAGAACTCAATCAACATAGTTGTTGCTACCAGCGGTTGGCGAAATGCTGACCTAGAAAAGTTACCTGCTAAGGAATCCGCACTGGTGGTTATTCCGAATTTTTCAATCGGCTCGGTTTTAGGCAGTCGATTCGCAGCCGAGGCAGCCAAATACTTCGACAGTGTCGAGATAGTTGAAACTCACCATGCGGGTAAAGTTGATTCTCCTTCTGGGACAGCCATAAGAACAGCCGAGTTGATTCAGAGTCAGAGGCAAGCTGAACCTAAAATTCAAGGCCTTGGCCAAGAAGCTAGGGGACAGGTTGTTGCTGGAGTTCCAATCCACAGCTTAAGAATTGAAGGAGCCGCTGCTAAGCAGGAAGTGATACTCGGTGGCAATCAGGAGACACTGGTCATTTCACATCAGGCAAATTCCGTGCAGGCATATTCTCAGGGAATATTAGAATCCCTTCGGTATGCAGTTTCAGTTAAGGGACTTGTCATCGGCTTAGACAAGGTCTTAGGAATCTAAATGACTGGAGCCAAACTTGGAGCAGTTGTGATGGCTGCGCTGGTTCTAATGTATTTGGCTCTGATGGGGCAGCAGGGTTACTATTTTCTGATTCAAGAAAACTGGGTTTCCAAAGCTATGGGATTTTTTATCCTGATTCTGCCCATTTTTGGTCTCTGGGGAATCTTTAGAGAGTTACGGTTCGGACTGGCCATTGAAAAATTGGGTAAGGTGCTCGAGCAAGAAGATGCTTGGCCACGATTTCGCTTTGGCGTGATGCCTTCTGGCAGAGCAATCAAGACCGAAGCATTGCAGGAATTTCCAGAATATGCCCAAAAGGCTGAGGCAGATCCAGAAAACTGGCGGAGCTGGTTTACGCTGGGTTTGATATACGATGCCTGCGGTAACCGAAAACTCGCCAGAAAAGCGATGCGTAAGGCAATCGCGCTGAACCAAAGGTAGGCTTTACAGCGTGTCAGAGATTATTTTTCGTAGTGATGTAACAGTTGAACTGGTCAGGGCTTCAGCTTCAGACAGCGACGTTCTATTTGCAGCTCGGGTGTCAACTCAGGGTGAACAAACATTAGAAAATGCTGCAGCCAAGGTGGATGCCAGCGCGGACGAGAAACGCAGCAAGGGACTAATCAATTACCTGATGCGTGACCGCCACGGTTCACCATTTGAACACAACTCAATGACTTTTTATGTTCAAGCTCCGATTTTTGTTTTCCGTGAATTCATGCGCCACCGCATCGCTTCCTACAACGAAGAGTCAGGCAGATACCGCGAACTAAACCCTGTTTTCTATATTCCAGGTCCAGATCGCAATCTGATTCAGGTGGGTAAAACTGGGCACTACGAGTTTCTGCCAGGCACTGCCGAGCAGATTGCCCTAGTTCAGCAGGAATCTAGAACCGTTTCAACCCAGGCCTACGAGTCCTACAAAAGAATGCTTGAAGCAGGGATTGCTAGGGAAGTGGCCAGAATTGTGCTTCCACTGAACATCTATTCGTCGATGTATGTGACTATGAATGCCCGAGCCTTGATGAACTTTCTAAGCTTGAGGACTAAGCGAGAGGGAACTCATTTCCCTTCATTCCCACAGCGTGAGATAGAGATGTGTGCGGAAAAGATGGAAGATTTCTGGGCTGAATTGATGCCCTATACCTACGAAGCTTTCAATCAAAACGGCCGAGTAGCACCGTAGTCGGTTTCATGCTTTTATCCGCAGAGCACTAATCTTTACCTATGTCGCAAAAACATAAAGATTTGTTCGGGCAAGTACTGGTTGCTCTGGTTACCCCAATGACTCCAGATGGAGAGGTCGACTGGCCTGCCACTGAGAAGCACTTGGACTACATCATTTCAAATGGAGCAGATGGGGTTGTGGTCACCGGAACCACTGGTGAAACCAGCACACTAACCGATGCTGAAAAACTCCAGCTGGTAAAAGTTGGTAAGTCTGTTGCAGCTGGTAGGGCGAAGATAATAACCGGTGGTGGCTCAAACGAAACAGCTCACGCAATTCAGTTGTATCAAGAGAGCGAAAAAGCTGGTGCTGACGGAGTAATGATTGTCACCCCTTATTACAACAAGCCAACTCAGGCTGGAGTGCTCACGCACTTCAGATTAATTGCCGATGCGACTGATCTCCCAGTCATTCTCTACGACATCCCCGGTAGAACAGGAATCCCAATCGCCTTCGAAACAATTTTGCGAGCTGCCAAACACCCGAACATTGTTGCGATAAAGGATGCCAAGGGTGATTTTGCCCAAGCCTCAAGAGTTCTAAATGAAACTGATTTACTTTATTTCTCTGGTGATGACAGCAATATTTTGCCCCATCTTTCTATCGGTGCAACTGGATTGATTGGTGTTACCGCCAACATTGCTCCTCTTGCATATCGAGAACTGGTTGATGCAACTAATAAGAATGATTTTGATAGTGCACTAAAAGTGCACAATCAACTCGAACCGCTTGTTCGGGCGGCCATGACTCACGTGCCTGGAACTGTTGCGGCGAAATATATTCTGCATGGTCTGGGTCTGATTAATTCACCAAGGGTTCGTTTACCACTGGTTGGTCCTGAAGAAGCAGAGGCGGCAAGAATCGAAGCGGATGTTGACAAGGTCGGTAGTGTGCCAGGACTCAACTTCTCCAACTTCAGACCAGATCGTAACGCCGCAGCCGGCGGAGCACTACCTAAGGTTGCTGGCACCACTAGATAGGGTGTTCTATGTTTGAAACATTGCCTAAGCCGGCGAAGCTTGCAAAAGGCCATTTGAGGATTATTCCACTCGGTGGGCTGGGTGAAATTGGTCGAAACATGACCGTATTCGAGTTCGATGGCAAAATTCTGATTGTTGACTGCGGTGTGCTTTTTCCCGAAGATCATCAGCCGGGTGTTGACCTGATTCTTCCAGATTTGAACTATCTGAATGGAAGAGAAGCTGACATAGTCGGGCTAGTGCTTACTCACGGTCATGAGGATCATATCGGTGGTGTTCCATATCTATTGCGAATGCGAGAAGACATTCCGATATACGGATCCGAGCTAACCCTTGCTTTTCTAGATCCCAAGCTAAAAGAACACCGCATTCAGGGCATTCCCTACATCGTAAGAGAGGGCGACAAAAAAGATGTTGCCGGATTTAGCCTCGAATTTATCGCTGTGAATCATTCAATTCCTGATGCTCTAGCAGTTGTGATAAGGACTTCTGCAGGCACGGTGCTGCATACTGGTGATTTCAAGATGGATCAATTGCCACTGGATAATCGCCTAACTGACCTAAGGGCCTTTGCCAAACTTGGAGATGAAGGACTGGATCTGTTTTTAGTCGACTCCACAAATGCCGATGTTCCAGGGTTTACTCCTCTCGAAAAAGACATCGGACCGGTTATTGACGAGGTCATTTCAAGAACGCCGGGAAAAGTAGTCGTGGCGAGTTTTTCTTCGCACGTCCACCGAGTTCAGCAAGTGCTAAATGCTGCGGATAGTCACGGCAGAAAAGTTGCTTTAGTTGGACGTTCCATGGTTAGAAACATGCAGATAGCCGAGGACTTGGGCTACCTAACTGCTCCAGAAGGAGTGTTCATCGACTTCAAGGACGCCAGCAGCATTCCGGAAGATCAGATTGTTTATATGTGCACTGGATCACAAGGCGAGCCGATGGCGGTCTTATCTAAGATGGCCAATGGTGAGCATGAAATTTCAGTTGGCGAAGGCGACACTGTGATACTGGCCTCCTCGTTGATTCCAGGAAATGAAAATGCTGTCTATCGCGTAATAGATCAGCTAACCAGGCTTAGAGCCAACGTAGTTCACAAAGGCAATGCCAAGGTTCACGTTTCAGGTCACGCAGCTGCTGGAGAGCTTCTCTACTGCTACAACATTTTGAAACCCAAGAATGTGTTGCCAGTTCACGGCGAATACCGGCATCTGATAGCTAACGGTCGACTGGCCGAACAGACCGGAATTCCTGTTGAGCGAATACACATTATTGAAGATGGCTGGGTCGTCGATCTTTATGAGGCAAGAGCAGAAGTAGTTGGCCAGATTGAGTGCGGGATGCTCTACGTTGATGGCAACACTGTCGGGAAGATAACCGAAGATGATTTGCAGGACAGGCGTTTACTTGCTCAGGAAGGCTTTATTTCGATATTTGCTGTTATAGATGCTGAGACTGGAAGGGTTGTAGTTGGGCCCGAAATCAGGGCAAAGGCCTACGCTGAAGACGACCACGTTTTTGATGACGTGAAGCCACTGATTGAAATAGCTCTGGCCGAGGCTGCTAAAGAGGGAGTCAAGGACACCTATGCCCTTCAGCAGGTCATCAGGCGAACCATCGGTGGCTGGGTCAATAAGAATCACCGCAGAAGACCCGTAATTATTCCCGTGGTAATTAGCGCTTAGCGAAACGCTTTACGCCGTGCCTGACCTGTATTGACAGGGGTCGCTGTTATTTTTGATGAGATGGCATCACGTAAGACAAGCTCCAGAAAAACCCCACCGCGAAGACCCCAGGATAGGTCGGTAGCTGAACCACGCCACAATTGGCTGTTGCGATGGGTAGTTTGGGCTTACCTTGCTGGGGCTGCGGTTATCGGCTGGTTGGCTAGGTCCCTAAGTTCGGAAAAGATAGCCAAAGAAGATCGACGTGATGGCCCGCCATTTGCTCTATTTTTGCTCGGTGTAATCGGAGCAGTTGTGGTTTGGTTCCTAAACGGAAACGAATATGCCGCCATGGTTAATAGCTACACAGCCGGCCTGTTCTTTGGCCGACTGTCACTGGCATTACCTGTGATGATGATTGTTTTTGCCATGTATTTGATGCGACACCCATCAACGGTTAGAGATAACTCCAGGGTTGGCTTCGGCTGGCTACTGCTTTTGGTTAGTGTTGCAGGTTTCTTTCATATCTTCAGTGATCAACCGCAACCTTCCGATGGTGTTGAAGCGCTGGCTAAAGCTGGAGGGCTACTTGGCTGGCTGATATCGGTATTGTTTATCAACACAATTACGGTTTGGGGAGCTGGATTCGTTGTTGGTCTTCTCGGTCTGGGTTCATTCCTAGTCATCACTAAGACAGCCCCCAATAAGGTAGTTTCGCGATTGCGAGAGCTCTATCAGAAACTATTTCCACACTCGGAAGAGAAAAAGAAGCCTGAAGAGCAAGAGGAAGTCAGCGATGCTTTCGACGGCACCAAGGTTCCTTGGTGGAAGCGATCAAAGCCTACCGATAAAGAAGCATTTGAAACCCCAGTTGCAGTTTCTGGCGACACTACGAATCTAGAAGATATTTTTGGTGAAGCACCCGAGCCCACCGAGCCAATAGTTCAACTGGAAGAGCCAATTGCCGAATCGTTGCCAACCGAGCCGATAGCCGTTGTTAGCGAAACTGAACAAGCCACAGAGCCGTCACTGCATACAGCTGAAGTTGCTAAGCCGAAGAAGCCCTATGTATTGCCTCCAGCAACGCTCCTCTCTTCGGGAACACCGCCCAAGGGCAAGACAGCAGCAAATGACGCCGTGGTGGAAGCACTGAATTCAGTTTTCAAAGAATTTGCGGTCGAAGCTACTGTCAATGGGTTCTCTCGCGGGCCTACAGTTACTCGCTATGAGGTTGAAGTGAAACCCGGCGTCAAGGTTGAGGCAGTCACCCGTTTAGCTGGAAACATTTCCTACGCTGTCGCATCGAATGAAGTTCGGATACTTGCTCCAATTCCAGGTAAGTCTGCGATTGGAATTGAAATTCCAAATGTTGATCGTGAAACTGGGTCACTGGGTGATGTGCTTCGTTCCTCAGTCGCTCAGCAAAGTAAGCACCCGTTAACAATTGGCATTGGTAAAGATGTTGAGGGTGGATTCGTTGTAGCGAACTTGGCAAAAATGCCTCACCTGCTGGTTGCCGGTGCGACCGGTGCTGGAAAATCATCTTTTATCAATTCGATGATTGCTTCGGTGCTCATGCGTTCCAAGCCGGCTGAGGTCAGAATGGTTCTGATTGACCCGAAGCGCGTCGAGCTTGCTGCCTATGAAGGTGTGCCACACCTTATTACACCGATTATTACGAATCCTAAAAAAGCTGCCGAGGCCTTGCAATGGGTTGTCAAGGAAATGGATGCCCGCTATGACGACCTGGCATCGTTCGGTTTCAAGCACGTCGATGATTTCAATCGTGCGCTTGTGGCGGGAGAGCTAAAGCTTCCCGAAGGCTCTTCAAGGAAATTACAACCTTATCCATACCTTCTAGTGGTTGTGGATGAGCTCGCAGATCTTATGATTGTTGCCCCTAGAGAGGTTGAAGATTCGATTGTTCGAATCACTCAGTTGGCTCGTGCTGCGGGAATACATCTGGTCTTGGCCACACAGCGACCTTCAGTAGATGTGGTCACCGGTCTAATCAAAGCCAACGTGCCATCCAGAATTGCATTCTCTGTTTCTTCGCTAACTGATTCAAGAGTTATCTTGGACCAGCCCGGCGCTGAGAAATTGATTGGACAGGGAGATGCACTCTTCTCACCGATGGGCACTAATAAACCGATGCGTGTTCAAGGGGCTTGGATAGCTGAAACAGAATTGCACGCCGTTGTCACTCACGTAAAGATTCAGATGCAACCAGAATATCGAAATGATGTCAACGAGGTGGCTGCAGCAAGAGTGGTCGATGCTGATATTGGTGATGATCTTGAGGTGCTGCTTCAGGCTGCTGAACTTGTCATCTCTTCACAGTTTGGATCTACCTCGATGTTGCAACGCAAACTCCGTGTCGGATTTGCTAAAGCCGGTCGACTTATGGATCTGATGGAGTCTAGAAACATAGTTGGCCCAAGTGAAGGCTCTAAAGCTAGGGAAGTATTAGTTCGACCAGAGGATTTAGCCGATGTCCTCGCTGAATTGAGGGGCGAAAAGACTGCTTCCGGTACGAAGCCAATTGAATCAAGCCAAATGGCTGCGGGAGATTTTGAGGATTTTATTCCAAGAGCATCCGAGACAGATAGGGATGATGACCCTGATGCCTGGTCGCTAACTGGGAGAGGTTAGGCTTAGTAAGTGAACCTTGCGAATCTGATTACCCTAGCCAGAATTGCACTAGCCCCAATCTACCTCTGGTTGCTTTTGGAATACTATGTGCCCGGTGATGTGGTTGGCTGGTATCTACTTGCTGGATTCATCTTGGTTGCGGCAACCGATGGTATTGATGGAGCAATAGCTCGAAGGCAAAATAAAGTTACCAAGCTAGGTAAACTACTTGATCCGATAGCTGACAAAATTCTGCTCGGTGGAGCATTCGTAATTCTTTCAATCCTGAATGTTATGCCTTGGTGGGCAACGATTGCTATCTTGATCCGCGAGGCAGGCATCACAATCTATCGTTTGATTGTGGTTCGAGATCGGGTGATCCCAGCTTCGTCCGGAGGAAAGTCCAAAACCATAATGCAGTCAATTGCGCTTGGTTGGATAATCTCACCTCTGGATTCCTGGTGGTTTAATCCAGTGTTCAATGTCGGTTACGGCCTCATTTACGGAGCCGTGTTCTTAACTTGGTGGTCAGCCATTCAATACATCAGAGACTCGAGATGACTGCGGACGAAATAATTAAGACCTTAGAAAAGTCAGGGATGCATTTGGCTATCGCCGAGTCTCTGACTGGTGGACAACTTTGCAGTCAGTTAGTGTCAGTGCCTGGTGCGTCAAAAGTGGTGCTTGGTTCAATAGTTGCCTATCAGACAGGCTTAAAGTCTGCTGCCTTGGGTGTTAGTTCGGAATTGCTAGCGAAGGTTGGGGCAGTTGATCCTGAAGTAGCGCTAAAGATGGCCGAGGGAGTGAAATCGAGATTTGCGTTGCAGCTCATGATTTCAACTGATCAGATTATTGGCATTAGCACTACGGGGGTTGCTGGGCCTGACGAGCAAGATGGTAAACCAGTGGGTCTGGTATACATTGCGATATCTGGACCCAAGGGGGATAAAGTCTGGGAAGAGAGCTTGTCTGGGGAAAGAAATGCGATTCGCCAGGAAACGGTGAATCGGGCTTTGGCAAGAATTTGGGAATACTTAGGGCACTGATTCCGTTAAAATAACTGTGGCAGGTCAAGAAAACTCAAAGGTAACTTTCAGCAATCTTGACTATAAATGTCACTGGAAACGGGTAATGTGTCTTTACGGAACCCCAGTTCCGGTAGCTGTCAAAGAGGCAGGCTACAAATTGAAAGGAGGCTCAACATGGCTTTAGTTCGTCAAGAAATCGGTGACGTACTCCGTGACCTCCGCCAGCAGAAGGGTTATACCCTTCGCCAGGTGGCTTCTCGGGCATCGGTTGCTCTGGGCTATCTGAGCGAGATTGAGCGAGGTCAGAAAGAGGCATCATCGGAGATTTTAGCCTCCGTGGCATATGCTCTGGATGTCCCAATCTCAAAGATTATGCATCTTGTAGCCGAGCGTTTTGAATCGGTCGAAACCGTAGTGATTCCAGATACAGTTCCAGCCGAGCTCGTTACCAACTACGACTCAACAAACTTGGCAAAAACCCGCTAAAGATTGTTCTAGAACCCCGGCAACTTGCCGGGGTTCTTTTTATTTAGCCACAGTCCGTATTGCTGGGATTTTCGGCATTTTTCAGGTTATCTTCGATGTGTGCGGCATAGCGATTTTCAGATCCTCATGGAAGATGAGTTCGGGGCGGAATACGCTGCTGTGCTGCTTCGGGACCTAGTTCTAACTGAGTTGGACGATATGACCGGTTCCCAGGCAATTGCCTCTGGAATTGACCCCAAAGAGGTTTGGCTAGCAATTTGCCGAGCCCAGAATGTGCCGGAGGAGCGCTGGCTAGGTGCGAACAAAAAGCCGAAAAACAAACACGCCGAATGAATATTTGTTCGTAATTTTGTTCGGAAATCTGCTAAGTTATAAACAGTTGAAAAGTTGGCTAGTTATCAACAATTCAATGGAACACAGCCCTCAAAGCCATGTTCAGACGTAGTGTCATGACAGCATAAAACCAGCCGTTACGACGGCAGAAAAGGAAAGAAAATGCCATCAGCATCAGATCGCGATAAAGCGCTAGACACTGCGCTCGCACAAATTGATAAGCAATTCGGAAAAGGTTCCGTAATGCGTCTAGGCTCTGACGAGAGAGCTCCAGTAGAGGTCATCCCAACCGGCTCTATTGCCCTCGACGCAGCGCTTGGAATCGGTGGGCTACCTAAAGGACGTATCGTCGAAATTTATGGTCCAGAGTCTTCAGGAAAAACAACAGTTGCCCTGCATGCAATCGCCAATTGTCAAAAAGCTGGTGGAACGGCGGTTTTCATTGACGCGGAGCACGCGCTAGACCCTGAATACGCTAAAGCGCTTGGCGTTGACATTGATGCTCTATTGGTTAGCCAACCTGATACCGGTGAACAAGCCCTAGAAATAGCAGACACCCTGATTCGTTCAGGATCGATTGACATCATTGTGATCGACTCGGTTGCAGCACTTGTTCCTAGAGCAGAAATTGAAGGAGAAATGGGAGATTCTCACGTTGGTCTCCAGGCTCGACTTATGTCCCAAGCTCTAAGGAAACTAACTGGAGTTCTAAATAACACCAAGACAACTGCAATTTTTATCAACCAGTTGAGAGAAAAGATCGGTGTCTTCTTTGGTTCCCCAGAAACAACTGCCGGTGGTAAAGCTCTCAAGTTCTACTCTTCAGTTCGTTTGGATGTTCGAAGAATTGAAACTCTGAAAGATGGCCAAGATGCAGTGGGAAACCGCACTCGCGTAAAGGTTGTCAAGAACAAGATGGCTGCTCCTTTCAAGCAGGCTGAATTCGACATCATCTACGGTGTTGGTATCTCCCGTGAGGGAAGCCTTCTAGATTACGGTGTTGAGGCAGAAATTGTAAAGAAGTCCGGAGCCTGGTACACCTATGAGGGAGAGCAACTTGGTCAAGGTAAAGAAAACTCTCGTAACTTCCTTCTGGATAACCCAGCAATCGCCGATGAGATCGAGAAAAAGATTAAGTCAAAACTAGGAATCGGTGTTCCAAGAGCAGTTGCTGATTTGCCTGAAGAAGAAAATTCAGATCTCAAGGCAGTCAACGACTAATCGTGGATTTATCTGAAATTCTCGCTTCGGCTGAGGCCAAAGGGGAAAAGGCTAAATATACGCTCAGGGTCGTAGATGAGATTGAAGAAGAAGTTCGATCGGACTTGCTTCGAATGCTTGAGCGCGGAGCTAAGTCATCAGGTGCCCTTCGGAAGCAGTTATTAGAGAAGTCTCATCCTGAAGACATAGTTGATCTTTTACTTTCCAGATTTATGGAAGTTGGCTTGATTGATGACTTTGTTGCTGCAAAGGATTTAGCCGAGCGCCTGTTTCAACGTAAATCGAAAGCAAAGTCAGTAATTGCTCTTGAGCTGCGAGAAAAAGGTTTCCCAAAGGATGCAATAGATTCAGCTTTGCAGTCAATTGACTCAGAGGATGAACTGAAAATTGCTAAGGAGATTGCACTCAGCCGGATGTCTCGAATGGGAAAACTTGAAAAGTCCGTTGCTGAACGTCGGCTTGCCGGTTATCTAGGTCGCAAGGGTTACTCTTCCGCTGTAGTTTGGGAAGCGGTTAGATTTGCAAGTCAAGAACTTTCCGCGTAGGGGAATCCCGAGACTAAAATTGTGGTGATGACCACAAAAGTTAGAAGCTACGAGGTAAAGACCTTCGGCTGCCAAATGAACGTCCACGACAGTGAGCGCTTGGCTGGCTTGCTTCAGGATGCCGGTTATGTTGCTGCTCCAGAGGGAGTTGACGCTGACATTCTGGTTTTCAATACCTGTGCGGTTCGCGAAAATGCCGATAACAAGCTCTACGGTAACTTAGGCCAACTGGTCGAACGCAAGCAGGCAAATCCCGATTTTCAAATTGCGGTTGGTGGCTGTTTAGCCCAGAAGGATAAGGACACAATCCTCGCAAAAGCGCCATGGGTTGACGTTGTCTTTGGAACCCACAACATAGGTTCTCTTCCAGTTCTGTTAGAGCGTGCAAGACACAACAATGAGGCTCAGGTAGAGATTTTGGAGGCGCTAGAAACCTTCCCAAGTGATTTACCAACCAAGCGTGACTCGACATATTCGGCTTTGGTTTCTATCAGCGTGGGATGTAACAACACCTGCACATTCTGCATTGTGCCAAGCCTGCGAGGTAAAGAACGGGATAGAAGACCCGGCGAGATCCTTTCCGAGATACAAGCTCTGGTTGACCAAGGAGTAATCGAAATTACGCTTTTGGGTCAAAATGTGAACACTTATGGAGTTGAATTTGGGGATCGTGGCGCTTTCGCCAAGTTGCTTCGTGCTTGTGGCCAGATTGAAGGCCTGGAGCGAGTGAGGTTCACCAGTCCGCATCCGGCTGCTTTCACTGATGATGTCATTTCCGCAATGGCTGAGACCGAGAACGTTATGCCCCAATTACACATGCCACTCCAGTCTGGTAGTGACAAGATCCTAAAGGCGATGAAGAGAAGCTACCGCAGTGAAAAATTCTTGGGGATTCTGGACAGAGTTCGAACTCAAATTCCTGATGCCGCAATTTCAACCGACATCATCGTGGGATTCCCTGGCGAAACCGAAGAGGACTTCCAAGAGACTCTGCGTGTGGTGAGGGAAGCTAAATTTGCGATTGCATACACCTTCCAATACTCCAAGCGCCCAGGAACTCCAGCGGCTGAATTGCCAGATCAACTACCGAAAAGTGTTGTGCAGGAACGTTATGAGCGGCTATTGGAATTGGTCAATCATACTGCTTGGGAAGAGAATCAGAAACAGGTTGGTAAGCGAATCGAAGTTCTAATCGGTAACTCCGAAGGAAGAAAAGATGACCAAACCAATCGTTTGACCGGACGAGCTAGGGATAATCGCCTCGTTCACATTGACTGGAATCGTGAAGAAGCTCCTCCTAGACCAGGGGATTTGATCTGGGTCGAAGTCAGGGATGCTAAGCCGTACTTTTTGATAGCTGACCCAGGTTCAGAGCCACAAGTTATTCGAACCAGGGCAGGAGATGCCTTTGATGCCCTTGAGGCAGCCAGCTGCGATATTCCAGTTGTTCCTAGTTCTTCAGCAGGTATCAGTCTCGACGTTTCTGTAAAGAAAAATAGTTAGCTGATGGACTCTAGACCAGAGTTCATCGCAATCGTTGGACCCACCGGTACAGGAAAAAGTTCTCTATCGCTTGACCTAATTGAGCGGTTAGCCAAACACGGGGTGAAGGCTGAGATAGTTAACGCCGATGCCATGCAGTTTTACAAAGGTATGGACATCGGCACTGCAAAGCTTTCCGTTCCAGAACGCCGCGGGATTCAGCACCACCTGCTTGACTGGATTGAGATCACTGAAGAAAGCACAGCCGCTAATTACCAAAAAATAGGTAGAGCGAAACTGGAAGAGCTACTAGAGGCCGGCATCCTTCCCATTGTTGTCGGTGGTTCAATGCTCTACATCGCCTCACTAATCAACACTTTCGAATTCCCTGGAAGGGATGAGGAACTTCGAGCCGAGCTCGAAAGCCAATTGGAAGAACTCGGGGCTCGAGTTATGCACGAAAGATTGCGTGCATTAGATGAAGTTGCAGCAGGGCGAATTGAACCCAATAACGGTAGAAGGATTGTGCGTGCCTTGGAAATTGTTCTTGTCACAGGAGAACCTTTTGCAGCTTCGTTGCCCGATGAATTTGAATCCTTCAAACCTAATTTGCAGATTGGGTTGAATTCAGATCGCAGTGATCTAGTCGAAAGACTTGCAAAGCGAGTAAATCTGATGTGGGAGAAGGGATTGGTGGAAGAAGTTTCGGGATTACTAGATCTCGGACTTCGTGAATCAAAAACTGCAAGACAGGCAATTGGGTACGCTCAAGCACTGGGTCAGATTGACGGGAAGCTTTCCGAGTCTGAGGCGATTGCAGAGACAACTATGTTGACTCAACGCTATTCAAGGAGGCAGATGTCTTGGTTTAGGAGAGACCCAAGAATTATCTGGCATGACTATCAGAACCCCGAAGTGACCCAACAGGTAAGCGAGTTGGTCTTCGCCAAACTGGGACTCTAGGGGAAGTAAGGTTTAGTTATGCCGAAGATTAGTTTCACCAAGGGTCAGGGAACCGGTAATGACTTTGTCCTAATTTTGGATCCTGACGGAGAGCTTGATTTATCGCCTGAGCAGGTGCGTCAATTATGTGATCGTAACTTTGGCGTTGGAGCTGATGGCGTAATCCGAGTAGTGCCAACAAAGTTCATGTCCGAAGCTAAAAAGATTTTTGCTGAAGAAGAAAAAGCTAATTGGTTCATGGATTATCGAAATAGAGATGGTTCAATAGCTGAAATGTGTGGTAACGGAGTAAGAGTTTTTGCTCGGTTTCTCACGGAGAAAGGTCTGGTGGAACTACCCGACGGTGAAACTCTGTATGTCGGGACTAGGGCTGGGGTCAAAGATATTCAGAGGAATAAAGCAGGCTTTGTTGTTGACATGGGCAGATGGAAGCCGGACTCGACTGAATATTTAGTAAAAGCAACTGGACTGGATGTCGCCCGCCTTGGTCAGGGGATAAATGTTGGAAATCCCCATGTGGTTGTAGCGCTCGCTTCAGAGGAAGAGCTTGAAAGTCTAGAGCTTTCTAAGGCACCAAAGATTAGTCCTGAAACAGAAAATGGTGCAAACGTAGAATTCGTGGTTCCTGCTGAACCAATGGTCCTAAACGGAGTTGGAAGAATCAAAATGCGGGTATTTGAACGAGGTGTTGGTGAGACCTTGAGTTGCGGAACTGGCATAGTTGCAGCAGCTCTAGCAACAAGGCTTTGGGCAGGCGCGGATGCACCAAATCACTGGAGTGTTGAAGTTCCCGGAGGCGTGCTCGGGGTGAGAATGTTTGCTACCGAAGAGGGCGAGCACATTGGACTTAGTGGACCGGCTGAATTGACATTCAGCGGAGAAATCGAAATCTAGTTCTTTACTATTTTTAGGATTCGGAAACCTTTTACCGTATCGATGCGGCTTACCTCGTACCCTTCGAACTTTTCTGAGATCCAACGTTGCAGCGAATCCGCGCCTAAGTTTTTTTGGACTACGAGTCTTGCAATACCGCCAATTGTTAGACGAGGTAACCATGTCTCAAGAATTTGATGGAGAACTTGTTTTCCGACCCGAATTGGGGGATTGGACCAAATTTCGTCAAAAACATCACTTGCTGAGATTTCGTCTGGAAGTCCAACGTGAATGTTCTTTAGATTGAGCGACTCTGCATTTAGCTTGGTTAGAGCTAGGCACTTCTTGTTCACGTCGATTGCCGTCACTTTAGATTCTGGATTTGCCATGGCTATTGCTATCGCAATCGGGCCCCAACCACAGCCAATGTCCAATATTCTGCCCTGAGGCTTCACGGTGTCCAATTGCCGGAGCAGTGCTTCAGTTCCAGCATCAAGATGCTCTGGACTGAAAACCCCTCTATCGGTAAAAAGTGTGATATTTTGACCGGCCAACTTCACCGGAATCGGTTTCGGATTTAGTTCGGAATCTGCAGACTCAGAGAAATAGTGATTGGTGGACACTCAAAAAACAATACTCCTACCTAAATAGGTAGTGTTAGTTCAGTAATGAATAAAGATCAATCTGAAGATGAGGGTGAAAAGGCCCTTGATCGAATCCTGAGGCGAGACGCCAAGGCGTTAGCCCTTGGGCTGGATGTTACTGACCAAACAGAATTTGACGGCGATCAGCAAGAGCTGGCAGATCGCGCTGCGCTGCAACGTGTTCCCGGATTGTCCACCCAACTTCAAGATATTTCGGAAGTTGAATATCGGGAACTTCAGCTGGAAAAGGTCGTGCTGATCGGGCTATGGGGTGAGCAGAGCCAGCGCGATGCGGAAAACTCCCTTAGGGAGTTAGCAGCTCTTGCAGAGACCGCAGGGGCTCAAGTTTTGGATGGCTTGTTGCAGCGAAGGAATCATCCCGATCCCGCTACCTACCTAGGTAAAGGTAAAGCGCAGGAACTCAAGGCTTTGGTAAAGGCCTTGGGTGCAGACACGGTAGTTGCCGATACAGAGCTCGCTCCCTCGCAGCGAAGGGCTTTGGAGGATGTGGTGAAGGTCAAGGTGATTGACCGAACCGCAGTAATTCTTGAAATATTTGCCCAGCATGCAAAATCCAGAGAGGGTAAGGCTCAGGTCGAGTTAGCCCAACTGGAATATCTATTACCAAGGCTTCGTGGCTGGGGTGAATCCATGTCTCGTCAGGCCGGTGGTCGTGCAGCGGGGGGTGAGGGTATCGGTTCAAGAGGTCCAGGTGAAACCAAGATTGAGCTTGATAGACGACGAATTAATACCAGAATGGCGAAACTTCGCAAACAAATTGTTGGTATGAAACCTGCTCGTGAAACCAAGCGCGCCAATCGAAAGCGAAATCAAATTCCCTCGGTTGCAATCGCCGGTTATACAAACGCAGGTAAATCCTCCCTGCTTAATCGATTAACCTCTGCAGGCGTATTAGTTCAGAACGCACTTTTCGCTACTTTGGATCCGACGGTTCGAAGTATAAAGACCACCGACGGACGCGAATATACCCTTGCAGACACAGTTGGCTTTGTTAGAAATCTTCCTCATCAACTTGTCGAGGCGTTTAGGTCAACACTTGAGGAGATAGCAGACAGTGATCTTGTACTGCATGTTGTGGACGCATCGCACCCGGACCCTGGATCTCAAATTGAAACAGTACGAAAAGTACTAAGCGAGGTCGGGGCTACTAACATTCGAGAGCAAATCGTCTTCAATAAAATCGACCTAGTTGATACGGCAACTCTAATTGCTCTTAGAGGCTTAGCCCCAGACGCCGTCTTTGTTTCTTCAAGGACGGGAGAAGGATTCGCTGATCTTCAGGAGAGGATAGCGAGTAATCTTCCAAGACCAAACGTACTGGTTCATGTTTTGGTTCCATACGACAGAGGCGACTTGGTATCCAGGATGCACCTGAGTTCGGAAATTATGAAAATTGACTATCAGGAAAACGGTACTTACCTGGAGGCAATGGTCGCTGAAGACCTCGCTGCAGAGCTAGAAAAGTTTCGAATCTAGACTTTTCTCAGAACAGTTACAACTTTTCCCATAATTGTGGCATGAGTGCCATCAATTGGTTCATAGGAACTATTGCGCGGCAATAGCCAGATTTTTCCGTCCCGTTCTTTGAAAGTCTTAACGGTAGCTTCGCCATCTAGCTCAGCTGCAACAATGTCACCGTTTTCGACTGTTTTTTGGGATCTAACAACCACCCAGTCGCCATCGCAGATTGCAGCATCCTGCATCGAGTCACCTTTGACTTTAAGCATGAACAATTCACCCGAACCAACCAAAGTCTTTGGTAGTGGAAAATACTCTTCAACGTTTTGCTCTGCAGTGATTGGGATACCTGCTGCGATAGCTCCAACTAGGGGCACAATGGCTGTGGCAGCCATAGGAGCACTGGCTTCAAGGACGGTCTCCTCCCAACCGTCCGGGGTTATTAAGACTTCTGTGTTTCTCGAAAGGTTCTCCTGGCGGCGGATGTATCCCTTCTCTTCCAGATTGTCTAACTGGTAAGAGACGCTGGCCACGGAATTCAACCCAACCAAATCTGCTATTTCTCGCATGGAGGGGATGATTCCTCGATTGTTTTTACTTTGGATGATCACTTGGAGGATTGCAGCCTGGGTTTCAGTTAGTGCTGCTGAGTCGCGCTTTGCCATTTTGACCCTTTCCTGAGTAGGCGCTTAACCAACCCAATGTCAGTGGCTACCAGTTGAATATCTCTACAAACAGGTAACTATCAAAAATGTATTCGATTTTGGTCAGAAAATCAAACACATTTTCGGAAAATTTCCTATAAATCTTGACAAAATTACAAAAAAACTCGTAATCTTGTTCGTATTAGAACAAATGTTCGGAGAAAGGCCCTGAAATGACAGCTCAAATTATCGAGTTCCCAATGGATAGAGTCCGTCCAGCAAAGCCGATGGTGAGAACTAGGCGTCATCAGGCAGCCATTTCTCACCAAGTTCGACCATCTGTCCGAATCGCCAGAATCATCCTGTTTTGGATTCTTGTGATTTCAACTGTTGCGACTCTCTCGATGATGGGATCAAGTAATCTAAGCCCTGCCCAAGCGAATGATGTAAATGTCTCCTCTGGCTCAACGAACTTTGCCTACATCACTGTCCGCTCTGGTGACACACTTTGGGGAATTGCCCAGAGATATGCTCCTAATCAGGACCCAAGAGACTTCATCACCAAACTAGTTGCTCTGAACAATCTCGAATCTAGCTCGCTTGCTGCAGGAATGCAGCTAGCCTTACCAATCCAGTAAAGACTGCCAGGTGTTTCTCTCAATGAGAGAATAAAAGCCCGTAACTTTTGAGATTGGCTAGCATGAGTTCTCCCTTCCAGCTTTTGCCTGCATTGGATATCTCTGATTCTTTAGCTGTCCGACCTATCCATGGTCAGTTGGATAGAAACTCATCAAAATTGCCTCCGGTTCAGGTATTGGAAACTTTCATCCAAGCTGGTGCAACTTGGGTTCATGTGGTTGATCTAGACCAGGCGCTCAATCGGGGTAATAACCAAGACCTTATTGCCACCCTTATCTCAGGGGCGCCAGAAATAAACTTCCAGATTAGTGGCGGCATTAGAGATCACGCGACATTCTCGCGTGCTATTTCATCGGGTGCGAAGCGAGTTAATTTAGCCAGCCAAAGTTTGACCGAACGTGATTGGCTGCAAGAAGTAATGTCTGAGCACGGTGATCAAATTTCATTCGCACTGGATGTAAAAGGTGCTCTTGTAGCACCTAGAGGAACTTCAGACAACTATGGCTCTTTTGAATATGTTGTGGACTTCTTGGAAGATTTAGAGGTCAAAGTTATTTGCCTGACTGACGTTACTACAGACGGAATGCTCTCTGGGCCGAATCTTGAACTGATTGACAGAGTATCTTCACTTACCTCAGCTCAGTTGATTTCATCTGGAGGAGTAGCAAACCTAGAACACCTGAGACAACTCATCGATTCTCCTAACTGTGCGGGAGCTATTGTCGGCAAAGCATTCCAAACAGGAGACCTAGACCTGACTGCTGCTTTGGATTTGGCTAATGGAAGATAGTTCAAGATTTTCTGATTCTGCCGGAGTACCTTGGGCAGGAAGATCATTTACCGATAATCCCTTCAAGAATGACGATGGGACGGCAGATAAAGATCTCCACAAAGCACTATTGGAGTTCAAGTCAGGAAACGCATCCGCTACTGAGGTTGCTGTTGCCTTCGCTTCCGCAAGAGTGCTAATTCCACTCGTGGCGAACCTGGGTGAGGAAGGTGTAACTGAAGCAGGTTTGAAAACAGATAAGAGCGCAGAGCTAAGTATCGTTACTGTCTCCTGCCCAGATGGGCAAACTGCATTGCCGGTGTTTAGTTCAGTAGCTGCTATGAAGGAATGGAACCCCGAAGCAAGACCGGTGCCCAACTCTGGAAGGGCAGCTGCCTTGGCTGCAGCAAGTGAAGGTAACACTCGAATAGTTTTAGATGCCCTTGCTGAAACTGAGTTTGTTTTTCGACGACCAGCAATCGCCGCCATCGCTCAGGGGCTGCCGTGGTCTGCACCAGACCAGAATTCTGAGGTACAGGGGATTATTCAGGCTTTCTTGAGCGAATTGGATTGGGTGGATAGCTTTGAACTCGCAAACGGTGATCCTGGGGCAACACTTGATGGTCAAGAGCTCCTAATTAGCCTCTTCCTGGAACCAGGCTTACAGGATTCAGATTTGGCGACTTTGGAAAAAAAGTTTTTTGCGCAACTTACCAACAGCGAGAGATTTCTAGAGTTGGTTGACTCGGTAGCAGTGAAATACAGGATGGCTAACTAACTGGGCCAGTATATTTCTCGCCAGGGCCCTGTCCTGGTGGATCTGGTATGGCTGAAGCCTCTCTAAAAGCCAGCTGCAGGGAACGCAATCCGTCTCGAAGAGGCCTAGCGTGATGGTCACCTAAATCGGCTGCGGCTGAGCTAATCAGTCCGGCTAAGGCATTGATTAGTTTCCTTGCCTCATCCAAATCGCCTTTATAGCCTGATTCTGCCAACCCGACTTGAACCGCTGCGGCACTCATAAGGTGAATTGCCGTTGCCGTGATTACCTCAACTGCTGGTACCTCTTCTAGTTCGCGGAGGGCCTTTTGTTCTTCATTTTCAGTCATTTGGGGGCTTCACTTTCGGAATACTTCTCTGCTAGGCTAGCCTACGGCTCTGTTGGCCTCGGTCAGCAGTCAGAAGTGGATTCATTTCCCACCCGCGTCTACCGCATTCTTTAGGTTGCCGGGTAAAGCTTTGAACTTTCAGTTCTGCGCGTCGGCAAGCACCCGCTTGCAGTGATGTGGCCATTGTAATCACGTCAAAAGGAGCAGCAGATCAGCGATCCGCGTATCAATGAACGAATCCGTGTCCCTGAGGTTCGACTAGTCGGACCAAATGGTGAACAACTCGGTATTGTCCGCATAGAAGAAGCTTTGCGGATGGCACAGGAAGCCGATTTGGATCTAGTAGAGGTTTCGCCTAACTCTGCACCACCAGTATGCAAACTGATGGACTACGGGAAGTTCAAGTACGAAGCCGCCCAGAAAGTTAGGGAAGCAAGAAAGAATCAGACCAACATAGGCATCAAAGGTTGTCGATTCAGCTTGAAGACCGAGGAACATGATTTTGCGACAAAGAAAGCGCAAATAATTAAGTTCCTGAAAGGCGGCGACAAGGTAAGAGTTGTTGTGCTTTTCAAAGGCCGTGAGCAGTCTCGCCCAGAAATGGGCATCAAATTGCTGCAGCGTGTTGCCGAAGAGGTGGCCGAGTTTGGTTCAGTTGAATCAACTCCTTCAGCAGAAGGTAGGAGCTTGATCATGATCATTGCTCCTCTGAAAAACAAAGCTGAAGCGAAAGCCGAAGCAAAAAGAAATGCTGAGCGCGAGCCAGAGCAAAAAGAAACAGATAGTAAAAAATAAAGGATTCTGCAGTTGACTCTGCAGATTAGATAAACAGGAGAAGTTATGCCAAAGCAGAAGACACACTCTGGCGCTAAGAAGCGTTTCCGCTTCACCGGTAGCGGCAAATTGATGAAGCAGCAGATTAACATGCGTCACAACCTCGAGCACAAGTCCTCGCGTCGCACTCGTCGCTTGAACCAGGATCAGGTTGTTAGTCCAGCTGATTTCAAGACAATCAAGAAGCAACTAGGTAAGTAAGCGAAAGACTTTTAGGAGAAGAAAATGGCAAGAGTTAAAAATGCAGTAAACGCTTTGAAGAAGCGTCGTACCGCTCTCGAGCGCGCGAAAGGTTATCGCGGTCAGCGTTCACGTCTATACAGAATGGCAAAACAGCAGGTTCTTCACTCGCTGGTCTACGCATACAACGACCGTCGTGACAAGAAGGGTCAGTTCCGCAGACTTTGGATTCAGCGCATCAACGCTGCCTCAAGAGCAAACGGGCTAACATACAACCGCCTGATTCAAGGATTGAACCTTGCGGGTGTAGCAGTGGACCGTCGCATTTTGGCAGATCTTGCAGTCAACGAGCCAAAGGCTTTTGCCTCGTTAGTTGCAACAGCAAAGGCTGCACTTCCAGCAAACACTTCAGCGCCAAAGGTTAAGTAATTTAGGTGCTAAACGATCCCAAGAGCGCAAAGGTTCGAGGGGTTGCCAAGTTAGTGAAGAAAGATGCCCGGCAAGAAACCGGGCTCTTTCTGCTTGAAGGGCCGCAAGGTCTAAAAGAGGCGCTCGATCGACCAAAAATCATCCTCGAAGTATTTGCTACCGAGGAGGCTTTGGCCCGTCATCAAGATCTGTTTGAACAACTGGCAAGTGTGCGCATTCAAGTCGAACTTGTTTCAGAGCCAGTCCTAAAAGCTCTGACTGACACCAACACCCCTCAGGGGGTAGTTGCGGTTTGTCATCAGGTTGATGTTAGCGTCGAAGAGATATTGGGAACAGAACCCAAGTTGGTTGTCTTACTTTCGCAAATCAGAGATCCCGGAAATGCCGGAACGGTGTTACGGGCTGCGGATGCTGCCGGTGCTGATGCTGTCTTATTTAGTGCAGCAAGTGTTGACATATATAATCCAAAGGTTGTTCGTTCAACAACCGGCTCCCTGTTCCATCTACCGGTTTCAGTGGATGTCAATCTTGCAGAGACCGTCGCAGTTCTAAAAGCTGCAGGTCACCAGGTTTTGGCAGCTGATGCCTCCGGATTACCCCTAACTGAATTGATTGAATCGGGTGAACTTACTAAACCAACGACTTGGTTATTTGGCAATGAGGCTTGGGGATTCACTCCCGAGGAATTAGCTCTGGCCGATAAGGTAGTTGCCGTCCCAATTTACGGGGCAGCCGAGTCGCTAAATTTAGCAACCGCGGCCAGTGTTTGTCTTTACGCAAGTGCCATGCAACAGAACACGGCAGTTTAGAGCTAGAAAGATATACTTGAACCAAATGTCAGACAAGAATGAAATATCGGCAGCTACCGTCCAAGCCCTAGTTTCCGACGCCTTGAAAGCCATTGAGTCAGCAAAAGATCTTGCCAGCTTGAAAGCGGCTAAGGCAGCGATTATTGGAGAGAATTCTCAATTTGCAAAGCTAAGTTCGAGTCTTGGAAAACTTCCCGCCGAGCAAAAAGCTGAGGCAGGCAAGCTCATCACTCAAGCCCGAGTTGCTCTGAATGAAGCCTTCGGGAAGAAGGAGGCAGAGTTTTTTGCAGTGGAGCAAGCTGCCAAGCTAGCTGCTGAAGCAGTTGACATCACTGCTGTCGGCAGAACTCTTCCTGTTGGGGCGAGGCATCCACTGTCATTACTCCAAGATGAAATATCGGATGTATTCGTTGGCATGGGTTGGGAAATCGCCGAAGGCCCTGAGGTTGAAAGCGAGTGGTTCAACTTCGATGCGCTCAACTTTGATGCGGATCACCCAGCAAGAGCCATGCAGGACACTTTCTTCGTTGAACCAACTAGTCAACACCTAGTGCTTAGAACACATACTTCTCCAGTTCAGGTGAGAGCGATGCTTGAACGGGACTTACCAGTTTATGTTTTATGTCCGGGCAAGGTTTTTAGAACTGATGAATTGGATGCAACCCACACCCCAGTTTTCCATCAGGTCGAAGGGCTGGCTGTTGACAAGGGACTCACCATGGCTGATTTGAAAGGCACATTGGAGCACTTTGCTCGAATCATGTTTGGACCTGATGCCAAAATTCGTTTGCGTCCTTCGTTCTTTCCCTTCACTGAGCCATCTGCAGAGTTAGATGTTTGGCACCCAAATGCTAAAGGTGGTGCCAGATGGGTCGAGTGGGGTGGCTGCGGAATGGTTCACCCAAACGTTCTTCGTGCCGCAGGTGTTGATCCAGAAATCTATTCCGGCTTTGCCTTTGGAATGGGGATAGAGCGCACTTTGATGTTCCGAAATGATGTCAAAGACATGCGTGACATGGTTGAAGCAGATGTTAGATTCTCACAGCAGTTTGGTGGTGTCTTGTAATGAGAATTCCGCTGTCCTGGCTTGCCGAATATGTTTCACTTCCAGCTAACGCATCTCCTGAATCAGTTATGGCTGATTTAGTCAAAGTTGGTTTGGAAGAAGAAGGCGCGCACTATTTCGAAATTCAGGGACCTGTTGTAGTAGGTGAAATTCTTGAGTTTGTCGAAGAGCCTCAAAGCAACGGCAAAACTATCAGATGGTGTCAGGTTCGCGTGGCTGAAGATGGTCAGAAAGCTGCTGATGGGGGAGATTCCGTCAGAGGAATTGTTTGCGGTGCTAGGAACTTCCTAGTTGGTGACAAAGTAGTTGTCACTTTGCCTGGCGCTGTGCTTCCTGGAGATTTCAAGATTGCAGCAAGAAGCACCTACGGTCACACTTCGGATGGCATGATTGCATCTGCTCGTGAACTTGGCTTGAGTGAAGATCACGAGGGTATTCTTCGTCTATCAACCCTCGGCGTCGATGCGCCTGTTGGCACGGATGCTCTTGATCTTCTGAAACTCAATGATTCCGCAGCTGAGGTGAATGTCACTCCTGACCGGGGCTATTGTTTCTCAATCAGAGGTATCGCCAGAGAATACTCGCACGCCACAGGTGCTAGTTTTACCGATCCAGCTTCTAGAGTTGTGCCAGTCAAGCCATCTGGGTTTGAGTTGACCATAGATGACACGGCTCCCATTCGAGGAAAACTCGGCGCAAGCAAATTTGTTGTTGTTGCGGTGAATAATCTGGATGCAACTTTGCCGACTCCGCCTTGGATGATCAGCCGATTGAAACTGGCTGGTATGAGATCGATTTCGATTGTGGTTGATATTACAAACTACGTGATGCTTGAGCTGGGGCAACCAATTCACGCATACGACTTAGATAAGTTGCAGGCTGGTTTTGGTGCTCGACGTGCGAAGTTAAATGAGACCTTAGTTACCTTGGATGGCCAAGAGAGAAAACTAGATTCGGAAGATTTCGTTATCGTTGACAATTCTGGACCAATTGGACTAGCCGGGGTAATGGGCGGGCTTAGCACCGAGGTAACCGCGGAAACCAAGAATGTTTTGATTGAAGCTGCTAACTTTGACCCTGTTTCCATTTCGAGAACTGCTAGAAGACACAAATTGCCAAGTGAGGCCTCCAAGAGGTTTGAAAGAGGAGTCGATCCCAAGGTTGCCGAATTTGCTGCGGCCAGGGTTGCTTCATTATTGGAAGAGCTAGCTGGTGGGCAGCAGTCTGAACTTGGCGAAATTTACGACACCACGTTGGATTCAGGGACGATTGAACTTGCTAAGGATTTTCCTACGACCTTGACTGGAGTCGGCTACACCGATGAACAGATCACTGACACCTTGAGACAAATTGGTTGTGAAGTTCGTGAGCAGAATGATGCGTTGATTGTTACTCCACCTACCTGGCGACCAGATTTGACCATCCCTGAAGCCTTGGTTGAAGAGGTAGCTAGAATCCTTGGCTACGGTCAAATTCCTTCCAGGCTACCTATCGCGCCACCGGGGAGAGGACTTACCAAGCGACAGAAGATTCGTCGTCTAGTTGCTAATTCCCTTGCCGCAACTGGTTTTACTGAAGTTTTAAATTACCCCTTCGTATCACCGAGCATGAATTCAGATTTCTTCCCAAGTGAAGAGGTGCGCATTCAGCTGGCTAACCCACTACAGGCTGAGGTGAATGAACTTCGCCTTAGCCTGTTGTCTGGATTACTCGAAGCGGCAGCTAGGAACAGTTCGCGGACTCTTGTTGACCTGAGCATTTTCGAAATTGGCTCAGTGTTTCAGAAGGCTATTTCCAATTCATCGGTTGAGATCCCAGCGGTTGCCGCAGTTCCCTCTGCCGCCCAATTAAAAACTTTGAATGATTCGGTCCCAGTCCAGCCAGTTATGGTCGCAGCCATTTTCTTGGGGGACAGGATCGGACAGCAGGTTGGTAGGCGTTCAACGAAATCAAATTACGCAGAGGCAATTGGAGCAATTCGTTCACTGGCTGGGCTATTGGCAGTGGAAATCAGACTGGAACAAGTTTCAGGGCTAGGTTTTCACCCTGGTCGAACCGCGGCAATATACTCAGGGGAAATTCTGCTTGGATATGCTGGCGAAATACACCCAGAGATAACCGCAAAATACGATTTACCAAGACAGGTAAGTTTCTTTGAAATAAATCTCGACCTTCTCACCAGATGTGTTCCAGATGTTGTCTCAGCTAATGCGATTCACACTTATCCAGCTACTACTCAAGATCTATCTCTTGTTATGGATTCGGCTATCCCGGCTCAGGAAGTCCTACAACTTATTCGTGAATCTGCAGGTGAATTACTTGAAGAGGTAGTTCTGGTTGATGATTTCCGTGGCGGAAATCTAAACGCTAATGAAAAGTCTCTAACTTTCTCTTTACGATTTAGAGCATCGGATAGAACACTCACCCAGAGTGAAGCCACAGAGGCAAAAGACAGCGCTGTCCAAGCCGCCAATGCACGTTTTGGTGCGACCATCAGGTCTTAGACAGCGAGGAGAGTGCCATGTCACTGAAAGTGGCAATTGTTGGTGCAAGCGGATACGCTGGTGCGGAATTGGCTCGGCTGGTAGAAAATCATCCAGAACTTGAATTAGTTACCGTCACAGCAAATAGTTCGGTCGGTGCTCGGCTCGGGAACTTCGCAGAAGTGAACAAGTACGCCGATCTTGAGTTTGTCGAAACCACTAGAGATTCTCTTCAGGGTCATGATGTGGTTTTTATTGCACTTCCGCACACCAAATCCGCAGAAGTTGCCGATTGGTTTGGCGAAGATGTCTTAGTGCTTGACTGTGGTGCAGATTTTAGGCTTCGTTCTGCTAATGATTACGAGAAGTTCTACAAAGCTAAACACCCTGGCACCTGGGCCTATGGGATGCCCGAGCTAGTTCTCTCAACGGGTATCAAGCAGCGAGAAAATCTTGTTGGACAAAAAAGGATTGCAGTTCCTGGTTGTAATGCAACAGCAGTGACGTTGGCACTTGCACCTCTAATTGCCGCTGGACTAATTCAAGTTGAGGACATTGTCTCGACCCTTTCAGTTGGAACAAGCGGTGCTGGCAGGTTAGCAAGTGTGAATGTGAAACCGCTGGAATCTTCATTTGCGTATCAAGTCGGTGGAGTGCATCGGCACATTCCAGAGATTTTGCAGAACTTTTCTGGTTTGAGCAACAACGACATTAAGCTAACTTTCACACCGGTGCTTGTTCCCATGTTTAGGGGAATCCTGGCTGTGAATAGCGCAAGGTTAGCTCCAGGAGTCACCAGCGAAGACGTAGATCACGCACTCCGCGATGTTTACCAAGAAGAGCAGTTTGTTCAAGTCCTCTCTGGCGGTATTTCGCCAGACACCAAAGATGTAGAGAGAACTAACCTCTGTCAGATTTCTTTTGTAGTAGATGAAAGTAGTGGCAGAGTGACTGTACTATCAGCGCTGGACAACCTTGTTAAGGGCACAGCTGGAGCCGCAATTCAGTCTATGAACTTAAGCCTTGGGTTTAGTGAAGCTACGGGTCTATAGATGAACTGGATTGAATCCTTAGCGGAGAGAATTGTTGTGATCAAATTTGGTGGCAACGCCATGGTTGATCAGCAACTGCTCAAAGACTTTGCTGAGGACGTTGCCAGACTCAGACGTGCAGGAATCAAAGTTGTCGTCATCCATGGCGGGGGACCGCAGATTTCCACTGCATTAGCTGCTTCGGGAATCGAAAGCAACTTTGTGAATGGGCTGCGAGTAACAACGCCAGAGTCCTTGCCAATTATTCGAGATGTTCTAATGCAAGAGATAACCGAGCCATTGGTTGAATTGATCAAAGCTCAAAATGTTCAAGCAGTTGCACTAAACGGCGTCACAGAAGATCTCTTTTTAGCTGAGGTGACCCGACCAGAGTTGGGTAGGGTTGGTGAAGTTTTTGCGGTTAGAGATGGCTACCTTCGCGAACTCCTTGAAGATTCGTTAGTTCCCGTAATTTCAAGTATTGCGCCAGACGAAGACGGCCATTTAGTAAATGTAAATGCAGATTTGGCAGCAAGCTCAGTGGCTTCGGTTCTAGGAGCAGAGGAATTGATAATGCTCACCGATGTCGATGGACTCTATAGAAATTATCCAGATAAAGATTCGCTAATTGATTCAATAACTTTGGCAGAGCTCGAAAAGTTAGCACCAACATTAGAAGAGGGAATGATTCCTAAAGTTGAAGCCTGCGTTGCGGCGAGGCAAGCGGGGGTTTCAATTACCAGAATCATCAATGGCAGCATTCCTCATTCGCTAATGTGGCTTGCCGAAAATCCAGACGATTTTGGAACCAGAGTAGAAGGGTAACCAGTGACTAGGCACTTTTTGAAAGATGACGAAATTACTGCCGAAGAGCAGATGCAAATTATTGAACTGGCGATGAAGCTTAAGCAAGACCCTTATGCTGAGCGACCATTTGCCGGTCCTCGAACTGTTGCCGTCATATTTGATAAAACATCAACAAGAACTAGAGTTTCATTCGCAGTCGGGATAAGTGATCTTGGTGGAGTGCCGCTAATAATCGATTCACAAAACTCACAGTTAGGCATCAAGGAGTCGGTAGCTGATACCGCTAGGGTTCTTGAACGTCAGGTTGCCCAGATTGTTTGGCGAACTTATTCTCAGCAGGGACTTGAAGAAATGGCGCGCTACTCCTCAGTTCCTGTGATAAATGCTCTCAGCGATGAGTTTCACCCATGCCAGTTGCTGGCAGATTTGATGACAATCCAAGAGAAAAAAGGTTCACTCAAGGGTCTCAAACTTGCTTATGTGGGTGACGGCAACAACATGGCGCATTCATACCTGTTGGCCGGAAGTTTGGCTGGGATGCATGTCGCGATTGCAACACCAGTTGGTTATGAGCCAAGCGATGCAGTCGTGTCTCAGGCTAGGGAAATTGCTTTGAAAACGGGAGGGACTGTTGCAGTTAGCAATTCACCTTCCGAGATAGTTGCCGGTGCGGATGTGGTGGCCACCGATACCTGGGTTTCCATGGGCATGGAAGAAGATAAAGAGAAAAGACTAAAAGATTTTGCTGGTTTCACAGTTGACCAGAGCTTACTTTCTCTTGCAAAAGCCGATGCGATAGTGCTGCACTGCCTACCGGCTTATCGCGGATATGAGATTTCTGCTGATGTGCTTGATGGGCCTCAATCAGTGATTTGGGACCAGGCAGAGAACAGGCTTCATGCCCAGAAGGCTCTAATGGTCTTCTTGGCAAGTGGTGGCAAGTAAAATCAAGGTATCCCGATGAGGTTTTTACTGATTCGGTGCATTTATTAGGAGTTAAGAGATGTCTGATCGCGTAGTCCTTGCCTATTCGGGTGGCCTAGATACCTCAGTTGGAATTGGCTGGTTAAAAGAAGCTACAGGTAAGGAAGTGGTGGCGCTCGCAGTTGATGTTGGTCAGGGTGGCGAAGACATGGATGTCATCAGGCAAAGAGCTCTCGATTGCGGCGCCGTGGAAGCGATTGTAATTGATGCAAAATCTGAATTTGCTGACGACTATCTCATGCCTGCTCTTAAGGCAAATGCCCTTTACCAGAAGCGCTACCCACTTGTTTCGGCGCTTTCCCGTCCACTGATCGGCAAGCACCTTGCCCGCGTAGCCAAAACAATCGGCGCTGACAGTGTGGCTCATGGATGCACAGGTAAGGGCAATGATCAGGTTCGTTTTGAAGCAGCCGTCGCAGCAATAGCTCCAGAGCTTAAATCCATCGCACCAATTAGGGACCTCGCACTAACTCGAGATAAGGCAATTGAATTTGCGGAGAAAAACAATCTTCCAATCGCGCAGAGCAAGAAATCGCCATACTCGGTGGATCAGAATGTTTGGGGCCGCGCTGTCGAGACCGGTTTCCTCGAAGACCCCTGGAACGCTCCGATTGAAGATCTCTATTCCTATACCGAGGATCCATCGATTCAAAAGCCAGCGACTGAAGTAAGCATTGTTTTTGAGCAGGGGATTCCAGTCAGCCTCGATGGTGTTAGGTATTCAGCTATTGAAATTATTCAGAAAATGAATGAGATTGCAGGCGCTCACGGAGTCGGGCGCATTGACATCGTTGAAGACAGGCTCGTGGGAATTAAGAGCCGTGAGGTCTACGAGTCACCAGCTGGTATCGCACTAATTACCGCTCACGAGGAACTGGAAAATCTAACTCTTGAGAGAGATGTGAATCGCTATAAGCGTTCCGTAGAAGCCCGTTGGGCAGACTTAGTCTATGAAGGTCTCTGGTTCTCTGGTCTAAAGCGTTCGCTTGATGTGTTTATTGATCACACTCAAGAGCACGTCTCTGGTGAAATTAGGATGACCCTTCAGGGTGGAAGAGCAGTGGTGACTGGCAGAAGATCTGAAGAGTCTCTGTATGATTTTGATCTTGCTACCTATGACACTGGTGATACTTTCGATCAGTCAATGGCCAAAGGCTTTATTGAACTTTGGACCCTACCTTCAAAGATTGCCGCACAACGCGAAAATAGGCGTGGGAAGAAATAATCCATGACTGAAAGTTCAAACCTTTGGGGAGGGCGGTTCTCTGGTGAAACCAGTGAAGCTGTAACCAACCTAAGCAGGTCAACTCACTTTGATTGGCGATTAGCAAAATACGATATTGCCGGAACCAGGGCTCACATACTTGCTCTTCGATCTGCGGGCTTTCTAACTGAGCCAGAAGTTTCAAGATTGGACAAATCTCTGGTTGAACTCGACAAGCGTGTTGCCAGTGGAATGTTCGCTCCAAAACCGACAGATGAAGATGTCCACTCGGCACTCGAACGCGGTCTAATTGAAATGGTTGGGCCAGACCTGGGTGGAAAAGTTAGAGCAGGCCGATCTCGAAATGATCAAATCGCAACGCTTATTCGCACTTACCTCATAGACGAAGCTAATCAGTTGCGCGAATTGGTTCTTGATCTGATTGACGTTTTAGCCACGCTAGCCCAAGAACATCTCAGCGAACCAATGCCGGGCAGGACACATTTTCAGCACGCCCAACCTGTATTGCTCTCACACCATCTTCTTGCTCATGCCTGGCCCCTAGTCAGGGACCTCGAGCGATTGCAAGAGTGGAGGACTAGAGCTTCATTCTCTCCTTATGGAGCAGGGGCTTTAGCTGGTAGCTCACTTGCTCTGGATCCCAATGTTGTCTCGGAGGCTCTTGGTTTGACAGCACCAATGGCTAACTCAATCGATGCCACATCGAGCAGGGATGTGGTTGCAGAGTTTGCCTTTATCGGATCACTAATTGGCATTAATCTTTCTAGATTTGCTGAGGAGATTATTATTTGGGCGAGTACTGAGTTCAACTACGTCAAATTGGCTGACGCCTACTCAACTGGTTCGTCGATAATGCCGCAGAAAAAGAATCCCGATGTTGCAGAGCTCACCCGAGGCAAAGCTGGACGTATCATTGGTGACCTCACGGGGCTGCTGGCTACTTTCAAGGCGCTTCCTCTTGCCTATAACCGTGATCTTCAAGAGGATAAGGAACCGGTCTTCGACATCGTGGACAATTTGAAGTTGGTATTACCTGCCTTTACCGGTATGGTCGCAACCCTCGAGTTCAATGTTGAACGGCTGGAGGAGCAGGCTTCTGCTGGATACTCACTGGCTACAGATGTGGCCGAGTGGTTGGTGAGACAAAAAGTACCATTCCGCGAAGCACATGAAATTACGGGTAAGTTAGTCGCGTTTGCAGAAGCAAATGGTCTAGCTCTTGATGAGGTCAGTGACCAAGAGTTTGCCGCGATTCATCCATCACTGACTCCGGAAGTTAGAGAAGTGCTTTCAGTGGCAGGTTCAATAAAGTCTCGCACCGGGGCAGGTGGGACTAGTGTTTCTAGAGTGCTAGATCAAATTAGTGCGTTGCGACGCCTGGTCCCTGCAGGAAGTAGATAGATTTTTCTCATGGCCACAAAAAAAGTTCTGGATAGTCAGTCCAATGACTCGAGTTTTCCAGGAATCTGGGAAGAGCTAAAGTGGCGAGGCCTGATTGCACTTTCAACCGATGAAGACGAACTTCGAAAGGCGTTGAACTCAGGTTCCATCGTTTACTACTGTGGCTTTGATCCAACTGCTCCATCACTTCATCTAGGTAATCTAGTCCAGCTATTGGTGATGCGAAGGTTACAACTGGCTGGTCACAAACCTATAGCTCTTATCGGTGGAGCAACTGGTTTGATTGGTGATCCAAAACCAACTGCAGAAAGAACTCTAAACACAAAAGAGACAGTTGCCGCTTGGGTTGAAAAACTTGAAAGCCAAGCTAGAGCATTTCTCTCTTTTGAAGGAAGTAATGCAGCGAGCATGGCGAATAATCTTGACTGGACACAGTCGCTTAGCTCGATTGATTTTCTTAGAGACATTGGTAAGCACTTCAGAGTTGGCAAAATGCTCAGCAAAGATGCTGTTTCGGCAAGACTAAACTCCGAAGCAGGAATTTCCTTCACTGAGTTTTCTTACCAAATACTCCAGGGTATGGATTTTCTAGAATTATTCCGCCGCCATAATTGCGTTATGCAGATTGGCGGAAGTGATCAGTGGGGAAACCTAACCAGTGGCACAGATCTGATTCACAAAGTTGAGGGTAAGAGTGCTCATATCCTCGCGACTCCGCTTATTACAGATTCTGAAGGAAAGAAGTTTGGAAAATCAGAAGGCAATGCAATCTGGTTGGATCAGGAACTTACTTCACCATATGCTTTCTACCAATTCTGGCTAAATGTTGAAGATGCGAATGTAATAAATCTTTTGAAAGTATTTACATTCTTATCTAAGAGCGAGATCGAAGATTTGGAAAAACAGTTGGCAACGGAACCTCATCTTCGAGCTGCTCAAAAGAGACTTGCTCTTGAGGTAACGACTCTTGTGCATTCGGCGGAAGCGGCTCAAGCGGCAATAGATGCATCAGCAGCACTTTTTGGTCAAGGCGAGCTTCTAGCCCTTGATCGAGATACTTTGTCAGCTGCTCTCAAAGAACTTCCGAATGTCACCGTCAAACTGGGGAAGTCGATTGTTGATCTGCTAGTTGAAACTGGATTGGTGGCATCTAACAGTGCGGGTAGACGTGCTATTGCTGAGGGAGGGGTATATCTCAACAACTTAAAGGTTGACGATGAGCTAGCCACCCTGCAGGATGCAATCCACGGCGAATTTGCAGTTCTGCGTCGGGGAAAGAAAACCCTGGCCGGTATTTTTATCGAAAAATAGCCAAAAATAAAGGCAAAATAGCCCATTTAGATTTGACGAAACCGTTATTCAGGCGTAATCTAGTTATCCGTTGCCCAAAGTTTGGGAGTCCTGTCTAGGAACCCGGCTCAAGTGCAACCAATCAGAACTCAAAAAGTGGCCTAATAAGGGCTAGTTTTTGCGTCCTGATTGAATAACTTCTCACAAAAAAGGCCCGAAATTTTAGGGTTTTTTGGCGTATAACTATTTGACTTACGCCCAAAAAGTGGTAAGTTAGTGAAGTTGCTCTGCGTAGGACTTTAACGAGAAATCGCAGATGCAATCGATCCTTGAGAACTCAACAGCGTGCACAATGTCGATGCCAAGAACCTGGCTTGAAAGGGCTTGCCTTTTCATGTTCAGAAATTTATTGGTTAGACAGATTGTCAGACAATCTGATTTAGTCAGATCAAATTGATGCCATCAATTTCCGATGGTTTCGTAAAACTTGGAGCGAGAGTTTGCTTTCGTTCCTAAAAAACTTTTACGGAGAGTTTGATCCTGGCTCAGGATGAACGCTGGCGGCGTGCTTAACACATGCAAGTCGAACGATGAAGCTGGAGCTTGCTCCGGTGGATTAGTGGCGAACGGGTGAG
>Ga0214923_10000029_pt1 | contig 181201 bp, 154 predicted proteins | sample LL1510_MetaG_FD_177993 | JGI IMG/M metagenome (GOLD analysis project Ga0214923, IMG submission 177993) | Freshwater microbial communities from Lake Lanier, Atlanta, Georgia, United States - LL-1510 | ecosystem: Environmental > Aquatic > Freshwater > Lake | place: USA: Georgia | collected... | reverse complement strand
TCGGCGTTCCTTGGCGGTTAGAAGACCATTTAAACTTGATAAATACTAAAAGTATTTGTTACTAAGAAGGCTTGTAAATCTAGCGATAAGCAGGATTTATAAGAGTTTATCTGGGTTTTTGGAACGGAGTCTCTACCCAATCGTCCTTATAAGTTAAATGAAAATTTGGAATAAAATGACAACCTGGTGTTGAATGCCAGTGTAGGTTACGTTTAAGTGATTGTAAACTTACTACCTTACTAATTAGCAGATAACGAGTTAATAATATATTTTCACATATTATTAATGAAACTTCATTTTGTAACTTTAACCAACAAAATTGAACAACGATTGTTACAATGTTTAGGGTTAGGGTTTAGGGTTTGTTACAATGCCTATTACAATGTTTGTTACAATGTATACTAAAATGTAATACTACAATGTAATACTACAATGTATACTACAATGTAATACTACAATGTATACTACAATGGTTACTACATCGCCTGTTACAATATATACTACAATATATACTACAATGTAATAATACAATGTATACTACAATATATAATACAATGTATACTACAATATATACTACAATTTATACTACAATGCTTGTTACAATGTATACTACAATTTTTACTACAATGTAATACTACAATGTATACTACAATGTAAACTACAATGTATACTACAATTTCTACTACAATGTATACTACAATTTCTACTACAATGTATACTACAATGTAGAACTACAATGTAATATTACAATGCATACTACAACGCTTGTTACAATGTATACTGCAATGTATATTACAATGTTTACTACAATTTATATTACAATTTTACTACAATGTAATATTACAATGTATACTACAATTTATACTACAATGTATACTACAATGTATACTACAATTTATACTACAATGTATACTACAACGCTTGTATATTACAATGTATACTACAATTTTACTACAATGTATACTACAATGTATACTACAATTTTACTACAATGTATACTACAATGTATATTACAATGTATACTACAATTTTACTACAATGTATACTACAATTTATACTACAACGCTTGTATATTACAATGTATATTACAATGTAATACTACAATTTATACTACAATTTATACTACAATGTATACTACAATTTATACTACAATGTATACTACAATGTATACTACAATTTATGTTACAAAGCTTGTTACAATGTATACTACAATGTAATACTACAATGCATATTACAATGTAATATTACAATGCATATTACAATGTAAACTTTATTAAAGATAAGAAATATTTATTTAATCCACGTTCCAGTTTTTTTCATCCAATAGTTACCATCAGGGGCGATAGCTGCAACGTCTGCATTATTATATTGGAAAACAAGGAGATTGTCACTTGTTCTATGGAATACTTTATAACTGCCAATTTGTAATACTTCCCATAATCTTACAGTTCTACTACCAGCAGATGTTCCAGCTCCAACGATGTTTAAAGCATTTGGGTCCCAAGTTCCTCCGTATGCAATTTTTCCGGCATTGCTGTCTTTTGAAATACCTTTTCCTAGTTCAAGTTGTGAAAAAAATGGCACATTCAAATTCTTGTTATTGGGAACATTACAATCATTTGATGTTCCGCACCATACCCCTTGCGTTGTTGCATTTGTTAAAGCACCTGAATTTACAAGATTGCTCACAGTTGCTTTAGTTTCAAACTTTGCATCTGATTCACCTTTGTTATACACTTCTGTTTTCCTGTAATTGTTGGTATCAATTGCTGACCTAGTATAGTAAATTGTGTTATGATCATGTGATGCCGGTGCAAACCTTTCATCGGCGGCACCCTTGAAGTATACGCTCGCAGCAGGTGCAAAAAGAGCATTTGCTTCACCTTTGTTATAAACCTCTGACTTTCTGTAATTGTTGGTGTCAATTTCTGAGCGAGTGTAGTATATAGTATTATGATCATGTGATGCCGGTGCAAATTTGGTGTCTGATTCCGATTTGTTATACGTGTTTGCTAATGCTCCATTGTAAGATGTAACAAAGTTATTTAGGTTATCCTTTAAAGCAAACCTTTCATCGGCGGCAGCTTTGAAATATACACTACTAGCAGGTGCAAAAAGAGCATTTGCTTCACCTTTGTTGTATACAGTAGTCAAGTCTGCAGATGGCCCCGGTGGTCCTTGAGGTCCCTGCGGTCCTTGCGGTCCTTGCGGTCCCTGCGGTCCTTGTGGTCCTTGTGGTCCTTGTGGTCCCATAAGTTCTTGAATTTGGCGTAATCTATTAATCAAGTCCGCTTTAGACTGGTCTGTAAATGTGGCCCAGTCAACATTACCATCAAAGCCACGAGGTCCTTCTGGGCCTTGAGGTCCTTGCATACCTTGTGGTCCTTGCGGTCCTTGTGGTCCTGAAGGACCTTGTGGTCCTGGTATACCTTGTGGTCCAGGTGGCCCTTTAATGTTATCAAGAGATGCTGTATTACCCATTTAGTAACTAATCTTACAAATCTACAAAGAAATAAAATACAGAAAATTTGTAAACAATTGTATCCTAACAATTGTATTTAAAAATACAAAGGAGTAAGTGTTAAAATGGACAAATCCGAAAACAAAAAATTAAAGGTCTTATTTCAAGGGTGGTTGAATGTGCCTCATAGTTATGCAATAGTTAATTGTTTTCAGCTTTTACATTTATACAAGAATTACAAAGACGTATTGGAAATTTACGTATTAGAAGCAGAGTACTTTAGAAAGGAATGGAACAATGTAAAAGCTCTTGTTTATGGAGAAGAAAGCAATAATATTATAAGAGGGTTTAAAAAATGGTCGGGCGAAGAGGTCCATCTTGTTTACAACATTACATACCCATATGACGTCACACCAGTAAATGTAAGCGGTAAGGATGTTCCTAAATGTGTTTTTTATACATCGGAGTTCGCTGCACTTGATACAAGTTACTTCAAGGTCCAACCTAACATCGGATTTGCTCACATGGGCGACGTTGTTAATCATATTAACAAAAATAAATCTTTATACTTTACATCGCCTAGCGTATGGTCGTCAACTGGATTAAATGCGTTGGGCATACAGAAAGATAGAAACAGAATAATTACACACGGTGTTGACGTGAGCAAATTCTATAAAAACAAAAGCAATAGAAAAGGAATTCGTGATTTTTACAAAGTGGGGGACGACGACATTTTATTACTAAGCACGGGAGCCATGACGCAAAACAAGGGTATTATGGAACTACTTGTAGCACTTAACATTGTTGTAAATGTCAATAATAAGAAGAACTACAAACTGCTTTTGAAAGGCACAGGAGATTTGTATCAATCAAGGCAGTTTTTAGAGTCATATCTTGTAACACTTTTGGATAGATCACTGATCACAAAAGATCAAAAAGAGAAACTACTAGATGACCATATTATTTTCACTGACAAGACTTTCTCATACGAAAGGATTAACGATCTTTACAATGCAGCGGACCTTTACGTATCTCCATATTTAGCTGAAGGATTTGGTCTCGTTCCATTAGAAGCGCTAACTGCAGGACTCCCTGTATTGGTTCCTAGGACAGGAAGCACAAAAGAGTACATGGAAGATATCTACTCAAATGGTGGAGAAGGTCATATATACTACATCGATTCTCAAGTGGCAGTGTTGCCAAATGATTTTAAACAAAACATGATTGATGTAAAAAGTATTATAGAAGTATTATTAAAATTCGAAGGGCATACAAGTTCTGAAGAAAAGAATAACACATATATAAAGATGCGATCATACATTTCTGACAATTACAGTTGGGATAAGGTATCACATTTGCTTTATGATTATCTTACTTTTATTGTAAAAAACAATGTAAACAATGAGTAAATACTAAACAATACAAAACGCATTTACACTTTATTTTGTTAATTAACTCCTTAACAAAATGAAACAGATAAATGAAAACCCTGACCCCCTATAGAATAGCAAAACCAATTTTAATTGCACCGTTAAGGGCGTTGATGTCGTCAACATTGCGAATGGCGATAGAGAATGATCCTGAAGTTACAGCTTGGACCCTAACAAATGGTGAACCTTGTGAACCAGCATAGTTTACGATGTTGCTCAAAACTACAGAATCCGCCTTGATATAAGAATTACTGATAACAAATGAGGTGGTACCATTTGTAGAAAGGGAAGTAGATACGGTAGTGACCACTCCAGCTGGTGAGTTGAGTGTAACTCCTGATGTGATACTAGTGGCTTGTGTGGCGGTGTTTTTTGAGATGCTTATTTCACTTAAAGATGAAAGACCAACAACTTCAATAGATCCATATTTCTTAGAATTTTTTCTTAACTGAGACATGTTTTATATATTTACAAAAGAAATAAAATTTGAGTTTCTTGTATCTTATATCTAATATCTAATATCTAATATCTAATATCTTATATGTTATATCTTATATCTAATATCTAATATCTAATATCTAATATCTAATATCTAATATCTAATATCTAATATCTAATATCTAATATCTAATATCTAATATCTAATATCTAATATCTAATATTTAAAAGTGTGCATCTTTTATTCTGCAAGTATAATATAGTGAAATGGAGAATAGTAGTAAGATGATAATACTTATAGGAACTCTTATTACAATTATAATAGCAATAGTAATTATTTACTATTTTGTTGGTGGACCACGAACAGAATCGACAAAAGCGGATAGTAATGAAAATCACATGATTGATGTTCAGTTCAGCGAAAAGAACATGCCGAGCAAAGTATATAAAGTAATGTTCAACAGAGGTTCTCCATGGATTGGGGGGTATGAACTTGGGATAGGAAAAACATATATTGTTGAGAGTAATGAATCAAAAAAGTGACGGAATTTTTAATACTCGACAGTATTAAGTAGTCAATTAATGCTAAGTTTTGTAGAGTATTTATTTGGATGGAGATTGATAGAGTATTGGAATGCAGTATTCAGCTTTGCACCAAGTTTACAAACAACGGTTGTGTGCGATAGTTTAGTAGCATCATCAGATGTTTATTTTAATTGGAGTGGGTCAAAGACACAAAGTGTGTATGTATTGACGCTATTAGAAAGGTATGCACTTTATGCATTGATAAGGTCTAGTCTTATAACTATTTCATTTGTGTTTAATTTTAATGGTAATGTTATAGATATATTAGGACATTTGGTTATTTTGCCAAGTGTTCAAAATTATATAAGTAATAAGATACAAAGGTTAGAGTATACAAAAGATGTAGCACTATTTACACGATACTACATTTCTTTAAACATCATAAGGTTGATAAAATCTTTGGACAACAATATAAAACCTATACCAAACTATGCTATATTTAGAATCACGAGCTTAGCATCTTATAAAGGATGTCTAAAAGTTTATTATACTTTTTTATATATTGGATTTATACAAATTTTGAAAGAATGCGAGACCACTTATTTATATTACAAGGCTGTGAAATATGCCTATTACTACAAATTTGGATATATGTTTAATAGCATGAGTAAAGATACAGCTATAGATGTAATAAATGCAATTATAGACGGAAATAGATGGGAACACCTTGCAAGTCTTGATGTAATGAATGCAGTTGTTACGATGTCAAAACACAAATTCAAATCAAATTTCACAAAAAGTGACCTATACAACTATATGGAGATGTTTGGACTATTGTGGTCTCTTTTATTATTTTATAGTATTCTTAACAATGCACTACAAATATACATAATGTTTATACTGGCTTCAGTGTCGGTTAGCTTAGGTAGTATTGACATGATATCATGTGCACTTATTTTGCCAGGAGTTCTTATTGGTTTACCAAGTATCTTAGTGACATTTATACTTGTATGTAGGCTTGCAATGGTGGATATACTTAAAGAAGCACACTTTTATATTAAAAATCGTAAAGATATGAGAATTACAATTTTAAATGTAAGTGAACGTGTCCAAAATGGGTAGCAATATATATGTATATATTTATATACTATAAAACAGAATAATGCGTTTATTTTTTTCTTGATTCATTGTATAAAAAAATAAATGTACTCGAGTTTGTATTACAATCAGCCGATTGTTATTCTTGATAGCACAGCTTCATCTGGACTAACAACTGGTTCATTAGTTTTATATGGTGGATTTTCAGCAAGTGGTCTTGCTACTTTGTCTACTACAGACATTCTTGGTGTAGCTTCCGTAAAGGACACAACAAATAGTTCAACCTCATCAAACGGTGCTTTAGTAGTATCAGGTGGTGTTGGAATTACAAAAGATGTAAACATTGGTGGAAACACAGTTATTGAAGGATCTTTGACCGCAGGATCATTTGCGGTAAACAACTTGGTTGCATCAGCAATTTCAGTTGGTAACTTTTATGTTACAGCAAACACTGTTCTCCATGGTTTAGTTACAGCAGGTGCTTTGACTGTTACTGGTGAATCTATCTTTAGAGGAGCTGTTACTGCTGGTGCTATTAATGTTACTGGAGAGTCAATTCTGCAAAAAGGAGTCACTGCAGGTTCAATGAACGTTACCGGAAACTCTCTTCTCCAAGGATTCGTTACAGCAGGTGCTTTGGACATTACTGGAGCTTCTATCCTTCAAGGAGGTGTTACTGCTGGATCAATGAACGTTACAGGAGATTCTACACTCAATGGTTTTGTCACTGCTGGTGCTTTGGACATTACTGGAGCTTCTATCCTTCAAGGAGGTGTAACTGCTGGTTCAATGAATGTCACTGGAGATTCTCTTCTAAACGGCTTCGTTACCGCAGGTGCTCTTGATGTTACTGGTGCATCAATCCTCCAATTGGGAGTCACTGCTGGATCAATGAATGTTACTGGAAACTCAACACTTCATGGACATATTACTGCAGGTGCATTGGACATTACTGGTGCTTCTATTTTGCAAGGTGGTGTGACTGCAGGTTCAATGAACGTTACCGGAGATTCTACTATTCAAGGATACATAACCGCTGGTGCAGTTAACGTTACTGGCGAGTCAATTTTGCAAAAAGGTGTAACTGCTGGGTCAATGAACGTTACTGGAAACTCAACACTCCATGGACACATTACTGCAGGTGCATTGGACATTACTGGTGCTTCTATTTTGCAAGGAGGTGTAACTGCGGGTTCAATGAACGTTACCGGAGATTCTACTATTCAAGGATACATCACCGCTGGTGCAGTTAATGTTACTGGAGAGTCAATTTTGCAAAAAGGTGTCACTGCAGGTTCAATGAATGTTACTGGTAACTCTCTTCTCAACGGTTTTGTTACTGCTGGTGCAGTCAACGTTACTGGAGAGTCAATTTTGCAAAAAGGAGTAACTGCAGGTTCAATGAATGTTACTGGAAACTCAACACTTCATGGATTCATTACAGCAGGTGCATTGGATATTACTGGTGAATCTATCCTTCAAGGAGCTGTTACTGCAGGTGCATTGGCTGTTACTGGAGCTTCATTGTTTTTCTTGGGTGTAACTGCCGGTTCAATGAACGTTACAGGTAACTCAACACTTCAGGGACACATTACCGCTGGAGCAGTTAATGTTACAGGAGAGTCAATTTTGCAAAAAGGAGTAACTGCAGGTTCAATGAATGTAACCGGAAACTCTCTTCTCCAAGGTTTTGTTACTGCTGGAGCAGTTAATGTTACTGGAGAGTCAATTTTGCAAAAAGGTGTAACCGCAGGTTCAATGAATGTTACTGGAGATTCTCTTCTAAACGGGTTTGTTACCGCTGGTGCATTGGACATCACTGGTGCTTCCATTCTTCAAGGCGGAGTAACTGCAGGATCAATGAACGTTACTGGTAACTCTCTTCTCAACGGTTTCGTTACAGCTGGTGCTTTGGACATTACTGGTGCTTCAATTCTTCAAGGTGGAGTTACTGCAGGGTCAATGAACGTGACAGGAAACTCAACACTTCATGGTTTCGTTACCGCTGGTGCATTGGATATTACTGGTGAATCTATTCTTCAAGGAGCTGTTACAGCTGGTGCAATTAACGTCACTGGAGAGTCAATTTTGCAAAAGGGAGTTACAGCTGGGTCAATGAATGTTACTGGAAACTCTCTTCTCCAAGGTTTCGTTACTGCAGGTGCATTGGATATTACTGGAGCATCAATCCTTCAAGGAGGTGTTACTGCAGGTTCAATGAACGTCACTGGGGTGTCTACTCTTCATGGATTCGTTACTGCAGGTGCTTTGGACATTACTGGGGCTTCTATTCTTCAAGGAGGTGTTACTGCAGGTTCAATGAACGTCACTGGTGTATCTGTTTTGACAGGAGATGTTACTATGGGTGCAAGTCTTATAATCGCAGGTCCACAATTCACTGTGCCAACTGGTGATGTTTTGGCAAGACCTGCAGCTCCAAGAGCTGGTGATATCAGATACAATACAGAATACAATCAATTTGAAGGTTTCGGTCCTGGTGGTGCTTGGGGATCTTTAGCAGGAGCTATCGATATCGCTCAGACTACAAAGGTCTTGGCATCTTCTTCGCCTGGAACAACAGATGGTAACTTGTATTTCTATAACGTTGGTGGCGAAACTATGCGTATCAACAGTGCCGGAAATGTTGGTATTGGAACATCTGCTCCTGGTTACAAGCTGCACGTCAATGGAACTCTGGGTGCAGATATCGGTATCACAGCTGGATCTCTTAATATCACCGGAGCATCTACTCTTCATGGAGGAATCACTACTGGTTCATTGAATGTTACTGGTGCTTCCTCATTCAAAGACACTGTTACTATTTCTGCATTCACAAACATAACAGACACCAGAGACAGTGATAGTGCCACAACTGGTGCTTTGGTTATTGCTGGAGGAGTTGGTATTGCAAAAGATCTACACGTTGGATCCGATGTCAGCATTGTTGGTAACTTGACTGTCTCAGGAACAACTACAACTGTGAACACTGAAACTACTTTGATTGAAGACAACTTGCTTGTAGTCAACAGTGGACCATACGGTCTTGCAGATGGTGGTCTCTTGATTAAGAGGTATGTTGACGGAGAGAATGACACTAGTGGTAACAATTATGCTGGTTTCTTCTACAAGGAATCGACTGATGAATTCACCTTTGCTTTGACTAACAGTGATCCAGGTGCTTCTCCTGTTACAATTGCTGAATATCTTCCATTGCGTGCCAGATATCTTGGTTTGCAAGATACTACCAATGCAACAGGTGTTGGTTCCGGTGGTTCCCTCACTGTGCTTGGAGGTGCAGCTGTTAGCAAGGATCTACATGTTGGTGGTGCTATTTATGTGCCAACATTTGGTGTAGATACTATTAGTGCAAAGTCTATCACTGCTGGATCCATCAGAGTTACTGGTGAGAGTATCCTTCATGGAGCTGTTACAGCAGGTGCTTTGGCTGTTACCGGGGCTTCATTGTTCTTCTTGGGTGTTAGTGCAGGTTCATTGAATGTTACCGGGCAATCTTTGTTGCAAGGAGGGGCTACCGCAGGTGCCCTTAACGTTACTGGTGCATCAGTTCTTCAACTCGGAGTAAGTGCTGGATCAATGAATGTTACTGGAGACTCAACACTACAAGGGTTCGTCACTGCAGGTGCATTAGATGTTACTGGAGAATCTATTCTTCAAGGAGCAGTTACAGCAGGTGCATTGGATGTTACTGGAGCATCAATTCTTCAACTAGGAGTCACTGCGGGATCAATGAATGTTACTGGAAACTCAACACTTCAAGGACATATCACTGCAGGTGCTTTGGATGTAACTGGAGCTTCAATCTTGCAATTGGGTGTCACTGCTGGATCAATGAATGTTACTGGAAACTCAACACTTCAAGGACACGTCACTGCAGGTGCACTGGATGTTACTGGAGCATCAATCCTTCAACTCGGAGTCACTGCTGGTTCAATGAACGTGACTGGAAACTCAACACTTCAAGGATTCATCACAGCAGGTGCATTGGATGTTACTGGAGAGTCTATTCTCCAAGGAGCTGTTACTGCAGGTGCTATTAATGTAACCGGTGAGTCGATTCTGCAAAAGGGAGTAACTGCTGGATCAATGAATGTCACTGGAAACTCAACACTTCAAGGACACATTACTGCAGGTGCATTGGCTGTTACAGGAGCTTCACTGTTCTTCTTGGGAGTCACTGCTGGATCAATGAATGTGACAGGGAACTCTCTTCTACAAGGTTTCGTTACTGCAGGTGCATTGGACGTCACTGGAGAGTCAATCTTGCAAAAGGGTGTTACCGCAGGATCAATGAACGTTACCGGAGACTCGACTCTGCATGGATACATTACTGCAGGTGCTTTGGATATTACTGGTGCATCAATCCTCCAATTGGGAGTCACTGCTGGATCAATGAATGTTACTGGAAACTCAACACTTCAAGGATTCATTACTGCAGGTGCATTAGATGTTACTGGAGCATCTATCCTGCAACTAGGAGTCACTGCTGGATCAATGAACGTGACTGGAAACTCGACACTTCAAGGATTCATCACTGCAGGTGCATTAGATGTTACTGGAGAGTCTATCCTGCAAGGAGCTGTTACTGCAGGAGCATTGGATGTTACTGGTGCTTCAATCCTGCAAGGAGGTGTAACCGCAGGGTCAATGAATGTGACTGGAGTGTCAACACTCCAAGGTTTCGTTACTGCAGGTGCTATTAACGTTACTGGAGAGTCAATCTTGCAAAAAGGAGTCACAGCTGGTTCAATGAATGTAACCGGAAACTCTCTTCTCCATGGCTTCGTTACTGCAGGTGCATTGGACATTACTGGTGCTTCTATCTTGCAAGGTGGTGTGACTGCAGGTTCAATGAACGTTACTGGAGATTCGACTCTAAATGGATATATTACAGCAGGTGCTTTGGCTGTTACTGGAGCTTCATTGTTCTTCTTGGGAGTCACTGCTGGGTCAATGAATGTGACTGGTGTGTCAACACTTCAAGGATTCGTCACAGCAGGTGCATTGGATGTTACTGGTGAATCTATTCTTCAAGGAGCTGTTACTGCAGGTGCTTTGGCTGTTACTGGAGAGTCAATTCTGCAAAAGGGAGTCACTGCTGGATCAATGAATGTGACTGGAAACTCAACACTTCAAGGACACATTACAGCAGGTGCATTGGCTGTTACAGGAGCTTCACTATTCTTCTTGGGAGTCACTGCTGGATCAATGAATGTGACTGGAGTGTCAACACTTCAAGGATTCGTCACTGCAGGTGCATTGGACGTTACTGGTGAATCTATCCTTCAAGGAGCTGTCACTGCAGGTGCATTGGATGTGACTGGAGCATCAATCCTTCAACTTGGAGTCACTGCTGGATCAATGAATGTGACTGGAAACTCAACGCTTAACGGACACATTACAGCAGGTGCATTGGCTGTTACAGGAGCTTCACTATTCTTCTTGGGAGTCACTGCTGGATCAATGAATGTGACTGGAAACTCGACACTTCAAGGACATATCACTGCAGGAGCTTTGAACGTTACTGGAGCATCAATTCTTCAAGTTGGAGTTACAACTGGTGCATTGTATGTTACTGGACACAGTATCTTTAATGGATCTATCACTGGAGGATCATTGAATGTTGTGAATACAACAATTCTCAACGGAGCTGTTACAGCAGGTGCAATTAATGTAACTGGTGAATCTTTGTTGCGTGGAGCAGTTACAGCAGGAGCTCTTAACGTTACTGGAGCATCAATTCTTCAATTGGGTGTAACTGCTGGATCAATGTATGTTACAGGAACTTCATTCTTGGTCGGAAGTGCAACCTCAGGCTCATTCAACATCTATACAACTGATGATGCAACCAACGGAACAACTGGTGGTGCATTGACTGTGCAAGGTGGAGCATCTATTGCAAAATCTCTGTATGTGAACAATGTTAACCTTACTCCAAGCAGTGGTGATATCTTCTTAGAAGGTTCATTCAGTGCAGCAAATAACCAAGCTGTAGCAGCAAATGTAACCGGATTTGCTTTTGCAAATGCAACAGTTAGATCTTTCAATGCTTTGGTATCAGTTTCCATCGCAAAGTCAGCAGGAACAAGCTTGTATGCTGTATACGAATTGAAGGGTGTGCAAAAAGCAAGTGGATGGGTATTGAACTCATCATTTGTTGGTGATGCAACTGATGTCATTTTCTCTATTAGCTCTACTGGTCAAGTGAAATATACATCAACAAACGTTGCTGACTTTACAAGCAACACCATTAAATACAGAGCACAAACTACATCTGTTTAAAGGATATGGGTTGTAAAATTTGATAAAAATTTAATTGTAATTGATAATTAGTTTTTTAACAGTAAAAGTAATTAACAAATGAGTTTGCGTTCGTTGTTAGAAATTGATGACAGCACCCACAACATGTTCAACCAAAAAATAAATAAAATATACACTAGTCTAAATCGATAGAAAATATCTTCAAACGATCCTCTTCTGATAAGTTTTTATTTGGATAAATTATATTAAATTTGATATGCATGTGACCATATTTGCCAGTTGGGTCTCTTAGTCCTTTATTAAATAGTGTATATTGCACGTTGGGATTTACAATACCAAATCCCTTAGTATTCAGTTCTATGTTCTCTCCAAAATAAGGAATTGCAATTAGCTTGCCCACCAATGACTCCTTTAAGGTCAACGTTGCGGTGTAAGAGAGGTCGTTTTGAACACGTTTAAAGTCCTTGTGATCTTTTACGTTTATGATAGCTACAAAGTTACCCGACAGTTCATTTTTCCTGAATGCTTGTGGTCCCCATCCATTGAATACATATGTCTTACCATTATTGACTCCGATAGGAATATCTATAGTAACAATATCACAATCAGTAATGGTGCCCTTCCGATTACAAGAATTGCAATTTGGATTCACGTTTAATATTCCTTTTGTGCCACATTGATGACAGTGTCTTTCAATTCTTTGTTGCATCATACCAATTTGAATAATTTGCACTGTGATTCCATTACCATCACATGCACCGCAGTGCCTTATACAATGACTGCAAGGTTTTTCTCTTGTCAATTTTAGTTTCTTTTGTAACCCGTTAAACACATCATCTAATGTTATATAAACATTGTAATGGGAATCTGGCTTTTTTTGCGGTGGTTGGGCTGCAAATGGATTAAAGAATGGAAAAGTATTACTGTGCCCATCGTATTCGTTCCTTTTACTTTTATCACTAAGTATTTCATAAGCTCTTCCTATTTCTTGAAACTTTTCTTTGTTTCCATTTTCTTTATCTGGATGATATTTTAAAGCCAACTTCCTGTATGCCTTTTTAATATCATCTTCAGTTGCATCTTTTGTTACACCAAGTGTATCATAATGAGACATTCTTTTATAATTACAATTAGATCTGGTAGTTATAAAATAATTTAATAATAAACAAAGCACCTAGAGAGTTGTCGTCATTGCTCTATATTTCATTGTAGTAGATATCCAATTAGGCGTTAGTTTACTTGTGTATTGAACTTGACCACTGCTTGTAATCTTAAATGCGACGCCGATTTCATCTCCGATAAAAGATGTATTCATTATCCATCCATTTTTTTTGCGTATACCCTTTACCTCATACAAACTGTCAAATGTGTCATCAAGTGCTTCAATAGTAACACAAACAATTCCAGAAAATGATTTTATTACGGGGTCTATGAAAGCAAATCCTATGACATTTGCTGGAGATGTTTGATTATTTGCAGCCATAAACTGACGTTGATTCAAGTCTCCTATGCTAGGTGTAACATCAATATTATTTACCATAACACTTCCCCCAACATGTAAAGATTTTCCTATAGCTGCTCCTCCATATGTTGTGAATGTGCCACCAGATGTAATACTAGACACGTCAGTGGTGTTCTCAATTTTGATGGCACTGGTAGATCCAAGAATAAGTGTCTCATCTTCATAAATAAAGTCTTGTGTTCCAATTATAGGGTCGATTCCGTTACCTCGAAGAACTGCGTTAGGGCGTAAATAACTTGATCCAGTGCCACCTTTCTTAACCGATAAAGGTATAACTAATGGTGATTCTACAATATATTTAATATAAGCATCTACATTATTAGTATTTGTATATTTTAGTACACCATAGGTTAGAGTGTCTACAGAAAAGGTTATACCTGTTCTATCACCAATGTAGTGAGAATTCAACTTCCACATTCCATCACAATATAAACCCTCGATTTCATAAAATGCATACAAATTTAAATCAGGGACTTCTACAAATGCTAATACCTGAAAAATGTGTTGTGTTTTTTCAAATGATAAATATTTAGAATCGATTTCGGAAGGAGAAATAGTATTATCGTTCAATGTAATATTTACATCTGATTTTAGAATTTTTTTCTGTTGGATTCTCAATGTCAAATTACTAGAATTGTTATTTGTGTATTGAATTACTCCTGTAGAACCAATATTGAGTATTCTAAAGTTCAAATTAGAAATATTTCCACTAGAATGCGAGTTCAATACCCATGCATTGCCCTTTAATACTACATTTAAAATATACATGCCATATTTTGCATTATCTTCACTTGCGACATACACAACAACTTGTAGAGAATCATAAATTGAGTTTTGGTATGACAATTGAGGTATATTTGTAAATGTGGTTACATTTCCTGGTAGATTAACATTTATTTGTTCATCTTCTGGAGTGTCTTTAATAAGTGTTGCTGTTTTAAAGTTGATTGTGACGGCTCCTACAGAGTTGGTATTTGTATATTTTATCTGGGCAATGTTGTTTACATTTTCTAAAAAGAAATCAACATTAGTCGGATCACCAACAAAAGTTTTGGATAAAAACCAATTTGTTTGACGTTTTATTCCACGAAGTTTGAAGACGGCACACTCTGTATTTTTATATTCTACATAAACATATGCAACAAATGCTTTTGTATCAGCTGGAAAGGTGAATGAAGGGACATTTTGCGGTATTGATACGTTATTATTCAACACGAAACTGTTAGAATTTGCTAAAATGCCATTTACTAACTTGTCCACATAACCTTTGTTTGCAGCATCAAGTTCTACTTCAGGATCCTTTACATTTTTTATATTATTATATTGTGCATCAATCTCTCCACCTACAATTAGATTCTTACTTATTGCTGCACCTCCAAATATCGTAAGCGCCCCTCCAGTTCCTAAGCCTGTAGCTGAAGTCGAATTATTTACACGAATTGACGACTCATTGCCTAATATTAATACTTTATCTTTGTAAATAAAGTCACTTGATGCCAAAACTGCTTCTGTTCCATTACCACGTAAAACAGCATACGGTGTCAAGTAAGTCTTTCCAGTCCCACCTTTTGTAACAGGCAAAGGCTGAAATGTTGGCGGTGTATTTAATAGATATTTTATCACAACGTTTTCTGCAGTTGTATTTGTGTATTGTAAAATATAGTTATCATCAGTGCTAAGAACGCTAAATTTTATACCTAAAGGATCTCCGATTAAACGACTATTAATTTTCCATATATTGTTTTTACTAAGAGCTGTTATTTCATACAATGCATGCTTATTAATTGACGGCTTCTCTGCATAAATTGTCAAATTGAAATTCGTATGTGTTTTAGGAAAAGTGAAATCCTGTATTGTTGTAGACGTAGGAATAGTAGTATTTGCGAGTAATGTGTATGTGCTGAGGATTGCTGCAATAGGAAATTCTTGAACCTTAAGACGGTAAGAGCCAGATGTATTGGTATTGGTGTATCCAATCACACCACTTGTGCCATTTGAAACAATACTGAATGAAATATTTTCAGAAATGTCACCTATAGAGTGTGAATTTAAGACCCATGATCCATTCTTTTGTAAAATATTGATGAATAGCAACCCATCTTCTGTATGAGAGTCGTTTGAAACGTGAACTACAAGTTTTGCTCCATCAACTTCATTATTACTATAAGTGAGATCTGGTAATTCCAAAAGAGTTCCAACATGATTAGCTAAAGTGATATTTTTCTGAGATCCAATCACTGAATCAAAAATTTGTGTAAAAGTCCTATAGAATATAGATGTATAACCAGAAATGTTCAAATTAGTGTATTGCACGATTCCCTTTCCATCTGTAGGATTACGTCTTATGTAAAAATCTACCCCAGAAGGTTCTCCCACAAATGTATTTACGATATACCATTGAGTGCCAGTATTTATACCTCGAATAGTATAAACTGCACTTCTCTCGTTATTGTTATTAACATAAATGTAAAGAACAAAAGCACGTATTGACGAATCAAATGTTAGTGCTGAAATATCTTCAGGCAAAGCTGTGTTGTTGTTCAAAAGCAATGAATTGTCTCCCACAACGGATACATCTATCAACGATTGAACATACCGCTTGTTTACAGCGTCGTAGTCTTGGATTGGATCATCAACGCTGGTAATTCTGTTGAGTCCAACGTCAAGTTGTCCACCTATGTAGACATTCTTGACAAATGTTGCACCGCCAAGATTGACAAAAGAACCTCCTATTCCTAAGCCAGTTGCATTAGAAGTGTTGTTGATAAATATTTTCGTGTTCTTATCAAGTGTTAGTGATCCTATAGTGCCATCAGATGTCGAAAATGATAGATTATCGTATCCTCTTATTGCACTACCATTTGTTTGGGCAATGATAAGTTGTCCTGTAGTGAAGTTACCTTGGAGTTTATTATTATCAACATAATATTTCGTAGCTGCATCACTTCCATTCACTGGCTCAGCGAGGTTTACGATTTTATTTCCCGAAACGTCTATTTTGCCACCAACATACAGATCCTTGTAAATGGAAGCACCACCTAGTGTTTTAAGAGAAGATTCTCCTGTCAAACTTGTTGTTGCAGCTGTATTAGAAATAAACAACTTTCCATTCTGTGAAATTTGTAAATTTTCACCATCAATTGTAAATGCCGGATAACTAGTAAGAGCATTAGGATTGGTGGACCCTGTTATTATTTGTGTATTACCAAAAGATCCTATAAGGTTACCATATGTTTTGTTGTCAACATAATACTTTGTAGCAGCATCGCTATTGTTTTCTGGTTCTGCAACATTTATTATCTTGTTATTGTTAACGTTTAATCTTCCTCCAATAAAAGCATCTTTTGATATTGATATTCCACCTAGGCACATAAAAGCTCCACCAACACTTCCAGTCGCATTTGCAGTGCTTGACAAGAGTAGTTGTATTCCATCAAAAGTAAAATTGTTGTAACCCCTTATATCATAACCGTCGGATTCTGCAATTAATACTTGTCCGGTAGTAAAGTTTCCTGAAACTCTTTGGTCATCTACATATTTTTTAGTTGCTGCGTCGTTATCCTCTACAGGATGTTTCACGTTTTTAATAAAATTTAATCCTACATCTACTTGTCCACCAACAAACAGATCTTTTTTAATAGACGTCCCTCCCTTAATTGTCAAAGCACCACCAGAGCTTATGTTTGCAGCGTTGGTTGTGCATTTTATAAATGCGCCACCATCTAACACAAAGCTAGCAGTGCTTTCGTTAGTTGCTGGAGATGTGTAAGGAATGTATATTTGATCATCACGCAAAATAATGCGTTGTATGTCAACGCCGTTATTTTTATTGTATTCTCTAATAGAATTGTAATACAAAGTCCCCGACCCTTCAAGTGATCCGTCTCCTTGTGAATTGGGGAGCAAAGATGGTGCAATAGAAAGATTTCCTTTAACGAGAAATCCCTCAAGGTTGGTCCCAAACCCTGTATCCATTTAAAATATGGTTAATCTATAATGTAAGCATATTTTTAAAACGTATTTTTAACGACAATGGTCAAGCTTCTCCATAGAAGGACAATTTCAAGGATGATATATTATAAATTGATGTATTAAGTTTGTTTACAAAATCTTTGTAATATGATGGAGAGAAATATGTATTGTTATACAATGTAAACAACTCGTTGAGATCATCACCTTTGAGTTCTACAAATGGAATATCAATGCTTTTAAGATGGTCTAGAAATGAGGTGCATTTTGTTGTAGAATTGTTGATAACAATTGGAATAACACCCAAATAAAGAGATTCCCAAAAACGATGAGTATCGACACCATTGCCTCTTAGGCACAGACAAAATCTGTGACTTGCAAGTTCTGTTAAGTAGTCTTTATATGATTTGTTTTGAGATATTTTAAAAGCGCCTGTTACGTTGATTGCATCTAATACTTCTTTGCGATATCCATAAGTATTTGGATTGATGTTGACATAAACAGCATTTTCTTTTTTATATTTATATGTATCTTTCATTACTGTATACAGTTCTAAAAGATTTCCATGCTTCCACATTGCATTAGCAATACCTATAGGTAATGCAGAAAGTTTATGATGCGGTTGCGAGTTTACATTTTGGGCATACACATGTGTGATAACTTTGTTTTGAAGGATTGGCAAGTGTGCATCAGTAAAAGCACCATCGGAGTTGTGAGTATACAATGTATATGTAAGACTTTTGTCCAAAACTGGTAAGATGTGATCAATAAATGAGTCTAACAAATGAGTGTAAATAAACAATTTTATGTTCGTTTTTCCACTTATGTGACTAAATGTTAAAAAATAAGAATTTAACAAACTAGTATTAATGTTAGAAAAGTCTTTTACAATAATTACCTTTGACATGTCAAACCCACGTGTAAAGTAATCTATGTTTTGATGGAAAGCAAAGATTTCTTTAGTGCTTATAACAAAGTCACACAGGTGCAAGATCCTATCACCCGTTATGATGTCACTGAAATTAATGTCAAAGATGCTGCTAAATTTGTAAAGCTGCTTAGAATGCACATGCAAGTTGGCAACTAAATGTAGCTTGTTATCATTTGGTGCATTAGATGTAATTAGCTTTAGCGGAACATTCACAGAGTCAATATATACTAATGATTTACTAAACTGTAAACTATTAGGTTTGAATCGAGAACGTTCATTAATAAATCCAACTGTAGGGTTGTCGTATATATCTAGATACCTTTTTTCACTTCCAGTGTTGTTGGGATCAACTCCTCCCAAATACTGTCCAATTGCTGCCCCATCAAAAAATGTTTGGGACGTGGTTGGGATCAATGGAAACTCATGGATATTTTCATACAATCCCAAAATGTCCATGTCATTGACGAATGCATTTTGATTAGAAAACATTCTGACTGTATTGGATATGTGCTTTGTAAGAGATTCCATTTCTTGTAGATTTGGAAAATATAGTATAGATGGGACTATTCTAGGAGGGTTGTCAGAGTCTTTGACAGCACATATTTTTTCATGGCCGTTCGTCTGATTGCAGAAATTTGTAAAGATGTTATGGAATGTTTCATATACAATTACATCGTTTTCAATGTGAAATGTATTGGTAATGTTAAAAACCTTCATCAAAGCTTTGATATAAAAGAATCTCGCGGTGGTAGAAATCCAAAAACCACCCCTAAAAGTATTCTTGTCTTTATAAACAGCTGATGTTCTTAACACATTTGTATACATGTTGTAGTATGAATCATGTGTTAGCTCATCGTTTAAAATAGACAGAGGAACTATTTGCACAACGTCTGTAATGTTTAGTGGGTTTTTAATAATTGTGCACAAATCAAATTTTTGTAGTTCACATCTTACTTTAGGGACATTAATATCATCTACACATACATAAATTTTTGTTCCTTTATTATTGATTAGCAAAATTTGATAAATGCAATCATAGATATATGATGGCAAGTTTTCACCAATATGTATTAAAGCTACCGAGTTCATGTGTTAATTGTTGTTTAGTTGTGTGTTATAAATTTGGTTTTTTTAAGTAACGTGAACAAATTTGAAATTGTAATTAATTTTATTGTAATATAGTATCTAAATGTTTGTAATAGCAAAAGAAGAATTGGGTGTAAATGAGATAATAAACATTATATTTGGTCAAGACGAGACCATTGTTGGTAAATGGATCATAAATTATATTTTGACTATAATTGACAGCTACAAGATGTGCCCATTACCTAAAAATGTCAAAGCTATAGACTACAGTTACAAACTCAACAGAACACACGAAGGGCACATATGTTATGAAATTATAAAGCACGTGAAAACACTGCAAAAGGGATATGTATACAACTCGTGTTTAAAATTAGATGAAACTGTTCTTTTGATAAAAGTTTACAATTATGAAGGAAGTGATATGAAAATGGACAAAAGTGTGTCCACATTATGGACAGAGATTAATGAAGAGATCAATAATAGAGTTCTTAAGTCTCTTGACAAAGATTCGTTGTTCCAATTTCATCAACAAGTAATGGAAGGATTGAATACGAAAGCTCAATGGACACGTAAAGAATATGTTGCTTTAATGTCTGAGGTGCTAAAAAAATTCAAGAAAGAATCTTATAGTTCTGTTGTCAAAAAATTACAACGATATGGAAAAGTTAAGAGTGCGTAAAGCCTACGTTTGGAAACATTAGAGAATATAAAAGTTAATATAAATAAAAACATGCTATTACAAAACAAATCGGTAAGCTACAATGATTTTCATGAGAAAGGATGTGGAGCCCTAAAGGAATTTGAATACACGGGAAAGGTATACAGAACAGCATATTTTTGGACTGATGTAGTAAAACTAAATGGTCAAAAAGAAATCAAATATCTTGAAATTGGAGCGTTTCAAGGTGCCAATGCACTAACATTTTGGAAGTTGTATTGTGAAAATACATCTGGTAAATCTGAAATACATCTGGTTGATCCATGGATAAGTTACAATGATTACAATGAATACGCTAATGAACAAAGTTCAAATTACAAAAATCTACTAAGTAACATTTCAAGGGCACCAGAGGCATGTATTTCAAGTTTCTACATCCATAGAGGTTTTAGCTATGATAAACTCTTGAACTTCAACAATGATTATTTTGACATAATTTATATTGATGGGAACCATAAACCTGAATATGTGATTGAAGATGCTGTATTATCTTTCCGCAAATTAAAGCGTCATGGATATATGATATTTGATGATTATGGGTGGGAAGAAGTTCATGTAGGAGTAGACGCTTTCTTAACAGCATACAAAGATAAAGTTAAAATACTGGGATGTCAGAATTGTCAAGTATTTTTACAAAAGTTAATGTAAATAAAGTTAAAAATAATGGTCCTACTCGTAGTCTAGTGTGTGTTGTAGATATCGTTGATACTCAAAGTTTAGTTTTTCTTTCAAGAACTTTTTTTGGAGTTCTTTAAGGTCTGCTGATGTTGCGTTTTGAATGTCGTGATCAGATATGTCTCCGTGAATTTGGAATGCGTTATGAATTTGATCAAGACCACATACACCTGAACGTGAAGGGTAATTGTTTAAAGGTGTTTTTAAATTTTCTGTAGGACTGTTTTTATAAGTAGTAAATATACTCCCGGATACAGATTTTTGTGCAGTCTTTTGTTCATCTATTATTTCTATTTTTTGTATTTTATCAGCAATGTCAGGAACTGATATATCAGTATTTGCAAACGTTTTCTTGAACTGTGATATTACTATTGGAGAAATGCTTGGTCCATTAACGACAAGAGAGTCGTATTTTTTCAACACTTGGGTAATGTAGGTCGTTGCTCCAGTGCGATATCTTCTATACATGCACATTTGTTTTTGAATATTGTGATAAAGTGTGCTATAATTTCCTGCAGTCGACAAATGTTGTTCATTAAGTTGTTCATACTTTAAGAAATTAATAAGAACACTAACAAAAGTCACAATGTATGTAAAAATGTTACGTAAAACTATCATATATAGCTCGTTACTAGTCTCTGGCATCAATGTTTCAGCGGTCAGTCCTGTGCTGAATACTATAAGAATAATGCTCATAATTCTGTGGTAAAGGCGATAATTTTGAGCACATTTTTCATGCATCCACTTATATGATGCTGCATTTTCTCCTATGGAGATAACAATGCGTTCATTTTTATCATTCCAACCCTTATTGATCTCCATTATATCAGACTTGTAATGGAGACTTGTAACTACATCGTTTCTCTCCTCTGAATTGTTATGGTCCATTTGTGTACTTTGATCGGCACGTTGCTCGCTTTCGTTATTGCCAATTAGCTCGCTCACTGTTGCCAATTCGCTCGTTGTGCTTTGATTTTCTTCATATACTTGGTCTTGGTTTCGTTCACGGTATCTACGGTTAAAGGTGTCCATTTAAAGACTTTGTGCTTGACACTTATGTTAACTTCTTTTTAAACAAAAAACCCAGAATAAAGAAATCGAATTTTATTTTCTAAACCGGTTTTAATAACTACCGGCATCTAATGAAAATCAAAAAGAGAGATAACACTTTGGAGCAATTATCATTTGACAAGATCATTTACCGTTTACGTAAATTGTCTAATGATCAGTCAATTGGTGTGTTGAAGACCATTGATCCAGATTTAATTGCCCAACGTGTTGTGTCTAGTATTTATGATGGGATTACTTCACAAGAACTAGACGAAGAAGCTGCTCGTATTGCTATAGGAATGACGGATAATCCAGAATATGCTAAATTGGCGTCAAGAATTGTAATAAGCAATTTACACAAGTCTACAATTGAGTGTTTTAGTGAAGTTATGGAGCTTTTGTATGCTAACAAAGACAAGTCTGGTAATCATGCCCCTATTATTGCTGATGACATTATAGAAATCGTAAGAAAAAATAAGAACGAGTTAAATTTTGCCATAAACTACACACGTGATTACATGTTTGATTACTTTGGTTTCAAAACTTTAGAGAAAAGTTATCTAATGAAGATTTGGGGAAACAACAAGATGATTGTAGTAGAAAGGCCACAGCATATGTATATGCGTGTTGCTTTAGGAATACATAAGGATGACATTAAATTTGCTCTAGAAACATATGAGTTAATTTCTCAACACTTTTACACGCATGCTAGTCCGACACTGTTTAATTCGGGAACAAAGTTATCAAACTTGAGTTCATGTTTCCATGAGGATACAATTGTGACAACTGTAAACCGTGGTCCCATTAAGATAAAAGACGTTGTGATTGGTGATTCAGTTGTGACGCATAAAGGAAATGTGAGGAAAGTAGTTCAATTGCATAAAAATTTGTTGGGTGAGAGAAAATTGTATGAATTAAATATTGCAAAAACAGCGCCTATCAAAGTGACTGATAATCACAAACTGTGGGTTTTGCGTGGAAAACCCGATACAAAAACGTATGGAACAAGGCCCTATGCAAAATATGATATAGAGTTTGTTAGAGACTATTTACAAAAAGATAATTGTGAGCTCATATCTACAGAATACACCAATATGAAAACGAAGCTTCAGTTTAAATGTATTTGTGGAACTATATGCAATGCTTCATTTGAATGCATTTATTACAACGGAGTTAGATGTTCAAGCAGAAAGTGTATTTACGAAAGAAAAAAGTCAAAAGATAAAAAAGTCACTTCTTTAGATGCTCAATGGATTTCCGTAGAGGATTTAAGGCCGGGAGACTACATAGGTATTCCAAATAAGCAAGAAGAAGTCGAAAGAATAAAGGTATTTGACCTTACAAAGTTTGATTTGAAATCCGATAGAATAGATGTTGAATACCAAATGAATTTTGATGATACACGTGTAAGATTAAGATCACAATGGACACAACCGGGTAAATTTAAGGAATCTCATAGAGATCATAACTCAATTAATCGTTTTTGGAAGATAGATGAAAACTTTGCAAAATTTATTGGTATATTCTATGGTGATGGTCATATTGTTAGGGGCAAAACATCATACGGCGATATTGTAAATAGAGGAATTGGAATTACTATTCATAATGTTAACCACCAACTAGTTAATTTTTGTAAAGACTATGGGGAAAAGCTTTTTGGAATAACTCCAACTTTCCATGCTGTTCAAAATCAAAATATTACACAAGTGCTGTTTAATTCTGTTTACATTGGTGAAATTTTTAAAGCGTTATTTGGAGTAGGTTTTAACAACAAAAAAGTTTGGTCGGAAATGTATAAATGGGAAGCTCCATTAATAAAGGCGTTATTAGAGGGTTTAGTCACAACTGATGGATGTGTCACGAGCAGTTGTGTCAGTATTCAAATGTCAAATGTCAACTTCATGAGACAATTATATTACTTGCTTAGGAACAACAACATTGATGCGTCTTATGGAAAGCCTCATTTACAAAGAAATTGGACACAAGAGCATGTCATGATAAATATTCCAGTTGAATGTGTTGATAAAACTGCTATTTATAAGACATATACTGACGATAGAATGAGTGACAGAGAGTCATATTGTAGAAACCAGTATTCATACAGATCTACAGATAAAGGGTTTAAGTTTTTAAAGTATAATTCTAAAACAGAGATTACACAAGATTTGCCTCAATATGTTTACACGCTTGGTGTAGAAGAAGATCATAGTTATAATGTCGAGGGAATAGTTGCTGAAAACTGTTTTTTGATTGGAACGAATGACTCAATTGAAGGCATTTACAAGACAATTACAGACTGTGGTCGAATTTCTAAAGTTGGTGGGGGCATAGGTGTGCATGTATCAAATATTAGGGCAAAAGGCTCATTAATTAGAGGAACAAATGGTATAAGTGACGGTATTGTTCCAATGTTGAAAGTTTATAACAGCACAAGTGTATATATAAATCAATCGGGTCGCCGAAAGGGGAGTTTTGCTATGTATCTTGAGCCCTGGCATGCGGACATTATGGAGTTCTTGGATATGAAAAAGAATCAAGGTCATGAAGACATGCGTGCGCGTGACTTGTTCTATGCCTTATGGACACCAGATTTGTTTATGAAGCAAGTTGAAGCGGATGGTGATTGGTATTTAATGTGTCCGGACGAATGCCCAGGATTACCTGATGTATATGGCAAGGACTTTGAGGACCTTTATAACAAATATGTAGAAGAGAAAAAGTATAAAAAGGTCGTAAAGGCACAAGAAGTGTGGCGCAAGGTGCTAGATTCACAAATTGAGACGGGTGTGCCATACATCAGTTATAAAGATGCAGTGAATAAGAAATGCAATCAAAAAAATCTAGGGACGATAAGATCATCGAACCTTTGTAATGAGATTTCGTTATACTCTGACGATAAAGAATACGGAACTTGCAACCTCGCATCAGTAGCATTACCAAAGTATGTAGAATATACAGCAGATGGAATACCATACTTCAACTTTGAAAAGTTACGTGAAGTTGCTGAATACGTCATTAAACCAATGAATAAAGTTATAGACAACAATTACTACCCGACAGAGGAGACAAAAAAAAGTAACTTCTCTCACAGGCCATTGGGCATCGGTGTCCAAGGGTTGGCGGATGTGTATATAAAAATGAGATATCCATTTGAATCAAAGGAAGCAAAGGATCTGAACAAGAAAATATTTGAGACACTCTATTATGGATGTATGAAGGGCTCAATAGAGATAGCAAAAAAAGAGGGTCCATATTCTACTTTCAAAGGTAGCCCATTTAGTGAAGGCAAGTTCCAATTTGATCTTGCAGCTGAGTTTGATGGAATCAAAGTTGAGGACTATTTGTCGGGCATGTGGGATTGGGAAGGTTTACGTGAAGAACTAAAAACGTATGGGGCTAGAAACAGCATGTTAGTTGCATTAATGCCCACTGCAAGCACTGCTCAGATTATGGGAAACAGTGAGTGTTTCGAAGCTATTGATAGTTGTATTTTTAAGAGAAGGGTATTATCAGGGGAATACCTGGTGATTAATAAGCATCTTGTGGGAGATCTCTTAAAACTGAATTTATGGTCTAAGGAAATGAAAGACAAAATCATTGCGCATAATGGAAGCATACAAAATATAGACGAGATACCTGATGATCTAAAAGCGATCTACAAGACAGTGTGGGAGACAAGTATGAAAAGCGTTATAGAACAAGCAAGTGACCGTGGTGTTTTCGTTGATCAAATGCAAAGTATGAACTTATTTATGGCAAACCCGACATACAAAAAACTTACAAGTATGCATTTCCATGCTTGGAAGCATCATCTCAAGTCCGGTATGTATTACTTAAGAAGCAAAGCTAGTGCATCAGCTGGCAAGTTTAGTGTTGATGTCAATCTTGAGAAACAAGTGAGGGAAAAACAACAAGCAGGTAAGAGGTTGACAAAAAAAGAAGAAGCTTTACTGTGCTCTATTGATAATAAAGATGAATGTATGATGTGTTCAAGTTAACATTTTTGTGCAGTGGAGTGTTAAGTGTGAAGCACAATTAAGATACAATTAAAAGTTTACAATTAAAGAATACTCATACTCTGTAATTGTAATATTTGTAATATGTTTTTTAGAAGAATTATTTACAAACGTGACAACCTTTCTTTGAGAGCCCTTATTTCGATATTTTGTTCTTTAATGGCTTCAATTAAAATACCAACAATATTTCCATATGCGACGCTTTTGTAACCTTCATCATCGGTCGAAACAACCTCCGGTAATACTTTTTCCATTTCTTGAGCAATAACACCTGTTGATTCTTTGTTTGTAAGGTTGCTTTTATAATAAACACCACGTAGATTATTAACCTTTTCTAATGCATTATCAATTGTTCTTATATTTGATTTGACTCTCATATCTGAGAAAGCTAAAACATCACCTGTAGCATATATAGTTCCATCAACATTTAATGCATAAGATGGACTTGTTGTTCCAATTCCAACATTACCCTTTGTATATGCAATGTTTGATCCAAAATTTGACCACTGAGAGCTTCCTCCTTCAAATAACACCCCATTTTGGTACAATGCTCCGGTAAAGTTGATATTTGCACATGTAATGTTACCAGATAGTTGCACATTTCCACCAGTATATGTAGTTGACGTCAAGTGCGTTGATATCATATTAGATGTGCTAATGTTACTAGAAACTCCATTTGTGATAAATAGACCAACCGAAGTAATATTTGTGAATAAAGAATTGCTACCTGTAATGCCAGTGGATGCAAATAACGTTCCGGTGGAGATGTTGCTCGAGACTCCGTTGGTGATAACTAAGCCGACGGATGTAATGTTAGTGAAAAGAGAATTTGACCCTGTAATGCCTGTAGAAGCCGTAAGCGCCCCAGTAGAAATGTTAGTGGATACCGCATTTGTGGTAACTACACTTGTTGATGTAATATTTGTTAATAACGAATTACTAGCGGTGATGCCTGTTGAAGCTGTAAACGTGCCTGTGGAAATGTTAGAAGCAACTGCATTTGTTACCACAAGCCCTACTGAAGTTACATTAGTAAACAACGAATTGGCACCAGTGATACCCGTTGATGCTATAAGTGTGCCTGTTGAAACGTTAGAAGCAACTGCATTTGTTACCACAAGCCCTACTGAAGTGACATTAGTAAAAAGGGAATTAGCACCGGTTATACCATTTGAAGCTAAAAGGGTTGTTGTTTGAACGCCTCCAGAAGTCACATTAGTAAACAACGAATTGGCACCAGTGATACCCGTTGAAGCTATAAGTGCGCCTGTTGAAACGTTAGAAGCAACTGCATTTGTTACCACAAGCCCTACTGAAGTTACATTAGTAAAAAGGGAATTAGCACCGGTTATACCATTTGAAGCTGAAAGGGTTGTTGTTTGAACGCCTCCAGAAGTCACATTGGTAAACAACGAATTGGCACCAGTGATACCCGTTGAAGCTATAAGTGCGCCTGTTGAAACGTTAGAAGCAACTGCATTTGTTACCACAAGCCCTACTGAAGTTACATTAGTAAAAAGGGAATTAGCACCGGTTATACCATTTGAAGCTAAAAGGGTTGTTGTTTGAACGCCTCCAGAAGTCACATTGGTAAACAACGAATTGGCGCCGGTGATACCTGATGAAGCTGTAAGTGATGCAGTTGAAATGTTAGAAGCAACTGCATTTGTTACCACAAGCCCAACAGAAGTAATATTAGTGAATAAAGAGTTTCCACCAGTAATACCGGATGATGCTGTAAGCGATGCAGTTGAAATGTTTGTAGAGGTTGCATTAGTTACAACAAGCCCAACCGACGTGATATTTGTGAATAATGAATTGGAACCAGATATACCAGTAGAGGCTGTAAGAGACGCAGCCGAAATGTTGGAAGCAACAGCGTTAGTGATTACAAGCCCTACAGATGTGACATTAGTAAATATTGAGTTAGATCCTGAAATGCCTGTAGAAGCTGTAAGTGTAGCTGTCGACATATTGGTTGCAATACTATTTGTAATTACTAGACCTGTTGATGTAACATTTGTAAAGAAGGAATTAGCACCTGTAATACCTGTAGAAAACCGAGCCGTGCCTGTAACATCAAGATCAAAAGATGGCGAGGATGTTCCAATACCCACATTTCCTTTGGTATAATATATATTATTACCATTATCTGCCCATTGTGAGGAGTATGAAACAGCATTTCCATTTTTGTACAAGTCACCTGTAAAGTTGATATTACCGCTAACATCAAAGGTGAATGCAGGAGTCGTATTTCCAACACCAATGTTACCACCTGTTGTAAAAATGTTGCCAATTGTATTTGTGTTGTATGATGCAGCTAAGCCACCAGAAGTGATTGTTACACCACCGACTCGGATGGGTGCTAATGAATTAAGATTGATGTTACCAACATTATCTTGAGATGCATATCCAAACCTAAATTCATCCGTGGATTCTGAATATATAATGGCACTATAATTGTTACCATTTGCAATGTCAGGCTCATATCGATGAAAGATAAATCCTGTATCATTACTTTGTGTTGGGTTGTTGTTGAGAACAATAACATTATCAGAAAAAGAAGATGATGTGCCGGACACAGATATATTGCCACCAATGTATACATCTTTACCAATAGATGCACCACCTCTAACATTTATTGATCCGCCAGATCCCACACCTGTAGCATTAGATGTGTCCAATACATAAATTGCATCATATGAGTGTGATGCCATTATTTGTTATTTTAATGAAATAAATAAAAAATAAAGAAAAAGCATACAGAGAGCTCAAGGGCTTTTGGTATTTCTAGGATCATTATACCATGATGTGTTTGAGTCGGATGTGTCTACAGTAGTTATAGTATCAAGTGAGCTTATCGTGTTCAAAGTGTTCGTGGTAGGTGTATTTTGATATCTGTTGATAATATCATCTTTAAAGTTTTCTGACGTAAACTCAGTATTGATTGAATCTTCATCTGTATCATCAGTGTCAGTGTCAGTGTCATACAAAAAGTCAAAGAAATTGTTATTTGCTGACTTTTCGTGAACGTTGCGAACTTCGTAAGGGATGACATTTAAGCGAGATGGGACTTGTGCATATCTTTCTCTTCCAAGGTCTTGGTCAAAGTAAGTAACAGACTTTGTTGGTGAAATAATTGGTTTGTTATAATTGTTATTGATTTCGTATGGAATAATGTTCATACGAGAAGGAACTTGAGCAATACGCTCTTTTTGATGATCATAATCATAATACGTTACATTTTTTAATTCGGACTTCACTGGGGTTGAACGAATAATTTTCATATGACTTGGAATTAATACAGGTTTTTCTTTGCCTAAATCAACATCAAAATACGTTACTTCTTGTAAAGAATCTTTTTCATCGTCAGCCTCTTTTTTATTTCTTTTAAACATGCGCTTGAATTTATTGGACATTTTCATTGTGGTCGGTTTCTTAAACATCTTCTCCTTGTATTAATACAACAATTAAAATTCATTTATTTCTAGTGAGTTATTGTAATTTGAAATAAAAAAGTCTTACGATATATTATACTACACGCATCGAATGCCTAAACCCATTGATAGCAAATTGTACTCAAAAGTGAAGGCTGAAGCGGACAAAATGTTTGCATCAAACTCTGGAATATACAAATCTAGCTGGATTGTGCGTGAATATAAAAAAAGAGGGGGTAAATATGATGGATCAAAACCTAAAAGTTCAGGCCTCAAAAGGTGGTACAAAGAAAATTGGTTAGATTTAAACAGGCCGATAAAATCAAAGTCAGGAAAAATTGTAGGTTACGAAAAGTGTGGAAGAGCGGATACTAATAAAGATTCTTATCCATTGTGCAGGCCAAGTGTAAAGGTTAGCAAAAAAACACCAAAGACGTATAAAGAAATTAGCAAAAAATCGATAGAAAAGGCCAAATTGGATAAAAGGAAAGTAAAAGGCAAGGGCAATATAAAATTTGGTGGCTCCGCTTGTGGGTCTTCGTGTATGGTTGGAGGTGAAGCCAATATTACAAAAGACGAAGCTATAAAATGTTTTTATACACTTTACAAGAACGGGCTGTATAGTGAAGATTTAAATGAATTCAAAAAGTTGTATAAAAAATGGATGTTGAAAAATCATCCAGATAAAAATGATAACAATCCTAATGTCATTGAGCTTGTCAAAGTTGTTAACAATTGTGTAAGTATTGCAACATCATACTTTGAGGATTTTCAAACTTGGGTGAATGCATACAAAGCACACAAAGCACAACAGGCGCAGCCACAGCCACAACCACGGCCACAACCACGGCCACAACCACAACCACAAGAGCAGCAAAGGGAGCATCAGAGATGGCAACCACCAGCTTGGAAGCCAACAAAACCTCAACAACAGCCCAATGAACCACAGAGACCAGAACCACGTCAAAGACAAGAACAGCCTTCAACAGGTATAGGCTCAAGACCAATTAATAGGAGCACATTTGCACACGGATTTCCTAAAACTAATATACCAGCAGCTAAAATGAATGTGCCAGGATTTGGAACATCATTTATACCATCTACTAGATCTCAATTTGGTGGTAAGCCGCAATTTTATGGTCGAAAAAGCTCTATGATGGTTCCAGTTCCAAAATCAGTTGCAAGGTGGGCAGAGTATGCATTTAAACTAAAGGAATTAGGTTTTAAGGGTGCAAGAGAAACAGGTTGGAAAAGGGCTAAACAATTATCAACAAAGGACACTATTCCAATTGAAGATTTGAGATACATGAGGAACTGGTATGCTCGTCATAGATACACGAGTTATCCAGGTTTCAAGGAGTGGATCGATGCAGGAAGACCAAAAGATAAAAAATGGCACAACGTAAATTCAATCATTTCATGGGTGACATGGGGTGGAGACGCAGGGTTTAGGTGGGTGAATTCTACAAAAACAATTAATCTACTAAACAAGCATTTCTCAAAATCTTATGAAAAAATAAAAAGGATAGTTTAATTTAAAAACTGTTTTTTATTTATTAAATAGGGATAATACATGGTTTTTACAAGAAGCAAAAAAAGAAGTTGTGAAGATTTAAATGAAAATGAAGTGAAAGAAGTAGAAGTTGGGAATGTGACAGGGACTATTAAGAGGAAAAAACCTAATGAAACAGAAGAACAAAGTCCAAGTGACGAAGATACTTTTATAACTGAAACAGATACTGATGGAGATGACGAAGAAGATGGATATTCTAGTGAGCACTCGAGTTCCAAAAACGGGCACTCTGATTTCATGTCAAATATTATTAAAGATGCAATTAAGAAACTTTTTAGTAAGGTGAAAGGAGGGAAAGGTGACAGCGAGCGAATTGGTGACACCGAAGGTGAATTAGAATCTGACGAAGAAGATAAAGCGGTGACTATAGGTAATTCGGAAGGTGACATAGCGGATGAATTGAGAAATAAAAAAGATGAGTATAAAAAGCTCAAAAAGTTTGTTGAATCCATATATGACGGGTCATTTTTTCAAAGAGTCCCTATTGAGGATAAGATAGGAAAGTTGAGAAAGACATTAGATATTTCGCTGGTGAAGGAGCTAAATGATGAATTAGAAAAATTAAAATCACAATATGAGATGACAGCGCCAAGTATACTTGATATCATTAAGCAAAACATTCCAGATACAGAAAAACAAAAATTGCTAGAAAAAGTTTATTTGTATACCAATTCAGAGGTATTATCATCTGAATACAACAATCATTTGAAGACACTACTTCACAGTTCCAAGGACAATTACACTGCAAGTATGAGAGAATTACACAACAAGATTTTAGATCATTCTAATACAGTGCAATTCTCTGATGATTATAGAGAAAAGATTTTGAAATCAGAAATGCCATTTTCCAATATGGTGATTGCTTTTAAGAAATTGGAAACTATGGAAGGGTATGAGTCATCAGATTCTTCAGAATATGCAAAATACAAGAATTGGATGGACATTTTATTATCCATTCCATTTGGAAAGTATATAGATCTACCATCTAATGGTCCAGACTATTTACCTAGAGTAAGAAATATATTGGACCAAAAACTTTCGTATCTTGAAAAGCCTAAGGATCAAATAATTAATATTTTTTCTCAAATGGTAAGGAACAAGAACGTAAAAGTAAATGCATTAGGCCTTTGTGGTAAGCGAGGATGTGGAAAGACAAGCATTGTCCAAAGCATAGCAGAAGCTCTAAACAGACCATATAGGTGCATTTCTTTGGGAGGTGAATCAGATGCGTCAATGCTTACTGGTCATAATTTTACATATGTTGGATCTATACCTGGTAGGATAATAGATATCTTAAGAGAAACAAAGTGTATGAATCCAGTTATTCTTATAGATGAACTTGATAAAATTTCAGAGACGAATCAGGGAAAGGAGATCATCGGAACATTAATACATTTGACTGATACAACAACAAACATGAACTACAACTATGACAAATATTTTTCAGGATTGACATTTGATCTTTCAAAGGTGTTGTTTGTATTTACATATAATGATAGAAGCAAGATAGACAGAATCTTGGCAGATAGAATATTTACCATTGACATTGAAAATTACACTTTAAAGGAAAAGCTCGAAATTGTTAAGAAACATATAAAAAAGAATGTGTTAGACGAATTCCTTTTTACTGAAGAAAATGTAGAATTCACGGATGATGCAATTGAATACATTGTAGAACAGTCTCGCAAGGACGAAGGAATGCGTGATATAAAAAGAAAATTCGAAGTGATTATTTCAAGGGTAAATACATTACTTCTTACAAGTGATTATGAAGGAATAATTAAGCTGAAATACAAAAAATTAAAAAGTAGTTTCAGTTCATTGCCTGTGAAGATAGAAAAAGAACACATTGACATATTTTTAGAAGAGTCCTTTATATACAATGACAAAAGTAACGATCCTCCACCACATATGTATATATAGTTCTATAAAAAGGTTACTCTTAAAGATTTTTTCAAAGTTTTTAAGAATAATTATACATAATTACTGCATTTAGACCGTCGTTGGTGTTGGCACTTTGGTTTGGGAGTCTGCTTTGATTTCACCAATTCGCTCACTTTGTTCGCTGTCGCCTTCTAATTCACCAATTCGCTCACTTTGTTCGCTGTCACCTACTAATTCACCTTCGGTGTCACCAATTTGCTCACTTTGTTCGCTGTCACCTTCTGTTTCATCAACGATTAGTTCTGATTCTTCGGTATCACTTTCTGATTCATCAAGTAGTCGACCATCCGTGTTATCGTCCCCTTCATATATTTGATTTTCTCGAACATGGATTAATGTTGAAAGTAACAAGTCGATACCTACAATATAAATTAATAGTTTGTTAAAAAGTTGTAACAAGTTTGTATTTGCTGCCATACAATACATGTATAACGAAGCATAAATCACAATGCCGGATGCAATGGCATATGTTTGAATATATTCTTTTGGCAATTTTGAAAAATGTTTGATAAAGATATGAGATAGAAATATCATTTATTGTTACTTAATTATGGTAGGGGAAACAAAAAAATACTTATAAACGAAACCTGCATTTATATTACATTTTTGTTACGCGTGACACTTAATGTCTTGTTACACAATGATGATATACATCGCATATATGGGCAAGAAGAGCAACTTTACTTCTATCATTAGATTTGTATTCTGATATTATTCTTCCAGACTTGTCAAAAAACTTTATTGTGGGGTACCCAGAGAAGTTGAGGGCTTGAGTAAGTCTTGAAGATTTTTCTAGCTGTGCGTGTTCAATAGAAGTGCATATAAAATCTTTTCCAATCTGCTTACAAATCTCATTGTAAGTTGGTTTAAATCGTTGGCAGTGACCACACCAGTTTGCCATTATAAGTAACATTCCTGGTTTGTTGTTATTGACGTTTCTATTAATGTATACATTGTCTTGACTAAATGAAAAATCTGATGACTTGAGCTCCATGTAATACTATATTACTTTATTAATTAGGAGATAAATAAAATTGCAGATAATACAGTAAAAAATTCTCTATGACATTGATAATGAATAAAAGTGATGCGGAGATAAGAAAGGAAGTGGAACTTCTACGTAAAAAATATCCAGACAACGTTGCTATATATGTGACCTGTAAAGATGGTTTACTTCTTCCTAAACACAAGTTTCTTGTAAATGCAAATACAACTGTTGGGCAATTCTTAGGAGTACTTCGTAACAAGCTGAAAAACAAGACTGGATCATCAACAGCATTATTCATTTTAGTGAATAATATTATACCACCTTCATCTGAATTGCTTCATAGTGTTTATGATAGACATAAAGACGAAGTAACGTTAATGCTAAAGATAACTTTGTGTTCAGAAAATACTTTTGGGAAGTGATGATTAACTAACCCATCCCTTACTTAAAAAAATGAATACTTAAAAAATGAATATAATTACAATAACTCAAGACAATATCTAATAAGTATGAGTCGTTTGGAAATTGATAATGTTGATTGGAATAACTTTCGTATTGCAAAGTCTGGGCGTGCTATAAAATTATTGTACAACAAGGAACCTGTGCAATTTTGCACAGCTGCATTGTACACACCATTTGGGGTTCGTTCTCAAGTAAAAGAATGGTCAGCATTCACTGAATATCACTTGGATTGTTCTTTAGATCAAGCGACTAGCGAAGCAGCAACATCATTTAGAAGTTTTCTAAACCAACTTGATGAAAAGATTAAGGAACTTGTTGCTGCTGACAAAACTATGTTTGCTGAGGAAGATTGCATTTATACACCTATGCTCAAAGAAAATGGTTCTTACCCAAAGTTACTCAAACTCAATTTACAACGTGATAGGAATGGAAATTTTCAATCATTTGTATTTGACGCAAATAAAGAAAAAGTCAAAATTTCAGATTCAAACATTGAGGAAGTATTAAGCAAAGGAAAGGTATTCAAATGTATAATTGAATGTTCAAAATTGTGGTGTTTTAAGGGGAAAATTGGATCAATTTGGACCATAAATCAGCTCAAGTTTATTGACAAAAAGATTATTGGTGGATCATCTGGTGACAATGCAGAAATGCAATCAGATAGTTATAATAACTTGATGATTCAGGACGATTAAATATACATATGCATAAAGGATGTATTGTCAGATCTTTGTGTGAAAATTACTTTATCAAAATACTTTTTAAAAAAATCAGGAGAAAGATAGTATGGTGCACCGTCTTGTATGTTGATAATATTTAATAGCAAGTCTTTGTTTATTTCCATTACTATTTTTTCAAGGATCCTATAACACTCCCGGATTCCACTTGAAATGTTTGCATCAATGTAAGTATCACAATGTTTTATTACGTCTAGAACAGATTCATTTGTCATAATTATTTTATGTTGTATTCCGATGTTTGTGCATATTTCGGGAATACAATAGTTTTGTAATATACGGACCTTTTCAGTATTGTTTGGAGATGGTATATGAACGATATTTAATCTATCAAGGAGAACAGGGTCAATTTTAGATATGTCATTAAAAGAAAATACAAACAATACTTTTGAAAGATCGAAATGCATACCATAGAAATAATGGTCAGTAAAAGTTTTGTTTTGAGCCGGATCCGTGAGATAAGTGAGAAATGAAAAAACATCCTTACCTGAATCTGTGTTACTAACTTTGTCAAGTTCATCAAAATATAACAAGGGGTTTGTGACTTTTGAATTTATAACGTTTTGAATTATTTTCCCAGGTCCGCTTTCAACATATACGTAACCATGACCAAGGAAAAATGATGAATCTTTGATACCGCCAAGACTGATACATTGCATAGGTATTCCTAAAATTTTTGCAAAGGCTGATATGATTTTATTTTTTCCAACACCTGCGACACCATGTAAAGCTATATTATTTCTCGTGCTTAATGGATTGCTAATAAACTTGCAAATGAAATTGACGAGCTCGTTTTTAACATGTGGCATACCGTATATTTGATCATCAAACTCAGCTGATACAGCTTGTATATAATTGTGTACATTGTCATACTCTTTTAATTTGTCACATAGTGAATAGAATTTATTCCATGGATATGAGAGGCATCCGTCTAAAAATAATTTGTTTTTGTAATACTCTGTGCTTGAGCTTTCTAGTCTTGACATGTTTTTATAATGTTTCCACATTACATGTTTATTCTCAGGAGAGGTTTCAAGAGCCATTATTTTTAATTTTGTAGATATAAGTTCATCATTTTGTTCTTGGATATGCTTTGAACAAAACGTTGCTTGATTAATGGGTTGATTTGTGCACTTGGTATTTTTTTTGGCACCCTTTTTAAAGATATATTGACATTGGTTCATTAAAAACTAGTGATACTGCTACAATATCTCAATAATTTACTTATTTGTTATTATGTCCCTATTTTGTTTTTGAAAGGCGGTATTTAAAAGAATAAAACACTACGTATAATACAATAATAATAAGCATGCAGTTATTCGACAGTGTTACCTTTATGAATGTCTTACGGTGTAAATTTGGTGGACTGTGGACCACTGGTGAAAATGATGATTCTGGATTATTCGAAAGAATGAAGGGATATTCAAAAAGATACAATTCAAAGGAACTACATGGATTTAAGCCATTTGTGCTGACGTTAAAGTCGAAGAAATTACTAACGTATATAAACAAGATTGGAGAATCTGATGGATATTCTATTGAGTCTAAAATAGCAACGTTCAATACTCTATATGGCGGTATTAAGAATGTGTGTGAGAAATTGTACAATCATTTTGATCCAACATTTATTTATACATTTAACGATGAAATTCATATGGTATTCAATGGAGATACCCCGATATTGTATAATGGGAACATAAACAGACTACTAACAAATGCAGTAAGTGTGACAAGTGTATACTTTACAGAAGAAGTAACTGAGGGGTTACTTATTGGTTTTCCTAAAAGTTGTTTCTTTGAAGGAACGTGTGTAGAGTTTTCTAGAGATTATGAAGTGTTTAATTACATTATTTGGAGACAATTTGATTGTAAACGTAATAACATGTCATTATTTTATGCTATATATAGTTCAGACAAGCACTCTCTCAATGGAAAGTCTATTGATACGTTAGAAAGTGAACTTGTAGATGTAAGTATATCTGATGCAATAAAGTATGGTATACTTATCAAAAAAGAAATATACAATCTTATGGTGGATGCATTAGACCAAGTAATTACAAAAGACGTCATGACACGCAAACGTTTTATATACAGCTCTATTGATCTGTCATCAGACTTTAAGGAAAACGTGAATACATTTTTGTACCAAAAGTACTTGTGAATTCGTAAAGTATAGTAAACTGTAGTAATTTTGTTACAAAAATAATTTATTGTAATAAAGTAATTGAGTATGGTAAAAGAATTGCAAATAGTAGCAATTGAGGCGGTGGTTGTTGGAATCTTCCTTATAGTAATTCATTACGTAGTGAAACATATATTAAGAGGAGCAAATGATTTGCTAATTTTATTTATTTCAGGTGCATTATTCCATATAATTTTCGAAGTTTCAGGGTTAAATAGATGGTATTCTGAGGAGTATTGTAAAATTTTAAAAGCATAAATTTATAAATAGATAAAAATAAAAATGATTTAAATAGATTAGGATCTACAAGTAAGTTTGGAGGATGTCCTTTGATGAAAGAGTTATAACAAGTATTTATGACAGATTGATAGACGATATTATAAACATTCCGTTGCAAACTTTTAGTGGTAGGATAACTGAATCAACAACATTAACGGACGCATTTACTTTGAATAGAAATATTGTGCACAATATTTTAGATATACGAAGAGGTGTTCAATTACAACAGCAAAGTGTGGAGGTCGAAGTAGATGTGAACAATAGACAAATCGATAGCATATTCTTTGAGAATATTATGGGTATGTTCTTAGACGAATTTGATGTTGCTACAAACTTGGGAGAAGGAAATAATTACGAGGATGTGAAAGTTGTATTGACAGAAGAACAATTTAATGGATTAGATGAGTTGAAATGTTTATCAGGAGTGAGTGATCAAAGTAGCACATGTAGCATTTGTATGAGCGACTTTGATGAGGATACTGAATTTTTAGGGTTAATATCATTGCCTTGCAAGCATATATTCCATAAAAATTGTATAAAACATTGGTTATGCAAGGAAAGCGTGAAATGTCCTGTGTGTCGTCACGATTGTAGAGAGAAATTTTAATGAAACAAAGTTAACTTAAAAGTATAATATATATTAAGTTAACTCTGAAAAGATGAGTGGTGTAATTATAACAAGCACAACTCTAAAGAACATACTTGAGCAAGGGCAACTAAAAGTAGCTAGAAGAAAGCAAAGAAATAACGATGACAGTTACAACTACTTTATTTCTCCTAAATTGATGTTGGAATTTCATAATGGTAGAGTTATCTATGCAGCACCAACTTATATAGTTATTGAATATCAAAAGCTTACACATATTGGTTTACTATGTTTCTTGAGGTATGTAAGTGAATGTTTTACAAGATTGGTTAAGCCTTACGTCTCTAATGATAAAAAAATATACAATATTTATTTGGAAAAGGAAGATACATTTTCCATAAGATGCCACCTTCCAAAAAAAGGAAGCGGATATACATTTAAAGTCGTTGATTCACAAACTAAAAAAGAGATATCATATTCAACGCCCAATAAAAACGTGATAATTGATTATGCTTTAGTTGATATTAAAAATTTGTGGGAGTCGTCGGAAAAGATAGGTTTCAACTTGGAAGTAAGACAATTGGAGTACTAACGAAGTAATACAATAACCCTAAGGAGTTTGAATAACGTTACAACTTTGTATGTTGTCAAAAGATAAAGAAAAAAACTACAATAAGAAAGTGACAAAATTAGAAGATGAAGTGCAATATTTAATAAAGGCTGCAATGAAATCAGAATTATATTATAAGCACAGTGCGAGTTTATTATATAAGGGAACAATAATATCGACGGGTGTAAACAAGTACTTTAAAAATGTACAATATCAAGATAAAATAGCAAGGTTGTCTATACATGCGGAAGTCATGGCTTTGTACTCAAGTAATCAAAAGTTCACAAAGGGGATGGATATATTAATCATTGGTATTGGAAAGACATGTAAATTACGCAATTCGAGGCCATGTAATAATTGTATAGAAAGTATGCGCGAGAAAGGTGTAAGAAAAGTATATTACAGCAATAGCGATGGGGATATTGTTTATGAATTTTTGGATGAAATGCCAAAAATACATGAGAGCTCGGGGCATGCACTACAAAAGTCTAAATATTTCAGATAGATCGTTTTTTAGATCTTTTACGATTCTTTGAACCTCCTTTTTGGATGGCTTTTTCATCTGCGGGTGCTAATGTGACTAATGTAGATTGAATTTCAGTTAGTGTGTTTTGAATATCTGTATCGATAGACGTTTGATTTTTCTTTTCATCTGAGGACCTGAGTTTTTCTAAATCAGGGAAATTTAAAAAACCAAGCACATCTAGAAGACTAGGACACTTTTCTTCTTCCATACTTAATTAAATTACTTACAGAAAATAATAAAAATAATTGAAAACAAATAGACCCTTAAATACTACATTATATATTTGTGGTAATGGAAGCAAGCAAAAGTGCTTTACAAGTATCTGGAGCAGGAATAGTATCGGAACTGGTAAAGCGTAAAAAAGGAAGGCCGAAGAAGAATGTTGTTGTTGAATCAGAATCTGTTACAACTGAATGTAAGGTGGCGTCAGATCCTAAACAAAAAATAGACAATGGAGGAGAAGAGTGCTTGGATAATGTATTGCTTACTCAAAAGAAAAGGGGTAGAAAGAAAAAAATAATCACAGATGAAGAACTGACACCAAAACCTAAGAAAAAAAGAGGTCGCAAAGCTGCTGTTAAATTTTTTAGTTCATCAATCAGGAAGAAAATGCCATTAACAGCTGTTATTTCAGACAAGGATAATCTTATATTACATATTGATGTCAAAGAGGAATCGGATGTCTGCACAATGTTTGAAAATGTATCTTTGGAAGATCCTCCCGGGATGGGGTCTGAGCAGCAATTTATACAAACCGATAGCAACTGGAGCGAACCTTTACAATTAGAAGGGCATTTATTTCAAGAAAACACGGCTACTGAAAAACAGTTCACTAATAGGAAAAAAGGGTATTTCGAAATGATGTATGATTTTATGCAAAATGATGAATGGTTACATAATACAGATATATTATGTTGGTGGTGTTGTCATAAATTTACAAGTGTTCCACTAGGTCTTCCACTTCATTATGATAGAAAATGTGGAAAGTTCAGAGTGAAGGGTGTTTTTTGCAGCTTTCCATGTATGTTGGCATACAAAAATGATAAGTATAAGAACCAATCAAATATAAATGAATTAGTTCACATGTTGCATAGGCATATAACAGGTGAATCTTGTTCAACAGATCCGGCGCCATCAAGATATTGCTTAAAAGTATTTGGGGGTGATTTGAGTATTGAAGAATTTAGAGGAGATGGAGCATCGAAAATATATCAAATGATTGAATACCCGATGTATATGTCAAGAGATTATGTTCACGAGATTGACATTGAGAATGTCAAAAATGTAAACAATAAAGTATTCAAAAATAACAACAATATGTCCAAATTATTAGCACTAGATTCAAGTAGAGTAGCTGAAGCAAAGTCAAGGCTGATGGAAAAAGAAAAAACCACAGTAACAATTGGCAACACTATAGATAAATTTATTAAAATATTTTAATACGATAAAATAAATGAATTTTAAACTGACGAAATGCAGATTTAAAGAAAAAAGATCAAGATTTTAATAATGAACAAGGGAATTTTGAACGAAAACATGATAATTAAAACTAGTGATGACTCACCATTGTATCTTTTATATTCGGAAAAGGACGGTGAAGAAGAGTATAATGGGCTGATTCTGGAGAAAGATACAAATAAGGTGGTATGTGCATGTCAGCAAAGGTTGAAAGAGGTTTCGGATGTAGGTGTTACGGAGTTAATTAAAAGGGGTTCAATAAAAAGATTGGAATATTGCGAAGATGGAACTGTTATCAGGTTGTATAATTACAAAGGTGAATGGCATACTGCTACCACAAAATGTATTGACGCAAATAGAAGCTATTGGTCTAGCAGAAAGAGCTTTGGTAAATTGTTTTGGGATGTGTTTGATAAACAAATGTTGCCCGAGTTAGATCCAGGTGCTACTTATATTTTTATTTTGCTGCATACCGATAATCGTATTGTAGTAAAACATCAAAAAAATAGCTTGGTATATGTTTCTAAAATTGATAATGAAACGTATACAGAAGATTTCAAGAATGTTTTCCGTAATACTTACGGTATAAAAAGACCTAAACAATTGGATATTTCAATGCTTCATGAAAGACTTGGTGTTGATGACATTGCGAATATGTTTCACCCTTACAAGAGAGGTTTTATTATCAAAACTGAAGGAGAATATTATAAATTTGACTTTAATCAATATAATGTGGTTAAAAAATTAAGGGGTAATGTTTCAGACATTAGATATAGGTATATACAATTGCTTGATAACCCTGAAGCCCTAAATGCATTAGAGTATTATTATTCAGAAAATATGTTTCTTTTTGCAGTTGTGAAAAAGTGTGTATTTGATTTAATAAAAAATATATATGCTCAGTATGTAAGGTCTCATAAAACTCATGAGATTGTTGTGACAGAAGATGATCATTTTTATAGGACATTAAAGCAATTACATGCACAATACAAACAATCAAACAACAGTATTACATATAGTCATGTCTTTCAAAAAATTATTTCTATGGATAAACCAGTATTATGGAAATTGCTAAAATGGGTTGATTAATAACATTGACATACACTTACTTTTATGATAAACTATATTATTCTTAACTATTTTTTTATTATGTAAGTAATAAGTAAATGAGTGAATTAGTAATTCCAGTGGTAGGTCTAACACTTTTGGCCGGTTATTTTTTCAACAAAGATGGAAAATCTCCTAGAAATGGAGTATCAAAAAGTGTAGAAAAGTTTGAAAAACCAAATGGAAATAATATTTACAGTTCAAATAGGGTAAACGAGATAAACGCTGAAGTTTTAAATATGTCGACACAAAACTATGTAAAATCTGAGAATCCTGCAGCATCAGGTGTATTACCACCATTATTTAATACATATAGTTCAAAGGGTGCAGGAATCAATGAAATATTACAGGAAACGGGTGGATCAGAGGTGATGAGAGGGTATCTTAAAACTAATAGGCTACAAAATCCCCTGGGAAAGCAAATCAAGGCAATTGACGAAAAACCAATGTTCAATGTAGCTTTAGCTGAACGTAAAATGGATGATAACGAAGAAGAAAAAAGTTTACTAACAGGTCTGCCACTTGACAAAACACATAGAAATATGACCCCATTTTTTGGCAGCAAAATAAAACAAAACATTGAAACATTCTCAAATGAGCATCTTTTGGATGTGCATACTGGAAATGCATCTACATATAGAGGAAAAGTAGAGGTGCAGAACATGTTTGATGTCAAGGAACAAAACATATATGGTTCACCTGTTTTTTCAAATAATATTGAGTTAGAAAGGTATATACCATCAGTATTTAGACAAGGTGAAAAGGTTGTTGAAGATATGAAAGTAAGTGCACCTAAATCAGGCACATATGAAAATAATATAAGACCAATATTCAAGAGTGTAGATGACTTGCGTGTTGTATCTAAGCCAAAAGAGTCATATGCTGGTAGAACATTAGCAGGGCAAATGGGTGAAGTGAGAGGAATACAGTCCAAAGTTGAAAAAAGAAGACCCGAAACATATTATGAAAAAACAAAAGACCATCTTTTTACAACTACAACAAATGTTCTAGCAGAAACGTCAAAAGAGGATTATAGCACAAATTTTAAAAATACGTCAAGGCAAGACTACAATACAGAGTATTATGGCGGCGCATCATCTGTGCAATTAAAATACAAGGGTAGGATCAAATTAATCGATGAAGGTGTTGATAATAGTAATAAGATTGATATAGATTCTTTATTACAAAATCCTAAGCGACAAAATTACGGAAATGATTATATCAGAAACATTGGTGGTGAAGGATATGAAAAAATGACCAACGATTATGGAAAAGGGTCGATAAACTTGCATGAAACTGAAAGAGCAACTACAGCTCAAACACATTTATTAAATTCAACAAAGACTGAATTTGGAGTGAAGACTAGGTACATGGATAAAGTTAAACCAACTATAAAAGAAACAACAGGGGTAATTGATAATACTGGTAACATTAAAACATCATATAATAAAGGGAAAAACTCTGCATTTATTGAAGGTTTGAGTAACTTGGAATTGAAACAAACCCATAAAGAAACAACTGTAATAAATGATTACACCGGTAATGTAAACAAAGGAGATGGAATGGGTTATTTGGTGAACAAATATCAACCACGTGATACGCAAAAGGAAGATATTATCCACCGAGATAGATCATCAGGGCCACAAAGTTTTAATACATCTCTTGGAAAGACCTCGTTTGGAGAAATGAAACATACGGCCAATATGATGCTAAAGGAAAGAATGGATGAAAGACCTCAAACAAATGTAAATACCCAACAAGTTGTTCCTGATAAGAACTTGCTAGGATATGTGCAACGCTTTAGGGTGGACAATGGACCAGAAGATACTATTCATGAAAATAGAATTCAACCTGATTTAATACAAAGTCAACACGATAATAATCCATTTTCTATTTACAACAGATCTGGCAAGTAAAACATTGTAGATATAAGATTATTTTTCACAATTAACTTAAAAAATGTGAAAAACAATTGTATGGTAGTTATGTACACTTAGAGTTATAATAAAATGATAGAATTTGATGTTTTTTTCAAAACAAAGAACTCGTCACCGAAAGTGAGCTTTAATCAATATGTTGAAGTATTTACAACTTATAGTGCTTATGAATATGATAGGTCACCTATTGATTCGGTGCTTTATAAAAAATGTTTAAAAAGAATTCCTGAATGGCAATGGATGAATATTTTTATAACGCTAAATGATTTTAAAAGTAATACAATGCCTGTGCACAAAGATAGTCTAAACAATACATTACTACATCGCACACAGTGAACCATACGAATTCTACGAGTCCATCAAGCTATTAAGAGCGCTATCTTTGTAATTTAGATTGATAAAGTCGTTAACTGCTTTTTCATCTCTAAGTTTATCTTTTAAAGTAGATATTTCAATTTGTATGTGTTGAATGTTAGACGTTACCCTATTATAGACGTTTGGGGATATTTCAACATCAATTTTATTCTTTAGTTCTTGAAGCTCATTAAGCTCTTCCTCAAGTTTGTCAAGTTTTTGGATTGTATTGTTTACAGATACGTCTTGCACTTTATGTAATTCATAATCACTGCTTTGTTCATCGATTTTTAGACTTCTTAGAAACTCGTGGACCTTATTTTCTTCGTCTCCAGTAAACTGTTGGAGTAATTCTGTCGTTGCCTTTTCCCTTTCATCATTTGTGTACTTCCAAAACTTTAATTTTGAAGTATATAAATCTTCACGAACTGTTTGGAGCATTTCTTCCAACTGTTCTACCTTTTCCTGTTGCGTTTTGATTCTTTGGATGACTGCAATTGGATGTTCAGGTGCATTAGTGAGAAGCTCTTTTTCTCTTCCTTCTTTAATTGCTTGTTGCATCATTTCAGCTTTTCTTTGGCTCCATTGCTCATTTGCCAACTGTTTATTTTCAAGATAACTCTTCATCAACTTGTTTAGTTCAGCGTTTTGGTATTCAACATTTTCTACGGAATGTGGCTCTACTGTCAAAGGAAAGAATTTTCCAACTTCAACAGTATAAATGTCACAACTATCATCAATTTTCATTAGCTTTTGAGTTAAAGACTTTGCCTTATCGATAGATTCGGAAACACCTCTCACTTTCATACCCCAAACATCACATTTTTGTGGCATATGTGGACCGACAATTGTTACTAGTGCATACTTTTGGGATGATATCTCAGGGTCTTCAAAAAGGTAGTCGATTTCCTTAAGTTTTTTTGACATGCTTTAGAGGTTAGTATTTTTAATGTTAATACATATAAAAGTTTAATATCCTTAACGCGATATTCAGTAGATTCGGTAGATTCGGTAGATTCGGTAGATTCGGTAGATTTTTGTTACTTATATGATTAGTTATATTTATACGCATATACAGGTATAAGAACAGATGTTTAAAAGAGTAACAAATAGTGATCTTGAGAATAAAATGGATGTTTTGGAAACACGTTTTCTTGTATTAATTAAAAAGATTGAATGTCTGAATAGTAAATTAGAAGTAATGTCAGAAAATATATATGTGCTAGTAGAATCTTTTAATATTTACAAAGCAGATGTCATTAAAAATGTTGAGTTCATTATCGATCATGCTTACAAAGATACTCATAACTACAAAGAGAACGTTCTTTCAATTAATGCACAGTCCAATGAAGCCATTCAACAAATTGGGGCAACGTTGCTCAATATTCAGAACTTAATGGGGTCTATTACGGATGACAACGTGGTATTAAGACAAAAACTATTATTAGAAGAGCGTGTAAGAAGTATTGAGAATGACATAGATATTTTACAAAAAACTATTGCAAATAAATTGAAAATAATAGACAATTTATTATAGAAATAGACGACGTTATAAATGGAAAACGCACATACAATTGATAAACGAAAGTTAAAAAGCATATGGCAAAACATCGTTTTACAAAGCATTTATTGTAAACATGAATCTGATCATAATATCGTGACGTATTTCAATGTTATAGGTGCTAGTGGGAACATATACACAATAACTGTGAGGTGCGATACACAAACTGAAGAAATTATGTACTCATGTACATGTCCAGACTTTTGCTACAGGCAAAGAGAATGTAAACATTTGTATTGGATTAGTAAAAATGCATACGAAGCACAAAACCCAAATCAGTGGCAAATATATGATATACTAGAAGTATGGTCGAATAATGTATCTTCTTGGGAGTATCCGCATGGTCGTAATGATACATGTCCCATTTGCATTGATAACATAGACTATCATAACGAAAGAACATTATGTTGCATAAGCGAATGTTACAATTCTATGCATTATAATTGTTGGTGGCGTTACAACAAAGCTAGTAGAGACTTTAAATGCACAATTTGTAGAACTTACTTAATATAAGAAGAGTTTGTTTACAAAGATGGGTAAAATATCCAATTTGTTGTTTTATCTTTTTCTGCCATTTCTTCAACAATCTTTTTAAAAATTTCGTCTTGCTGCCTTAGTTTGTCTGGACTTTTTAGCAAAGGAAAGTATTTAGCGAATTCTTGAAGTCCTAGTATTTGAAAAATCTTATGGAGAACATACGAATAAGATAAAAAGTTTTTTCTATGTTTGGGCTTATGTTTTTCATATGGTTCTTGAATCTGTTGGAACATGAATTTTATTTTGTTTTCCACTTCTGATGTAAGTGTAAAAGGTGGTCTAGAGTTAATTCTGTTAATGATGCTAATAACATTGTCATAATAGTCGTTAAGGTTTAGTTTTTTCAAGTATCGTTTGACTTTTTCTTCAGTCAAAAGATTTAGGTCCTTTATTCTTTCTTTATTGGCCTCAAGAATCACTTTATCTAAAATTTCTTGAGGTATTGCTTTATTTTCTTTTGCTGTAAATCGTTTTAACCAATCTTCCAAGTGTGATCGTTTATCATAGGTAAACTGTGGTCTAAAGTCGTATTCTTGAAGTTCTTTAAATGATAACTCTCCACTGCAATCAATATCTTCAAGACAGTATCCACATGAAGTGCAAACAAGGTATCCACTTTCAAAACTCATTGTATTTTTACACGAACTGCAAAGAGAGTGGGATTTGTCATATAAGAAATTTTCGTTTGTGTATGTTGGATCGAATTTTTTTAGGTATTCATCTATAATTTCACCTTTTGCCTGGTTTATGTTTTGTAAAACATCTTCATCTATATTTTCATTACACAAAATTCTTTGATGTTGATCTTCAAGAAGACTAAGTTTCATAATGAGTTCTGATGATTCCAAAAGATATTCTATTTCATCATTATCAACTTTTTCCAACTCCATTTTTTGGTTTTGAAGTTGATCAAGCCTATGATAGTCATATTGAGTAGGGATCTTATTATTTTCTAATTCTATTATTTCAGTGCCTAATTTAGATAATTGTCTTTTGATGTTTTGAAACTCTTGTAGTTTAAATTCGTGTTTCTTTAAAATGGAATGCTGGCTCCTTGATTTTCTTACACTAGCTTTATTCCCTTTGGTAAATACTGGTGCTTCATGCTTTTCCTTTTTTCTTCGCATACTTGCATAAATTAGTTCATAAATCCTATATAAAATTAACTTTAAATGACTGATACAATTGACACGAATACAATAATTTGTGAACAGAATACAAATAAAATATATTATAGTTATGTAAGTAATTGGATAATATGCTTAAATATACAATATTAGCATTTCTGAATAAATTATTTTTTATACTTAAGGCAAGTGCTAACGGATGGATTGTTTCTTATATTGGTGGAAATAGGTATGAATTCAAACAAAACTTGCATAGTTCCAACTCATATAATGTGCTTTCACCTGATTTGTTCTTGCAAAAGTTTAAACATAGTGTATTTAGCAAGGAGAATTAAGAGCAACCTATTTAAAGCTAATACATTTTGTATAAAAAACAGTTGTTATGAAAATAAATACATTTATAGTGTTACCCTTTGTGAGTTCAGTGTTTGGTTTGCTAACATTTCCGTCGATGCAATCTTGCGAGTTTGGGAGTGATAACGTAACATTCACTTGCGATATTCATAAAGATTATGTATGCAATGCAAATGACAGTTTCTTGATGAAGTTTAGCAAAAGCACATGCGATGTTGATAAAGTGTGGCATTGTTCTAGTAAAACATGTGGTCATACACCCCCAGTTACAAAAACAGAAACCGTAACGGCTACTCAAACTTGCACGGAAACAATTATTCAAACAATGACTAAAACTGCTACTACAACTGTAGTTGAAATTTATCCAACAACTGTAGCAACAACAACAACGGTATCTGTATCTATATGTGAAACGCCACCACCACTTACACGTGTGGTTGACATCCCTGAACCCACTCCAACACATCATTGTCATCATGGTTGCCCAGAGGAAACTCCAGTTGAAACACCTGTAGAGACCAAAGCTGTAGACATTCCAGAACAAACACCTTGTCCAGAGGAAACTCCAGTTGAAACACCTGTAGAGACCAAAGCTGTAGACATTCCAGAACAAACACCTTGTCCAGAGGAAACTCCAGTTGAAATACCTGTAGAGACCAAAGCTGTAGACATTCCAGAACAAACACCTTGTCCAGAGGAAACTCCAGTTGAAACACCTGTAGAGACCAAAGCTGTAGACATTCCAGAACAAACACCTTGTCCAGAGGAAACTCCAGTTGAAACACCTGTAGAGACCAAAGCTGTAGACATTCCAGAACAAACACCTTGTCCAGAGGAAACTCCAGTTGAAACACCTGTAGAGACCAAAGCTGTAGACATTCCAGAACAAACACCTTGTCCAGAAGAAACTCCAACAGAAACTCCAACAGAAACTTCAACGGCAACTGCAACGGAAACTTCAACGGAAACTTCAACGGCAACTCCAACGGAAACTCCAACAGAAACTCCAGTTTAAAAATATATCGTATTTAAAAATTTGTGTTGTAATAGGTCATCTGTGATATAAACACAGCACAAATTTTTATGAAATTAAGTTGCCTATTAGGTATGTCATTATTAAAGTCATATATTACAAATGATATCCAATATGATTTGGTAGTAGATGAAAATAATAAGATTGATTTGAACAATTTTCAAAATATATATGCTTTTGCACATATGGCAAGAGATGCTTACACAGAGTTGCCAAAAGAAGAATGGCACGAGGTATCAGGGCGACGGGATGATTTACGCAAAGATAATACTAGTGTGAGAGCGTTCTTATATTCGAATATAGACAAGTCTGTAAATGTCATTGCTTTTAAAGGAACTAGCTTGCCAATGACTGGGTCAACAAGTAGTAATGATAAATATAATGACAATATGTTTTTTTCGTGTTGCTTTTATAAAGAAAACGCTGGTTATGATTGTAATAATATATCGTTAAGATCTTCCCAAAAAAGTTGTAATAGGGAGTGCTATCGAACAAGTTTATTAGATGAAAAAAATTACTATAACATAGCATTAACTATAATGAAAGTTGTATCAAACATAATTGATATTGAAAAAAGCGATATTGTTTTTGTTGGACATTCGCTTGGCGGTGCTATTGCAACAATGATAGGATTGAGATATGATAAAGGGGTTGTAACATTTGAAAGTCCAGGTGAAAAACATTATTTAGAAATGTCTGGACAACTGATAACTAATGGTGAATACAGCAAAATATATCATTATGGACACAATGCTGACACAATATTTACAGGTAAGTGTTGGGGTTTTTCAAGCCCTTGTTATTATGCTGGTTACAATATTCAAACAAAATGTCATGTAGGAAATGTATGTGAATATGATGCGAAAGGGCTTTTGAAAATACGAGAATCTATATATACACATACAATTGATTATGTTATAGAGAATGTAATGTCAAAATGGAACGGCTCACTTCCTACATGTATGCAAAATCTTAATTGCATAGATTGTTCTAATTGGATTACACAACAACATTAAAGTGCCTTTCATATGATTTTTTGAAATTTACACGAAGACCATAAGTAAATACCTGAGGTCTTTTTCTCAAAAGGTGACAGTATATTTTTTTAAACTGTTCACTAGCGTTAGAGTCACTTAAATCTAGATCTATTAACTTATTTTGGTCATTTAATACTTTTAGAAAGGATGCTACAATTATACTGCTACGTTGCTTGCCTTCTCGGCAGTGAATTAGTATGTTTTTTTTTTGAACTAGATATCTCTGAACTAAAAATGGCAAAATAAAGTGTAGATAATCTTCCATAAGCAATATATCTTTTTCTAAAAGTGAATCATCAACTGGAACTCTGACATTAAATATCTTATTTATATGTGATTTATGTAAAGGGGATATATAATCTGTTATATGTATATCGCGCACAAAAGGGATATTTGTGGTGCAATTTACTACAACTTCTATATTATTATCAACTAGAAACTTTGTATTGTGAGCTGCACGATAACTTCCTAAAAATACTCCAGGTATGATTTCGTTTGCATGAACAAACGTATTTTGGAATGCGTTATACATGTAATTTAAGAACCCTAAGAGCATATTGATAGCGTATTATCTATTACATATTTACTAAAAAAAGTCTTATTTAAAATCAGCGTATTAATTTCTTGGTAACTAAAAAGGGTTAGCCATAGTAGGACAACATGAAAAAAAGGATTATAATTCAGAAGAAAAACACATCATCTAGTGATCCAACAACGACCACATTTGGAGATACATATACAAATACTAATTATGATACAGATACCTTTTCAGATTACTCTGATACAGACTCGCAAAGGGGTGGAAGTCGGTTTGTGTCTATCGTTGAGTCAAATTATAAAGCACCTAAAAATGGAACAGTTCAAGATAATATGACAAAAGATGAAATTAGACAAAAACTAGAAGGGTATATTCCTCTTAGGAGTATGCGTGATAAAAAGATACTAACTAAACTTCCTAATTTTAAGACATGGATTCGTTACATTAATGAGGAAACAAAACAATTTAGAACTGGAGGGTTGTTGATGAAAGTTGCTTATCCTGATTATATTATGCTTGTAAATCCGTCTCAAAACTTAACATGGTCGGTTCAATTAAGCAACAATATTTTATTTATAAGAGATCCTGCCTTACAACAGCAAAAGCCAAGTCAAAATCAAGTGAAACAAAGTAACAAGAGTAAAAATGTTAACAATAACAAGGATGAAGTTGAAATCATTAAAGACAAGTTGTATCAATTGTATTTAGAAGGGAGACTACAACAAAAAAGATAATGGTCCATATTTAAAAACAAATTTTGTGAGTCTGTTACATATACTACTAAATGCAGCAAGGAAACAATAAAAGGCTTGTAAAAGAGCTTCATAGAATGTGTAAGGAGCAAATATCCAAGCCACTATTAGAAAATGATTACTTGATACATTTTGATGATGCGGATATAACAAAGGTATATGCAATTATAAAAGCTCCACAAGAAAGTGTGTATAAACACAAGTTTATTAGATTGGATATGGATATACCTCAAAACTATCCTCACAGTCCTCCAAAAGTCAAGTTTGTCAATTATGATGGGGTGAGAATACATCCTAATTTTTATGAAGATGGTAATTGTTGTTCAACAATTTTGAACACATGGGGTAATGATAAATATGAGAAATGGACATCAAGTATGGGCATTGAAACTGTTGTATTGACATTTCATTCATTTTTGGATAACAACCCATATGTATATGAGCCGGGAGATAGAGATGATCCTACATATTCAGTATATGTGGAACACCAAACATGGCATACATGTTTGTTAAAATATTTACAATATGAAAAGATCGAAATATTTAGAAAGTTTATGAGCGAGTATATGATTAATAATATTGATTGTATTTTTGATACACTGATTGCACAAAATAAGAGATACCCATATGGATACTATTTTACAAAATGCTTTTACATTGAACATTACATTATAAACTATGACTTTATTATTGATTCTATACAGTATTATTATACATATAGTGACTTCCATAACACACAAGAATCAGACAATGTGACAGCCACAACACAGAAAAACATTAAAGAAGTAACCTTTCGCTGTAACATTTGTTTTGATACTAAAGAAGAATGTTCTACTTATTTAACAACATCTTGTAACCATATATTTCACAAGACATGCTTAGAAATGCATATAGAAAATAGTGATAGTATATGTCCAATGTGTAGATCTGACATTTATACAGATGGAATAGAAGACTGGATTATTAATCCTTTGACAAAACGTCGTGTAAAATGTGGTGGAAGAACTCATAGATACTTAATTGAAAATGGTCACATACACGGATAAAACTTGTAAAAAATGACTTAAATACAAATAGTATAGTAAAAGTAGTATTAATACATTAATGAAATATTATACAAATGATGAAGATTTATGGGAACTAACACAAAGTGTAAAAAGTTCTAGGATGAACGTTAGATTTCATGTTAGTCAAGTTGTGAATGAAATAAACAAAGACATATGTAACCACTACAAGTATGGAAGTAGCAGACTTGACTTGTATTTTATGAATAAAAGAATCAAGAAATTAAACAAAATGCTCTATAGGTATGGTTTTAACATTGTTGTTGATGTAAAGTATGAATGACACGAGTATATTGAGACAAACTACTCAGAGTCTCCTTCATAGCCTAAAACCTCACCCCTTCTTGAAACTATAACTTTAAGCTTTTTAGTTTTTGCAAATTTCTTTTTTAACTTTTCAGCTTCAAATTGGTCATTTTCAGCTTGTTCTTCATAGTTAGTATTATATTTCAGTTGGTGATATTTCCAAATCGTGGGATGCCCAACCCTAAATTTGTCATGAGGTTCAGCTTTATACCAAAATATTTGATCTTTGAGATCATTTGAGTTTCCGGATGTTTTAATAACCAAACATTCATGATTTTGGGTACACGAATCTAAAATGTTACAGAAATGATCAAATGTGGGAATCATACCAGCATAGTCATCATATATTTTTTTTCTGTTCTTGATAGAAGGCTCGTTGAAAACAAACACATAGTCGATGTTACTTCTTAATTCAGGAGTAATGCCAAGTGGATACTGCATAGTAAGTATAAACAAAATGTTGTAATGTCTACCATTAAAGAAGATGTTTTTAATAGTCTTTTCCTTTTTCCAATTTTGTGCATCATGCAACATGTCATCTAATACTATAAAAACATTGTTAGATGCCATTTTGCCCGTATCAGACTTTCCAGATAATTTTGCTTCTCGAATTTTCTTTCTTTGTCGTGTCAAAATACCTTCAATTAAATCTGGATCGTATTCAGAATGGATAAAGGCATCTGGTATAAAATCACTATAAAATGGCGATGCATCCTCAGTTCCCGAAAACATTACCCCAGATGGTATATCGCGATGATTGTAAAAAATATCTCTTACAAGCCAAGACTTGCCGCTCCTTCTCCTCCCAAGGCACAATACAGTAGCGTCGGGTAGAATACTTTTCATTTTAAACTTTTTTAATGATATTTTTTCAAAATCATTTGTTTGCATGTTTAGTTATCAACAATATTACACTATTATATTATAATTAAATTTATATTAAAGCGAACGAGCAATAAGAGCGATAACAGCGAATTGGTAAAGATCATTACAATTTGGTAAAAAATTATTACAAACAAGTTCAAAATGAGATATAAAAATGATGACGATACAATAGAATAGTATACCAAGAATGATTGCAACAGTTGACATTGGACTCAAGAATTTAGCCATATGCATTATGAGTAATACAGAAGGACAGAATAGTAAAACTATACATTTATGGGATGTTTTTAACTTGCTAGATGACAATCAAAATCACATTTGTAATGAGATAAAAAAAGATGGTTCTCCTTGCATGAAGTCAGCACTTTTTAAGTACCAATCGACAAAGCTTCAGCTAGATAATAGTAATGGACAGCTTACATCTTATACATGTAAAACACATTTTCCTAAAAACATTCAGATGGGTAATTCAAATATGATCAAAATTAAAAAGGTTAAGGACTTTTTACTTCAAGATATAGCTGAAAAGGTTGTAGAGAAAATGAACGAATTGTTACAAACGCATAATGATCTATTTAGAAGTGTTGAAAAGATTTCAATTGAACTTCAACCAAAAGTTAATAATAAGATGAAGTTTGTAAGTCATATTATATATGGGAAATTTGTAGAATATAACATAGGAAGAAACATTCCAGTGAGATTTGTGCGAGCATCTCAAAAGTTAAAAGCTTACAAAGGTCCAGAAGTAGCATGCAAATTAAAAGGGCCATATGCTAAACGAAAGTTTTTAGCTGTAGAGTATACAAAATGGTTTTTAGAAAATACAAAAGTAGAGGAAACCCAAAAGTGGAAGACACAATTCCTCAATAACAAAAAAAAAGACGATATGTCTGATGTATTTTTAATGTGTATTAATGAACTATATCCTCAAAAACAAAAAGGTAAAAAGAAATTGCTCAAAGCTGGTGCTCAAAGAAATTCTGCCAAGTCTGATACTTTAAATGTAAATCCCCACCATACACTTGTGGACAATGGAGCTTTATAGGTTTTAAAAAGTGGTAAAATACGCTGGTAGCTTGTGATAATGTCGTTTTCATTTTCAATAACAAACGCTTCATATATGTCTCGATAATTACTATAAACTTCAGTCATACTTTTTATTTTATGTTCATCTTCGTATATAACTGCTATTAGCAAGTCGGTTATGTCCGTGCTTTTTAGATTTCCAAGAAAAGCTGGATTGTGAGAAAATCTACTTTCAAAATCATAATAGATGTCGAGAATAGTATCAAGTGAATTGCACATAATTTTGTCAATAACAGTGCTTCCTACACTGGTGCTTGTATCATCTGTGTCTGAAGAAGATTTGGATCTTGAATGAGACATTGTTTTTCGAATGGATATTGTGTCTCCTTATATGATCTTAACTATTCATTTAAATAGCAATTGTGGAAATAAAATTTATTTTATTTTAATATACTAAAAAGTAAATGAGTGTCTTTAAATCCATCTTTAAAAGCGACTTTCTAAAGATCGCTCTTGTATTAGTAGGTGTATATTTGATTGTAACCTATATCAAGAAAGAAACATTAGAGAACGTAGACTATTCTAAAGACAGTCAACCTGCAGAAGTGTCTTTAAAACCAATTGATGAAGAGGCACAATTGAGCGCAATAGTTTCAGGAAAAGATGAACTAAAGGCTGAAGACCTTTTGCCAAAGTATGATGATGCCAGTGAGTTTGCTAAACAAAACCCTGTGTCAAAGCTGTTGCAAGAGCAAAACTTCTTGATTAGTGGTTATCATGTAGGAGTTAATACAGTTATGCAATCAAACAAGATTCCTTATCATGATCTTAGATCGGTTCCACCAATTCCAAAAGAGAACATTTCTCCTTTCATGAATAGCAGTTATGAGACACCTGTTGGAAGCAATAGAAGAAAGCTTGAAATTGCTTAAGTAATTTATATAACATCTTAACAACATTTTAATGTGCTTTAGTAGTGCTAAAAATACTACTAAAACTCATTATCACGACTTGAATTTAACGGTTTATTTCTTTTTTGGTAAAACACAAGATTTGTAAATTGTAGAACAAGACGCTCGCATTTTTTCATATCTTTCGAGAACATCTATAAATGGTGGACTGCTTTTGGTTTTAAGTGTGTTATTTCTACATTTTTGAACTTCACTATAATACTTTTCCTTTGATATAAGTCCAGTATGGTAATCGCTTTTTAGTTGGAGTTTTGATTTATTATAGGCATCTATTTGTTGTGATATAAGCTTTTTGTTTACTTTATCTTTAATGATATACAACCAATACATTAATTGAATTCTACCACTTAAAAAATTATCGATAGGTGTTTCCTTGATAAAGTTTTTGTAGGAGTTTCTACAAAATATACATGGCATCGTAAATTGCAAAGATAGAAGCATGTGTTTGTAATGTTTGCGAATGTTGATGTGGTCTTTATTATTAGGGTCAATCTTTACAGGATATCCTCCATGAATACTTGCAAATAGAAATATCCATGCATGTGGACCCCATTCGGAGGTTGCAAGACCAGATGTTCCATAAAATTGTTTATAGTTTTCTTTGGGTAAAGGTATTGACATTTGGAAACAAACGAATTCCTCTTACTTTATGGTAACAAAAAAGAAATAGAAATAGATGGTAGAGTATCATGTATAAATTGAAAAAGAAGCTCCATTTACAATTGTTAAAAGTAAGGTAAATATATGGATAATACAACACTTACATATTGCTATAATTTTAAAACAAATATTGACGCAAATATTTTTCAAAGATTCATAGAGCTGTATACAAACTTGTATATGCCTGCAATAGGTAAGGTTGTAGCATCTCAAAAAAATACGTTAAACATGATAAATTCAATGGACATATATGAAATAGGAGTTGTGTCTTTAAAATTAATGGAACTTGATAAAGAAGGCGACAAGGACGGCTTATTTTTATTTTTAGGTAGAGGTTACATCAGAAATGTATCAAATGATTGTTTAGTTGCTATAGTAAGTGACCGCTATTCCCATTATTACTACGTGATAGATGATATGTGTAAACACGGAACAGATAAAGTTATAGGAGAAGGAATGATGCCATTCTTAGAGCACATCACAGACATTCTCCATGAAGTAATGAAAAAAGAAAATCTATTGAAAGTTTGATAGACACAATATGAATCCCTAGATGATTATAAAATGCTGCAATGGTAGTTTTATCAAGTTAAAGCTATTAAGTGCATGTAGAAATACAAGTGCTGTATCCATGTCTCTTTTATAGTCCATAATTTCACCTATATAACCTTTATAAATGTTATATGGAGAGTTTTTATATTTAATGACTTTAATCATGCATCCTTTTTGCAAGCAACGTGTAAGCTCAGATGGTTTATTATTGTGTGAGGAAATTATTGTGTTTCTAATTTTCTTAGTTTCAGATTGTAATAATGATTCCTCTTTAACGGATACTCCATTTGCTTTTAAAAAGTTAATGAAACTCATTTAAAAGCAATAAGAGATAGTTTTAAATAAAAACGATATGAACATGAAAACTACAGTTTACACTTATATTGTGAATTTCATCTTAGCGATGATTTACTATATTTCTACAAATGTTATAAAGTTGAGATTATGGTATGTAAAAGGGCGGCATAGTGTAAAACTTATTGATGAAAAACAATACTCCATTGGTGAAAACGAGTTTACAATCTATAAATACGTAACTGATACAGATGGAAAAACAATTTATGTAAACACTATCAAATTGGGTTTAACTGCTCCGGAAACAATCACACTAGATACAACTACACTACACAAGATAAGGGACAATAGAAACATGATAGTTTATTGTTTATTGAGAACTGTAGATGCGGAAATTGATATCACCGAGGAGTTTAGAAAATTTGCATACTATTATAGTGGCGAATATGAAGAGTGTAAACTTAAATACGCACTTACGGACATTATCAGTAGTGTAAGTAGTAGTGAAGGTTATGAAGTGCATATATTTCTAAACGATGATGATTTTACAGAAAAGGTTTTAGATATTAAAAATGCAAATGAAAGATATATTAAGTGTATTATGTCAAATGAAAAGTGAAGTAATTTAAACACAATTTAGCACTATGGGGAAAGATGGAATCTAGAGATAAATTTCCACAAACTTTAGTGTGTTCTGGTGCAGGTGTAAAAGGAATATTATATATAGGTGTATACAAGGCTTTGAAGGAGTTGAATATAGATACAATAAAGAGGGTAATTTCTGTTTCAGTTGGATCCATATTTGGATTATGCTTTGCTGCAGGTATTCCTATTGAAACGATTGAGAAAAAAGTGTTAGACACCAACTTTCGAGACTTGATTAAAATTGATGTGGGTCAAATTTTGACAAACTATGGTTTTGATAATGGAAGGAGAATTATAACTTGGGTAAAAAGTATATTAGAAGAAAACGGTATAAAGGGTAACATTACATTTAAAGAATTATATGATACAACGCTTGTTCATTTTGAAGTGTGTGCGGCGGATATAGACACATGTCAAATAAATGTCTTTGACTTTATATCTGCGCCAAATTTAGAAGTAGTAAAGGCCATAAGAATGGCGATTACAGTGCCATTATTGTTTACAACTCAAAAGTATAATGGCAAAATATATATTGACGGTGCGGTAGTTGACAACTTTCCAATTGCTAATTGCAAAGATGAAAAAGGGGTTTTAGGTATCAATATATCACATGATTACACCAAAAAGGGAGATTGCAGTCATTTAGAAGGCTATATAGAAAACGTGTTAAAGTGTTTTCTAAAAAGCAATTATGATAAAAAAAAGACGATATGGTCTGGAATGGATTACATAGATATAAATTGTGATGGTGTAGAAGACATGTTTAATTTTAACGTTAGTGAAGATGCTAAAAGAAATATGATTGACATTGGTTATAAGAACACAATGAGGTATTTTAGGTGAACTTTATTTGATAGATAAATGTACAAAGGATTGATAATCATTTTGATCAATAAATGGAATTCGATAGACAAGAATTCAGTATAAGTGATCTTGATATTTTAAAGCACATAGGGAGTGGATCTTTTTCTAATGTTTATCTTTGCAAAAAATCTGTTGAGGATGGCGACAATCCATTCATAATCAAGGAAATAAACATTAACAAACTAGTAAAGAGATATATGGGTAAAAGCAAAGGTGTATACAGTGTTGTTGATTTTGAAAATGGAAGAGGTGTGCAGTATGACCCAAATAATATAACGCCTTATTCTGTAGGTCATGCGAAGGCAGTTACCCGTGCTTCGGAGTATGAATACTACTTACGAAAATTAAAAGGGTTGATTGAAAGTGAAATAGACGTCTTAAAAATGCTAGATCATAGAAATATTGTGAAATTTATATGTGCAGAAAGGATCAGAGATGTGTATTACATAAACATGGAATATTGTAATATTGGCGATGTGCATCATTTTGCTAAAAGGGATAATTCCACTGTAAAGCTAAGTTGTTTTTTAAGTGATATTGTAGGGGGTTTGGAATACATGCATAGCTTGAATATCATGCATAGGGACATCAAGTTACAAAATTTTTTAGTTGATTACAACAATGGTATATATACATTTAAAATATCAGATTTTGGATTTGCTTGTTACGATCTTTATGGTATGGAAGAGGATGACATTGATGTAAATGACCCTTTATGTAGAAAATACTACAAGATGTGTGGAACGCCATATTACATGGCACCTGAAATAATATTAAACTTGAAAGGTTTGGAGAACATAACACATTATGAACGTGACAAGAAAAAAGATACTAAAGAGACCCCTTCAAAATTCTATGACAAATCTATTGATATTTGGAGCTTAGGAATAAGCATATTTGAGTATGTGGTTGGAAAATTGCCATTTGGCAACATAAGTGACATATCTGATTTGCAAAGATATTACAAATCAAAAGATGCTCAATTCCGTTTGTTCAACAAAATTCAAATAGCAGAAATACCAGAGGCTGTAAAAGAAATGCTTTTCCTTGCGTTGAAAATTGATCCAAAGGAAAGGGTTAATATCCATTTTTTAAAGAAATTCGTTCATGATAACATAGATAACATTAAAGACTATAAATCTCGTGATGTGAAAAATGAACTTATAATAGAATCAAAATACTTTTTGAAGAATTTTACTAAACTTGATGATAACATAATAAGAGAGCCTATAAGAGACCCAACGAATTGCAAAGACTCAATGCGTTCTTGGCTTCAAGTTGAAAAGGATATCGATCACAACATGGTTGAAGGATTAAAAGATAAAGTAGACAAAGGATTTTTTAATTGGTTATACAAAAAAATGTGATTTCATTTAAAAGAAGAAGATAATAGAAGATCAAATAAAACAAATGGAAACCCAAATAGACAATTTAGATGAAATTGCAAGGGCGATGTTTACAAAGCCGCCTGGGGATGTAAGGTCTATACAATTACAACTGGAAGAAGAAACAGCTGACATTGCTACATACGAAGGTGTCGACAGCTTTGTATTTAACATTTTGTTCTTATTAACTTACAAGGGTATGCAAATCTTGTTTGGCTTGGATAATTTTATGCATCTCCAAAAAACCCAATTTGACCTTTTGCAAAAATACATGAATTCAGCTGGCTATAGAATCATAGTGTGTGCAAATGATACACAGTTGTCTCCATGGGAGACCATAGCTAATGGTGATGTTGTTAGAAGTTACAAGATTGTGTTCGCGGATATTTAAATGAATTATCTTACAAGAGCTGTTTTGAGCATTTATAATTACACTATTACAAATACTCAAATGGGTTGCAAACAACGTAAAAAGTGAATACATTTGTCATATTGTTCATTTAGAGACTTTTTATTTGATACAAAGTATTTGAGTTTACAATTAGGGTGAGAAACAATTGCATATCCGCAACGATCATTCCAATTAATGAATTTAACATATTTGGGAAGCACTTTTCCATTATGGTCATAGCGAATAACGTTGTTTATAAGAGTTTTAGATATTTTTTCTTTTGTATGTTGTGAAGGTCGGGGCAGTGTGTATTGTAATCTTTTTTCTCTCATAAGCAATCTTGTTTCTTTGCTGAGCCTTGAATGGTTGCCACCATATCGCAAGTTATAACCATGTTCAGGATTCGTTGTATCAAGCAATGAAATAGTAATTTCTTCAAACTCATCCAATAACGATGTATGTGTCGTTAATAATATAGTTATTTTGAAAGCATTTTCTCCAAACAGTCGTATGGCCTCATTTAACTTTCTACATCTTCCTCCATCCTTTCTCCTAGAATCTGACAAGTGACCAACCCATCTTCTATGTGAGCCATATTTTTTCCCATTTGATAGAAAACATACAGTTTGACCGATATAAACCTTGCCTTCAGGACATGTTATCATGTATATCTCTCCTTGATCCATTAGGAGTTATTAGGTCTATTTACTAAAAACGCGTTTTTTAAGTTGAATTTCAAATTTTTTTTTTCTATTTGTAATGTATAAAACAAAAAACAAGATGGGAGGCGGCCTTATGCAGTTGGTAGCCTTAACCGCGCTATAGGGCACAATAGTCAGCTACCATCAGGATCTGTGCTCACCTGTATGGAAAAATAGTATAAAGTGCAGATGTAACTCAGACGTTAGTTACATATATAACTGGCTAGTGACTTGCTAGTGTAAAGCTAGTGAGACGCGACATTTCCAAATTGCGGGAAACTCCTTAGAGCCTTGATTACCATTCTTTATTGGAAACAGTAAAGAAGACCACGGTTAATGGCCGTCCCCAGGTAACAACATCAAGGATTGGACAACCCGCAGGGAAGCTTCCTAAAATTGAATATCATTGTAACACCAATGTGTATGAAAAAGGAAGAACCTTCAGAGACTAAACGGAAATGGGGGGAATCACAAATTCCTCTTAAGATATAGTCCGGCCAACATTGAAAGGTGTTGGGTAAACCGATGGCGCACAAGATGTTTACCTCTAAATTCCAGTGGGGTACAAAAGCACTCAGCTCGTTTTCAACATACAGCAATAGAAAACGAGAAAAACTGTTGGTGATTGTATGTTATCACAAGTGCTAGTAAATTGTAAAAGCAATTTGCGAGGTTTTCAAATTGCGGGAAAACCCTTAGAGTCTTAACTACCATTCTTATTTGGAAACATTTAAGAAGAACACGGTTAATAGCCGTCCCCAGGTAATAACGTTAAGAATTGGGTAATCCGCAGGAAAGCTCCTAAAGTCGACTACTTTATTTAGTTGACCATGGAGAATCTTCACAGACTAAACGGAAACCGGTGATCTCTTCTGAGATTGCTCAAGATATAGTCGGGCGATTCATGAAAGTGAATTGGCAAGGATTATGCACTGGTAATCCTCAACAGTAATTCGGGGATGAAAAGCAACCTGGCGTAGTTAAGAGGATATACTACGTGAAAGCAGTAAATGTTCCTCTAGTTGTAATATAACAATTCAATTACAATTAATCATAGTTGCTAGTAAATCGTGCAAACGATTTGCAACACCGTCAAATTGCGGCAAACTCCTAAAGCTACTTGCTACCAAGATTGCATCGAAAGATGTAGTTGGCTCAGATCTAGAAAACTGGGGTATGGTAATAAGGCAAGTAGATAGTGGGCAGCGTTTAGCTGTTCTTAAAATGGACAAGCTGCAGCCAAGTCCTAATGATCGCTAGCTGGAAATAAGCAATGTAAAGTAATTTACGTGACAAGATCTATGGATGCAGTTCAGAGGCCAAATGTCGGTGGGTTGGAGGAAATTAGTCGTTTCCAATGATGGCTTAAGATATGGTCCTTCCTTATAAGAAATTATAGGGGTAAAAGCAAATTACATTCTTCAAGGTCAAATAGTATACGGCCTTAGTAATCATTAAAAGTGATTGCTAGTAAATCGTGAGAGCGATTTGCGACACCATCAAAATGCGGGAAGTTTCTAAAGCCTAGCGTACCAAGGAGTAGTTGAAAAGCTATTCTGGCCGAGAAAAAAGAACTCGGAGGGTAACAATCGTCGGGATGAGAGTAATTGCTTATTGTTAATTGCTTGAAGTGGATAATCCGCAGCCAAGTCCTAAGGATCGCTAGCTGGTAACAGCGTGACAAGATCTATGGATGCAGTTCAGAGACTAAATGTTGGTGGGTCTGAGGAAAATAGTCAATTCCTATGATGACTTAAGATATAGTCCAATGTTTTGCTGAAAGGCAAATACACTTCGCGTATACAGAAGACACACTAACTGAAAGCAAGGTTAGGATAGCAGCACTGAAAAGGTTACGGCTGCTAGTGAAAAGTGCAGTTGTCATGTTATGGAAAATTGTCCGCCTCCCTGTTTTATCCATGACACGCATTTTTTGCAAGACATTCAAATTGCGGGAACACCCTAAAGACTACACTACCATCTTTATGTAGGGATATGTAAAGAGACCTCGGTTAATGGCCGAACACAACGGTAAAAACGTGTAGTATGAAGTGAATTGGTTAATGTAGTTGACAATTATATTTGTCAATGAAATGTAACTGAGTTACAGAAATGGGCAATCCGCAGCCAAGCATCTAATAGAGTTAGCTAATTGCCCGTTTAATAAGATAAATTCGAATTAGCTAAAAAATATTTAGATGAAGGTTCAGAGACTAGACGTTTGTCGGTAAACCGAGAATGATCCCGGTTTGCTTAAGGTATAGTCCACAAAAAGGAATTAGACCATAATATCGTCTAATTTTCACTAGAAATAGTGGGACTTTTTGCGATGCTTTGGAGAGCATTGAGCAGACCTTTTAAACATTAAAGGGTAAAAAAGTAGCCAGCCACGACAATGGTGGGAAAACTGTTTGCTACTAGTGAACTACGCAAGTAGTTTGCGACACTATCAAATTGCTGAAAACCCCTTAGAGCCTTTAATACCAAGGAAACATTCGAAAGAAGTTTCTGGCCAAGAAAAAACTTGGGTAGTGGCGTTAGCCACAAAGGTAAATGATTTTAGCGATCGTTTCTCTTTCGGTGACAATTTAAAGGATTGGGCAATCAGCAGCCAAGCTCTAAAGATTATTATATCATTAATTTAAAGCCTAGAATATATACACTTCATACAGCAATGGGCATCATATATATGATAACAAGTCCTTCTGGCAAACGTTATGTTGGGCAAACCATACAACCTTTGGATAAACGGTGGAAACAACACGTTGACTCAGCTCAAAGAGCGTATAAAGACCATTGTAAGGTCTTGAATAAGTCAATACGTAAATATGGTCAAAAGCACTTTATTGTTGAAGTTCTTCAAGAGTGTGAAAACGATGACATTGATTCATTAGAAGAAAAGTATATACAACAATATAATACACTTGTTCCAAATGGTATGAATATTAAAGGAGGTGGAAAGTCAGGAAAGCACAGTGAAATATCTAAACAAAAGATAAGCGATGCCCTGCAAAATAGACAAGTTTCACAAGAGACACGGGAAAAACTGTCATCCACAACAAATCCTGGCTTGCCTATGTATCTCATAAAAGTGCAAAACGGATACAGGGTGTGTAATCATCCAATGGGACCTGAAAAGAGGTTTATTAGTAAGACAAAGCCTGTGGAGTATAATTACACAAGAGCTATCGAATACTTGAACAAGTTAAATAGATTGGACACTCCTTTAATTTTGCATAAGGAACAAAAAGAGTTATATATACAAAGGCATAAAAATGGATATTGTGTAAAATATCCTGGCACAAAACCCAAATATTTTGTATCAAAGACTTCCTCAACTACAAAGTTGTATGAAGCAGCTTTGAATTATTTAAATGATATAAAATCCATGAGTGCAGTTCAACGACTAAATGTTAGTGGGTGAATCGGGAACCGATCCTGGTTTGCTTAAGATATAGTCTAGTCCCGCTTGACACACAATTCAAGCCTAAATACACTGAAAAGTGGGGTATACACGTTAATGGAACTGTCGATTTCGCTCGCAAAGTTAGTTGCACCGTATCACGTAACGGTGATTTGATTCACAAGGTCTACTTGCAAGTGGATCTTCCAGCTTTGGATCCAGCTGGTGGTGCTAACGGTGCTTGGATTCCATATGTCGGTCACGCTTTGATCGACGAAGTTTCTATTGAAATTGGAGGGCAAACCATAAACTAGATCAAGTGCTCACCAAGCTTGATCATCTGTGGTTAGAAGCAATTTTATAAAAAGGAATTGCTAGTTAGTTGCTATGATAAAAGTAATTATTACTTGTTCATATGCAATTGGCAACACTGTCAAATTGCGAAAAACCCCTTAAGACAGAATGTTGATTTAAAAAAGTTGTTGTTACAATATAAAGTGTAATGGATACCAAAAAATGTAATAGTTGCGGTATTGAAAAACACAAGACTGAAGATTTCCCTAAAAATGGTCGAATATATAGGGCTATATGCAAAAAATGTCATTCAGCAAAGCAAATAGAAAGATACAACCAAAATCGTAAAGTTCATTTAGAAAAGAACTACGAGGAGAACAGAATTCAGATTCTAGAAGCTGGAAAGCAGTATAGAAAAGAGAATCGAGATGCAGAGCAAAAAACAGAATACTATTCAGCAAACAGAGATGAGATTCTACAAAAGTCAAAAACGAAAGATTACAAAGAGAAAAGAAACAAGTATCTGAGGGATCGAAGGAAAAATGACAAGTTTTTTGCAATGATTAGTTCTTATAGATGTCGATTACATGAAGTTCTTCACAAACAGAAAAAGAATAGTTATATATCTTACTTAAGATGTAAACGAGAACAATTTCTGGATTGGTTGGAATTTCAGTTTGATGACAAGTTTGTATGGGAAACATATGGAAAGACGTGGGTAATTGATCATGTTATTCCTAATGACTTCTTTAATTTGGATGATGAAAAGCATGTAGAAAGATGTTTTGCTTGGTATAATTTAAGACCATGTGACACCAAGGAGAACATGAATAAAAGTAACACTATTATATTGGATGTTGTGGAAAGTCATCAAAACGTTATAAACAACTTTACTAAGATCAACAATTGGTACCAAGCTGATGTAGAAATATATCAGTGGCTGAGAGAACAACTCGGGTATGGTAAAAATCCTTCTGTATTGGGCAATCCGCAGCCAAGCTCCTAAGTGCGAAAAAGCATATTGGAGAAGGTTCAACGACTAAACGGCAGTGGGTCTAAGGAAATTAATATTTTCCGATGAAGGCTTAAGATATAGTCTAGTCCCGCTTGACACAGTTCAAGCTTAAATACACCGAAAGGTGGGGTATGTTGGTATGTTCAACACTGTTTGTTGAACATTGTCAGCACACGTGATAAACACTTTGGTGAATGGCTCCAAATCTGGAACGAACTTACTCAAACCGCTGAAAAGGAAGCTGGTTATGATGCTATGGTTGGTAACACTTCAGCATTGACAACTAACAATGCATCTACCAAGCCAGCAACCACTTTATACATTCCATTCCAGTTCTGGTTCTGCAGAAATGCTGGTTTGGCTCTTCCTTTGATCGCACTTCAGTTAACTTATTGATAGCTGACAAGAGTATGACCCCTGATTAATTGCACATAGATCAGGCAAAAGGTCACATGGCGTGCACAGTTCAAATGTTCACCACCCTAAAAGAATTGAACTCTATGCCATATATACTAGTAAATTGGTTATACCAATTTGCGACACTTACAAATTGCGGGAACCTCCTGATAGCCATAACTACTATTCCTTCTTGGAAACTAGAACGGAAGAACTCGGTTAATAGCCGACAAATGTGGTAATAATGTTATGGATTAGATAATTTTGTTGTTTAACGAAATTTGTCAGATGGACAATCCGCAGCCAAGCTCCTAAGTCCGTTAGTTGTTAAATTCATTTAATTGAATTCATATAACGTGCCATGGATATGGAGAAGGTTCAACGACTAAATGTTAGTGGGTCTGAGAAACTTGGCAGGTTTCGATGATGGCTTAAGATATAGTCTAGTCCCTCCTGACTTAGTTCAGGGTTAAATACACCGAAAGGTGGGGTATGTTGGTGATATGCCAACCCAATCACAAAGGTGATTGGAACGATCACGAAGTTAAATTCAACATTACTTTCAGAGCATTTGCTGATCTGATTACCGGAACTGCTCCTGCAAGCACTCCATCAATCAGCAACGCTTCTTTGTATGTTGATTACATTTACCTTGACACTGATGAAAGACGTCAATTCGCTCAGGTACAACATGAAAAAAACGTGTTAGAAAGTAAACATCAAACGTGTTTGCTAGTGATTGTTTATTGATATTCAGGTTCTTCCGCCACCCTGTTTTATCCCTGAATTAAATAAACTTTTGCGACACTTTCAAACTGCGGGAAACTCCTTAGAGTCTCAACTACCATCTTTATGTAGAAATATGTAAAGAGAACTCGGTTAATGCCCGAACCCTACGGTAATAACGTTGAGAATTGGACAAATTTTGTTGACAAAATTAAGTTGTTTACACAATTGTCCTGTGGACAATCCGCATCCAAGCTCCTAAGTCCTGATAACTAGGATATGGAGAAGGTTCAACGACTAAATGGAAGTGGGCGTGAATTTTCACGCTTAAGATATAGTCTAGTCCCGCTGGGCATAGGTCCCAATAAATACACCGAAAGGTGGGGTATATCGGAATATTTGATTGAACAGCTTCAATTCACTGGAGCTGAGTCATTCTCCAACTCTGCTGTCAAGAGCAAACTTTCCTTGAACCATCCTTGCAAGGAAATCGTCTGGACTGTTCAACCAGATTCAAATGATGTTACTAATTTCACTGATGGTTCAGATGGTCACACCATTGAAGATGCAAAATTGCAACTTAATGGACACGACCGATTCAGCACTAGAGCTGCTGATTATTTCAACCTCGTAAACTTTGCGAGAAAAAGTATTGAGCTTATGGCATTCTAAGTCAAAAGGAAAATCTCAATGCTAGTAAATCGTGAAAGCGATTTGCGACACTGCCAAACTGCGGGAACCTCCTAAAGCTTAAGATACTAAAGTATGTTCGAAAGAATATTACTGGCCAAGAATAACGACCTTGGGTATAGTAAAAACTCTTAAGATGATACAATGGACAATCCGCATCGAAAATCTAAGTTGTATTTAAAAAATATACAATATGATAAACGTTCAACGACTAAATGGTAGTGGGCGAGACAAATACAAACCACAAATATAAGAGTCTCGCTTAAGATATAGTCTAGTCCCGCTTGGGTAAAGTCCCATTAAATACACCGAAAGGTGGGGTATAAACGGCAACCATATCAGCATCACACTCGTATTCCTGCAACTGGTATCTATGTTTACTCATTTGCTCTTAACCCAGAGCAACACCAGCCATCAGGAACCGTCAACATGTCAAGAATCGATAACGCAACTTTGCTATTGAACTTGACCACTGGATCCACCGCTGTTAAACTGAGAGTATACGCTGTTAACTACAACGTTCTCAGAATCATGAGTGGAATGGGAGGATTAGCTTTCACTTAAGTGAAAATAGATCCAAAAAGCATCGTGCTAGAAATAAATGGGCTCTATTTCTAGAAAACACTTGAGGTCCCAAATAACAACCCAGATGCTAGTAAATCGTGAAAGCGATTTGCGACACTTTCAAATTGCGGGAAACTCCTTAGAGTCTCAACTACCATCTTTGCGTAGAAATATGTAAAGAGAACTCGGTTAACAGCCGATCCCAGGTAATAATGTTGAGAATTGGACAAATTTTGTTTACAAAATTAAGTTGTTTACACAATTGTCCTGTGGACAATCCGCAGCCAAGCTCCTGAGTCCGTTAATCCTATGGGATTTCCGTTGTTAAATTCATATAATTGAATTCACTCAACATGCCAGGATATGGAGAAGGTTCAACGACTAAATGTTAGTGGGTCTGAGAAACTTGGCAGTTTCGATGATGGCTTAAGATATAGTCTAGTCCCGCTTGTAATATGCAAGCACAAATACACTGAAAAGTGGGGTATAAACGAGCTTACAGTAACTAAATGTTGACAAACTAAATACGAGAAAAAAATAAAAAAACCAAAAAAAGCTAAAAAAAATTACAAAAAAATGTGTTTTCATAATCATTATTACATAATTATGAATGCAAATAGGAATTAAGGTTTTGGGTTAATTAAAATAGCGAATTCTTACAACATGCATAGTTTGTTGTATAGCAATTTAGATCCACATTTTTAGGTGCGTCTCCGTTAGCATATAGTTTAGGAATTGCCCGTTGATTGTCATATAAATACACTTCAGGACTAGTAAACTCGCATAAATGAGTGGCAATGTTGACGCATTTGTCTTTATGCAAGTTTTGGACGTCAAAAGAGTAAGCTTCTTTTAGCACAGCCTTTTGTATTTTTTCTGTAAGTCGGTCATCACATATTTGAGACTTTTCCTTTGGTCTAACTTTTCTATAAGCTTCATTTACATTACCCAGAAATGTCAAGTAACGTTGAGGATTTAAAGTGAGATCTTCTATTTTATAAGCGCTGTAATTGTTACTTTTTGGATCTTCATCAAATGTTTCTGTTGAGACTTTTTTATACACAGTGAATAATACCAATACCGTCCCCAATACCAACGCAATGGTGTATAAATGTATATGCTTCATTGTTATTGTCAATTAATTACAATTGATCAACAAAATTAAATAAGGTATTAAGTTATTTAAAGGTATATCCTAATAAATTAAAATGTATTTTGTTAAAGTAGTGTTTGGAACATTAGTATGCGTTCTGAGTATGAACACCGTCTTAGCATGTGATAAAAATGATTGTCCAGAAAAGAAGTCAAACCCCATAGACTGTTCTTCGAGCACGGTGATATATACATTTCCATTACCTCAAGAATTGCCTGTAGAACCGCCCGTAGAACCGCCCGTAGAACCGCCCGTAGAACCGCCTGTCCAACCTCCCGTAGAACCGCCCGTAGAACCGCCTGTCCAACCTCCCGTAGAACCGCCCGTAGAACCGCCTGTCCAACCTCCCGTCCAACCTCCGGTCCAACCGCCTGTGGAACAGACAAATGGGATCAAAAAATCATCAGGAACACGTGCAACGTTGACATATTTTGACGACGTCTCAATGCAATGTGGAACCTACAATAAAGGTGACATGATTGCAGCGGTTAACCCTTTATTATTTGGAGTGTCCGAAAGCGAATGGTTGGACAAGTATGTCAACGCAGATCCAAAAGATATTCCTTGGTGCAATAAGAAAATTGTAATAACTATCAAAGACGTCGAATATACATACTTGATCGGAGACACATGCGATCCTGTTGGTCCAACGCCATCAACGCCTAATGCTGGGGCAAAATGTGATTACAAGGATGTTATTGACATTTGGAATGGTAAAGATTTCCTGATTGCGTTATTTGGAGATGACTTTTACCAAGGCGAAATAAAATGGGAATTGAAAATGTAATTGTATTTAAAGATTTGGTAAATTCTTTGTAGGAATCTTATAAGATGTTTACAAAGGGTATTTTAGTGGGAAGTTTGTTGTTAGTTTACATTAATAATTTTGTGAAATCTGAGGGTTACTATTGTCCATACGAGTCTTTAGGTGCAAATGGAGATAATACATTATTATATGATTATTATGACAAAATAGACAATTATTGGGTCAGAAAGGACCAGACAGGTTGGGAGCCTGTTTTATCATATTGCTCTGCGAAAGGTGACAATGGTAAACATAGTGATGCTGGAGAGTGGAAATGTAATGATAGTAAAGGTTTATGTTTCTGGGACGGAATAGAAGGACTATGTAAAGTAAGTCCTAATAGACAACCTGATTGTTTTCAGCTTTGTGAAGCTATTTTAAAAGGGGAAGGTCCAGATTGTTTAGGTGATTGTCCTGGTGGTAAAAGCAGCAACACACTCTATGAAAAATACAATACATGTGATCTTACAATAACATCAGCGCAGCCAAGACCAAGACCACAACGACAACGAACTAGAACAAAAAGCAAGCCGACCAGAAGTAGAACAAAAGAAAGCTTTAACGTCAAGCAAACCAAAAAAATTCCTGCGGATGACCACTCCAATTGTTAAATAAAATTAATTGAATTTTAAAAGTGAATAACTTTAACAGCGATGATATTGCCAATAGAACCAGGATTAGAGCGACGCAGAGCTTATGGGCATTACATTAATCAAAGAAACATGCAAAGAAGAAATCGACGTCGAAATGCAACATACATGTTTAGTATTAGTGGGTTATCAATTACGGAATTACATGCGAGCACAACGGAATTACATCCGATACCTAGTGATACTAACAATGGATTGACTTACGAAGCGTTAGTGGAATTGCCTGCAGTAATGATAGGATTATCAATAAGTGATTTATACGAATCATCGTCAATTAATGTATGTATGAAGAGTTCATTTTGCAGCATTTGTCAAGATGATACGCATAAAGAAGTTGATATTTTACGGAAGCTAGATTGTGGGCATGAATTTCATATACAATGCATAGACAGATGGTTTATTGATCATTATCAATGTCCGTTATGCAAAAAGTCATATCTGAAACGTGTAGTTTAATTTAAAATTTTATTATTTTTTGAGGTAATAGTGAACGTTAATTACGACGTGACGTGATAATATGACGAATGAAGATTACATCAAAGGGATGATTGGGACGAGGATGAATAAATATATTATAACGAGGTATATTAGCTCTGGATCATTTGGAGATGTGTTTGAGGCGCGACATTATAAAACAAAAGAGATGGTTGCATTGAAAATTCCTATAAAGACGGAAGAAAAGGATGGAACGAAATCGTTGTTAGAAGAATCAAAGATATACAAGAAAATATACAAGAATGTAAATGAGGAAGACAAAAGTCACAAGGGTATTGCCGATGTGAAATTGATGAGGGTAAAGGACAAGAAGATCCTAGTTATGGACTTGTTAGGAGATAGTTTGGAGACAATCATAACAAAGAAAAAGAAAATTGGACTAAAATCTGTCATATACATTTCAATAAAGCTATTAAATATTGTAAAATTTATACATTCAGCTGGTTACATTCACAGAGACATCAAGCCTGACAATTTTGTGCGTGGTTACGACGATCCCAAAAAGTGGTATTGCATAGATTATGGTCTTGCAAAAAGTTACTATCATAAAAATGGGCCGCATATTCCTTATTCGGATAAAAAAAAGTTTTGTGGCACAGCAAGATATGCTAGCATAGCTGCTCATGAGTGCGTAGAACAATCAAGAAAAGATGACTTAGAATCACTTGGTTACATTTTTGTATACCTATACAAAGGAAAATTGCCATGGCAGCAAATCAAGCATAAAGACAAAAAAGAAAAGTATAGGCTTATCGGTGAGCACAAAAAAAAATTGAGTGAAGAGGAACTGTGCGAGGGCATGCCAAAAGAGTTCACTGTATTTCTAAAATACGTTAGAAATCTCGATTTTGACGAAAAACCACCATATTCAGCATTCGTGAAGATGTTTCAAAAGTTATATGATTCACGAAATTATAAGAATGACAAATTAGAATGGGAATAGACAATTGAGCGCGCAAAATGTGTATAAAGAATTTATATTGTAATTTTAGGTAATTTAATTGTTCTTTTCTATGAACTATGAAGAAATGTATAAAAAACTTTTACAAGAGCACGAAGCTTTAAAACACGAATACTCAGAAAACACTATAATCCAAAGTATGAATGACATGAAAGAAAAATACAACGATTTAATAAAAAACACAGTTGCCTTATATAGATATGATGCTTTGCAAGAGCGTAAAAAAGTCCTCCAAAATAAATTAATTGCTACATCAGTGTTGATTGACTATATTTTGTTAGAATTACGTCATTTTGACAATATTTTTATGAATGACGGTCAAGTCGATGTTGAAAATCTCAAGATGCAATTATCAGTAATAAAAGGAATGTTGCAACCGCACATTTGACAAATTGTAAAATTAATTTAAATCCAACAAAATTGAATTTAAAGTAATATCGTAACACTATAAAAGGAGTAGGGACAAAATGATTATAGGCATTGTAGGTAAAATGGGTTCTGGTAAGGATTATATTGCAACTAAATACATATTACCGTTTATGGAAGGTGTGTTAAGAAAAAAGGTGTTACAAATATGTTTTGCAGATCAAATTAAGGTTAATGTAATGTCAAAAGGAAATTTTTCGTATGATGAACTTTACGTTAACAAAACACCAGATTCTAGACGCTCTTTGCAGATAGAAGGGACTGAAAACGGCAGAGATGTGCATGGAAAAGACGTTTGGGTAAATTACACGGATAGTTGGATAAAGGTATACAAGGAAAGGGGTATAAACAATTTTATAATAACAGATTGTCGTTTCAAAAATGAGGTTGAATACATTAAAAAAAGTGGTGGAATAATTTTAAAGGTGCATGCGCCACAACGAAATCATGAACGATTGTATAAAGAGAGTAATGGAGATCATGATACATATAATAAGCTTAAAGGACATCCGTCAGAGTGTGATTTAGACAGTTATGATGATAATTGTTATGATATGGTTATAGACAATGACATAGGTGATAATGTGTTACGTCAGATTACACAAGTTTACAAGTTAATAAGTCAATTGTAACAATGTTTTTACTCGTGCAACATTTTTTGGATATACATATTCATACATTTATCAAGTTGAGATTTAGATACAGGTTTTGGGATGTAGTTATCGAAACCCATGCTTAGATATTTTTCTTTATCTTCTTCCATACCATAAGCTGTTACAGCCACAACATATGGTTTTGTTAAGTTATTCAAGGATTCACCAGAGTAAAACTGAGATATTTCTTTCATAACAGTATCACCATTTTTTACTGGCATTCTGATATCAAGAAGGATCACATCAAATTGTTTATTTAACACAGCTTCAATGCATTGTTGACCATTTTCAACTATTAATACATTTTTGAATCCACTTTTGTTTAAAAAGCTAACGATGACCCGTTGATTTATATAGATGTCTTCAGCAACAAGAATCCGTATGTTTTCTTTGAGTTCATCTAAATTGTTATCGATTTCAAAGGACACTATATCACCTTTTGACAAACTTGTAAATTTATCAGAACTAAGCAATTGCATACATTCTTTTTTAAGCTTTAGTTCTTTGATTGGCTTGACAATGTGAGCTGAAAAATGGTTATTTGTTTTTGAAATCTTTTCTCCGAAACTACTTAATGCTATTAAAGGAATATTTGCATTTTTTGTGTCTGATTGTTCTCTAAACTTTGCTGCAAGTGTGTGTCCGTCCATTTTTGGCATACATATGTCTATCAGACCTATATGGAATGTATGCACTTTAGAAAAATATAGGGCTTCTTCACCATTGCTAAAAATATGAGGAATCATACCCCATTTTGAAACGATCCCGCTTAAGCTAAGTCTGTTATGCATGTTGTCATCCACAATCAAAACATGAGCATTCTTCAAGCATTCATCATTTTCATCACTTTCGGTTGATACGTCTTCTTGACAAATTCCAACTCTGATGATAAATGAAAAGTGACTTCCTTTTTCTCGTTCGCTCCATTGCAGCCATATACATCCGTTCATTAGTTCAACAAGTTCTTTGCTTATTGCGAGTCCCAATCCGGTGCCTTGATAAACTTTAGACGTAGATTGATTATCAACTTGGGAAAATGATTTGAATAATTTAGACACGTCGTCTTTATCTATGCCACAGCCAGTGTCCTCGATATCAAATCTAACGTATACATATTTATCATTATACGGAGGTATTTCTTTTTTGTTCATAGAATAAAGTTTACGAGCAGTGTTGTAATTAATTTTCTCAACATTCAAGATAATATTTCCATCGTCTGTAAATTTGATAGAATTGCTTAAAAGGTTCAACAAAACTTGTTTGATTCTGTTGATATCACTTTTTATATATAAAGGAACATCGTTTGCTATATTGGATGTAAATTCAAGGGATTTCTCATAAATTTTAGACATAATAATATCATTTGTTGACTCTAAGCATTCTTGTAAGTTCATGTCTTTAATATCCAATGTTATCTTTCCAACTTCTAATTTTGAGAAATCAAGTATGTCATTTATTATTGTCATCAAGTTATAAGAGCATTCTTTTAGCATGGATATATAATCGCCTTGATCATTGGTTAATGGTGTGTCTTCCAAAAGTGTTAACATGCCGATTATTCCGTTGAGTGGAGTTCTTATTTCATGGCTCATATTTGCGAGAAATATAGTTTTATGGTTATAAGCTTTTTCTGCTTTCAATGTCTCGTCTCGTAATTTTAATTCCATTAACTTGTTTTCATGCACATCTTGTAATGTATTCATGAAAGTTAGAATTCCTTCACGAGATCTTATTATAGTGCGTTTATTCATGTACCATCGGTAATCTTTTTGAAGGTTGTTATATATTCTAACAACATTACTAGACTCGGTATAATTGTGGAGGAAGTTTCTGCAAATATCAAGTTCGCATTGCATGTCGTCTTTGTGGATTGCAGACATGTAAGCATCACAAACTCCAGATGCATCCTTTATATTCAACATCTTTTTGATGTACATATTGGTATAAACGCATTTTCCTGATTCATTCATGCGTATAATTCCAACAGGAAGATTATCAAGAACAAGTGTTATGTCTTCATCAATTATAGAAAACATTTTAGACACTTGTTTTTTATTTGACATTTGAAAATCAAAGCAAAAGATTATTAAAGGGTACCTAGAAATAAAGTTGGGTGAATACCAAAGATTTCTTAATTTACCTGGATCAACTGTAAGTTACGGAAGATCATGTCTGCGAACAAAAGTGTAAATATTGCATCTGATGTCAATATTGATTTTGAACCTATTGAGAAAATGCTATAAAATAAAAGTGCAATGAACATACTGTTTTTGATTTGCAAAGATACTTCTACATCACGTATGTAGAGAACAATCATTAAATATAAATATGCTATGGTGGGATCAATTTGAAAATATTTCTGACTTTTGTTGTTTAAAGAATTGAGTGATGGATTTTTGTAACGTGTAAGTAGAGATAAGAGATATCGTGCAATAACAACAATAAAAAAAAGTTTCAAACCCTGGATAAATGTGGATGTTGATACAAAGTTATAGAATATATAAGTTGATGCAAAAAATGTTACGTATTTCAACAGTATGATCTCTTTAAAGTCAGTTGCGTCTTGGAGAAAATCATAAACTGCAAATGTGCTTTCCATGTTAAATTAAAATGGATATATAAATAAAAAATATATATATATATATATTATAGTATAAATACATGGACAAAATGTATGTAGACTTGTTCTCTCGCTTTTTTGTTGTCATTGGAAGTCTTATATATTTTCTAGTGACTATTTTTGATAATAAAAACATTATGTCAAAATTGTTTGCTGTTGTTGTTGGTATTTCATCTTTGATGCTCATTTTTGACAGAGACTATTATTTGCCATTCTTGGGCAAAACTATTTTCCCTCCAGCGAAATCAGACATGTCCCTCCAAATTCAAAAGAAGATAAAAGTAAAAGTGTCAGATTTGCCAGCAAATGTGAAGGTTGTATACTGGGCTGCTATTGAGGCAATAGATAGCAAAGCATATACAAACTACATGGATGCCTACAGTAATTACACGAATGCTGGAGAAATGTTTACAGATGCAAATGGCGATGTGGTATTAAGCATCGATTGTCCAAGTGAGTACTATGTGCAAAAGTTTGGTATTATTAACAAGAAATTAGATAAACATGTTCACTACAGATATGAACTTCCTGGGAAAAAGGGGTTATTTTCAAAAGTATATACACAATACGTTCAATGTTAAATAACTGTTAATTATAAGATTGCTCTAATGAAGATCTTGCATTCTCCACAAATTTCTGCACATCAGTTAAAACATTATTTATCTTTTGTTTTAAGGAGCGGAGTTCATTTTTAATTTCCTTTTTTTCCTTGGAATTTTTGCTAATTTTGTATTCTCGTTTTTTTTCTTTGTATTCGTTTTCAATGGAAAAACAAGCTTGACTGTAAAGGCCTAAAGTATTCCCCATACCTTTCATTCTATAAATTTCATCTCTTTTACTTTTCTTTTCTTTAGCTTGAGGTTTAGGATTTACAGAGTTGATGGCTATAACTTTTACCTCACTGTCGCTTTCAGCGCTTTCATTTACCTTCTTTTTAGAGATCTTCATTTTTATTCCTTTATCACCATCTGTAGTGTGTGATCTGTCTGTGATGTCGATGATCTTCTTCATGCCTTATGATTTTATAGTTTTTCAACAATAAAATATTTCAAATTGAACAACTGCACTTAATTTGGATTAGAAGGTTCCAACGGATCAAATATATATAACTTACTTTTTATTTTATAAAAGTTGGTGGCATCTACGTTGCTTTCCAATGCCAGTTTGGAGGGGCTTACGTAATCATAAATATTGATATTAGTAATTTTGATAGATTTTGTATCTAATGGGATTATATTTTGATATGAATTGTCAGGAGTAAGATATGAGATCATATTTGATACTTGCAGGATAATTTGAGCTTTAAAAGAAAATGGCTTATTGATAGCAAAAATCTCTATATCAAATTTAAAAAACCTATCATTACCAACTTGTAATTTGTAAAAGACATCTATATTTTCTTTAGAATTAAGTTTGTAATCTTTAAAATGTTCAGACGACTCGAATAGTTTTGTAAGTGATGTTAGCACTACATTCTTAAACTGTGCTGCGTAGAAATATTTAACATCATAATCTTGTATAAAGTTTCTTAGCTGCAAATCGTTATTAGGGAAGTATTGTTGTATATAGTCTCTCAACATGTCGATCTCAATTTTAAAATAATAATTGTCATCAATATTAGATATGTTTGAGGAATTATGGGCGTAAAATGATATGTTGCGCAAATCTTCATTTATGCTAAAAGAAAAATAAAAGTATGATGTGATGAGAACAATGGTAATTAAAATAAATAGCAAATGAGTCATTCTTTTTAATTACATGATAAATTAGTATGTTAGAAATTACATTAATAAGTGGAGATTAAATATCTATACACGTGGCTTGACTGTGTTTAGTTGTTCTCTTTCTGACAAAAGTTGTTGATATCTGTCATCAAAATCTTTTTGTTTTTGAGAGATTCCACTTTTTAATTGGTTAAAGTTATAATTATTCTTTTTGCCAGAAGAGTTTGTAAATGATTCTCTTACTTTAACTCCCGTAGAGCTTGTGAGTGCTTCTTCTATTGGTGTTTGTATAGGTTCATCACTTTTGCCTAAGAATTTAAAGCATTGTTCAGCTGAATTATCATGCAATGATTTTGATCCACACATTGCATATGTGTCAGAAAATCCGCCCATTTCAATTGGATTGAATGCCGATACTTCCTTTTCCATTTGAACCACAGGTTGCATTTGATCTTCGAGCCACTGGAATGCATCTTTACCAGACAATACATATTCAGCTTTATTGACAATAATGGTTGGAACTTCTTCTATTTTATATTGTAATGCATTTTGGATGTCATAAAATAATCTTGGCCTGCTTCGTGTTTGAGGATCAACATCGATATTTATTCTTATAAAGTCTTCATACAATTTGCTATTTTGCGATAATGTATGTATAAAGTTCTTACTATGTTTACAAAAGTTGCTATAAAACAATATTTGTTTATCGAACATTTGGTGTATATGTTTTAGATATGTATAAAAAAATCGATTTTATACGTAATGCTATTACGTAATGCATCTTTACCAAAAAATACGTTGTTGACAATATTGGTTGGAACTTCTTTTATTATATATGGAGGTTTGTTTAATGTATGATTTAAGTCTTCATACAATTTACTTTTTTGCGATAATGTTTGTATAAAATTGCTATAAAACAATATTTGTTTATCAAACATCTAGTGTATATGTTTTAGTATATGTATAAAAAATCGATTCTATACGTAATGATCATAAACGGCTGTGTGTAAAAATTAAATATAAAATATATTGTACATAACTAAGGACTCCAAATAATTTAATGGAGAATATACGTTTAAAAAAAATTACAGTATCACCGTTACAATCTCCATTGATTATTCAGAATGGTAATGTACATTTTTATGATACAACAGGATCAAGTAATTTAACTAATGGAGCAATTGTAACAAAAGGAGGAATATCCATTAATGCGACAAACGAAGCAACTAGCTCTACATCAGGTGGTTGTTTAACAATAGGAGGTGGTGCAGGTATAAAAGATGACTTATACATTGGTAAGGATCTTATTTTAGATAACTTGAGCGGTGTATTACAAATCGCAGGCCTTACTGAAAATAGGCTGTTTTTGGATACAATATATAATAAACAATTTTACGTAAGTGTAGATGGTGTTAATAAAAGACTCATATTAACGGATGACAATTTACGTTTGGCTGCAACAACTCCAAGTTCAAGTTCGACATGGGGAGCATTGACTGTTGACGGGGGAATTGGTATTTCAACAACAACAAATGCAGTAGGATACACGCATGGTGGTGGATTAACAGTTGCTGGAGGTGGAGCCTTTAATAAAGATTTATTTGTTGGAGGAAGCATTGTTGTTGCAAACAACTTGAGTGCGGGATCCATTGTAATCACTAGCGGAAGTATGGGAAACGTAGTGATTAATAATATTACAGCAACAGGTGATGCAAAGGTGCTTTCCACATCTAATACTATAGGTAATATCTTTACTACAGGTGGAAATGTTGGTATCAAAACAACTGCACCAGGTGAATCATTGCATGTGAATGGAAATATAAGATTAGGTAGCAATGGGACTACGGAAGGAACTAATTATATATCTTTCAGGGGATCAACTCACCTTTTTGCTCCATATACAACGACATACATTGGAGAATCTACAAATCGTGAATTAGTTCTTTTTCAAGGCACTGATCGTATCAGATACATGTCAAAAGCGCATAAATTTGACACAATATCAGAGAATGTCAGTGGCGGTTTTGATGGTGTTGTAACATATGGGTCAACAAGTATGATAATTGATACGAACGGTAATGTTGGGATAGGTAACACATCGCCGTCACAGTCTCTCACAATTAATGGAAATGCTACAATGGGGACTTTGTTTAGTGCAAACGTCATTAATACTAATTCAACCATAAGCTCATTAATAGCTTCATCGATTGCTACATTATATATAACAGGTGGTTCAGGATATTTTAGTTCCTTGAACAGTTCAAGTGGTTCATATTTTAATGTTACAATTACCAATTCCACGATACAAAATGCAAACATATCTGTTGCAAATATTGTAAATACTAATAGCACTAATGCAACAGTTAGCAGTATATTTGTTACAAACGTGCAAGTGTCATCAGCTGGTAGTTTCAATTGTAGTGCTGTAATAAATACGATGGGAAATATAACAACAAATGTCAATGGTGTTGGCATAGGACAAGTATCACCATCTGCTACTCTTGATATAAATGGAACTTTGAATTGCAGTAATAATGTTACATTTACAGGAAATGTCTCGAGCTCAAATTCTTCAACAGGAACTTTTGTTTTGACACGGGGAGGAATTTCCATAAATACAACTGCAAATGCAGTTTCTCTTACACAAGGTGGCGGACTGACAATAAGAGGGGGAGCAAGCGTGCAAAGAGATATGTTCATTGGTGGAAAAATGGTAATCGAAGACACAACCTCTAGCATTTCTATAACAAATGGATCAGTTGTGCTAGCTGGTGGAATGGCTATTTCAAACACTACAAACAGTGTTGGGTTGGGTAATGGAGGTGCACTTTCAGTTTCTGGAGGTGGATGTTTTGGAAAAGATATTTATATTGGTGGCAAGATGATATGTAATTCAGTTGGGTCATTTAGTCATTTAAAAGTTCTTTCAACAGATGTGTCAACAAATTCTACAACGGGAGGTATAGTGTCATACGGTGGTGTGTCAATAAATGAGACTAACAATGCAGTGAGTGTATCACAAGGAGGAGCTTTAACTGTAGCAGGTGGTGTATCTCTTGGTGGCGATTTATATGTAGGAGGTGATAGCTATTTGTATGGAGGAGCAAAGCTTTTCAGTCAAAATGCGGTGGACATTTATGATAACACATATAAAAGGTTTTCAGTATCTAGAGATGCATCGAGCAGTGACTTGCAAATAAAAAGATACAATCAGGCAGGTGCAGCTATTGACACTTTATTATCTATATCACATACAGCTGGATCGATTAGTTTATTGAACACAGGTGGGAGCTCTTTTATTGTAGCTGGCGGAATGTCTATTGGATGCACAAATAATGCGACATCAGTATCTTCTGGTGGAGGAATAACTGTTGTTGGAGGTGGAAGTATTGGAAAAGACTTTTTTGTTGGAGGTGATGTTACAATAGCATCTACACGGTCTAGTGCTGATGTAAGCAGTGGTTCATTGATTGTAAAGGGGGGTGTTGGAATAAGCGGTAACATAAATGTATTGGGTGACACTTTAATAAAGGGAAATCTAACAGTTCAAGGTGCTACAGTATCTGTAACATCTACGCATACTATTATTAAAGATAACATGACAATATTAAATGCAGGTCCTGCAGGGACAAGTGATGCGGGTATTGTTATGGAAAGATATCAGGTTGACAATGATAGCGGTCTAGGTGATGTTGTAAATGATTTACGATACTTAACATTGACATTACCAGATCAAAGTGGATTAGGAGCTGGAGAGGTGAATTTGGGAGTGAGTGCAAGCTCAGTTGACGGATTTTACAATGGATGGTGGATAAAAGTGTCGTCAGGATTTACAACAAATGGTGTAAGAAAAATTGTTGCATACAATGGAACAACAAAACTGGCGACTTTGTCATCATCTTGGACACTTCAAAATCCTGCAATAGGTGATATTGTTTATTTATACAATAAATCATATGTTGGAGTCATATTTAATGAGACGACTGACAGATTTATATTTGGATCTTTATCAACAAATCCAGGAACAAGTGCAAACTTTAGTGACAATATGCCAGTGGAGGCACATTCAATGACATTAACTTCAACTGTAGGTTCAACCAATGGAAGTGTAGGTTCTCTTGTTGTATCAGGTGGTATATCTATAAGCAATACAACCGATGCTAGTTCGCCTACACATGGTGGATCACTTACAAGTTTAGGAGGAATTGGGGTGCGAAAATCTATGCACGTTGGAGAGAATTTGTTTGTTAATGGTCCTGTTTTGAAATTGCCAGTTGGGAATACAGCTTTAAAACCACTTTCTCCACAAAATGGGTATATATATCTTGATACTGATTTAAATGATGTGCAAGTCTATTTGAATTCTGCATGGACTTCTGTTTTGACTACGGGGACATTAGCAGATTTGGATGGAAATACTAAAATAAAAACAGAGGACACGTTTGGAAGTAATGACAACAACATTACATTTATTATTAACAACAATGAAAGGATGAGACTATCAAGTGCTGGAAATTTGGGAATTGGAACAACTTCTCCAACGTCGAGTTTGCATGTCAATGGTGAGATTTATGTTCAGTCTTCACAAAATGCAATTGGTCTTGGCAGTGGTGGAAGTTTAACTATTAGTGGTGGTGCGAGTATATCAAAGGACCTTTATGTGGGAGGGGCAATAACGTCTAGTTCTGACATAAGATTGAAAGAAAACGTGCGGAGTTTTACCAATAAAGGAAAAAGTGCATTACAGAGTATTGATGACATAAGAACTGTAAGGTTCAATTACAAATATGATCCAAAGAAAGTAGATCACATAGGTTTTATAGCACAAGACTTTATAGAGGAATATCCAGAGATTTTAAAGAAACCAGAAGAAGGTTTTTATTCTATGGATTACTCAAAGGTGACAGTGATACTGCTCCAGTGTATTAAAGAGTTAAAGGCAGAAATAAAATCTTTAAAAAGCAAATTGATACAGTCAATGACAGAATAATTACATCACTGTATAGTTACATCACATTTAGTCAATTACATGTTGTAAATGTAATTAATTAATTTATAGTATAATTGTAAATAAATAAATTGTAAGTGCAAACATGCAAGAAAGGAGTTTTACACTAGTTGCTGCATTGAGGGGTGGTAAATCACTAAATGTTGTAGGTGGAAGATTTATATCTGAAACACCATCAAGTGCTGCCAAAAAGGCGTTTTCAAAAGTTTACAATGAACTTGATATCATTGGTAGAATTACATTAACTATACAGATTAGAGAAACAACAAGAGGGGCACAGGGAAATTTATACAAATACAAGGTGTCAAAAATTAACAAGCCTACAGAGGTTCAGGTTGGGGATTCTACGATTATTTACAAATACATTACAAAAGTAAAATCAATAAAAAGTTAATTATAAAAATACATCGGTTTGATAATGTTTGTATCATTATCTGGATCGAACGGTTTAGTTGTCTTGTAATTTATGACAATACTATTATTGGTAAAACCAGTTTTTTTAAAGCTGTTTTTATAGTAAACATGAATTTTATCCAAGTTTTTTGTAATTAATACATTATATCGGTCAGTTGTTTCGTCAACATAATTATACATGATATTTGTTTTAGGAACAGAATATATAAAGTTGTGCATATTATTCAATACCTTTGTCTTAAGATCAATTGCATCTTGGAACATTTGTGCAATATTTTGGGGGTAACTTTTGTTAGCTTTGTAATACGTTTCTATTTCACCACGTAATCTCAAAATGTTGTTAGTTCCAATTAAAAGTTTATAAAACTCATCTTTGTTGAATTGGTGCAATGGGATTATTGAGTGAAGGAATACAATCAAGTTTGTATCAAGATATAAGTAGTCAAGGGTTGGTCTCTTACTGGAGACTTTTAATTTTGTGTCTCTTTTTTGCCTTACAACCAAAAGCTGTATTTCTTGTAATTTATTAAGCAATGTTTTGTTCAAATCTATGTTTTCTTGTAATGGAACTTCAATTAAAGAGTCTGAAATATATAGAGAGAACGCTATTATTAGGACAACAAACCCATATGTTGTTGGAAATGTTGTAATGAGCAAGAGAATTATGAAGAAAAATATAACTATGTAAAGAAATTGTAATTGTTTGTTATACAACCCCTCTCTTTTGAAAAATATATCAATAAAATTTTTCATTACTTAAAATGTAATGATAAAAAAATAAAGACGAATATACCAGCAATTAGCGTGATATGTAGATTAATGCATTGTTACCGGTTTTACCAACGTGTCCGATTATTTTGTTTTTTGATGCGGATTGTAACACTTTTTTCTTAATATCAGCCATGTTTAATTGAGGATATGTATCTACATAGTGATTCAAAACCCCCACTAGCACCGGCGTGCTCATACTGGTGCCTGAATACATAGCTGTGCGACCACCAGGAACTGTAGACACAACATTTACGCCTGGGGAATATATATCAGCGCAATTCCCGTAATTACTAAAGTAAGCACGTTTATCATAACGATCACTTGCCATAACAGTGAAAATTTCTCGAACACTAGCTGGACTTGTTCTGCAAGCATCATTATTTTCATTACCCGCTGCTGCAGCAAAGTAAAAGTTTGGGTCTTTTAGTGTAGCTTTCACAGCTGCATTGAGGGCACCTGAAAATCCACCCCCCAAGCTCATACTCACAATGCTTTTTACCTTTTTAACTGAATCCTTTACTTGTTTTACATGTCTGTTGTAAGCATACTCTATTCCCCTAATGACACTGGATGTGGACCCGGATCCATCACAACCTAAAACCTTTATGGCAAAAAGTCTAGCGTCTTTACAAGCACCATATGACTTTGAACCAACTAATCCCGCGCAATGAGTTCCATGGGATTGACAATCTGTGTCGGTATCATCGATAAAGTTTTCTAACCATGTTGCTCTTCCTTCGAATTCTGGATGAGTTACGTCGATACCTGTGTCTATGACATATGTATGAATGTCAAGATCCTTATTTGTGTGGCACGATCCAGAAGAATTGTATGGGAAGTTTCCATCTAAAGGAAGACTTTCTTTAACAATACGGTCTAAATGCCAAGGTGCAGCACGGGAATCAAAGTCATCAATAAGAATAAAATTGGCGTCTTCAAGTTTAGTGACTGTAAATGTTTGTTCTTCTTCAACTTCATACATGGCTTTATAAGTATTAGCATGCACGTAAAATGAACTGTCGTCGACTTGGTAGAAGGCTTGGTCATTGATAGTTGCTAGATGTGTTACACCGTGATCATCATTAAAAGCGTTCATAAGTAACATATTGACAGCTGCATCTTTTTTAGGGGTTAAGATTATCTTTTTAGAAACTGCACATCCGAAGAAAAATAAAAGTAATGCTAACATTCTTTTTTACTTTAAGAGTATTAGTTTTAAATAAAAGGTGGCTAAATTTTTATTTAGGCGGTCAAATTACATCAAAATTGCAATGAACATATTCTTTTAGTTCCTTGTCCAGTTCTGTGTGACTTTTTAACAGAATATCGCTTTCATATTGTTTTTCTTCAAGACTTTCAATCTTGTTGTTAAGATAAGTTATTTGATGCTCAAGAGAGCATGATTTTTGAAGTAATGACTCGATCTGCTCATTTAATCGGGTGACTTCCAATTTAGAGTATTCCGAAAAGTGTATTAATGCATGGTAAATATATGAACACAATGCCGTAGAGAAAGCTCCACCAACAATAAATATAACAGTTGGCACTGGAAAATCGCTCATATTTCAAGCACAATATAATTACACAATAAAAAATGAATTGGAAATTTGTAGCATCTTAATTTAAAACTAAAAGTTTATAGTTAACAAACAAGTCATGATGTTTGGTAAAAAGTTTGTTATTACAGTTTGCAATGAAGAAAATTACTCACTATATGAAAATCACACAACATATCATCAAGGTGATTCTGGCCTTGATTTGTATATTGTATCAGACGAGTTTATTCCACCTCATCAAACAACGTTTGTAAAACTTGGAATAAAGTGTCAGTCACAAAGTTTCCAATGGTGTGTTTGGAAATGGTTTAAACGCGGATTTACAAAATACAATTCTTATTTTTTGTTTCCAAGATCTAGTATTTCAAAAACACCTTTATTGCTTAAGAACTCCATAGGTTTAATTGACTCTGGATATACAGGTGAAATTATTGCTGCTTTATATAATTCCTCTTCAGATCCATTCTTTTTACAAAGGGGTGAAAGATATGTGCAATTAGTAAATGCAGACTTGAGCCCTGTAAGTTTTGAACTTGCAAAACATTTGAGGACTACAGAACGTGGATCTGGAGGATTTGGGTCAACCGGGGGGACCGGTGGATCTGGCTCCAAAGACTTGGAAAATTTGAATAGTCTTGAAGATTTGAATTAGTTTACTTTGTGTACCTACATGTAATAAGTAGTGTATGTTGAGCAATCGATGCACTTTGATATTTGACAACTGCTTTAGTTGTTCCAACTATTCCCACTCCAAGAACATTAAAAAGAGGTGTGACATCGTTCTCATCAGTATAACCAGAACATGTAATAATAATATCTCCGCGGTTGAGCAAATTTGTTGCTTTATATGGGATATCAAATTGGAATTGACAGTTTTGACTTTCAGAAATGGGGATTGTGTTTACATAGTAAGAAAGTATAATTTCATCATTTAATGTAATTGTTTTATTATTTCCATAGGACAGAATAGAGCATCCGACCGTATTAGAAAAAGTGATAGAGGGAGTATTTACAAAGTTTCCTGTTAATGTTCCATTAATGAAAGCATCGCCACCAATATAAAGATCTTTTTTAACACATGCCCCGCCGGCAATAGTAAGACATCCTCCTTTTGTAAAAGAAAGGGCATTCTCTGTGCAAGCGATAGATACTCCGCCATTGCAAATTAGACTTGCCGAAGAAGTATTTGTAGACGGTTTTGTTGATGCAAATAATGCGTTTCCATTGTTTTCTAGTGTAAGTAAGTTAAAAAGTCCATTCTTAAAAACGTGAGAACCATTATGTGAAGTTGTGTAATGTAAATCTCCATTAAATGAACCATTCGATGATCCATACATGACGACACTAGACCCATGGGTATTGTCATTGTTTGCTGATATACTTAGAAATCCAGTATTAGTATTTGAGCCTATAAATGAATTTTCTTTTAATGTTAATGAGCTTGTAATGTTAGATGTTGTGTTTATACCAATGTTGCCCTCATTTGTTATTACAAGCGCTCCCTTTGCTAATAAAGGACTACCAGATGTTGAATATGTCAAGGCAAAAATTCCAGAAGATGCATTACTTACGATGCCAAACCTATTATTTAATAAAGTGTCTTTAAATTCTATATATGCATTACCACTTTCCAAAAGAAGAGAAGAAGTTGAGTGGTTTATGTGTAAACTTGCATTTGGTGGTGAAGAGGTGTCTCCAATAAAACATTTATTACCGACTCTGACATTCTTCGAAAAAGATGCACCACCGTATGATGTAAGGGAACCTCCAACTGTTGTGCTAGAACTATCTGTTGATGATGTGATAACCACTTCACCATTGCTTAAGAGTGTTGATGCATGTGTTCCTACTAGTTCTAATGATTTGCTTTTGATATGGATATAATCATTCACCCCCGCGTTAATGTTATCTATGTCATTTCTGTTTGTGTGAGCAAAGTTAATTGTATTGTTAGATTCTGTGTAATACATTCCCGCATGAGTGGATCCGTATATGCTATAAGTGTCGCCTAATGATGGATTTTGTAATGTCCATTCTGTTTCTAATTGTGCAACACGTTGAGACCCATTGTAGGATGTTATTTTTCTTACTTGGTTTATATTAGTTCCTGACGTTATGATAATCCACATTCCAATATAAGTGTCATTTACACTTGATGCAGATGGATTTAGTTTCACCTGTAGTGATGTAGCCCCGGCTTGAGTGGGAAGTGTTCCCGATACCAATACATCCCCGTTATTGACAACATCACCTTCTCCATTGTCATTTGCTTTTTGATATCTTTGTAAAAGTATTCCAACATCTTGTGTATTTGTTTTACTAGTATTATTAACACCAATAGTGGGCAAGTTATCAGACACCGACAATGCACTTTCAACAACTAAAGTTCCAGTTCGTATTGTATTGTTTGATTCATTTTCAGTAGAGTAAGCTTCTGTCCAAGTAGAGTTGTCGAAACCACTTTCATTTCCGTTTGGTTTCAATCCATATCCTTCAATCCCAAAATGGAATGGTGAACCACTATTATATCCAATGACTGCTTGTAAAGAAGCACTAGATGGAGCTTTTACAAAAGAATGGTAATGTGAACCTGATTTATAAACAAATATGTGTGGGGGAGAATTGTAGTTTTGCGCTCCGTGATACGAATGTGAAAATGTTCCTACGGTGCCTAGTATATTACTTGCAAATGACAAAGTAACAGATCCGTTGATAATTTTCATATCAGTTTGAATATCTAGCGCTCCAAGGTATATCCAAGCAGATGCTGATGTATTGGAATTTATGATATTTTTAACTTGGAAGTTACCTGGAAGGATTGCATTGGTGTCCGCAATAATATCAGATGTTGTGACTTTTTCTCCAACATACAGGTCTTTGTATATAGCTGCACCACCTTCAACTTTCAATACACCACCTTCTGTGACGCCAAGAGCATTTGTGGTGTTTTGTATGTGTATACCCCCATTTATAGAAACACTATTAGTGCTTGTATCAGAAATTTGCAAGTGACTAAAAGAACCGGATGAGTTGCATGTCAATTTTCCACCAATGTAAAGATCTTTATTAATAGAGGCTCCCCCTCCAACATACATGGCACCACCAAACCCAACATTTGTAGAGTTGTCTTCGCCATTAATTGTAATACCACCATTAACAACTAAAGCACCTGATGTGTTAGAACTAGATGACATCGTATTGTTAATAACAGTTCTACCACCTATATATATGTTCTTGGCAACTCCTACCCCTCCAGGCACTATAAATGCACCGGTAGAAACACTTCCTGAATCAACTGTTGATGTGATGCTTAACGATCCAAATGAAGCATTTTGTGTTTCTATTGATGTTGCCGTAACTTTTTGCGAGATATTTAAATTGCTTGCTGTGATATCATTACCTACAATCAAGTTTTTGTGGATATAAGCACCGCCCATTATACTAAAACTTGCATTTGAAAAGCTTACAGCATCTTTGGTGCTCATTAATTGAAGTTCATTTGCCAAAATAGGAATGTAATCAGTTGCTGTAACTGTCAAGCTTGATGCTGTATTTGTGAATGCAAAAACAAATTGGTCTGTTGATTCTTTAAAATACATTGCAGCATAAACATTTCCAATTGTAGAAGAAACACCATCAGCAAATCGTTTGACAAGGAACCCTCCATCTGCTGATGCAAGTGGTGTATTATTAACAACAATCAAGTTATCTTCTACCAAAATAGTTTGGGTGTTCATTGTGATGGTGTCACCTTGAACAACGAGATCACCTCCCACATGGAGATTTTTGGCAATACCCACACCGCCTTCAATAACTAGAGCGCCGTCGGCGACACTGGAAGAGTTTACTGTCGACTTTACTTCAACATTTTTAATGGCAGAAATGAGTAGTGTTCCATCTGTGTTAGATTTTATGTAATTTGTATCACTGCCAAACACAAATGGAACGTTAACAGGGATTTTTAACTTTGTTGTTGGAGTAATATTTATATCAGATGATCCAGCAATATTTAAAACATTACTGCTATTTGCATGTATCCGTTGTAACCCACCTGTGCCAAATTTAATACCAATATCTGTTGGAACGCAAATGTTCAAACCCGCTGCCGGAGTCAGATATATATTATTACTACTTACAATATTCAAATCATTTAATAAGTTTGCTGATATGTATTGTGCTGAGCTTCCAAATGATAGTGGTGTGTTTGTGGGAATTGAGATTTTTTTGGATGTTCCAGGTGTGAGGTTAATGTCTTGGCCACTTGTTATTACTAAGTTATTAGAGTCATCTGTGTAAATCTTTTCACTTGCTGTAGAAAAGGTCAAAGGAACCTGATTTGGAATAGTTATTTTTTTACCAAAACTGATCTGAAGATTAAGATCACCTGAAGAAAAAACGTCAACACTATTATTAACGCTATTGCAAACGATGCGTTGACCTAGTGTCCCAAGCACTATAGGAATATTGTAAGGAATAACTAGCCTTCCTGAAGGGGTTAAATTAATGTCACCAACACTAGTTACAACTAGAGCATTTGTGGTAGAATTTGTTGTAATGGTATTTCCTTTCATATACAATACACCATCGATACTTACATCTTTTCGAATTCCAACACCGCCATTTACCTTTAAAGCCCCTGTAGATGAGTTAGATGAGTTTGTGGTAGAGGAAAATAACATGTCAATAGTAACATCATTTACAGAATTAAGTGTTTTTGTAGTATTATTCCATGTAATAACACCTCTTGAAAGTGGATTGTCTTCTCTTACGGCCACTGGTTGCATATTCGAAAGAGCTCCAACACGGAAGGTAAAGTCGGGTTCGTTAAAGACAATCCTATAATTTTCTAGATTTCCTCTTTCTACTTCTAATCCGGATTGGTTCAATGTTACACCACTCCCACTTTCTAATCTATTTATAAGAACAATGTTGTCCTCAAATGCGATTACATTGGTATCTAACAATGTTGTATTTCCTTCAACATACAAATTTCCTTCAATTGTGGCATTACCTGTGAGTTGCAAGTTTGCAAATGTTGGAGAATCATCATTTCGCACTCCTTGGTTTATAGAATCTGAAAGAGACGATATACGACCTAAACTATTCTGATAGGTGATCCTTTGATGAAGTATTGGTTTAGTCATCCTTATTAACCCAATAAATCTTCGTTAAACTTATTAATGATATGTGATAAAAAAATTAAAAAGAATACGCTCACAGAGTGAATACATTTGTTTTTATAAATAATTGAATCCTATTTAAAAAGATGATAAGTCACAACTAAATCAACGATGCAAAAAAAGCAAAGTAAAACTATTGAGGATACATATAAGAAAGTGAGTGGAAGGGAACATGTATTGTTGCGACCAAATATGTACATTGGAAGTCCTAACAAGCAACTTGAAGAAATGTGGGTATTTCAAGAATCTAGTAGTGATAATAAACCACAAGTGACAAAAAAGATGATAGAGTATGTTCCAGGGTTTTTAAAGATATTTGATGAAATACTTACAAATGCAACAGATGCTGCGGCCCGTGATGAAACAGTGAATACAATTAAAGTTGATATTGACAAAGGAAGTGGAGAGATTACTGTGATGAATAATGGAAAGAGTGTGCCTGTAGCATTACACAAAGAACATAATATTTATGTTCCGGAACTGATTTTTGGTAATCTTTTATCAGGGAGCAATTATGATGATAAAGATGTAAGAACAGGGAGTGGTGTCAATGGTCTTGGTGCAAAGCTTACAAACATATTTTCAAAGAAATTCGTGGTAGAGACATTAGATTCAGAAAGAGGGTTAAAATTCTTGCAAGAATACACAAACAACATGACAAGTAAAAGTGCCCCAAAGGTGACAAAAAACTCTGGTAAAAGCTACACAAAAATTACTTTTATACCTGATTACGGAAGATTTGGTATGAAAGGTTTAGAGGAAGACACTATACTATTATTGACAAAGAGAGTGTATGATTGTATTGCATGCACAAGTAAGAATGTATCAATTTATTACAACGGTAAAAAACTCATCGGTAAAGGGTTACAAGATTATGTGAGATATTTCTTTAGCGACTCGCAATTATATTACGACAGCACTGTAACAAAAATAAATGGAAAGGAAGAACTGTGGGAATATGTTGTAGTTCCATGGGATAAATTTGAACAAGTATCATTTGTCAATGGGAATTCAACTTATAGTGGTGGTAAACATGTTGACCATGTGTTGAATCAAGTTACAAAAGAGTTAAAGGGGATGCTAGAAAGTAAGAAAAGGCTAAAAGACATAAAACCTAGCTTGATAAAAGATCGTATATTTTTGTTTTTGAAATCTGTTGTAGTAAATCCGCAGTTTAGTAGTCAAACAAAGGAATATCTAACTACACAAAGCAAAGATTTTGGTTGTCGAGTTGAAGTTAGTGAAAAGTATATAGACAAATTATGGAAATCTAAAATTATAGAAGAAATTGTTGATTTTTGCAAATTAAAGGAAGCAATTGATTTGGCTAAAACAACAGATGGAAAGAAAAAAAGTAAGATATACATACCAAAGCTAGAGGATGCACTTTGGGCGGGAACTGGAAAGTCAACAGAGTGCACACTTATATTAACGGAAGGTGATAGTGCAAAGACTTTTGCTTTGTGGGGAAGAAACGCTATCGAAAAGGGTGCTGAAAAATATGGAACATGGCCCTTACGCGGCAAAGTGTTAAATGTAAGGGACGCCACTGTGCAGCAACTAATGAACAATGAAGAAATCAATAATCTCAAACAAATTTTAGGATTAAAGCAAGGAATGGATTACAAAGATGTATCAGAGTTGAGATATGGTAAAGTCATTGTGCTTACGGATGCAGATGTTGATGGCAATCACATCAAAGGGCTTTTGATAAACTTCTTTCATGCAAGTTGGCCCTCACTCGTGAAACTAAACTTTATTCAAACACTTCGAACACCTATATTAAAAGCAATCAAGGGCAAACAAGTTTACGAGTTTTTCAACGAGCAAGATTATCACAAATGGATGAAAACAACATCGACCACAAACTTCAATATCAAGTATTACAAAGGTTTGGGGACATCAACAAAACAAGATGCCCAAAACACATTCCGAAAAATTGAAGACATGATGGTGGGTTATTACTACAAGGACTCAAAATGTGATGATGCCATTTTACTCGCATTTGAAAAAGATAAAAATGTTAAGACGGAGGGAGACATCAAGTGTTCAGATAAACGCAAGAAATGGTTGAGCACATACAATAAGGATTTGTATGTTGATATGAAACAACAAGAAGTGAGTTATCAAGAGTTTGTGCATAAGGAGCTCATCCACTTTTCTATTTATGACAACTTGCGTTCGATTCCAAGTTTTTGTGATGGATTAAAACCAAGTCAAAGAAAAATCTTGTATTTCATGTTGAAAAAGTCTATGTCAAAACCAATCAAAGTTGCACAATTGTCGGGTTATGTATCAGCAGAGACTTGTTATCATCATGGAGAAGCCTCACTACAACAAGCAATTATAGGGATGGCACAAGATTTCGTTGGTAGCAACAACATTAATCTTTTGTATCCAGACGGCAATTTTGGGAGCAGATTATGCAACAAGGATGCTGCAAGTCCAAGGTATATATTCACAAGGCTTTCGGATATTACCACATCAATCTTCAATCCACACGACACACCGTTACTGACTTCTAAAACAGATGATGGTATTACAGTGGAGCCAGAATGGTATATACCTGTCATACCAATTGTATTAGTGAATGGATGTGAAGGTATTGGGACTGGTTATTCTACTTACATTCCTCCACATAATCCCAAAGACATAATTGCAAATATAAAAAGAATTCTTGATGGAAAGTCACCGTTAGATATGAAACCATATTTCAAAGGGTTTGGTGGAGATGTTAAAGATCTAGGGAAAGGTTCTTACATGACTTCTGGTAAATGGCAAAGGACTGGTGATGCGCAGATTACTATAACGGAGCTACCAGTAGGAACTTGGGTCACACCATACAAAGAGTTTTTAGAATCTTTAGTTGAAGGCGGCGGTGGTGGTGGGAAAAAAGATCAGCCAAAAACAAAAAAGAAGGACGCAATTGTGTTAAAAGATGTTAGAAATCAAACAAAGGATGAAAACAACGAAATTGAGTTTGTATTGGACTTCAAGAGTAAATCTGATGTGGACAAGTTAATCGGATTTGATATTTTAGAAAAAGAGCTAAAGCTTAACAAAATGTTTAATACGAACAATATGTATTTATTTGATGATAAATGTATTCCTACAAGGTATGCTAATACAACTGACATTCTTCTTGACTTTTGCGACTTGCGTTTGGAATACTACCAGAAGAGAAAAGAACATATTATAGAGCAAACACAGCACGAGCTAAATGTGTTGCAATCTAAAGCTAGATTCATTGATGAATATATAAATGAAGTAATTCATATAAACAGAAAAAGTAAAGAATATATTATAAAAGTGTTAGAGGAAAGGAAATATTACAAGATTGAAGAATCCTTTGATTATCTTATCAATCTACCTATTATTTCATTAACAAATGAAAAAATCAAAGTATTAAAAGATCAAGTGACAACGAAAGAAAAGATGCTCGCAGAAATAAAAAACAAAACAGAAAAAGATTTGTGGTTGGATGATTTGGCAGTGTTGAATAAACTACTTTGAAAAACTGAATTGGTAATTACACAGCAAATTCACTAGAAATGATTTATACGATTCTTATATTAATTATTGGTATACACCTTGGTCAAGAATATCCCTTGCCAAATGTTAAGATATATGTAAAGAACATTACAGAATTAATAAAGAGTAATTTAAATTAAGCTACAAAAATTTGACAGTAAATATGCTACTTATGTAGTCGTAAAAGTATTTTTTAGAAAAGATAGCTGGGAGTTTTTTCCCACTTAAATAGGTGCTATACTGTGATGACTTTAACAATTGGTATAACATATACATGCAATTTTTAGTTGCATATATAATGTCATATTCTTTATTTACAATTAATGTATCTTGTGCCAGTGGATATAGAATCTGATACGTAAAATTGGTCTTAAGGTAATCTGTATTGAATATCAAAATAAGATCGTGACTTGAGTTTTTACAAAAGTAATTTTCCAGATGTTGTAGAATATATAAATGAAACAGTTTCTTCTTCTCAGGTGTAAACTCAATAAGATCTATGTTATATTGCTTTATAAATAATTGGAGTCGATGGTTCTCATTAATTAGGGATGAAGAGGGGGAATTCATACATATCTTTGGCAATGGTATATCCAGATTTTTGTGTGCAAAGTTTACGTAACCGATGTCACCGATGTCTATACGCCTGAAATTACAAAGAATATTTGAATCTATGTAGGAGTTATAATCAATGCATTCGGAAAATGATATATGACTAATGATATGATTAATGGGCACCAAGCTATCAAGAACATCTTTTAGGTTAGAAACATTAATGTTGATTACTAATTTTTCTATATTCTGTATGTTATACATTATAATCAAGTCTTGTAATGTTGTTGCAAATACGTATTCTTTGGAACCTGAGAATCCTTCTCCAATGTGGTAACTCTCATTTCCTTCTTTTATGTCAGTATAAAATGGTATTTGATGATTAACAGGATTAGGAACGATGCATTTTTTAATGACAGTGTTAGAATGTATTAAAATCTTATCCAAACATCTTTTGCGTGGTTCAATACTTATAAAAGTTGTATCACAGTCCGTTGTGTATCTGGTATCCGTTGTGTACCCGTAGTGAATTAAACATGACTTTAGTTGTTTCATATTTTACTGATACTGTAACCTATACAATGCTAATGTAACTCATATAAAATAAAATCAATATATACTCAATATTAATCAAATTTACAACAAAAATGTTTTATTTTATCTAAACCTAGATAAAGAGAATATGAGCAAAATACCATCAATAAGATTGCTCCAAGAAGAAAAAGAGTTAAAGGAGAATTCTAAGGAAAAAATATTCAAAGTTGTATTAAATAAATGTGTTGAAAAGATAGTGTATACAAATAGACATACTGATAAAACATTTATCATTTTTGAAGTGCCCAAAATTCTTATTGGATACCCATCATATGACATGAAGAGTTGTTTGTTATATTTGATACAGAAATTGTCAGGTTCAGGATACCTTGTAGATTTTATAGACCCGTTTTATTTGTATGTAGATTGGGGTTGTGGTGGTAATGAAAAGGAAAATGCAAGTGTATATTCAGATAGAAGATTCCAAGGAAAATTAAAAGACAAGGCGAAATTAATTAAGGAACAATTTCCAAATGCTCATATAGAATTCGTCTATGGAGAATCAAGTTCCAAAAAAGAAAAGAGAAAAAAATAAATTTAAACACGAGTTGAATTAATAGTAAGTGGTTATAATATTTTATGTCTAACTTTTGGAAACATCAACCTTTACAACTTTCAGATTCATATGAGATCCAATACATAAAGAATACAAATGATGTCTTAGATGATGTCAAGCGGAATATATCAAAATCTCGATTTAAAATTCAATACAGAGTTGTAGATCATGAGGACCCAGAAGTATTCCAGCGTATAGTCGATTGTATCAATAAAAATTACCAGATGGATAATTTGAGTCTACACTATTCATACGACTTGTTAAAATATTGGTTTTCAGATGATTCAGTTATATGTATTTTTTTTTACACGTCTGGTATGGAAAATGAGGTAGGGTTTATAAGTGGCAAAGTGGTTAATTTAATTGTGAATAATAAACCTATTGAATCATTTGAAGTAAATTTTTTATGTATTGCAAGGCAAATACGTAACATAGGCATAGCAACTTTGTTGATAAACACTTTGACAAAGGAATATTTGGAAAGGTGTGCGCGAGAGTATACAAGTGCTATATATACGATTTCCAAAGATATAAGCGCCCCTTGTTTTGGAACAATACAATATTACCATGTTCCCATAAATTTAGAAAAGTTATCAGCATTAAAAATTATCAATCAAGATACTAAACATAATTTTTGCAAGTCCAATGAAATTATGATATTGCATTGTAATGGTAAGGGGATTGAAAAACATTTGCTATTGGAGTTATACACAAGAACTGCGAACTTTAATAAGAAAAATTACAAACTATATGAAGACAAGACATTAAGTCAGTTCACCAATGCATTTGAAAATAAGAGCTTTCACCATTTCATATGTTTTGATGGATACCGAGTAACGGATTACGTGTGTTTGTATGATCTAAAAACAGTTAATTCAAAGAGGAGTGAGGAAATATCAAATGGATACTATTATTATGGATTTTTTACAAAGAATACAGCACAAATTTTTGAGAACATTTGCGCATTCATTAGAGAGAAATCACTTTTGGATATGATCACCATGTATAATACATACAAATTGCATCAATACTTGGAAAATGTGATACAAGGAAATGCTATGTTGAATTTTTATTTATTTAACGTGTCCATGAAGGAGTTGCGTCCGGATGAAATAGGGTTTATTACAATATGATGAATACAAATTTTATTGGTTATGCGTATGGAAGAACATTACTTAGTTATTAACACACACAAAAGTAATAAAGGAGAGGATATAACAGAGTTTAAGGAGTCTGATGGTAAAATTGTTGTGAAACATTTTTCAGGCTTGAACACTGATAATTATGTGTTAAAGAAGGGTGATGGAAAGAAGTTGTCATTTTCCTCTTTTAAAATAAATGGGATCTACTATGTCAATATAAATGGGTATCACATAGTAGATTACAAAAAGTTTGTCTCAGGTATAAAACAAATATCTGATGAAAATGAAACTAGAGTCGAGCCACAGCTTCAAAGCGATTCTTCTGTAATTATAAAGAACAGTTATTTTGGACAAATTAAACTTCGAAACTGTGATGTTGAATTGTGTTACAAAGCAATAACAATTATGAAAGAATCAATGAAGGGAAAAATTACATTTTGGAAAAATATTTATTACTACTTAATGGGGTAGATTTTATGTGATAGAAAGCATGAATACAATAATTACAATTGCGTGATTGATACTGTAAAGTGTTTTCTTATACCCCTTATCATCAAAGCCCATACCATATTGACGTTGACTACCATCCGGTGTAAAGAAAAGTAAAGGTTTAAATGCATAGATTAGCACAAGAATAAACAGGAAGTAAAATATTTTATAATATGGTAATTTGTAATTATATGGAAGCATTCTTACGATACGTTAGTCACGTTACTTAAGTTTTACGTCTAAAAAAAATAAATTGAAATGTTTTTTAAAAGAATTTTTGTGGGTTGATTAATAATATACCTAAGCTAATACACAAAAGAATAAGTAATGCACACACATAACTTTAATTTTACATGTCATTTAAAATCTGCCTTATACGTTCACACTCTAGGAAAAGGCATGTTTGCATCTATAAAGTTATATCAATGTAAGGACGACCACAAGGACGGTCACATGGAGAGCTGTAACAAATTGTATGTTGTTAAAAAGTTAAAGTTTAATAATATTAAGAAAACGTATAATGAACAAGTGACTTCCAAAGATCCTGATGCAGATAACATTATAGAAAAACTATTTCGTGATGAATATGAAATAGGAAGCATACTGAATCACAAAAATATCATTAAAACATATGGGATAGATACATTAAAACATTCGTTGTTATTGGAACACTGCCCAGGGGTTGACCTTTTTGATTACTTGAATAATAACAAATACATAAAAAACAAAAAATTGCTTGTAAGATTTGCTAGCTTGTATGAACAAGTTTTGAGTGCGGTTCAATATTTGCATACACACAGTATAGCTCACAGAGATATTAAGTTAGAAAATATTATGTATGATAAGCACAACCATTCTATTAAGCTTATTGATTTTGGAAACGCTGAATACTATAAAGTTGATGGAGTAAACGTCAAAAGTAATAAAATGAAAGGGACAATTGAATATCTTCCACCTGAAGTGTATAATGTTTTAGAGTATGAAACTGATAAAATTGACATATGGAGTTGTGGTGTTGTATTGTTCAACTTAGTATATAACGATTCACCTTGGAAGAAAGCTAAAATTTCTGACTCACGATACTATGCGTGTCAAACGTATTTCAGAAAAAAAGATCTGCACCCATTTGTTTTTAGGTGTCCTACACAATCAGGATATAATATACATGATGCACAAGTAATTAAAGATATCTTTGTAACTATTTTTTCGGCAGAAGATATAGAACATAGGCCGGATATAGATATGTTATGTCATATGTATAGTAAATTGCAAGAACTTGGATTACCCAAAAAAGGTTCTAACAGTTGAGTAGTTTATTAATAATTTATATTTATTAATCATAAATTTTGATTTAAAGATAACTAACTAGTGTTTTAAGAACAAACATTTATGAATGAAAAAGCGTTTGTGTAGTTCTTCAATTTTTATAGACGATGTTTTTATGACAATATCAAGAGCCACGATATTGTAAAAAACGGAGTAAATAAACATTTCAACAGAAAGACTGATGAAATGAATTGTTAACACCTTATTTTAAGTTGTCAACACCGTCGGCGTTCCTTGGCGGTTAGAAGACCATTTAAACTTGATAAATACTAAAAGTATTTGTTACTAAGAAGGCTTGTAAATCTAGCGATAAGCAGGATTTATAAGAGTTTATCTGGGTTTTTGGAACGGTGATACTTGAACTCACTTTTGTAAAATAATTTTATAGGACTATAATAATTAGATAAAATTATAAATGTTTCATCCTAGTTTATTTGAGACGACAAAAGAACATACACCAAAAGATGAAAGGGTCTTAATGGAAAACAAAATTGAAGTTACAGATACGGTTACAAATTTAACTGCGCCTAAAAAATTTTCATTTACTGAGGATGACAATAAACTGTCCAAGAGTAATACCAAGGCATTGTTTAGAGGTCTTTATGGAGAAACATTATTGACTTACTTGTTTTTTTCAGAGAAAAATGTTATGAATATTCAAAACCTTATAAAAATGATTGTTTCAAGGGAAACGGGATACGTTGTCGACAACCAATCAAATAATGAGTTGTTGATAATTATGAGAAGTATATTCTTGGAATACAGTGCGCACCCAAAATTGATAGATCCATCTATGAGTTCAGATGAAAAAGCTGACCTTTACAAAAAATACACAGAGGAAGTGCGAAGGCTAAATGATATAGTCATTAACTCTATTGTCCCCAAACTTATTTCTCAAATGATACAATATGTGACATACCTTCAAGACGCAAGTGAGCAACCTAAATACATGGATAGACCTATTAATGATAGTGTTTCTGGTAAAAAAGATTATAGAAGTATAACGGATGTATTAACGGGATATGATTAATATAACATTCCATACAATCACAGCTTTAAAAAAGTGAAAGAAAGTATCCAACATGCTTTTGTATACTAGTATGTCAATTGCTTTTGCTCCTAGCACAATAGATTGGTGTGAAGCAAATTACACACTCTCCAATATAATTGCAGAGCCATATAATACATTTTCAGGTTTATTTATTGCAATTACTGCATACATTCTACAACAGAAACTTGAAAATACATCCTTATACAAAAAATATACTAGCAGTTTCAGTAACATTTCTTTTTTATTATTTATTACTTCACTGGGAACAATATTTTTTCATGGATCTTTATTGTTTTTATTTCAATTACTAGATGAGATTCCAATGTTACTAATCGGATTACAATACACGTATATCTTGAAAAATATAGAATATGACATGTCATTACCTGAGGTAAAAACCTACGGGATATTAGATTTCCTTCCAACTATTGTTTCGCATGCGATGTTTCTAATTCCATTCGCATACTATATCCATTCTTATGCACAAATTATGTTGTTTCATTTTCTAATAAAATGCATAGAAACGGTTGTAGTTTTTAAACTATATAGATTGTCAAAAAATATCAATAGATGGTTTTTTTCGCGTATTTTCCAGTTGTATGGGAATTGCATACCACAACTTTGCACACATGTGATATCTGGAATCAATGCCAAAAAAATCATAAAAACGTATACGTATATTGGTTTAATTGTATATATAACTAGCATGGGCATTTGGGTGGCTGAAAACATGTTTTGTGAAAAGTTGAGACAATTTCAATTGCATGCCATTTGGCATATGTTGAGTAGTATCGGAATTTTCTACTTGAATATGATCATGATAAAGTATGTTGAGATTATAAGTATCTCGAAGAAGTTAGAATGAACGAAGTATTTAGCAGAGTTTTTATTACTATATACTATTATAATGAAATTCATATTCAAAGGCGGTCATTACACACTTTGTGATAACTGGCACAAGTTATTGCCATTAGAAACTTTTACAGGTCCAATTAATTATCTTGAGATAGGTGCATATTATGGGGGGAATTTAATCGAAGTTGCCAAAACATATGGAAAACACCCCGATTCAAAATTATTTGCAGTAGATCCATGGGAAGACTATGACGACTACCCTGAATACAAAGAAAAGCAAGGAAATATACATGAAACATTTATGGAAAACATAAGATGTTTTAAGGAAGTCAATGACATTAATGATGATAAATTTACCATTGTTAGAGGATATTCCCATAAGGAAGTTCCAAAGTTCAAAGACAATTACTTTGATGTTATTTATATAGATGCTAATCATGAACCAGAATATGTCCTTGAAGATGCAATAATAGCGTTCAGAAAAGTAAAGGTAGGTGGATATATGATATTTGATGATTATGGATGGGGTGGGCCCGACATGACAAAAAAAGGTATCGATGCTTTTATAAGTGGATACCATAAAAGAATAGAAACAATTGGTTTAGAAAGATCACAAATGATTGTAAAGCGCACAAAGTAACAAAACAGCGGTGAAACTAATTTAAAAACAAATGCACGTATAAATAAATTACAAAAAAATGTCAGAAAGGGTTTTCGAGATAAAGACACTAAAAAGCGTCATTGTCAAAAGCATATTTGAGATTGTAAAACCATATATTAAAGAGACAAATATTTTAATAAACAAGGATGGAATCAAGATATCTACATTGGACATCTCACAAGTTTCATTAACATACATTAAGTTGGATGCAAAAAAGTTCGAGTCATATTATTGTGAGAAACCTACAATCATAGGTATAGACACTGCAACATTTTTCAAGACCATCAAATCTGCTAATAGAAGAGAGACCATTACATTCTACATGGACAAACATAATCCTGACAAGTTGGGGATTGAGCTAGCAGATCCATTTATGGGAAAGGTGAAAGACTATAAGATACCTTTACTAGCATTGGAGGAAAAGATTATAAATATTCCGGAAATGCAGTTTGATTACGTAATCAATATCCCTTCTGTTCAATTCCAGCAGATTATTAAGGACGTTCATTTGCTAGAAGGTAAAATCCTTGAAATCAAAAGTGTTGGCAAACAAGTGATTTTCAGTTGTGATGATGGTTTAGCAGAGTTTAAGACAGTGATAAGCGAAATTGATGAAGATTTGAATAAGGATCAAAAAGCATTACTTCAACAAAATGGAGAGGACATGCGCTCGGTGAAATTTGAGAAAAGCAATGACAATATAGTTCAAGGACGTTTTAAACTTACACATTTGATGAATTTTATCAAAGCGTCTCATTTGTGTGAGAACATGAACCTGCTACTAACAAATGATAAACCTTTGATATTAGAGTATTTTGCGGCAGATTTGGGTGTATTGAGATTCATTCTTGTGTCACATATAGATATATAGAAAACGGTTAGTGAACGGAAGTCCTTATTTTGTTTAAAACTAACATTTTTATTATTGTTAAGGGATAATAAAAATGGATGATACGGATAACAAAATTAGTATGTTAGATTTCCATGAATCAGATAAATTAGAAAAAACATCATCAAAAAGTTGGAAGAGTAAAGGAAAGAGTAACAAGGATGAATCTGAGGACATTTCATTTTCCCAATTAGAAGTTATGGCAAACAGAAAAAAAATAAAAAAGTCTACAGAGGCGTCAGAGAAATCAAAAGCTAGAAGCATTGCAGTTGATGACAATGCAAAGAGAACATTGAGTTCATCCAGTTCTTCAAGCATAACTGTTGCATCTCGAAATGAAGAAAAACAAAAACGTAAAGAGCGTCAAGTAATGAAGGAAAATGGGAATGATTACATAAGACGAGAGAAAAGCGAATTACTTTATAAATTCTCTAAAATAAATTTAAAAGGGAAATGGAGCTCGTTAAAATTAGACATGAACAACAGTTTGGAAGAAATCAAGAACGAGTATGAGAGGGTAAGGAGCGAAATCCAAAACGAAAGATCGGTAGCATTTTTAAAACGTATGTTGCTACTTGGAGTTCAAGGCATTGAGATGATGAACAATCGTTTTGACCCTCTTGGAATGGACTTGGATGGATGGAGTGAGGCTTTAGGTTACAGTTTAGAAAACCAAGAATATGATGAAGTGCTGGCTGAATTGTATGAAAAATACAAGGGGGTCGGAAATATGTCTCCAGAAGTGAAGCTCATATTTATGATTATTAGTTCAGCCACAATGTTCACAATTACAAAGAAAATTACAAAGATGGAAAGTTCAAATAGTTTTATGAATATGATTGGAAGTATGATGGGGAAGGGTCAGCAACAACCACCACCTCCCCAACAACATGTTTACCAACAACCAGTTTATCAAAAGCCAGCATTTGAGACGTCATACGGGGGTGAGGCACAAACAGGAACGGAAACATCGGAGGATCATATGCCTTCGAAATTGCAGGGGCCAAATAAGATTGTAAATGAGAATGATCGTTTAGACTTAGAAAACATACTGAAAACAATGAATGAGCGAAAAAACAGTGCACCCCAAGCCGAGACAGACAATATGTCAGCTACAGAAGAGCTATTAAGAAGCATTCCAATAGCGAAAAAGAAAGGCAGAGGAAGACCAAGGAAGAATGCTTTAGCTGTGAATTGAAAGTTAAATTTTAAGAAGAGTTGTTGTCTTTATCACTTTCTTTTTTAATTCTTTCATCTACCAAAGTGAAAATTGCTTTTGTAAGGAATGCATTAGTGACAATATTCGGATCTATACCCACAAGAATTGCGCAATTTACTAATATGATATAGAAAGTAGTGAAAATAAATACATTATAAAAACTTGTGTCATTTGCTTTAGTTATTTCAAAGTAAAGGAAGCTGAGAACGATACCTTTGAGAGTATCATTAAGGAGAAGTTTCATATTGAATACTTTGATATAACCCAAGAAATTATAAATAGAAATTTCATATGGGTGTTTTTAAATTGTGTATCAGTTAAATTGTGCAACGAATAATAATAATATATAATATTTAAATTTGTTTAGATATAGTAGACAATATCATTGACGATATACATAGATGACATATTCATACATCAAAAGTGTTTTTCCGAATTTCGAAACGGTTTCTTCTTCAAGATCATTGGCACTTGGAAATATACCACGATTTGGACGCGAACAAAATAATTTGACCAAAACTGATAATAGTAAAGGAATTCAAGGTTTTGATGCAAACAAGTATTCTAAACAAATAGTAAGCGAGTACAAGGAGTTTTTCAGTAATGACAATGGAGTAAACAAGTCTTCCTTAAAGACGCAGCAGCAAGAAGAAGGAGAACAGCAAGAGTGTAGCATGTATGCAAGTCATGTTTTGAGATGCGAATCGTGTAAAGATATTATAAGAAGACAGCTTGGATATGAGGAGAAACGTTTTCAAAACGACCAATTATTGGAAATTGTAACATATGGAATTTTTGGAGCATTTTTGTTAGTTTTTTTGGAAAATTTTAAAAAAGCGTAGGTATTGAGTTTGATGTCATTATTTTTTATGATGTAAAGAGATAACGACAAAAATGGACGGAGATGAAAATGATATTCTTTCAACAAATAAATTCATTGCATCACCGGAGCTGCAACAAGAATTGAGCTCTGATGCAAGTGAAGAGTTCAAAAAATATTATGAGGCAGAAATGAGGAAGGCTTCAGAGTCAAAGCTCAGGGACAGTATAGATAGAGTATCACTTCAAAATATTCAACTTGATGAAGAATCAGATGCAAACAGTTTATTAAACACGAATAAGTTTACTGGACTTGACGTTGCATCAGCAAATTCAGAGATATTACCCACTGAACTAAAAAGGTATACAAAAGAAGTTATTACTTTGGTAAATGTTGATTCTCGTGACAGGGACAAAAATCTATATCCGAAGCCAAGTGCTTTCAAAATATTTTTAGGAAAAACATTCTACAATGTTAAAACTATAAAACTTTCAAGGATAGAGTTTCCCAATACAGATGCTGTTATTAACACATCTAACAACTACGTGTATTGGAGAAATGGAGAGGATATAGATGATGACATTATTGATAACATTACACAAACATACCCTATTTACAAATCAGCATTTAGAATAGGTAGCTATATTGCATCATCTTTACAAACGGAAATGAAAAACAAAATGTCACTTGTCAAAAGAAGGAACAAAGTTGGTAGTGATTTCCATTATTTTGATGTAAATCTTGACATAGATACAGATGTTGTTACGTTTACATCACTGTTCTTGAAATCATTGGATGTTGATCCTATAAGTGTGATAAAAGGTGCAGGTGTTGTTACAGTTGATACTTCAACTGCACACGGTTTTAAAAACAATGATACAATTTACTTAGTTGGAGCAAAAACGATTGCTGGTATTCCAGCGTCACTCATAAATACTTCACATCAAATAACCTTAATAGGATCATATCCTACAAGCACACAATTCCAGTTTGAGGTTAATATTAAGGCAAGTGAAACAGCGATTGGTGGAGGAAATACTGTGAGCACGGGCAGACTTGCACCATTTCAGTTACTATTTGGTGAGTATAATAATACAATTGCTCAAAATCTCGGATTTCCACTAGAGAACAGTTCTGAGAGAATAAATACATACATCAAAAGTGTTGAAAAGCTTTACTTGGCAAAGATTACGACATCAACACCACATGGTTTTACAAATTCTTACACTTATATCAATACACCATGTTTAATATCTGGGACGGGTATCATTGGTTTAGATGGTAATAGAGTTATTTACAAGGTTGAAGATGCTACGACCTTTTTTGTTTCATTAAACGCAGAAATTCATGGAAGTGCTAGTGGTGGAGTAGTAACATTTGGTGGTTCTAGTGTAAGCATAAGTAGTGCATCAAATTATATTACAGAAACAGTTCTAATTACCACATTTTCCCAACATAATATGGAGTTTGCCGATATTAACAGGTTTGTGAGTATTTTCAACTCCATCACTACACCGAGCATAGACGGCACGTATAGGTTGTTCGGTTTGATTTCTCCAACCAAGTTTATAATCCAAACTTCTATTTTAGTTGGTGGTGGATCAAATGTCAACATTGAAGGAAACGGTGGAAGTATACCATTTCATGATCCGTTACAATCAAGGACAATTGAGATTACGGGCATCTCAACAGGATCCGTAACTACATTTGAGGCAGTAGGTCATTCATTACAGGTTGGACAAAAAATAAAGTTATACAACATTAGAACTCTTCCTTCAATTACGGAAAGGAACAATTCTACATACACGATTTGGAGCATACCAGATTCTGATCACTTTACAATAGACTTTTCAACAAGTAGTTACGACCCTCAGTCTTTAGATGCGGCATATATTGGAACTGATATATTAACTATAACATTTCCCAATCATGGTTTCAATAGTGTAACTAGTATCATAAATGGAAGTATTTCAGGAAAAATCGACATTCAAACGTATCTTCCCCATGGTTTAGTAACTGGTGATAAAGTGAGAGTAATGAATACAAATAGTGTGCCGTCAATAGATGATAGTTATGACGTGGTTGTCACATCTTCAGACACTTTTGAAATAGATTATGGAAGTGTCCTTACAACATCAGGAGATTCAGGTATAATTGGTATGTCACACGAGTTTTCTTTGTATGGTGCAAAGGATATAGGTGGTATAAACCAAGATTTTATAAACAATAAAAAGCAAACTGTTTTACAGATAATTGATGAAAATACGTTTACATTTAAAGTGCTGGCATTTGCATCAAAAACAGAGAGAGGAGGTGGAACCAATGTATATATCAGCAGTTTGTTACATGGATTTAATGGTGTGCAGAATAATACAAAGAGTAGTGTTTTAAATAGATCGATTAACTTGGAGGGCGAGAATTATGCTTTTATATGTTGTCCGCAGCTTGCGACTATGATGAACACGGGAAATGTAAAGGACATCTTTGCAAGAGTGACTCTAGATCAATCTCCAGGCAATATGGTATTTAACTTTTTGAGTAATCCAAAGGAATTCGATACTGTTCCATTAGATAAACTTGATGAGCTGCAATTTTCAGTAGTGAATTACAACAATTCTTTTTATGAATTTAATGATTTAGATTATTCTTTTGTGCTAGAGATTACAGAAGTAATTGATACTGTCGACGACTTTGGATTTAGCAGTAAGAGAGGTGTAAACAATAGAGGGGTGTGACAGCGAACGTAAAAAGCGATTGAGAGTCCGTTCATAAAAAAATAAACATTGAATTTAAAAGACAATTACAAGCTTTTAAAGTCAATTAAACTTCTAATTCATTTATGGCGTGTGCAAAAAAGGGTTCTTATTTATCAAAATTTGGGTATGTATTATGTAAAGATTCTCTTCAACCAGATGAAATATACGACCTTAAAAATGATCTTGTGGGGCGGCCAATTGGAGGCGAGTTTGGAGGTATAAAAGCGAAACCGGATACATATATATTATATACGGAAACCAAAAATAAGCTATACATTCCTAAAATGTATGGCTTGAAGAAGTATGGAAATCCCAAGGAACACCAAATGTATCTAGGATCGAGATTTGCAAACACTATTTCATTTAAAGGTGAATTATTGCCATTGCAAATTGAAGCGTCACAAAAAATGTTGTTATCGCTATCACAAAAAGGGGGAGCAATTTTATCATTGGGAACAGGATTAGGGAAAACAACAACATGTTTACATATTCTGTCTAAGCTTAACAAGAAAACAATAGTGATTGTTAACAAAATAACCCTTATGAAACAATGGGAAGAAGAGATTAAAAAGTTTTTACCAGAAGCATCGATTGGTTTCATCCAAGGGCAAAAAAATGTTGACACTCATGGCAAAGATATTATAATAGCAATGCTCCAAAGCCTTGCAAAAATAGATTACCCCAAAGAGTTGTTTGAGGATATAGGGTGCACAGTAGTTGATGAAATACATAACACATCATCGAAGGTGTTTTCAAAAGTATTAATGAAGATGTGCTCACAATATACAATTGGTCTAACAGCAACTCCGCAAAGAAGTGATGGTTGTGACTACGTGTTTAAATGGTTTATCGGAGATGTTGTGTTCACTTCCAAAGCGAAGAGAGAAGGGTTAATTCCTATCGTCTACACTATTAAGTTGGAATCCGTGGAGTATAAAGAAATTACAATTGAGAATAAATTTACAAGTAAACAGCAAATTCAGTTTACATCGATGGTCACGTCACTGATTAACATGAAAAAGAGAAATGAACTTATTATCGAAAAGTTACGTAATCTTGTAAAGGAGAAAAGGCGAATTTTAGTATTAAGTGATAGGAGGGAACATTTATACATTCTTAAAGGATTATTAGACGAAGCACGAGAAAGCTTTTCATACGGTTTGTTTTTGGGTGCTATGAAAATGAAAGATCTTCAAAAAAGCAAATGTTGTCAAGTGATATTAGCAACATATGCTGCATTTGGTGAGGGAGTATCTGAAAAGGACTTGGACACATTATTTCTTGTATCTCCTAAGAAATATGTTGGGCACTTACAAAACTCCTCAAAGAATGAAAGCGGAAAATTAGAACAAATTGTTGGGAGAATTTTTAGAAAAGATCACATAGACATTCAACCAATGATAATAGACATACAAGATAACTTTTCAGTTTACAGAAATCAATCTAAGCAAAGAATGACATTTTATAAGGAACATTTTACACGTTTGATGTATAGATCAGAACATATCAATCTCGATACAGGGGAGAATTGCAAACCCATGAGGAGTGACGAGGAACGCAAAGAGATAAAATACGATGTTTGTTTGTTGGATTGATTTGTTATTAACTCAGCAATCTGGTATTTTAAGATTGCTAAGATTTAATTGATTACAATCAAGAAAAGACAGAGATCAATTGTTGATTCAAAAAAGTTAATGCATACGACAGGAGTCGAACCTGCTGTGGGCTTAGCCCTCCAGTTCTTGAAACTGGCCCCGCAACCGTTTGGGTTCGCATGCTGATTGAGTAAGACTACCGTTCCAAAAACCCAGATAAACTCTTATAAATCCTGCTTATCGCTAGATTTACAAGCCTTCTTAGTAACAAATACTTTTAGTATTTATCAAGTTTAAATGGTCTTCTAACCGCCAAGGAACGCCGACGGTGTTGACAACTTAAAATAAGGTGTTAACAATTCATTTCATCAGTCTTTCTGTTGAAACGTTTATTTACTCCGTTTTTTACAATATCGTGGCTCTTGATATTGTCATAAAAACATCGTCTATAAAAATTGAAGAACTACACAAACGCTTTTTTATTCATAAATGTTTGTTCTTAAAACACTAGTTAGTTATCTTTAAATCAAAATTTATGATTAATAAATATAAATTATTAATAAACTACTCAACTGTTAGAACCTCTTAGACCCACACCTTTCACCAGCTTGGCCATAGACACATTTGTTGTATGTTCAAAGTGTTTATTTCTGTATAAACTGTTAATAGGGTTTTTTATATTCAAATACGTGGTTTTATTGTATGTTACCTATACGTTATCTTTAAATAACTTTATTTTGTATCACCATGTCACTAATATAAAATTTATTTAAATTGCACCAAAATAGTCATCTTTATCGAATGGGCTTACTTTTGTCATATCATAATTTCTTACGGGGAAACAACCTTCCAGGACGGGTGAAGTTTCTTGTTGAGATGGAGCGGGTTGGACTTCTAAAGGGGCTGCTTCTGGAACGGTTGATTGAGTCTCAATCATTGTGACCTCTGGTTTAACGATAACCTTTTCACCAGTTGCACTAGTTACAACTGCAGGGGCAACAACAACAGTTGGATTCACAACTACACTTCCATTCTCGCTCGGACGAATAGTTGGTTGAACAACAATAGTTTCATTAGATTGTTTGATTTCACCCACAACAGGTGTCACTTGCTCTTGGCTTTTTAAAACAGAAATAGAAGCATCAACGGCAATCTCTTTTGAAGGAGCGATTGGAGCATCTACATTTTCCAAAAACTCCCAAAGTGGTTTTTTGTTAACATAGTTCATGGTAACTAGGAAAGCAACTGCTATTAAGAGGGATGTTGATGGACTTATTTGAGCGGTCCATAAGATCATTGAAAATATGAAGAGTTTAAAATATTGATTTTCAAATAAGTTTAATACTGGTGGAGGGAGTTGAGGGGCTAGTCTTGCTGCATAAAGAATTAAAAAAAGTTGCACAACAGCTCTTAAAATAGTTGGCTTTTTCATGTATTTTACTAAATAAGCATTGATTCTATTGTCAACTGTTTGAACGTATTCCATTATGTTATAATTTGTATTATATATGGTAAATAAAAAATAAATAACTTTATTTACAATTTTTGAAATGATATTATTTTTCTTTCTTTTTGGGTGCCGACTTCTTTTGTCTTTTAGGTGCCGATGACTTCTTTGGCTTTCTAGATGCTGATTTCTTTTTAGCAGATGAATTCTTCTTTGATGACTTTTTAGGTGCCGACTTCCTTGGCTTTCTAGATGCTGATTTCTTTTTAGCAGACGATTTCTTCTTCTGCGACTTTTTAGGTGCCGACTTCCTTGGCTTTCTAGATACTGATTTCTTAGGTGCAGACTTCATTGGCTTTCTAGATGCTGACTTCTTTTTAGCAGATGATTTCGTCTTCTGCGACTTTTTAGGCACATACTTCCTTGACTTTCTAGATGCTGATTTCTTAGGTGCAGACTTCCTTGGCTTTCTAGACGCTGACTTCTTAGGTGTAGACTTCCTTGGCTTTCTAGATGCTGATTTCTTAGGTGCAGACTTCCTTGACTTTCTAGATGCTGATTTCTTTTTAGCAGATAATTTCTTTGGTGACATTTTGGGTGCCGACTTTTCCGGCGATGACTTTAGATAAAAAAATGGATTGGATACATCTGAAACATCTGATATTTCAGAATCACTTGAATGACCTGAAAGGTTCGAGACTTCAGATAACTCTGATAACTCATTGTAAAAAATGTCGTTGTCAATTTTATTAGACATTCCAATACTACTGCTCATTTCCTCTTCAGTTGTCCCTATTTCTATTTCTGATCTCATGGTGTCTTCAGTGTCTTCGGTGTCTTCGGTGTATTTTGTGTATCCACTTTCTTCTAGGTCATCAAAGGTGATTTCCTGTAAATTTGGATTAATCATCTTTTCCAGATCAGCGGTAGAAGGAATTTGGTAATCTTCTAATCTATCATTTACATCTAATGCAGGAATATCAGGTAAGATGACTTTAATTTTCTTATCCATTACAAAAATATTACTCTAATATTATACTATAAATTAATTTCTGTAAAAACCCAAAATGGGTAATGAAAGAGAAACTGAAAAGAGTTTAAAAAAACAAAAAAAGTAGTAGTAGTAGTTTTACATACATGGAGAATTGTGAAATCGAGTCTTCTCTTATCCCTAAACATCCAAAAAGGCTCAAAATATATGAAAAATTCTACGACCTCTTGAATGAAAATACACAAGATGGAATGGGGTATACATTACGAGAAGGCAAGGACATCTCCAAGATAGCGGCAAATATTGAGAGAGGAATATTTAACAAATGTGTTGTTACGTATTGTCCCAAAAAAGGTGAAACTTGGAATGATAAATTTCAACGACTTTACATGAGTAAAGCTGTATCTATATATTCTAATTTGAATCCTCAAAGCTATATCAACAACCCGGTCCTGTTAAGTCGGCTATTAAATAACGAATTTGATGAGTTCCAATTATGTGCCATGACTCCTCAAGAATTGTTTCCTGAAAGGTGGGAAAAAGCCTTGCGTGATTATGAGGACTCTATGAACTTTGAGTATGGTAAGAGAGAAATCCAAGATGGTATTCTAAAATGTGGAAAGTGTCATAGCTATAAAACAGAATATAATGAGAAACAGACACGTTCAGCTGATGAACCGACTACAAAGTTTTGTTACTGTCATAACTGTGGTCATCGCTGGAGATTTTGTTGAGGGCGCGCTAAAAAAAGATTTGTTAAATAAATGTAAACGTAACGCAAAGATGTTACGGTTATGGGTGAGCATTGTATGCTTTGCTAAAATGTCAAGTTCATATTTTTCGAGGACTCATATGTTTTTAGGTGAGATGCTATATAATAGTTTAGAAGAACAAACATTGCAAAGAATACATGCACAAACAGGGGTTTATAATTTCAAAATAGATAGTGTTTGGGCTGATAAGGTTAAGGCCAATCCGAAATACAAATGGTCTTATAACTTGCATTTTATAGACATGTATAATTGTTCCAAGGGCAATATTGGGAACCATGATTTCCAAAACATAGTTAATATGTATTGTAAGGATGGTTGTATTTATGATGCGATTTTGAATATGACAAACTCTTTAAGAGACAATAACTACAACCAAAGACTAACTACAATCAAAGACCAAGTAAATGCAAATGAACAGATGAAATTCTTATTGCATTTCTTACAAGACATACACCAACCAATGCACTTACTTGGATATGAAAGAGGTGGTAACGACTACAGAATAAACTTATACAAGGACAATCATATATTACATACAAATATGCATACACTTTGGGATAGCATATTGCCAGAACACTACATTCAAAATGACATTGGATACGATAGTAAGGCACACCAATGCGATGACTATGCTTTAGTTAAATCCTTTAATTCTATGACAAGTTACAAGAATGAGTTACTTAATGTTATAGAAAATATATATACGTTTGGGTGTAGAAACATATACATAGGCAGAAAAAGGGATATAGTATTTGATGACTATTATAATAAAACTGATATGGAATTTCTATTCAAATCGTATTGCACTTTTGCAAGGAATACCATGTTATTCGTAAGCGAACTTAAAAACTGAAATTGTTGTTTATCAGCGTATAAAATTATTGTAGAGATGTTCTTTGAAAACTGGGAAAGCAACATTGTTTATAGAAAGGGTGACATAATTACCTTCAAAAGGTATGATGCATCATATGTATGTGTAATGTGTCATGTGTCTGATAGCACAAATTTCCCCGTTAATTATTGTGTTGACGGTGTTGACAACATTTATTCTTATTGGATTGAAATTGATAAAGATTTTATAAATTACTTGAGCGAAGTGAGAAAAGACGAATACGAACAAAATGACAGTGGTTTTGATCAGAAGCTTAGTCAAAAAAGAAAAAGAAAAAGGCTCCAAAAGATCGAAGACGAAATTCAAACTTATAAAAAGAACAAATGTGAATCAGGTGATATTAGTGATTTAAAAGACCGTCTATTGACATTAGACTTGGATATTTGCACAAAGTCAATGTTGCTTGACAAATATTACAACACAAAAAAGTTATCAGGGAGTGAATATGCAAAAGCTATGAATTGGTTAAGCATAGCAACATCCTTACCTTATGGTAAAATAAAGAATACGGGTGTAACAAAAGAAGATTCTCCTGAAAAGATCAAGGCTTTCCTCCAGAACATTAAAGCCAAACTTGACGAGAATATTTGCGGATTAACAGATGCTAAGAGGGAGATTCTTGAGTATGTGGCTAGAAAAATTACAAATCCTGAAGGCAAAGGGTGTGTATTGGCATTGTGCGGGGTGCCTGGTGTAGGTAAAACCAAATTGTTGAAAAGTTTATCATCGGCTCTAGATTTGCCATTGTTTCAGATAAATTGCGGAGGTCTTAATGATGTTGCTGTATTGACGGGTCATAGTGAAACGTATGTAGGTGCAAAACCAGGGAAGATAGTGGAAAGTTTGCAAACATCTGAATGTATGAATTGCATATTTTATTTTGATGAAGTTGATAAAATAAGTGAGCAAAAATCAAGAGAGTTATATGGAGTTTTGACTCATTTGTTCGATGAGGAACAAAATGACAAATTTCAAGACAATTTCCTCTCAAATATATCTATAAATTTGTCAAAATGCATGTTTGTTGTTTCTTTCAATGATTTGGAGAAGGTTGATGACATTGTATCAGATAGAATGAAGATAATTTATATTAACACTCCAACATTAGATGATAAAATTCAAATATGCCAAGAAAAAATGTTACCAGAGATTTTGAAAAGCATGAATTTTTCTAATAATTATACTTTTGAATTTAGTAGAGAATTAATAGCACACGTTGTCCAACAAAACTCAAATGAAGACCATGGTATGAGAAGTGTCAAAAAGGCATTTGAGAAAATAATAAATAGCTTGAATTATGACATTCTTGTTGATAATGTGAAGGTCAAAATAGAAACATCAGACACTGGGACAACGTTCATAATTACCAAGAAGTATGTAGATGATATACTTCCTATCTCTGATCAGAATGAAAGTTATATGCATATGTATATATAAATTAAGTTTGATGTTGCATAATGAAGTAACGGTAAAATATATAAGCCATTAGTAAAACTATTGCAATATATACATATACATATTTCCTACTATTAAATACAGGTTGAATTTCAGATGGTTGTATTAATGGATTAGTAATAATTTCGCTTTTACTTTCTCTGAGAATTGGTTGTGGATTAATATAAGCGCGATTAAGTTCGTTTGATGTCATCTTTACATTTTATTGAATAAATTATTTATAGCATTATTAAATAAAAATTAGTCAATCGATAATTCACTAAACTATGCCCATATTGATGTCCGGTTCCTCAAAATTTGGTGTTTCCACTTTGATAGAAGTAAGATCACTTATCGTGTTATCTATATCATTGAGTTTGGATTCTTGATGTTGTATAGGGTTTAATATGTTAAGCTTTGTGGAAACATCTTTGATTGTTGTTGACATTTTAAGTAGGATTATATCTAATTGTGATACAGTATTCTGGTCATTTTGGTATGTGAACTTGAGATTTTCGACCCCGCCTTTTGCAAGACTGAACTCTTCTAAAAGTATTTGTATATTTTCACAGCATTTTTGGTATTCATCGGAATGTATGTATTGTTTATTTATAAATTTACAATTGAGAATATGTTTAAAAGTTTCAATAGCTTCTGCAACAATGCTATTAATTTCAAAAACAGCTTGTCTTCTAGAGTCGTTTCCAATAAAACGTTTTACAGGTTGATAAAAACTTATATAGTCTAATGAAATGATACCGTCATAACTACGTGTGATTTTACTATTTTTTTGAATCTTGCTTAATATCTTGAGGTTAATTAACAATTTGTCAGATATCATGTGATGAAATTTACTGAAATAAACCTAATTTACTAGTATGTAAGAAAAATGTTTTGACAAAAGAACAGGAAATTGAAAAAGGTTCGTATTTAAAGAAAGGTAGAATTACTTGATAAAGTAAAGGATGGAAGAGTATACAAAAAGGGAAACTCAAAAACTAAGTGAAGACGTTATAGAGTTGAAATGTGCAATACAAGATATTCTAGACCAACAAGCAATAAAAGAGTCAGATGAGCTTCAAAAGTTAAAAGAAGATCATCTAAGCCGTTTAAATTGCATTTTAGATAAAATTAAGGAAATCAAGACTGAAGAGAAAAAGCAAAAAAAGAAAGAAGAGGAAATCAGAAACGTATGTCGACAAAATGATACGCTTGATTTTAGAGGTGCAAAACAAAAAGGGACCGATGCCATTGATGCGGCCAAAAGAAATATGCTTTTAAGAGAGAACGCCAAAAAACAGTTTCTGAGCATTTTGGAAACAGAAAAGCAGTTTGACATGTTAGATACACCTTCGCTTCCTGGAAGGTTATTTTTACATAAAAACGTTACAGACGCTTATGGATATTGCCCATACATTCTTTGGAGTGATGATGACACATCTACTACTTTATTAGAAAAACGAAATGGTTGGCTTTTACAACAGCATGATAAAGGTGAAGTATATTTTAATTTATACAAAGACATAGTGGAAGATGAACAAATGACAGAATTGATTAAAGAAAAAGATATGTGTGAAGATAATTTTATGCAATTTATTTGTGATTCATTAAATGATGTGCATAAAGAGAGCTTTAGAAAGTCATTGGATTTTTTGAACACGTATGTGCAACAAAATGTAAAAACCAAAAAGGTAAAGGATCTTTACAAGGCATTTGTAAATGATTTATCTATTATACAAAACTCGTGTAAATTACCTCTTTGTGATTTTTTAATGATAAAGTATAAGTGTCATGTATATGTGAATGAAAATAGTCCATGCCATTCAGATGGATATTCCAATGCGGAAATATATGCCAAAACTGTTATGTTTGACGACTTGTTAAAACAATATAGAGATGTGCATGAAAGGATTGATTGCAAGCACAAATATCGTAATAATACTTATAAAAATATCAAAAACGAATTGTATAATTATTTATCGAAACAATGTAATAATGATGAAGTGAAGGAGAAAGTTGTAAGAGATGGAAAGTTTTTTGTAAAATGGTCACAGCTATCAAAAGATGATAGACAAGACAGGTTCTTTGAATTCGCAAAATACTTTTTAACTATAAATGATAATGACCAGAATGATGAAACTTTAGATGTAAGAGCTATAAAAATTGCAGAAATGTTGTTAGAAGCTTACAATAGAAAAGAACTTTCGTTAAAGACAATTAAATGGTCTGTTAAGAATGGGATTATAAAAGATGTGGTCGGATTAAAATATGATGCACAAAACAAAAATATTTTAATGCCTGTCAATGAGCCTCATAAGCAAAGTCAGAGAAGGTCTTCAAAATCTAATAAATTCACAAAGTTTGCGGAACAAGTATTAAATGAGGAAATTCTCCAATACATTGTAAGGTTGCATGAAAATGGTGAGTTAAACTCGGACGAGAGAGAGATAATTAAACAAAAATGTTTTGAGATACTGAAAAACAAATTAAAGTTGAAGAAGTTTGGTGATAGTCAAAAAACAATAATAAACGATAAATTTGACGAAATGTTTGATCTTATTATATTAAATTCAGATGTTTAGGATCTTCGTTTTAGTTTGATTTGTAAATATAGTTTAATTAGTTAGTTTAGCTTACAACTAACTAAATAAAGATGGGTGCATTACAATTAATAATATACTGTAACAAGACAACTTCTTATAATATTGAGTATACAAAATCTTTTATGAAAATGAACAGAAGGGGTGTAGATGGAACTAGATATGTCTTTGAAAACATGATGTTACCAACAAAAATTACAGAAGACCTTATGAAGAGAAACATGACTCGTAGTGAATATAGGTGTTACGATCCAATGAGTTTTGTTTTAGGATACCATCGGCAAAGCATAAATGACTTGACAGAAGATGGATCGCAACCGTTTGAAGACCCAATCAACAATCAGATTAGCAACTACCCTGAACTTAGAGGTCGTCCCAAAAGAAAATTAATGTGCAATGGAGAAATTTATAACTATAATGAACTTATTAGTAATGAAGTGTTTACATCCAAAGACTTGCAATCCTCATGTGATGTTGAAGTTATACTTCCATTATATATAAGACACGGGATAGAAAAAACTTTAGAACTTCTTGATGGAGACTTTTCTTTTATATTAACAGAGAATTTGAATACATTTAAGAAAGGGCATATAAATATATATGCTGCAAGAGATAAGCTGGGTGCGAAACCATTGTATATGGTCAAAGGTCTTAAAGAACTATTTTACATGTTCAGCACAGAACTGAAAGGAATACCTTCACATATCATAAATGATCAGAAGAAATATCAGGTGATGGAAGTGCCACCAGGTTCATATTGGTCTTTTAACAATGCAGTAGTTAATGGAAGCCCCAATGACTTTATCAAATACCACAGTTGGGAAATATACCAGGACTTAAGTCTTTGCAAATATACACATCCGACATCTGATGTTTTGCCATCAATTTATAAAGAGATTAGAGATATCCTAACAAAATCTGTTAAAAAAATGTACTTTGCATCAGATGTTAAAGTTGGTGTTTTATTATCAGGGGGTTTTGATAGTTCTATCATCTTAAGCGTTTTAACAAATATATTATGTGTAGCACCTCAAAATAGTCAATATAATATTGTTGCATTTTCCATTGGTGATGAAGATAGCGATGACGTTGTTAACGCGAAGAGATGTATTTATTTTTTGGAAGATCGATTTGGTATTTCTATTGAACATCATATTGTTAGTGTAAAGTTATCATTAGAACGTTATATGGAAGAAATTAGAAATATAATATATGACATCGAAACATATGATAAGAGAAGTGTAAAAGAAGCAATCCCTATGAAAATTTTATCAGAATACATTCAAAAAAATACAGATGTGAAAGTGTTGTTGACAGGAGAAGGTTTGGATGAAATGTGCGGTTACACAAAGTTGTTTGAAGGGAGTGATGAAGAATTTCAAATAAATAGTGTGTCATTTCTTCAAAACCTAAGTAAGTGTGACTTAATGAGAGCAGAGAAGATAGCAAGCTCATGTGGACTAGAATTAAGACATCCATTTTTAGACATTCAATTTATCGATTACATGTTAAAATTGCACCCAAGATTAAAACGGCCGCAAAAATACACTTATAATGAAGGACCTATTGAAAAATATATACTTAGGAAATCTTTTGATTTGCATGATGAAAGAGGTAAATGTGTTTACCTTGCACCTGAAAATCTATGGAGAGGAAGAAAAGATGCATCTGATAGTTTAAAAGACATAAAAATGGATTTTGACGGAATATACAATGATTCAGATTATTATAATTATACATTGAAGTGTCCTTTGAAAGCAATGCCAATGTCAAAAGAAGAAATGCATTATCAAATATTATATTCTGAACATTTTCCATATAATCTAAATTGATAGTTTGGTGTTGAAAAGTCGTTTAATTGTATTAAGTTATTTGTTTACACATTATATCAAAGAAATGGACACATTTACTGATTTGCTCAGCACAATTTTTGTTTCATCAAGCAACAGAAAAAAACATGGGTCAAGCAAACAGGTTCAAGAAAAAACAAATAAAAAAGACACTGAGACTCAGACAATGTCAAATTTTGTCATTGAAGCGAAAGAGACACAAACATATGTAGAAGAAACTCAAACTCTACTAGACACGAAAGAAGATAGTGCACCAACTCTTACAAGCAATGTGGTAGAAACTGCAGTTGAAGAGGAAACTGCAAAAGGAACTGTGGAAAAGGTTGAAGAGGAAACTGCAAAAGGAATTGTGGAAAAGGTTGAAGAGGAAACTGCAAAAGGAATTGTGGAAAAGGTTGAAGAGGAAACTGCAAACGATGTGAATTTAGCGACTAGCGTCTGCCCACACAACGTGATAGAAAATGACAATGGAGATCAAGACGTCAAAAGTGAAGAAAGAAGTTTCACTGACAGTATACTTTCTGATGATAGAAGTGAACAAGAAAACAATATAACAATTAAAAAATATGTGTTAAAGGCTTCGGAGATATACAAAAGAGACATATTCTTAAATAATAAGGAGTTGAAAGATTCGATTTACATCCTTAGTGATATTCTCCATAGTCTTAGTTTGATGAAAAACGTTGCGGACATATATACAAACAAAGTATACATATTGTCTACACAAGAACACAAAAAGATGTACAAAAAGATGTTATTAGATAATCCATATCTATTTTTTAGCAATTTTGTAGTGCAGAGTAGATTTCACAGCTCAGACGCATCAACATTCGATAGTGAATTGCGGAAATTGTTGATATGTGACATAAAAATGTTCGAAAAGGTAAATGTAGCATTATCAAGTATTCCAAACTTGCATATCATTGTAGTTTCATGTGACTACGATACATATGCTAAAGACATATATAATACACTGAACAAGAAGACTTTGCTAATTCATAAAAAGGAACATTTGAAAAACCAAGAAAAATCTTTCTATAAACATGTGCTTACAGGTGTGGCTAACATACAATACACATTTGACCGATATTACGATATGGTCAATGATGAGGACATTGGCTTAAGAAACATCATCATTAGGGAAAGAGAACTTAGATACAATTAAAGTTTTTACTTTTGTTTACTTATTATAAAGAATACTAATAATGTATACTAATGAAAACATCAAGAATCTTTACAAAAATAATGGATTGAATACAGAATATTTTACATTAAAGGGGAAATCCATGTATGGCAGGTTAGTAGACGTGCTTGATGGTGATAGCATAAAGGTTGTCATTTCTTTATTTGATAGATGTTACAAGTTCAATGTCAGATTAAATGGCATAGACACAAGTGAAATGAAAAGTAAAAGAGATGTAAACAAAGAAAGAGCGATGGAGGCTAGAGAAATGGTATGTTCATTAGTGACAGGAAAATCTAATACTTATGTTGGTGGGTTGACTAGAAAGGAAATCCAAAAAATGTTGGATGATAATGTTTACATATTGTGGTTAGAGTGTCACGAATTTGACAAGTATGGTAGATTATTGGCAGATGTATATATAGATTATGTGGATACAGAAGCCCAAACAAATGGCAGAAAGAGTATAAATGAAGAACTAGTGAAATGCAATCTAGCATATAGATACAGTGGTAAAACAAAATTGACAGAAGAAGAGCAAGAAACAACTTTGTAAATTCACATTAATGATGAAAAAATTTAAATTACAATACTCTGACAGATAATTGTAAATTAAGAAATTATAGGTTGTAAAAATGAAATTATTGTGGTGGAGTGCAAGTGCTTGAAATATTCATTCCTTGATACATCAAGATGCTTCCGATGTATGGTGCATGTTCATCAGTGAAATCTCTATTATAAGGAAGGCCTGCAGCATATGCAATTTTCATTAGAGTTTCTTTTGCAGGCGTGGATTTGTAGGATTCGAACAAATCATGGAATGCGTAATTAGCCTTTGTGATAAGTGCATGTCTATCACCATCGAATGCCTTTTCAAGATCAGCCATAGTTAATTTGTCGCAACCAGGATAGATCATAGTATTTGGTTCAATGAGTTTTTGAGTTCCAGCTGGGGTATATTCTTTTGAGAAGTCAGCAAATGATTCAAGTGGTCCTCTGCCAGATATCATGTTAATTCCGATGACAAATGCAACAGCAAAGATAACAGCAAGTTGGAAATCTTTTTCAGATACATAAACAAGAATCAATAAGGCGATGATTTTTACATAAGTATTATTGAGATACTCATAAGCTGTAGCGGGAAGTTTAGGTGCAATTTGGGTTGCATATAGTGCCAATGTTATTTTTACAATTGCCATAAGATATGGATTTCCAAGAGCATACTTTGCGCTCTTATCAACTGAATTTACGACTGATTTAGCAATATCCATTTAAGCGTAATTTATATTATTAGCAAATAAAAAAAAAATAAAGAAAGATGTTGTAAGAAGTTGGTTTAAATAATAATTGAATTTTCTTTGCTGTGTTTAGAATTATAACTAATTTTTCAAGTGTAATATAACGCGTGAAGAGTCTTTAATCCATGACGACAGATGGAGAATATGATCCACATTTTCCATATAAAAGTAGACCGGTTTTTATTATAGACAAAAAAGAATCAAACCTTAGTGACATATCAATTAAATCATTACCAAAAGCATATGACAGAAAGCAGCCGTATGTAAAAAACAATTACAGTCAACGATGGATGGAATCTGACTATTGTAAGATGAAACGGAGAGAATCAAAAAATGAAATACTGCTTTATACAAATGAGTGCATGGAGAGATACGGTATTAAGACATGCATGCTTTATCAACGAAGCAATGTAGTGTGTGGAGGAGAAGAAATATGTGATTCCGATATGTATGTATTGAAATTTTTAGATAGACGAAGAGAAGAAGAAGTTGTAAGTAAAAAACTTTTTTTTGAGCTAATACCAAATTTGTTAGCTGAATTTTACACTGTTGTAGTTATCGATAAAATTAATATGAAGTATGAGATGACTGCCGTCCACAAGCCAAGAGGTGATTTTTTTTCAATGATTAATTTTTATTGACACTGATTTAAGAATATTTATCGTTTTTTATCATTATCATGTTCATTAACATGACAGTGACAATTATATCAATTAATAATACTATTTAAACAAATGGTCATTGAACATAAAAATGTCAGTAAAGGTTATGGACGAATATTTTACATATTATAAAAGATACATAAAAGAGTATGGTGATAAAACATGTGTGTTAATGCAAATTGGAAGTTTTTATGAGATCAACATGATTAAGAATGATAATGAACACACAGGCAATCTAGACAAGATAGCAAAATTATTGAACATACAAGTCACAAAGAAAAACAAGAACATAGAAAGGGTTGATGCAAGCAATCCATTTATGGGGGGATTCCCTAAACCAGCAATAACAAAGTTCTTACCGATTCTTTTGGAGAAGGGATACACGGTGGTATTAGTTGACCAAGTTGAAGAAAGTGGTAGTAAAATGAATAGAAAGGTTTCTGCTATATATTCGCCATCAATACAACCTATTCATAATGACAATGATATCTATAATGATAAAATATACACAAGTGTAGTGATAGAATTCATAGATGAACACACTATTGGTTATAGTATTTGCAATATTAATATGACTACAAATAAAATAGATGTTTTGGAAAATTATACAAAAGCTGATAAAAGAAAAGACACAAAAAGTGTTATAGAAGGAGTTCTTGACGATGTTTATACAAATATATTGAAATACTCTAGTAAAGAAGTTTCTGTATACATTAAAGGAAATGGTAATGATGCCGGTTGGGCCATTGAAAACTTAGACAGGAATTACATTATAAATTACTTAAATTTGTATGATAGTTGTTTCCATTTGCATAGTAGTATAAACAGAGAAAAAAGTTGTATAGAATATCAAAATGCGTTTTTAAAGAAAGTGTACAAAGATGTTGAATTTGGATTATTGGATCCTATTGTTTACTTTGATCTAAGTTTATATCCATTAGCTGTAATTAATATTGTGTTGTGTTTAGAATTCATAGGAAAACATGATCATACTTACATTAAGGGAATATCACCACCAGAAATTGTTCAACTAGACTCTGAATTTTTGTCGCTCGAGTTGAATACATTGAACCAATTGAACATACTTCCATCAAAGGGGTCAAGAAATAAATGTTTATTAGACATTATAGACAAAACAAGCACGTCTTTAGGAGGACGGGCATTAAAGGCTTCTATATGTCAACCATATAATAATTCAAAAGATATAGTAAAAAGATACAAATTGTCAGAAGCAGTAGATTCTATAGACAAAAAGTTTACAAAAGAACTTTACAATATTCTAGGAAGGATTTCTGATATAGAAAAATTGCACAGAAAGTTGTCCTTAGGTGCATTGCATCCATACGAGCTGGTTGCTTTACATGAAAGTTATACATGCATAAAAGAAATACATGATGTCTTGAGCACACAAAAAGAAAGTGCAATCTCACAATTTATCGAAACACTGGACATAAAGCTAGTCGCAAATTGTTGTAATGACATTCTAAAGACGTTTAACATGAACGAACTTAGCAAAGCAAACTTAAATGACTCGCCACAACTAGTAACAAATTTTTTTGTGACGGGTTCCGAAGTTAGTGGACTGGAAAAGATTACAAAGTTGCAAAATGATATACAGGAGATCCAACATGAAATAGAAGGAATCAGGGGGCAATTAGAAAGTTTAATAATGCCTACAAGTCAAAGCGACACTAACGCCTCCAAGCAAACATGGGTAAAGCTAGTATACTCTGATTGCGATGGTTATCATTTCACTTGTACAAAAATACGTGCAAATTTGTTAAAAAAGGCTCTTGGTTCCGGGTGTGAATTCGACTTGAAGAATGGATCAAGTTCATGTAAAATATTTTCTCAGAAACTCACAAAACTGTCACAAGATCTAAAGAGTTATAAAGAGTCATATGGAAATGTTATAAAGGATATGTATTTAGAATGGTTACTCTATTTTTACAACCGATATAAAAACATGCATAAGAGTATGCACGATTTCATAGTGGAAATAGATATTGTATCATCTAATATTAAATGCAAGTATGCATACGACTATACATTGCCCCGCATAGAGAGCTTTGCAGACGAAGAGTCATATTTTAAAATAAAATCAATAAGACATGCGATCATTGAAAGACTTGATACAAAGACAAAGTATGTAAGCAATGACATAACATTAAATAGTGATAATACTGGTATAGTTTTATATGCTATAAATTCTTGTGGAAAAAGTAGTTTGTTGAGAAGTATTGGAATTTGTATAGTCATGGCTCAATGTGGATTATATGTTCCATGTGAAGAAATGGTTTATTACCCATTTAAGACAATTCTTACACAAGTTGATATGAATGACAATTTATGGAAAGGTCAAAGCTCATTTGTTAATGAGATGATTGGTTTGAAAAGAATATCAAAAGTTGCCGATAAAAACACGTTGGTATTAAGCGATGAACTTACAAAGGGAACTGAAGTAGTTTCAGCAACAGCTATATTTACGGCATCTATCCTTGAACTAGCACGCAAGAAGTGTAAATTTATATATACGACACATTTACAAGATGTAGCAAAGTTAGATTGTGTAAAGGACTGTAAAAATATATCAATAAAACATCTTAGTGTTGAAGTAATAGGTGATGATATTATTTTCTCTAGAAAGTTGTCGCCAGGTCCAAGTAGTGAGTTATATGGGTTAGAAATAGCAAAAGCTGTAGGTTTAGGTGAAGAGTTTATTAACTTTGCGTTTAATGTGCGAGATGATCTTACAAAACGTAAAGTCGATCTTCTTTCAACAAAAAGAAGCAGATACAATAGTAAAAAGATAGTAGATTCTTGTGAAATATGTAACTATAGTCCCACTGGCAAAGATGCTCTTCCTCTTGATGTCCATCATATTGAATTTCAATGTAACGCAAATGAACATAACTATATTAATGGCGTGCACAAACATAACAAAAACAACTTGGTAGTATTATGTAAAAATTGCCATATCAAAGTTCATCAGGGCCAAATAGTTGTAAATGGGTATCAACAAACTCTTAAAGGGGTTGTTTTGAATTACAACATTGTTTATTAGCTCTTGACTCTTATTTAATGTCTCTCACACAAACCTTATTTAAAAGGATTTTGAAATATGAACAAATATCCACAAGTGATTCTAATATGACTACATTAGTAGCCTTAGAAGATAATATTTATCAACATGAACTCCGCATAAAGTATCTTGAGGATCACTTAAAAATATTAATGAATATAGTCACTGAACGTCGTAATGAAAAATATTATCAAACATCATTAGAAAAGATGTTGGGTGCTTCTCATAAAGTCACAAAATATGGAATAACTGATATATCAACCGATGACTTCCACCTTGAGATCAAACATTGGAATAATTACAAATCTGCCTTGGGCCAAATTCTGAGTTACAATCATAATGATAATAAACGGCTTATTGTAGCATTTTTTGGAGAATGTAATAGGAAGGATGATATCATTCAACTGTTTCAAGACAACTTTATTGACGTTTGGATTTTGCATGATACTCCCGATTCAATTGCAATTGAAAAGTTTGAGGATGGTAGATCTTCTGTTCTTAAAATCATTAGACAATATTACGAGCATGGTGATAAAAAGGATTTCGTCAAAAGGACTGACATTAAGCGTTTGTTGCGAGCTAACGGAATTCATTTATCACTAGAACAACTTCAACATATTGTTTTAAAATGTTTTCCAAATGCTGTATATAAGGAAAATAGTCGATTAAACAACAAGAATATGAGAAGCTTCTTTACTGTATTAAAGCCAAAGATGATGTCTTAAATGCATACACACGTTTTTTCAATAATTACACACACTTCTTCACAAAACATACAAAAAAAATGTGTGTGATTTCGGGGAATATATAACATCATCTTTATGGTTACGACAAATGATAGTTTCAAAAATTCAACACCCAAAATTACCTGAAAAACACCCATTGAATACGTAAAACACCCACTACCTAATACAAAACACCCACCAAACACCCAAAATCAATGCCTTTGCACCCAAAGGTATAAAACAGTGTTTTTTCACCAAGAGCATAGTATGTTTTATCGTTTCATTTTAGATCATTATAAGCAATAAAATGTAGATTGTTATATAAACTCATAAAGTGTTTTAGGAAAAAGTAAAAAGTAAATTGGGATAATTATGCAGAAAAGAATTATTTTTTGATTTTTAAGGCTTTTTCTTATAAAAATCATCAAATATATGGTCTAAAATCTATGTTAAAAATTTCATGCACCAACTTAAATTATCAAAGTTGGGTGTTTTTGGAGAAAAACGGGTGTTCTTGTTTCATGTCGGGTGTTCTTATTTCATGTCGGGTGTTTGGCTAGATTTGGTGTGTTATTATTTATACTTTAAGCCAATAAATGCTCTTCTAACTCTTTCACTATTTATTGAACTATCAATTATATATTCCACGTCTTCAAACGTTTCTTCAACAATTTTTTGAATTGTTATGACATCTTTTTCCTTAATACCACCTGCTTTAAGTGCTGTTTTGATCTCAGACATTTTTACGTAATCTTTATCACCACCTCGTTCAAAATGTTCTTGTAATATGTCAGTTAGAACATCTTTGTTATCATTTAGATATAGTTTTCTCATGCTCAAGAAAGACTTTGGCTCATTGTATTTGTAATTATTTCTTCTAAGAACCTTATACTTGTCAACTAGTAATTTCAAAAGTCCCTTTGCAATTTCCAGTTCTTCTTCTTTACTATACTTCTTAAGTTTTCTATCGTTTTTCTTTTTTGGATTATCACAAAAACGTGTTTTATATTCTATAAGCCTAATTCTTCTGGCTATTCCTTCGTCGTAAACATCAAAATTTGGTAGGGTATTGCAGCAAATATAGATGTTATATGTAGGTGATATTTCAATATCTTTTTCAGAATATAAACCACGTGCTTTTATTCTATCCCCTGTTAGAAGCTTCACGAAATTTGTGTTTAGCTTGGATCCTGCTTCAGGTTCCGAGCAATACATAAAGCGCTTTTTGTTGAAATCTACCAATGAACTGTTTGCTTCCCCTGCACCTTTCATTTTTCCCGTAAGCATTGTTACTGGAAAAGTTCCACTGTAGTCGCCAAGAGCTTGCCTTAAACGCTCCATTATGTAACTTTTTCCATTTGACGCTGTATGAGAGTAGCAAAACGTAATCATTTGCTCCCTGTTGTATCCCTCCAGACACAAAGCAAACTTGCAAAGAGCATAATTACGTTCTTCCTCATCCGGAAAAATTCCTGACAACACTTCATCAGCCAATGAGGTGTCAACGTCATCTTCATAAGGAACACCACACTTCATTGTAACATACTCATAAGCTGCGCCCCGTCTGAATTCACAAGTTCTCAAGTCAAGAACCCCCTCTTCGAACCCTAATAGGTAGTCGTCATCATCGAGTTCCACGCGTTTAAAACATTTGATCTTCATTTCTTTTAACAAGTTTTCTTTATAATTCACCTTGTGAATCCAGTTAAACCATTCTTCTTCAAAGCCTTCATCTGACATCGTTTGGACTACCCGTTCCATTTCATTCATAATCTCAAGGTCAATCTTGTTCTCGTAGATTCCAGAAGTATCATTATAAAGATACCATTTGTTGTCAATTGTGTATATCAGATTTTTATAAGTTATTATTTTTTGTGCAACCTGTGATGTATCTTTGTTATTGATATTGTCATCTTTATTGATTATTAACAAGTTAAAAACAGTTGGTGCAAGGGATCTATCGACAGGTATATTCCCAGGTGGATATTCAAAATCGCAATTTCTACAACAAATCTTATACCCATTTCTATCACATTCAGAATATAAGCTTGCATTTTTACAATTTTTACTAACATAGTCATGAATAGGGTGTAGACCCTTGCTTTCCATTAAAGCTTGTATGGAGGCTTTGTTTTTATTAACTATTTCAAAATGCTTAATGTCGTGTATTTTTACAGAAGAGTTGTTAGATATGACATCTAATTCCTTCAGGATATCTGTATCAATTGTTGCTGCAAGATTCATCTCATTGTATCTTTCTGGTTCTTTTTGCTTAAACTTTTTTAGGAGAGTCCCCCTTGTTATTTTAGGACCATCATAGTCCCGCGTTGTCCAATCATTCCATTGTTTTGCGGTATTTCTTTTATCATATTTATCTATGTTTCTTTTGCTATAGTTATCAAACAATTCCAGTCCGACTTCCAAATCAATGTCATATTCACGGCAATAATCTATTAATGAGAATCCGATATGCATCCATTCATCATATGTTTTAGATATATCTATCTTTTCCAGCATTTCTTGTGCTATTTCTAAACGTCCATGAACTTTTGGTTTTATTAAGGAAGCACTGTAAAATGTATATGGTTCTTGGGTAAATGTAACAAATGATTCTACATCATCAAAGTCGTCAGACATGCTACTCTTCACAAATGGTCTAGTTTCTTTTGGCTTGCTGCTATAAAGTGTTCTAAACAAACCATCACGATATACGCTCAAATCTACAATCTCAGATAACTTAGAATTGCACAGTATGTTTGCAGTAACATATTGCTTTAACTCATTGCAGTTTCTAAAATAAATATTATTACCGTTGATATCTGATATCCTTACAATTATATGAAAAGAACGTTTTTCTGCACAATGAGACTGGAGGATAATCCATTTAAGAACAGAGTCTTTGAAATTTGACACAACACATTCTTTCAGTTGAGAGATGAGTTCGGAGTAGTTTTCGTAATGTTCTGGTTGTTTATCTTTTGAGATATCCAAGTCAAAATACATTGTTATATATGAATTTTTACCAACGTGCTCAAAAAAGCATTTATTTGAATCTTCTTTTATCTTTTGCATCAATTCAGCATGAGATTTGACCGTAAAGTATTTATCATAGCCTAGTGCTGCAACGACGTCTCCTTCAACTTTACTATTAAGAACGTCAATCTTTTTCTTGTAAATATTTAATTGCATTTTTCCAGCCGCTCTATTTTATATTAGATTAGTAACATTTAGAAGTCTTTAAATCAAAGTTAAGGATGATTTAAAAATATACAATTACGTAATAGGTTTACCAATTATGGTTCTTGTATAAGTTAATAAGTTTATTTTCAAATTCAATTACAAATTCTTTATGATTGCAGACATGCCCTTTAACAAATTTCTCACGCACATCTTTTTTAAGGGTCTTGAGTTCAGAAATCATTTTTGAAAAGTGAACGGCTTTTTGAACGTATTCATCTTCGGTGTATGCGACATATTCATCAAGGTTACTATTTTTCAGTAAACTAGTGGTGACATTTTGCGAATGATAATGTCTAATGTTATCAAACAATGTAATAATTGGAACACCCATCATCAATGACTCACAACTTGTGGTAGTTCCAGAATATGGGAATGTGTCTAAAGATATGTCCATTTTGTTGTAATCATCAAGATGCTCTTCATATGTATCAGAATAGCCAAGAACAATAACACGATCAGCAGCATCTTTGTTCGTGAAGGTATCAAAGAATTGTTTTTTAATCTTTGGGGTGAGGAATTCTTTGTTTTTGATTACAAACCTTGCATTTGGCACTGCAATAAGGACCTTTTCCCATACTGAAATGAGTTTACTATTGATTTTGTTGTAGCGATTAAATGATCCAAACGTAATATAGTTGTTTTCAGCACATGGTTGTTTCTTAAGAGCAACAAGATTATGAAGACCCGTGCTTGGAGTATATGATAGGAAACAATGATCCATGAATACTAGTTTTTCTTGATAATACTTTTGACTTTCTTCACAATCAGCAAACTTGTCTGTGATTCTATAGTCCATTGATTTAATACCAGCAGAATTGGGGTAACCGCAGTAACTGATTTGAATAGGTGCGGGCTTTAGGACAAATGTATCCAGACGATTATCTCCAGTGTGGGCTGACAGATCAAACAAGATATCAATTTTATGAGTTTGTATTAGATCTTTGAATTCAACATTGCTTAGATTTTTAACAACATGCCATTTGCATTTCTTAAACATTGATTCCAAGTTGACAACTTTAACGGAATAACAATATACGTCAAAAATGTCATAATTGATATTGTTCAAAACTGTGTGAATGAAAAATGATACTGGATGACAAATAAAATCACCTGACACAAATGCAATCTTTAGTTTTGATCCCTTTTTGATAAGAGTAGTTTTATTTTTAAAGTTGAGGAAGTCTTTTTTAACCACATAGTCCTTGCAACTTTCTTTATAGTTTTCAATAACTTTAGGATAAATCTTATTGATATTTTTGTGAAGCCTTGATATATACATTGGATCTTCAATAAGATGAGAGATGTAGTTAACGTCTAGTAATTTGTTTTGGTATGCCAACGAAAGTCTAGGTTTGTATTTCAATGCTTGGTTATAACACTCGATCGCCCCGGTAAAATCACATTCGTAGCATTTAGCCAAACCCATATTCATATGCATGCTAGCAATCAACATTTCCTTGTCTATAGAAATGTGTGCCCTTTGGTAATTCTTAATACCGTTTTGGTAGTAATGTATGGCTTTATCAGTATATCTAAGTTCAGTATAGATCACACCGACTTGATTATTGACATCAGGGTCATTTGGATCAAGTTGAAGAGCAATTTCAAAGAAATACATTGAAGTCTCACGATCTTGGAGTATATAATATAAACTTCCTAGACCGTTTAAGCATTTGATCTTGAATTGAATTAAGCCGTTTTGAGCATCAACATTTTGGTTATCACTGCTTTTCAAAAGAAGGTCGATGATTCCCATAGCCATTTTATAGTGATAGATAGAACTCTCCATTTTATTGGCCCTTTGGAATGTAAAAGCCAAGTTGTAGTGTAATTGATAATCACATGGATCAACAACAAGCACTTGACTTAACAAATCAATGTTTTCTTGAACATTTGGATTGTAAATTGTAAGATACAGAAACACCAATTTGAAAACCTCCATAGCTTTTTTGTGAAATGGACTTAGGCTTAAGACCTTACGAGAGTGAGCAATACCAATATACAAAGTGTTTTTTTCCGCTTCATTGAATCCGTTTCTTTTCATTTGAAGCCCCACAGTTCTGACAAGTAATTCACAGCTAATGTAATAAGTATTGATAACTTCTTCCTTTATTTTTTGAAGCTGCATAGCATTCAGTTTGTCTAAATAACGTATCATTGCACCTGAGCGTTTAATGCAATCAACATACTTTATATTGTCAAGTTTTGTTGTCGTCAAAAAATAATTCTGAGCAACATTGTAAATTTCAGACAAATGCTTATATTGTTCTAAAAATAACTGGTTAGAATCAACTACTTCGGGTATAGGAGCTAACTGCATTTCAGGGCTTTGATTGACTTCAGGTTGAGTCATTTATGTGAATAAGTTTATTTATGATACACTATGAATATATAATTTTAAATACAACGAGCGAAGCGAGTGACAACGAACGAAGTGAGTTACAATGAGAACGTTGATAGCTTTGCTGAAATTGACAAAAAAAGAGTATTTAAATAAATGAAAAAGATAAGTATACAAGATAAAAACACTTTGAGGTAAATATGAACACAGAAGATATGAACATAGAGCAAGACGTAGTGACAGCGAGTGTGACGAGCGTTGAGAAGAAGACAACGAGGAACACAAGCGAATTGGTGACGAGCGCAGTGGGCAATTTGAGCAACGCGAGCGGAGCGACACCGAAGGTGAACACCGAATTGATGATGAGAAGAAGGGTTAAAAATTTGTTAAAGAGACCACAACCGGAGCAGAGAACAGAGGAATGGTTCAAGGCTCGACAAACAAGAGTTACGGCATCGGAAGCAGCGTCATGTTTCAAGAAAACCAAAGATGTATGTGAGCCTTATGTCAACGATTTCAAGCTACAAAATTTCAAGTATAATGACAATGAAGGATTAAACCCGTATGAGAAAAAAGATGATTATATTACCAAAAAATGTGAAAGTTTTTATGGAAGGGGTGTGTTTAGAGATAACATGTTTACATTATGGGGAAAGAAGTATGAAGATGTGGCATCTAGATTATATAAAAAAATTAAGAAAAAGGTTGTATATGACTTTGGTTTGATATCTCATAGTAGACTAAAGTGGCTAGCTGCGAGTCCCGATGGAATCACTGAAGATGGAGTGATGTTGGAAATAAAATGTCCGAAAAGTAGAAAGATCGATCCGGGTGCTCCACCATTGTATTATTATATACAATGTCAAATACAATTAGAGGTTTGCAATTTGGAAGATTGTGACTTTTTGGAGTGCGAAATTGAAGAAGTTACCGAAAGTGAGTTCCTAAAGATAGAACCGTGTTACAATCAAGATAAAGGGATTCTTTTTCAAATTGTAGATTCTGGACCTGAGCCGAAATTTATTTACCCACCCGTAGAGTTGACGACTACAACTGAGTTTTTAGCTTGGCGAGACAAACAACTTATGGAACGCAATGATATCACACCATGCTACTACTTTGTAAAAAAGTTTCATATTATAGCTATAAAACGAAACAAGGAGTGGTTTGAGAAAAACAAAGGGGAGATCAAAGCCACATGGGACATCATTACAAGGATGCAACAAAATGAAGAAGAATTTATAAAATACAAAGAATCTATAAATCAAATCAAGAATAAGTCGTTCAATGAGAAATATGAGGCAACTAATTGTTTGATCTCAGAACCAGAGAACTCTATTCATACCCCGTTCTTTATCATGCCTACGGAAATGGAAGAAGTGGATACATGTTGTGAAATAAAGAGTGAAGACGTTTGTATGGACAGCAACGAAAAGTGTGACGACAACGTTTGTATGATCGAAGACTAATCGAGTGAATTATTATATACGTTATTATATGTTATTTTCTTTGTAAATTATATGCGTATGGGTGTTTACAAAGAAGCGAGTGAAAGAACAGTTGTAGGTGTATCAAAACGTCATGTGGACGATTTTGTTTTTGTATCAGAAAGTATGTTCTTAAAGGGAAAAGGCTTAAAAGGATATGTGCTTTTTGCTAATAAGACGTTTGAAAAAGGAAGGATTATAATAGAGTATGTCGGAAAACTCTTAACGGACAGACAAGCTGAAACAAAGAAAAGATATAAGCAATACATGTTTGATGTGAAAAGTAATGGTAAAGTAATATTTGTAATAGATGGAGCAAACAGTAAATATGCAAGTGCCGCAAAGTTTGTCAATACAACAGAGATATTCTTCGATAAGCACAGGAATGCAGAGTTTGTGCAATACAATCAGAAGATATATCTGAAAGCATCTTCTAAAATTAAGGAGGGTGATGAAATTATAGCATTTTATGGCCCAGATACACATAAAATCATAAATAGATTGTAATAAAAATATAGTTTTGAAGAAAAAACTTTATTATTAATATTATTGGTGTCAAACAAATACCAATCAGGTATGATTGCTAACTAAGAACACACCACACCCGTTCCAAAACCCATTAGAGCCACCTGGTTGATGAATGTCCCATCGATGAAGAATGTTGGCATTTACATTTTCAAGCCCTCTCAATGTATGTTGATCATGTTTTACAATCTTGTACAAAATGGCAGAATTCTTTTGGGTTTCTTTGTTTGATTCATAATAGCTGATGATTGTATTTCATATATGTATGTGTTGCGAAATCCTTGTCTGGTTTGAAATTTCTTTTGCTTCTGAACGGATACTTTATTTTTATGGCATATTTCAAATCCACAAATAATACGTCCCTTATATACATATGCAATGTCAAGAATCGCATAAGGTATATCACCATTTTTCACGCACTGTTCATAAGTTGGCGGTGTCCAATTAGAACATACGTCATTGTAATAATACCAATCAGACTTTCCTGTTACATCAAAGTGATTAAATGCTGTCTTATAGCCAGTGTCATTCTCAAGACTATCGTTGATATCAATCAAGGGGTATTCTAAAAAAACACCATCTCCAACCCATTTTTCATCAGTCTTCAAATCTTCAAATCCATTTTCAGACTTTAACCATTCTTGCAAAACTTCTTTTGCTTTCTTATGCATGTAACTTTCATTGTCTTCAAACGTCATTTTGTTTTTAACTTGTGTTTCTTTTTAAATTAGAATGAACGCTAACTGATGAACGCTATTTCCTTTTTATTATTTTTGTATATTAGATTATAAGAGTAATAATAAAGTGGAAAAGCAAAATGGGAGAAGAAAAAAGTGTAAAATATTATATGAGCCCTTTAAGTGGAAGAGTTATAAAATCTACAAGTAAGGTATACAAAGATTTAAAAGAAAATGGTTACATTGTGGACAAGCACAAGTGTTTGTATGATGTGAAATCTGCACAAAGATGTATAGAACGTTTATTGTCATTGTATCCTAATGTTGTATTTCCATCAAAGCTAACAGATATACCAAAGACATATAAAGACACAAAAGTGAGATACTTCATTAGTAACAAACGAGGTGATAAAATCATTGGATACATAGATAAAAAAGGAAAGATATACAAGTTTAGAAAACTATTGGAAAAACCACGGCATAACGTTTTATTAGTGAAAGACTATTCTTTTTTGTTAGAGAAAGTTGTTGAAATATCGCCACAACCTCTCGATTTGGATGAAAAAGAAGCCGTGTTAGTTTTGAGAAATAAACAAACTGTTACTAACACAACTGACGTTGCGCTATATAACCCCGTTCAGAATGATTTTGTATATCTTAGTGGTATCCTAAAGGAAAGCGAGCACATCAACTTACTGACACATATTAATAACATGCTTGTGCCTACAACGTTGCCGCCAATTAAGAAAAATGGAAAGGTGGCTGGCTTAGCAGTTCATAAAAATAAAGTTTTGGGAGCTGTTACAACTGATAATAAACTAGTAAAACTAAAAGAGCCATTGATAATTGAGACGACGTCAAACCCAACTAAAATTGAAGACCAATTCACTGTGAAGCCGGACGACACGTTGAGTGATACAACAACAGAGCTGTCCACTGCTACGCCGGACGACACATTGAGTGATACAACAACAGAGCTGTCCACTGCTACGCCGGACGACTTGTCAACAAATACAACAGAGATGTCCACTGTTACGCCGGACGACACGTTAAGTGATACACGAACAGAGGTGTCCACTGTTAAGCCGGAAGACACGTTGAAGGACTTCAGTAAGGCTATATCATCTGATTCATTACCTGTATTGAAACTAGAAGAAGACGAAAATGCCAAAAAAGCTTTTGATGAAATAAGTGCAAGTGATGAAATAGAAAGAGATGAAGTAATAAAATGTGCTGATGGCGAGCAATATGACGTGAATAAAAAAAGGTGCTTACCATGCACAGCTTACAACCTGGTGTGGGACACAGAAAATAAAAAATGTCAAATCAAACTAACAGACGGTATAAAAGAGATTGTTGTCAACGAAAAAGATGAGGTTATAGGGTACACTTAATAGTCAAGCCTAACGGATCTCATTTATCACAAAGAACAAAACTATTTTGTTGTTATAGAATAAGAAAATAGTCTGAATATAGTCTAGCCAAACCATGGATACCAAATCTATTATAGATTATGTGAAAACTAATTACCCAAAGGTAGTGTTTAAACCTTTCAAGTTAGGATATAAAAATGCCTTGGGCTTTATAGTTTCAAATGGTAAAATAATTGTTGGCTACATTAAAGATGATGGAAGTCTTTGCAAGGTATTAGAACCTATTGATATATCGAAAATAACAAAGAAAAATATTTCGGATGCACTGGATAAAATACCTATAGTTAGTGGTTTTAGTGAAGTTGATAGAAAAGCGTTAGGTGCCATATTTAATAGTGACGATCACGAAATGGTCTCCAAAGCTGAGCACAAAAAAATTGTAGAGGAGCTAAAGTCAAATATAAACGACGAGAAAGGAAAAAAGGATAACTATGCTGTAATGTTTGATGCTAAAAATGATGAAATCTTATTGATCAAGAAAAAGCATGAAGATGATATCAAAGAGATCATGAACAAATACAAAATGAAGGAAGTGGAACTAGAGAATTGTAAAAAAACAGTAATTACACAAAAAGAAGAAATTATGGGTCTTTTACGTAAATATGAAAAAGACATGAAAGAATATGCATACAATCAGAACTTGAAAGCAGACGATATTCAAAAGTTATATGATAAAGTAAGAGGTGAAAAGGAGATATTAGAGAAAAGATTGGATGAACTACTCAAAAACGAAAAATCGGAAATCAATAGACTCCAAAGAGAAACAAGAGGGAAAGACTACAAGATAAGAGAGCTTGTTGATTTATATGAGAAAATCACATCTGAAAAAGATCAACTAAAGGCAGCTCTTGATAATATGTGTTCATCCGAAACCATCAAGTTACATTCAGCATATGAAGATCGAATTTCTGAGATGAACTCAATATTAGAATCTTACAAGACACAGTTAATGGATGTCACAAACAAATCAACCGAAAGTGATAGCATTTTGCAAACATACAAAACAAATATAGAGGAATATGGTAAGAAACTAGATGACTATAAATCAATCGAAGCAAGGCTGCAGAAAGATATTTCTGAAAAAGATGCACTCATAAAAGAATATAATGAAAAGTTTGCTCAATTGGACCAATCGGCCGTTAATTATGAGGCTACAATAAATAGTTACAAGGAAGCATTAGAAAAGAAGGAAAAAGAGATCTCAGACCTGACTGCAGAAATGGACCGCAAGAAACGTGATATGGAATCTATATCCACAGAGCTAGCTTCAGTAAAATCAGAGCTAACCTCCATACAATCAGAATTGTCATCAACACAGTCTGAATTATCATCAGCAAAGTCAGAATTATCATCACAGTTTGATTATAAAGAATCAGCTAATAAGCTTGAAAATGCTTTGAAAATAGTAGAGGAAGAGAATGCAAAATTGCAAAAAGATCTACAAGATGTTTTGGCTAAACACCAAACTTATGTGGAAGAGTTGGAGTTGAAAGAAAAGGAAAGCGCTAAAGTGAAAGGTGCTTACACTGAGATAAAAGATGCTTACAATAAAGTGGTAGAAGAGAAGGAACGTTTGAACTTTTCTATCAAGCAATTGTCTCAAAATGAAGATGTTTACAAAGCAACTACAGAAGAATTAAGAGAAGTGAATAATAAAATTACAAGTGAGCGCGATGAATTACAAAAGTCATTAGACGTGTTGGAAAGTAAAGTTAAAGAGCTTGAAGAAGGACGTATTGCTTCAGAAATGGAATCAAAAGGTCTTTTACAAGAATACAACCAAAACAAGGAAATATTGTTGAGAAAAGAAGATGAATACAAAATTCTTGAAAGAAATATAGAGGACATTAAAGCTCAATTAGATGCTACAAAAACTGCTCTTGTGGAAAGTGAATTGAAAGTGAGTGTATTGGAGGGATATAAAAGTAGATGTGGAAAGCAATTACTAGAGGAAAAGGATACCATCATCCAAAAGATTAAACAGTACCAAAGTGAATGGGATGCGTGGTTACGTAATCATACTGGTGATCACAAAATTCAAACAGAGTATAAGAAGAAATTATGGGACGAGTTGCAAATTATACAAAAAAACTTAAAGTTGGTATTGGAAAGATGGGATAGTGCATCGTTTGAAGTAAAAGAATGCAAAACCCTAAAGAAGAATGCAAAAGAAATTCAAATTAATTTGCAAGCAACAGTGAGTGAGCAAATTGGCAAAATCAATGTACAAAATGAAAGGATTCTTTATTTGGAGGAACAAGAAAGAAGATATAAAGAAGCTCTTTTAAAGAGCGACGAATTATTAGCGAATGCAAATGGACAGGTGATAGATTTGCGCAAGGAACTTCAAAGTGTAAGGGCAATGCTAGAACAAAATAGTAATTCAAAAATATCAATCAGCGTTGATTATGATAGTTGTTCAGATATATTGCAAAACTTTTTTACATTGAACAATATTTTCTACAGAAAGCAAGAAATCATAAAGAAATTAGAAGACATAATTGGAGGCCAGGGCAGTCTTGGATATTTCAAAAACTTAAAGGACGAAAGTAAGGAAATAATTAAAGCAAATTTTAGCAAAGTTAAAACGGAGATCATAAAGCACATCCAATTTTTAGATTTGAAGAAATACATCAACAGTCCGAATTTTCAGTATCTCAAATCAAAGACAACACGAGACAAAGTTCCAAAAGAGTTTTGCGACGACCTTACAAGTATTTTGGAATATTGGAATGCTAACAAGGCCAATTACTGGGAGCAGGATAAGGTGCTCACAAACATATATGAGGATTTGTCGGGAGCTGTGCGAGTGTATATTAGAATAAAGCCATTGATAGGGTCTGAACAAAAAGCAAATACGGTGTATATGCAAACTGTAGACAATAAAAAACAAAGATCATTAGTATTAGATTGCACAGCAGCAAAGAGTGTCTATAATGAAAAATATACATTTGGAGAATTCTACGGAATATTTGACCAAACATATCTAAATGCAGATGTATACACAGGTGTACCAAATACGCCAACTGCAGATTTGAAGATTAATTTAGATGAGCTAAAAGAAAGTAGTGACACGGTTAGCCCAGGTATTTACTCTTCTTTTAAGCAAGTTGAAGATGGTTATTCAATAGTTCTTTTTGGATACGGTATAAGCGGAAGTGGAAAGACATTTACTTTATTGGGATCTAATGGTGTGCCGGGTGTTTTACATTATGGGTTATCAAACTTGATAGGACTTACAAATATAAAGTTAAAATATCTTTTTGAACAATACTATAACGCAGTTGATATTAATTTTGCAAAAGTGAGAGGAAAAATATATAACTTGGTGAGAGAAGTTCCACAATTAAGAAAATTTGCAAGAAACGATAATACAGATTTTTTGGCAAACGTTCCATCAACTATAAATTTAGAAAGCTTGAGTGTTAATGATTTATATATCTTGACGGACATAATTGAAAAATATCGAATCGAGCAAGGACGTATAAAGGCTACACCCAACAATCCAGTTTCTAGTAGATCACACTTGTTTTTGGTATTTGAAATAACATTTGATACAGGAAAAATCGGATATATTACAATTGTTGACACTGCGGGAAGAGAGTCTCCTATAGATATATATAATACATTTATAGACACGGGTAAGACAAAGCTTGCGAGTATCATGGCTCCTTCTGGTGGCGTTGGATTGATAGAAAAAACAATGCGTGAAGGAATCACACAATCAGCAGAAAATATATTAGAAATACTTAAGGAGAGTTTCTATATTAATGAAACCATAAATCATCTGGTATATTACTTTAACCAAAAAAATTACAAAAAAACAAAAGTTTCATTGCAATCAAGTGAACCAGAAAAGTATGATGTTAGTAAGTATTATGTAAAACCATATGAAGAAGAAAGCATAATCAGTGAGTCAAACAATTGCTTAATGATTCCTATATTGAAATTTCTAGATAGCATTTCAAATAAAAAAGGAAGTATTGAAGAGTTACGTCCAACAAAGTTTATAACACTTTTAGCTGTAAGACAAGAGGACCAGTATTGTGATGGAACCAAAGAAACATTAGAATTTGCACAAACAATTAAATCAAGCTAAAAGAATAATTGAAAATGGAGAGAGGACCAACAAATAATAAGTAATCTATGTTAGGATCTCAATTATCAACATTTTTCGGGATTTCAGCAAATCTGGTATGGATTCTCCTTTACTTGCCCCAAATGTATAACATATACAAAACTAAAGATGTTACAGGCTTAAGTTTTGATTTGATATTGCTCATATATACTGGCGACGTATTGTCATACATAACAGCAAAAGCAAAAGGAATAAATATTATAATTACCATTGGGAGTATTGTCCACGCATTTCTCGGTGGAATTCTCTTGGCACAATGGGTTTATTACAATAAAGTTACACCTATTAATGAAATGGATAGAAATGAACCATACTCTACCAGCGACTCTACAACAAAGGTGAAACAAATCTTAGGTGTATCAGGGTTGTTACTAGTTGTCAAGCTGATTGTGGAATTATGCAACCCTGCTATGTTCTACATAGATGCGTTGGCATGGTTTACAACATTTCTGTTCATATCATCTAGAATTCCACAAATATATTTGAATTATTTTAGAAAAAGTGTCACAGGATTGTCTCTAATATCTTTTGTAATGCTGAGTATAGCAAATATACTGTTCGTTGCAACCATTTTGGTAGTGATAATTGACTTGGATCAAAATGAAATAAATCCTTACATTTGGACCAATATTCAATGGATTTTTGGTGGTATCACGTCAACATTATTTGATTTTGTAATTTACTATCAATTTTACATTTATGATAGATACAGAAGGTTGATTATATCACCGACATAAGCGACATAAGCGACATAAACAATAAAAATCATGAACAAAAAATTATGTAGCAAATTCGATTGACAATACACCATTTTCAATTATCAAGACATTATAAGAAAGCGCGTAAACATACAAAAAACAATCTGGATTATTTTGTGGCATTTTTAATGACAATGTAATATCATTAAATCTAGACATATTCAATGAACCTGTTGGTTGGTTATCCTCTGGACGTATACTGAAAGGTATAGAATATATATGCCTTAATGGCACATATTTATGAGTTGCTTGTGGGAACATACACCTGAAATAAAATTCAGGGAGGTAGTCAAAACGACGTTTGCCATCAAGAAGTAAAGCTGCCTCTTTAAGAAGAGGATTATTGTTTGTAGAATTAGAGTAATAAAAGTAGTTGTTATTTTCGATAGAATTTACGTCAGCTAAACAAAAGATGAGTTCTTTCACGGGATGATTAAATTTGATTGATGTATTAAAATTAGTTGTTCCGGTATTTATAAATTCGGTTTCATGAAATTGCACTTGTTCCATTATATACATATGTTTTTGATCTTTGAATTGTTTTAAAATGACATCATCCAGAAAAATGTACTCCGCATAAACATTACTTTCAATTATAGGGACACTATAAGGTTGAAGGCCATCATAGTTTATGACCATTGAAAAATCCCTTAATTTGAAATGTATTTTGATATCTTGACTGAACATACTTAAGATAGGAAGAGCGGAACTATAATGTTTTGTGAACCAGAAGTCTAAAGGAATCATAAGATCAGTTACTCTTGAAGCATTTTCTTTTGTTGCACTTGGAACATCAGATCTTAAAACCATGAGATTTTTGCCAAAGTCAGTATTCCCAGTTTTGAATTCTTCCCAGATGTCCATAAATTGGGGATAGATACGATCAACAATTACACCTCCTATTTCAAGCTCGATTGGGTCACTAAAAATTGCATAACCGAGAGTATCAGTCCAACAAGCATACTCACCACTTCTTTTTTGCAATTTTGGAAGTTGTAAGTGTAAATACATTTTTGAAAGCAAATGTCCTTTTTTTGGAATATTGCATGTCATCCTTTTATTGAAAGCCGCAGAATCATTTAGCGGTAGTTTTGCAATATCAGTTGCAAAGTTAACATATCGGTAATATGTATACTTGAATATGTTAATTTGTGGATCCTTTGTAAGGTAAACATCCTGAAGACCAAGACTTTGTAATTGTAAAATACTTGGAGACATACTTAACAATTCAAAATAAAAAAAAGTGTGCAATTGAGCAAGACATTAAATAACAGCTTTCCTTAGCCCAAAATTGTTTTGCTTGAAAGCATTTGAAAGTTCATCGATTAGTCCGTGTGGAAAAAGAAAGTTGTTGGAATAGCCATGGTAATTTGACAATAGAGCATATCTATTAGGTGATTCGAAATCGGAATCTGAATCATCGGAATCACTAGTGGAATTAGAGGGAGGCGTTACTTTTTTTTTACGTGCCTCTTCTGTTTGAGTGTCCATATCCACCCCAGTTTTTGATAATAACGGTATTACTGATAGAATGTACTTTACATCTCTTTTAGTTGATGTGCCGTTCCAAACCCAACCTTTAGAGACGACTGATATTTCCTCATATACTTCAGCATGTGTATCATCAAGGTGCTGGAGCATCAAGTTGCTATTTGAGCTTTTAAGTGTATTGTAAATGTTTTCAAAAGTTTGAGGTAGTTCATTTATAGAAAATGATGCATTACTATATGCATATCTTTTATTTTGCTGTTCACCGATTTCGTCGATTGTGATTATATAATATTCTTGCATAATACGAAATCTTATTATTTAGTATACAATGGGTATAGAAAATAAAAAATGAAAAACAGAATGGAAATGTATAAGTTTACTCAGCATGTTTTCAAACTATATATTACAATATGTCAAAAACATTGGCGACTTTCAGACTCACTTATCATTTAATAAAGGTAAATACAATGTGCCTGATGAGAAGTTTGACGAATTTTACCGCAATTATTATGACGCATACATAAACGATGAAGAGATTTATTTGATTGAAAAGATTTACAACACGAACTTTGCATTTTTTATGGACATAGATTCACCTAAGAAAAGTCAAAAAAATATTTGTGACGATGACATTAACACTATTATCAGTTGTGTAAAAAATGTTATTACTAAAAAAATAATTGCAGAATCTGAGGACGCAAGACTCAGCTTTAATGAGTATGTTATTTCTAAAAGATCAAATAAGTATCATATAAATTTTTACAATCTGGTCGTAAATAGCAATATTGCTAATTACATTTGTGATGAGATAAAAAAACAGTTAGCATTACAAGAAGAACATCATTTATTAGAAGCAATTGATACATCAGTTTACAGGACGGGTTTAAGAATGTTAGGATCAAAAAAGGCAAAAGGAAAAGGTAGCGATGTATACTATTTATACAACTTGGACACATATGAATACAACAAGAAACCCACATTTGAAGAGTTCATGAAGACAGTAATAAGACGCGTTGGAGAAAAAGCTTTATTAACAAAATGTAAGGAAGATGTAATTGAAATTGCTGGTGAGAAAAAAGAATCAAAAAGCGTTATTAAAAATGTTGATGACAATATTGTTAACGAGATTAAAGAATTATTTGGGTATCTAAAATTAACAGTGCCTTCATTAAGTGCTTATAACTTTGATGTAACAAGGGTTTATACGACGCATAATAAAATTGGCATGATGTGTTATTACATTTCAATTAAAGAAAAATATTGTCCATTCAAAGAACGTAACCATATAAGAGAAAATAGTCCGATCTATGTGGAGATCGGAATGCATGGTATATTTATCAAGTGTCATGATCAAGACTGCATTAAACAGCGTTATCCACAAAAGGGTATTGATTTACCATTGGACTTTGAACAAAAGTATCCAAAATTGTATCTAAGCATGACAACTAGATATTGGAAAACAGAAATAAGTATGACAACAGAAATCAGAGGTTATTTAGAAGAAAGTTTGACAGGTTCGCATTACCAAATTGCAAAAGCCGCATTTCAAATATTCAAAGACAAATTCAGGGTGGATGATATAAGAAACACTACATGGTATGCATTTGACGGTGTCAGATGGAACAAAAGTCATCTTATGAATATTCTTATTTCAGAAGAGCTACCAAAATATTACAAAGGTATTAAAATCAGAGACACATCTACAGCAAATGCCGATTTAGAAGATCACATTATAAATGCGGACACTTGTGATGCTAATTTGAGAAATCAAATGGTTGAGAACATTATTTGTAAGTTAGAAAACGTTAATTTTAAAAATAATGTCATGAATCAACTGACATATATATTTAAGAATTATGATTCTGAGTTTTATACAAGACTTGATGAAAATCCATATATTATTGGGTTCAAGAATGGCGTGTATGATTTTAAGCAAAACAAGTTTAGGAAAAGTTTAGGTGGGGACTGTATCACTTTCTCAACTGGTTACGAATACATTGACTACGACCCTGAAAACGAAAATGTAAAGGAAATTTATGCCTTTTTAGAAAAAATAATTACAAACAAGGATGTTAGAGAATATCTTTTAAAAGTGTTAGGAAAATCATTGGTGGGAATACCTGAAGAAAGATTTTACATATGGACGGGGTTGTCAGGTGCAAATGGAAAGTCTACTTTGGTTAATTTTCTTGAACAAACTCTTGGTGAATATATAACATCCGTAGATGTTGCATTGTTAACAAATAAAAGAGCAAGTTCAAGCAACGCATCACCAGACATTATAAGACTGAAAGGAAAACGTTTATTCACGTTTCAAGAACCTGAGCATGATGACAAACTTCGAACAGGTATTCTGAAACAGTTTACAGGAGGTGATACAATCATAGCACGTGAACTTTTCAAAGCACCAATAACATTCAAATTGCAAGGAACAATGGTCATGTGTTGTAATGATCTTCCTGCTGTGGCGTCAATTGATGGCGGAACATGGCGCAGAATCAGAGTGATTGAGTTTAAAAGCCGTTTTGTGGATAATCCTAAAAAATCAAATGAATTTGTTATAGATACGAGTATCAAACACAAAATGAAAGAGTGGAGACCATATTTCATGAGCATGTTAATATTTTGGTATAATAAATATCTTTATGAAGGTTTAAATGAGCCTGAAGAAGTGTTAAAAGCAACTACCAAGTATAAAGCAGATAATGACAAGTTTAACGAGTACTTTGACGGACGTGTTGAAGAATGTGAAAATGGAAGTAATTTTGAAAATATCAAGTCTATATACAGTGATTTTACAAGCTGGTGGGCATACAACTATCCAACATCACGTTTACCTGATATGAAAGAACTAAAAAGAGCTGTGAAAATCAAATATGGAAATGAAAAGGAGAAGAAAATTAGAGGTGTCCTCCATTATGGATTCAATATCAAATTCAAGGTATCAGAAAAAGACGAAGGATATGAAGATTCTTCTGACTTGTAGAAACTTAATTTACTTTTAAAAATTTGAAGATGATATAATTTATTATTATTTGTAATAGTAATAAGAAAACTATTACCAACTGTTGAAAATGTCAAATGTTGATGATATTGCTGACTTTGCATCAATAAATATTGATGACATTCCGGACATAGAAGAAGAAGTAAATGATTTTGGATTAGATAGTGCTATAAAAGACATTAGAGATGCTTTTACAAACGAGCTTCAACTTGGTGGGAAAAAGAAAGATGTTGATTCTATTTTGGATGAACTTTTTTCAGATGATGCAAACAATCAAAAAGAAACAACAGACTCTGAGAAATCTGAGAAGAATCCCATACCAATTAAAAACGTTAATTGGATTCCACTGCAAGAAAAATGGCGTGTGAAGATAATGTCTGACAAGTTTTACGCAGCTGACAATAAAGGCTCTTTAGCATCAGCCCTTGGAACAAGTCATGAAAAGCTGGTAAAGAAATTTAATAGGTATGTTAATAGTATTAATAATAATGAGTTCATGTCTATGTTATCTACATTGCGATCCAGTGTTAAGACTAAGAGAGAACTTAATAAAGAGATTAAAAGAGACGATTTTATTTTTACAACAAAAATGCTTCCCATTATTGTAAGAGTCTTGGGGCTCGATGTAATAGTATTGGGGGAAGATTACAGAATACAAGAATTCATGAGTGCACAAGGTAATGACAAGCTAGTTCTAGTATTGGAGTCAGAAGGATTATTCAGTGCAGTAGGATATAAGAAAGTATCAAAAGTCAGTGCAATATTTCCACGTAACAATTTGCCAAATGATATTATCACGTTAATTGATCAGAACAGATTCCTTACTAAACATTTTGAAGAGATCATGAGGACAACAGGTAATTTAAAAAATCAACTAACATTAAATGCATTCATGACGGCCCTTTCAGACAGGTTGCAACATAACTTCACATCTGAAGAGAAAAAGGAAATATTAAAATTGTTTAATCTTTGGTTGTATAATAAAAAGTTTTTCTCTTTGTAATAGAGATACAGCTTATCTTAAATGCAAAAAGTTTGACATTGTAAGAAAACTTTTATATTGACATCTTTTAAAATACAAAGTCCATTTGAAATGAATAAATTGGTATTTTTTGTTCCTGCTGTATTATTAATTATCAGCATCCGTATTGGTATTAGTGTCTACATTATGGATGCATCTAAAAAAGAAACATTTGATCAGACCAAGTCTAAAGAATGTTCTGAAAAAAGCATAAATCAAACAATCCATGATTATATATTTGAAGGACGCAAGTTGATGGCATAGTTAATTTACGCGTAGCAGTTTTTGTAATACCTACAACTAGCTTTTTGAGAAAACCCCATCTTTGAACAAGGTGTCATTTCACAATATTGTTTGCTCATTTTTCTTGGAAATTTTGTATTCGTTTTATCAAACCCGCCACTTTGCATCTTTAACGTTTTCTTGGTTGACTTTTTCTTTGTTGACTTTTTCTTTGTTGACTTTTTTTTAGAGCTTTTCTTCTTGGTTGACTTTTTCTTGGTTGACTTTTCCTTTGTTGACCTTTTTTTAGAGCTTTTCTTCTTGGTTGACGTTTTCTTTGTTGACTTGGTTTTAGATGTCTTCTTATTTGTTGACTTTTTTTGTTTTTGAATGTTTTTAATGATATCAATATCATAAGATAGATCTTCAATTGATATCAAGTAATCAGCAGACAAGTTTTTCTTTCTTATATTGGCCTTGTCTATGAAATACATATATTCTTTGTCTTTGTTAACTAACTTTGCATTTGTGACTAAACTTGGAAATGTTAACAAATAATATTTACCAACATCATAGTTGTCTAATGAGATGATAGCTGCTATTTTTTCTTTAATTTTTCTTGGCATCACGGATGACTGATTCTACTTACTATTATCCAAGATTAAATGCAATTTAAAATTGAATAGAAATAGAGTTGACAATAACAAATAAGGATGTATTCGCACAAAGACGTAAAGGTATTGTTATACAAGAAGAAACTCAATGCAACGAGCTTAATTGACATCATTGACAGTTTATCAGTTATAACATTATCAGAGTTGGTAAAAGACCTCAAACTAAAAGAAGGCAGTGGTGAATTGAAAAATGTGGAATATACGGATTCATTGTATGTATTCACTGATGGTAATTGTAAGAATAATGGCAAGAAGAATGCAAGGGCGGCGTATGGAATTTACTTCCCGGAAGAGCGATATAAAGAGTTTAATAAAACAGGACTTGTTACTGAGGGTCCAACCAATCAAAAAGCTGAGCTTACAGCAATGAAAGAAGCGTTAAAGGCAGTGCACAATATACTAGGAGAACATATTAGCAAAAAAGATAATATTAGTGTTACAATTGTAAGTGACAGTATATATTCAATCAATTGTGTTACAAAATGGTCAGCCAATTGGTTGAAAAATGATTTTAAGACATCTAAGGGTGAGAAGGTTAAAAATGAAAGCATAATAAGGTCAATCTTGAAATATATGGAAGCTATTAAAACACTTGGTGTTGAGGTGTCATATAGACACATACATTCACACACAAATGAACCCGCGGATAAAGATTCATTTAGGCATTTTTTATGGCATGGTAATTATATGGTGGATTCTCAAATTAATAAAGCGCTCGATTAACTCTTGCTGCGTTTGTTTCACTAGTGTCGCATTACATCATTTCTTTTAAGAATCTCGGATAATATTGTGTCAGGCAGACCTACTGAACTTTGGACATGACGCAATGCTCGTGTGTCTTTCGGAAAACAGGTTCCACCAAACCCAAAGTAGCCATCATGTCCTGGAACATCTGTATGGGAAAAGCCGATGCGTTGATCTAATGGGAACAAACTTTGCAATTCCGTGTAGGGTAAATTAAATTTATCAGAAAGTTGATAAAGCTCATTAAAGAACCATACTTTAACGGATAGAAAAACATTTATAGTGTATTTGAACAGTTCACAAGCTTCAGATTTCTTAAAAATGATATTTATTTTTGAGTTGTGTTTATAAAGATGTTTAAAAGGCTCAGCAAACTCTGATTTATAACTTCCATCCGATGAACCTAACAAAACAAAGCTCGAGTTAAACATATCTTCATGTGCACTTTTTTCTCTCAAGAATTCTGGACAAAATAATACCGAAAACCCTGCGTTTGAATTGTGGTAGTTGTCGTTTATATGTCTCGTTGTTCCAGGTTGAATGGTTGACTTAATGTATACAACAGTTTTCTTTTGATGACATTTGTATATTTGATCAATAACATTTTCTACAATTGTTGTATCACATTCACCAGTTGATTTACTTGGTGTTGGAACGCAAATAAAATAATAGTTAATGTCACTTAGAGTTTCAGAATGGTGCACTGTATCTTTTACACTTGTAAAAACATTTACAGCTGACTTCTCATCTTTGGTAATAACGTCGCATATGCTAAACTTTACATGATTTTTCTTACAAATATGCCCGACAGATGAGCCTACATAACCATAACCGATGATATTGACGTGCATGCCAAGAAGTGTAAATAATAAGTAATTTATTAACACAAAATGTAAATTGTATTTAAATAGTATTAGCCTAAAAAGTAAACCGGGTTGATGGAATTAGTTGATTTTAATGTCACATGTTGCGTAGGTAGCACTAAAATTCTAAAAATAACATTTGACAAGGCATTTTTGGAAATAGGATATAAACTTGCATGGAATCTCGATGGAAATGTATTGAAAAATTCAAGTGAATTTTATTTGAAGAACAACGATCGTGTTGATGAGCTTTTTATTCCTATGAAGTTCGGGTTACATCAGAAAAGTAATAAATGTGTATTAGCAATATCAAGTGTTGATGGCAACGATGTATGTCACACATTTTTATTAGAATCAAGTGACCCAACAGACACAAGTGACCCAACTGACAATTTAATGTTGACTGGATTGGCAAAACTATTAACATTTGATGAAGCTATCGAACAAACATGGTCAATAAATTCGGGGCCAAAAGAGCTAAAGAGCAATTTATCAAAAAGTGAAAATGTAACTGCAACGATAAAAAGAAAATGGAAACACTAAAGCTACAAAAAAGAGTGACTGAAAAGCTACACGCTGCTCTAGAAAATGACATTAAACATATGATCAAGCATCTTTTACAAACGTGTGACATACACTGCAGAAAGACAAAGAAGCAAATGGAAGAAAGCGAAATTTATGAAACAATTAGCTCACAATTCATGCATGTCAAATATTGCTCAGCTGTATTAAAAAATAATAAAAGATGCAGTAAAAAGATTATGGACAATAACTTGTATTGCAATTTGCATAAAGATAAGTCTAATGAAACATGGGCGCAAACGTATAGGAACTTTCTAGATGACGCACCAAGTGTCTTGGCACCAACCGAATTAAACGTCGTGACACCAAGCGAATTAAATGCCAAGGGACTTATTATGAAGTTTATTGACGACCAGTTTTTTTATGTTGATGATACATATATTTATGATAAAGAAACATTGGAAAGGTGTGGATATGTAAACAAGTCTGATTGTAATGAAAAATATATTTTATGTAATGATCCTTTTGTGTTGGGCAAGTTTTAAAAAGTGAATTCTAAAATAAATCAAAGAGGTTAACTAAAACATGCGCGCTACAAATTATACATGTAACTACAAACTACAAGTAACTTTTGCAATTTTAAACTTTATTAATTTTGTATCATCACACATTTTTATGCAATCTCCTCCTTCTAGAAGGAATAAATACAGCGAATATTACAAAAGCAATGACATGATAGACTACAACCTGATGGCCCCATTAAACACACCAGGGTATTCATTTCCTTGCAAAGGATACAAGAAAGGTCCATCAACGCAAACGATTACAGGGGGTGTTGTTAAAATAGTCTTAGAAGGGACAGCTACTCATGAAGGAGGACATTGTCAATTTGGTGTATCATTTGATGACAACACATTTGTTGTATTAAAAACAGTTATGGACAGTTGTTTGCTAAATGGACTCCAATTTGACTTACAATTACCTGAAAACATACCAAGTGGTGATGTCACAATGTTTTGGACATGGGTCAATAAAATCGGAAATAGAGAATATTATATGGAGTGTGCTGACGTTTTTGTTGAAAACAAAAATGAAATTGTTGAAAATGGTAATAAAGAAAAAAAGGTGGTAATCACGGGATTAGAATTGCTTGTTGTCAACTTGCCAGGATATCCTGTTATTCCAGAATTCCGAAGTCCAGGTATGTATAATGGCAAGGATTTATTTGATGGCAGAAAAAGCATTTCTGTAACGAGCGGTTTAAACGAATCAGTTAAGGGCGATTCAAATAATACTTATGACAAATTCTCGAACGTTCCTTCTTACAATGAACACAAAGATGAACCCCACCAAAAATCACATGAAATCAAAGATCTAGTTCCAACGGACAGTTCTTCAGATAGTTCTTATTCAACAGACTCAATTATAGAAAGGGTAAATGGAAGGTCGACTTGTGCAACAGGAGAAATGGAGTGTGATAAAGGAAATGTATATTTATGTATTAACAATAATTGGACACTACGCGAGTGCGATAATGGAGGGGAGTGTGTTCTGGATAAAGAAAACAAAGCAGCTAAGTGTGTCTACCAGCAATGTTTGAACAATTAAATAAAAAATTTAGCATAAACACATTACAATTTAATCTAAAGTGAACTTAAAATTTGGTCACTTTACATTTGCTAAAATTACTTACGGTTTGCTGTGTTATATAATTGTTCCAGAAGGTTGTTGATATTTCTCATATACAAATCCTTATCACATACTTTTCCATTTAGGAACTTATTTCTTACATCACTTTTCAAATTCTTCCAGTAACCGGCATCTTTACTCAATAGTAAACCAATTTTGTCACAAATTTCGTCAATAGTTTTGCAAACAAAGAATTTAAGATCATTATGTGTGTTTAAGAGTATACTTGATGTTACATTTTGTGGATGAAAGTAATATTCGGCATCATATAAAGTAAACACAGGAACACCTGCAAGGAGTGCTTCACAAGATGTTGTTGTTCCAGAGTATGGAAAAGTATCTATTGCAATGTCTGTTCTATTGTATATGCGAAGATGCTCATCATGCGTAATAGTGCAGTCCATCACAAGAACTCGGTCTTGGACACTCTTATCGAATTTGTTTATAAACGCAATTTTAACACCTGAATTCAAAAGCGCTTTAGTTTTGAACAAGAATTTGACATTGTGATATCTCAAAAGTATATTATTAAAAAGCTTGATAACACGATCCGTGATCTTATTTAACCGGTTAAAACATGAAATTGTTAGAGAGTTATTTTCGATGTATGGCTGCATTTCGGGCAAAGGCTGTATACTTGAGGGATTGTAGCATAAAAAGCAATCATTTAAATACTCTAGTTTTTCTGTATAGAATTTTTGTGAAACTTCTGTTTTGTCACATATTTTGTCTGTAATACGATAATCCATTTCATACAAACCTGTAGAATATGGGTAACCAATATAACTAACTTGGACGGGTGCTGGTTTTAGTGCAAAGATATCTAAACGATTAAATGCTGTGTGCCCTGCCAAGTCAATGAGAATATGAATTCCATCAGAATAAATCATGTCTGCAGCAGTTTGTGCGGGCATATTTTTGATGAATTTAAACTGTAGATTGGAGTTGTATGCACTTGTATTAATGATACATTCTGAGTAGCAAGTAACTGTGAACTTTTCGTGATTAAAGTTTTTCAAGAACGTAGAAATAAAAAATTGGACTGGATGATCTGCAAAGTCTCCACTAACAATTCCCACATTTATTTTTGGCGACTTATAATATTCGGTGTCAAATTTATATGGCGTTTCTGATTTTTTGTAAAGTTTGTTACAAAGAGTGTGTTGTGTGTATATGTAACTCTTGTCTTGTAGATCATCAAAAAGGTAACTGAGATTCATAATCTTATTTTGGAATGGTAAAACAAATGTAGGTTGGACCTTTAATGACATATTGTAATTCTCTATTGACTTGTTATTGTCTCCGTTATAAGAATGCATATGTCCAAAGTTTAGATACAACTCTGCCAATAGTTGTTTCTTGTCATTTGATATTACAGACTTTTGATAGTTGTCAATACCTTTTTTATATGCTTTTTCAGCAAGATCAGTCCTCCTCATTTCAGTATAGACAACTCCTAAAGCGTTCTGAATATCAGGATCCCCCTGATCCACCTTTTCAGCACATTTCAAATAATACAAAGCGTCAGGCCATTGTTTTAATGATCTATATAAACTTGCAATTCCGTTATAATTATTTATCTTGAGACGATGTATCTCTTTAGTTGTGTCTTGAGTTGTTTCTTGTGTTTTCTTTTTAGGTCTTTCGCAAAACTCCAAACTTATTCTGTAATGAATAAGAGCCAACTCTAGTTTGTTTAATTTTTGATACAAGAGCCCCAGATTGTAATGTATTGATTCATTATCAGGACTAAATATTAAACATGTTTGCATATACTCTAATGATTTCGTAAGAACATTTTGGGAAAGGTAGCAAAGCTGTGAATAAATGCTAACAATTTGCTTGACCGCAAGTTCGTGTTCAAACAAGACTTTTAAGATAATCTTGAAACAATCTAAAGCTTTATTAAAAGGTAACAGATACTCGTCGTGACCCTTATTTTCACGACACAAATGTTCAGCATATGTCTTATAAAGCGTCCCTAAGTTGAATTGTGCATCAATGTATGAGCTTTTGGACACTTTAGGATCAACGTCTATAAGAAGATAATCTGTTAATGGTAAATCTTTTAAGATAATTTCATAAGACGATATAGCTTTTAACAAGTAAAAGATACTGTCTTTAGAGGTTGATGACTGGATTGAAGCTAAAGTAAACGCTTGTGCTTCTTTGAATACAGCACTGTCATTGTTACTTGAGGTTTTTTGGTTCTTCTTGTGTTTATGTTTCATGTAGTTTGCTAGTAGATCGAGGTGATTTTAAATAGATTTAAAAAATGAATTGGAATGCAATGATATACAAAAACATCAATAATGGCTGAACAGAGCAGTTTACCTATTTTATATGGGGTAGACAAAAATGGAAAAAATAAGATGTGGAAAATAGAGGTTGAAAAATGCGAAGATCATTCTGTTATAAAGCTATGCTATGGCGCTATAGATGGTAAAAAAGTAGAGTGCATTCAAAAGGTTGACCGTGGTAACAATATTAACAAGAAAAACGAAAAATCACATTATGAAAGAGCTTTGTCTCTAGCTCAATCAAAATGGAATAAGAAAAAAGATACAGATGGTTATACAGAGCAGCGTAGTGATAAAAAGCTTACACCTACACAAAGCACACCTGTTCAAGATGGATCACAACCTGTGCAAACGCTACTACCAATGCTAGCCCAGGACTATAAGAAGCATAGTAAGAAAGTAAAATTTCCTTGTTATATTCAACCAAAACTAGATGGGTATAGAATGGTTTACAATTGTAAAACAGGGTCAATAACAACAAGGACAGGGCGAGACTATGTGTCACTTTTGGACACGGACCTCTATAAGGAATTAAAAGATATTCCTTATAATTTGGATGGAGAGCTTTATGTTCATGATCCGACTTTTTCGTTTGAAAATTATGGTGTTTTAAGAAAAACTAAAATAGGAAAGGATGACCGGAGAGTCCTGGAAACTATAAAATACCACGTATATGATGTCATAGATTTTAACAAAACATTCAAGGAACGAGACGAAATCTTAATGAAACTTAAGGAGACACATCAATACAAAAACATCTTATTTGTCCAAAGGGAGGTTTGTTCGAATGTAATTGATGTAGAAAAATATCATCAATTATTTGTTGAAGACAATTATGAAGGATCAATGGTTCGGAATGTTAATGGCTTGTATAAGTGCAAGTATAGATCATACGACTTACTAAAGAAAAAGGACTTTGATGATGACGAATTCACAATCATTGGATATACATCTGAAAAAGAAACTGGTAAAAACGAAAAGGAAGGTGTGCCCTTAGTAGTTTGGATCTGTGAGACAGATGATCACAAAATTTTTAATGTTAGACCGAAAGGTGTTGAAGATGAAAGAAATCAATTGTTCTTAAAAGGGCAAGAATACATTGGCAAACGTTTGTGGACAAAGTTTTTCGGATACACAGAAAATAGTGTGCCAAGATTCCCAACGACGGCGAGAGACACATTCAAGGAATACATTCGTGAAACGAAAATGTAAAACGTGAAACGAAAATGTAAAACGTGAAAGGAAGATGTAATACGTCATTAAATTTTATTAATTTTATCTTTATATTCTAGAGGTGTGCTCTGAATATGAGTTACAATAATAGTAAACAGTATCCGACAAAACCATTGAAAGGAGGGGCTATTCTTTCCAACTATGGTTCTTTTGATACTTTAACAGCAACTACTCTTATTGTGGAAGATGTAGATTTTTCAACCCTTGTAAACAATGGATTTTTCACAAATGCGGACGTTGCCAACTCCAAAATAGAAAATACTACAATCGGTTTGAATATTCCTAGCATTGGTTATTTTACTGAGTTAAAAACGTTCAATAATGTTTCTTTTATAAGCAATGTTATCGGGGCAACAGCCACATGGGATGTGGACACAGGAGTATTTTATATTAGTTCATCCGGAAGTTTAGAAGTGGCAGGGTGTTCAAAGCTTGGTAACATAAAAATATGCAATAATGACATAAAGGCAGATAATACAAACGGTGACATAAACATCATTCCAAACGGCATTGGTTCCGCATATGTGTATGGTCCATTGTTTAATTCCTCGTCACATGGTAGTTTGTCCGTTACATATACTAACGGTGGGGCAGATGTCGTTGTTGACGGGAATATGAATTTTTTTTCAAGCAGTGGTAATTACAACGTTAATGTATTTGGTAATCAGAATTTGACATCTAATAACGGCGATGTCAACATAACTACAGATGCAGGCGTTCAAAATGTGATCATTTCGACAATTGTATCAACACTGGGTAACATAGTTGTAACAACAGCTTTACCAAACGGTGTCAAGTCAGGCGACGTAGTAAGCATTAGCGGCAACTCCACATTTAATGGAGCATATACAGTTGGTAATGTATTAAGTGACAATGTATTTAGACTTACAACTACAACAGGCGCATCCATTAATGGCATAGGTGGACTTTATATCAGAACACCTAATAATGTTATCAATTTAAATTCTTCCACATTTGTGAAAATCCCCAGCGATACCAAGCTTTCATTTGGGGCGACATGCAATAGTATTTCTGCAAGCACTTCAGCCATGATGATTAATTCATGCAATGATATACAATTTGTATTGCCTGCAAATAACGTAATTCGCACACCTGAGGGAACAAAGTTGCAATTTGGAACATCAGGTAGCAATTACATAAATGTCACATCAGGAAAGTTGAACATAAATTCTGCAAACACTATTGCAATCGATGGTGTTGTATTGCAAATAAACACAACAAACACCAGATTTTATGATCCAATTTTGACAATTGGCGACTATACAGCACCAATAAATGATACAAAAGACCGTGGTGTAGAATTCCGTTACTACGATGTATCATCAGGTTCTACAAAACTGGGTTGGTTTGGTTATAAATCAACGTCCGGGTCTTTTGCATTTTTGAAAGACGTTACAAATACTAATGAAACGATTTCAGGGGGTCTAGGTAATATTGAAGCAAACACGGTTACACTGAGTCAACTAAGGTTTAATTCTACAAGCGGAAACAGCGAGATTGATATGAGTTGTGGTGTCATAAAGTCAGTGTCACTCCTTCAAGGTTGCTCTGGTGACATCACCATCCGCGGTTCAAACAATGTTACAATGGAAGCTACTAACAGAATTCACCTTAGCGCCGGAAACAACGTGTTAATTCCTACCAGCACATTTCTATTATTTGGAACATCGGGGAGCTATGTGAGAGGGAATACAATTGGTAACATCGAAGTATCGGCACAAAAGAACGTAACTTTCACGACACAAACAAACGGGTCAGTTACTATACCAATTGGGACAAGATTGACATTTGACGGAACATCCGCTGGTAGCAAGAGTATATTTGCAGATACAGCTGGTGATTTGAACATCTTATCAAATAATAACTTGTATTTAACACCTAGTTCAAGTGTTATTATACCATATGATGTCTCTACCCAGTTTGGAAGTTCAACACAAACGTTAACAGGACGCTCAGGAGGTATAACACTTGCTACTCCACAAGCATTACAGCTTTTGGGCAATTCAAATGTCGAGCTATTCGCTTCATCAGGAAATGTTAGTATATCTGCAGTATTAGGTGACATCAATTTATACACTACATCAGGTAATGTAAGGGTTTCTCCGGGAAAGTCTTTAGTATTTGGCATATCAGGAACAAGTAATAGTGTTTCACTAACAAATGGCAATTTGGTAGTTAGAGGAAATGATACAAATCAGATTTCTTTTAGTAATTCGGTGTCAATCAACTTGACACCTTCTATCGATGTGAATATTCCAACATCAATAAAACTAAATCTGTCAAGTGACAAAGCAATAAGTTTATTTTCAAATTCTGCTGGTAATTTGGCAATTACAAATGGTGTTACCAATGGAAGCATCAATATCTCCAGTAACTCTGCTACCAACATAACTAGTTCATCTTTCAATGTAGTTGGTAATACAACAAGGATAAATACTGATAATTTGTTGGTGAAAGATCCTATCATTACAATATCTCATGAATCACCAATAACAAATGACCTTAAGGACAGAGGGATAGAGTTTAAATACTTTGATACAAGTGCAAAGTTAGGATGGTTTGGATACAAGAATAACACGGGTAGATTCACCTATTTATTGGATGCGGCTAATTCAGGGGAAATCATTACAGGAACTAAGGGTGATGTTGAAGTTGGGACGCTATATCTAAACAATATGCAATTCAGTGGATCAACTCCTGGATCCTTGAATATGGCGTGTGGGTCTATAGTGAATGCAAACACTGTATCTGGATGTAGCGGGGTGCTAAATCTTCGAGGTAGTTCTGTAATAAACATGTCGGCATCTGATGTGAATGTTTCTGCTGGTGCTTTAAAGCTTTCAGTAACAGACTCAATAAGAGTCCCGTATAATGTCCCCTTTGTTTTTGACAATGTAAGTAACAGTAGTAGTAGTAGTAATAGTAACAGTATTACTTGCAACACGGTTGGTCATCTTACAATGAATGCATCCAAGATCATTATGAACGCGGATGTTCAGATCAATGGGACAACCACAAATATACATAGCACTGTAACAAACTTACATGATCCTATATTTTCACTAGGCGGTGTTATAGGTCCAATAGTTGATGACGGAAAAGACCGTGGAGTAGAATTCAAATGGTTTGGGGGTGCTAGCAGCAAGACTGGATTCTTTGGTTACAAAAACTCTATAGGACGATTTGTGTTTATAAAGGATGGAACCAATAATAACGAAGTTTTCTCTGGGAGTTATGGTGACATACAAGTCAACAATGTGTATGGAAATGGTATAATATTATCAGGGAGTGGTGTGATCAGTGGCGTGAGTGAACTTTCTGGAGGTGCAATACAAATATCTACATCTAGTGGAAACATAACAATAAGTCCAACTAGTGGGGCAAGTGTTGTATTGCCATATGAAACAAAATTAGTTTTTGGAAACACCCAAAACAGTATCTATGGTGTGTCATCAGGAGCCTTGGTAATATCATCCGGGGACAAAACTGTCATAAGCACTGGATCATTAGATATATCGACAACAAAATATGTAAGTATCCCAGGGGGCATTCCAATCTATATTGGAGACGCTACTATACAAAATAGTAACGGCAACCTCGGAATCAGCACTATCAACAACATTTTACTTAACCCGAGTAGTTCAGGGGGGAGTGTAATAATTCCTGAAGATACATACTTGGAATTTGGATCAAATGGTAACAGCATATATAGTGACGGTGACCAATTGTTAATTAATGGGTATAACGGTGTGAGCATATCATCTGGAAACATTACAATATCGGGAACTATTAACATCGAAGGAGAGTTAAGCACAGATACATATATATTTCCTTTGGGGACAAGTCAAACATCAAAAGTTACATCAATTGTAAATAGCACTGTAGGATCTAGATTAATAATAGTAAAAACAAACGATCCCCATTACTTGAGTGTAAATGACAAAATAACATTAAAAAATACTAACTCTGTGCCGGTAGTTGATGGAGAATACACTGTTAATTCTATCTTGGACTCAACGCGAATCACGGTGTCTGTCCCATTGCCATTTACCACTTTGACTACATCGGGAACTGACGGTATACTAAAGGGTGTATTAAAAGTGAATCAAGGAAAAGATGTTGGTATAAGTGTTAATTATTGGGCTGACAAGGCGGGTAATGGTGTAACAGCGGGTAGCATAAATTCCTACACTGGATTTTTTGGATACAAGCTTAATACAGACAGATGGACATTCTATGACAGGTCTATAATAATGAATGACGTTGTCACAGGGACATTGGGAAATATAGACGTAAATAAAGTCTTCACAAACAAAATGAGCGGTTTTATCTTAGAAGGTGGAATATCAGGTGGTTCTAATGCAATAGCAGGGTCCAATTTTGTAGTGGCAGGAGGAAGCATAAATAATACGCCAATAGGTGGGACAACTGCAGCTGCCGGGAGATTTACAACGTTAAGTAGCACTGTAGAGGCGTCATTTAATAATGTGACGCTTCAAAGGTCGTTAGTATATTCTATAGAAAGGTATACAGTAAATGCAGTGACGATGCCTACAAGGAATCCAACTGTAGATTTTGTAGTGTCGTTGATATCTGTATCAGGAGCAAATTATACAACTTCAAGTGGAACGATGCCTTCGCTTTTGGTAGCGGATGGCACATACAAGATCTTGACATGTGCAAGCATTGGCACGGGGTGTGCACATACGATACATTTTGGAATTGGCAAGATAATCGCACCATCACATGACACCAGTCCGTCAAAGTTGGTTTTTAAGAGGGCAGGTCAAAGTGCCCAACTGATGTTTTCAGCAATAGATAATGCATGGATATTGATAAACAGCGGCGCATACGTCACGTAAACTGTGTCTTTAAAATAATTGAATATGAAAATGCAAATAACACTCTATGAAATGGCTACAACACCGCTCACAGACACTCAAAAGTCCAATTTAAACATTGGATATTGTTGCTTAAATATGAATCTTCGTTCTTTAGGTATTTTTACCTCAAGAACGTGTAGGCTTGACACTATAAAAAAATTAGGAATAGAATATAGCTACGAATTAGCTGAAGCAAATCTGAAAGACCTAGCTGCAATTTTACGTTGGAATTACAACAACGGGATCTTTCTTTACAGGATGTCAAGTGAAATTTTTCCATTTGCAACACATCCAGAATACTCGCAGAATTACGATTTGGACAGATTTAAAGGTTTACTTCAAAAGATAGGTGGATGTGCAAAAAAATGGGGAATTAGATTAACTTTTCATCCAGGTCAACATTGTGTATTAGCTTCATCGTCTGAAAAGGTTGTGTTCAGTGCTTTGTGTGATATTGATTTTCATGCAAAGGTTATGGACTTTATGTGTCTCGATAAAGATGGGGTAATAGTCATTCATGGCGGTTCAAAACAAGATGGCAAAGAGGCAGCATTAACCCGTTTTGCACAGAATTTTAGTAGACTCACGGAAAGTGCAAGGGAGAGGCTTGTGATAGAAAATTGTGAGATGATGTATAGTATTACAGACTTGATTCCGGTATCTAGAGATCTGGGAATTCCAATTGTGGTTGATTATCATCATCATAACATAAACAAGGGTGATATTTCAGACAACGCGAGTTTACAAGCGTGCACGGAAAAGGTGTTAGAAATATGGGGGAAAAGAGAGATCACACCTTTGTTTCATTTATCAGAGTCTAAACCATATGTTAAAGAAAGTGACAGCATTACAGCACGCCGAGCTCATTCAGATTACGTAATAAGATTCCCCGATGTGTTACTAGAACTTGTGGAGACTAAACGTATAGATTTGGATATTGAAGCAAAACACAAAGAAAAGGCTGTTTTATATCTAAAAAAGAATTATTACTAATTTAAGTTCCACTCTTGATTAAAAAATGTAGTGTAATAATAATCCTAAACCCGACAAGATGACACAAACATCAAACACTTTTTACAATTACTTGATGAGGAATAGATGCGATGAGAAAGTCCTAAAGTTTTTGGATGAATTCAGAAATGAAATTGACAATATAACGGAGGATCTTATTTCATCAAAACAAATAATGAAAGCGATTAATATTAATACACCTAATAGATTTAAGATTTTTCAAAATGTTTTCATGGACTATTTTGCATACAAAGTAAAAGAAGAATTGTAAATGTAAATCGAGAAATAAAAGAACCAAAAAAAATACACTAAATTATTTTTGTTGGTTAATGGTAATAAAGTAACTAAGATCAAATGATTATTTCTTCTCTATTTCTTGTTGGTCTAGTAGTTTTCCTTACAGGTTACTTCTTTTTAGGCAAAAGTCAAGCTGAGGCTGAATGCAAAGAACCAAACAGAGAATACTTTTCAAATCCAAACTTTACCGGTGGTTTCGCAGGTGTTGCTATCGGTGTAATCTTTATCATTTTTGGTTTTGCTCTTCAAGCAGCTGATAAAGTAAAAGCATTTGAATCTAGAGCTATAACGTCTTTGCGTTAATCCAACATCTTTGCGTTGATTCCAGGTCCAACGTCATTACGTAATTCTAAAGTCTAATAATTAAATCCTAAACCCAAAAAATTGATACATTATTGCACTTAAAAAAATGCAATAATATAATCTTAGCAGTAATTTACGATGACACTTGCATTAAAACATCATTACCTAAAAATATACATGGGTTGCATGTATTCAGGCAAAACTACTTCACTGTTAAACGAGAAGTCAAGGTATGAAACAATAACCAAGAATGTATTGATGGTGAATCATAAGTTAGACACAAAAAGGCATCCTGATATCACCATAAGCCCTGAAGGGTATGGGGAAATAAGAACTCATAGTAACAGATTTGTTGATGGTGTTTTAATGGTAAATAAGTTATCCGAAATTCTCGATTTGCATTACAGCGCTTATATAGGAGCAGATGTCATTATTATTGATGAAGCGCAATTTTTCGATGATCTTTTTGTATTCTTGAAAAGTGAAATGGAAAAAATGACAAGTGCAAAGATATTTATCATAGGAGGGCTTTCAGGTGATTTTAAAATGCAACCTATTGGGCAGATTCTGCAAGTCATTCCGTTAGCGGATGAAGTCATTAAACTGAATGCATATTGTTCTATTTGCAAAGATGGCACAAAAGCATCATTTACGAAAAGGCTGATCAATGATAGAGAGCAAATATTGATAGGTAAAAATGACATTTATACACCAGTTTGTAGAAGACACTTTTAGAGTCAATTACATCCAACTTTAATTTGTTTGAGTTTAATAGAAATCTAATGAAACGTTATAGGAGCCCAATAAAGGAATACCGCAGGTCTCAGTTCACAACAACGGCGCGTCCAAAGTCTCCGTCACCTAAACGAAAGGACTTCCCCAACAAAGTAAAGCTCCACAATGACGGAGTATCAAGATGCACATACATACATCCACTTACTGGCAAAAGGTGTCGCAACAAGTTAGAGATGTATCCACAGTTTTGTGAAATGCACACGATAGAAATAGAAAATGTATATATAAGTAAATCAAACATAGAAAATGCAGGTAACGGTTTATTTGCGGGCAAAAAGGGCTTCAAAAAAGGCACTATTATAGGGATTTACAGTTATCCATGGAATAAAGTGAGCTTGGGCAATGTGCAAAACAGATGTGGTGAAAACAGTGAGTGTTGGGCGTATATATTTTGTGAGCATGGCAACGAACGAAATACAAAATGTTATGATGGCTTAGATATTAGAAGCACATTGATGAGAAACATAAATGACGCTCACAATTCAGGTCAAAGAAACAATTCATACTTTGATGTCATTAGGGGCACCGTATACGTTGTTGCAAGCCGAAACATTAAGCCAGGCAAAGAAATACTTGTGAGTTATGGGAAAAACTACTTTAGTTAATTAATTACTTTTTGAATTTCAAAAAAAATATTTATTGCTTTATAATATAAAATGATTGAAAACTTTATCTCAAACCTTATCGGTGGTGCAGCTAAAAAGTCCAAATCACCAAGACGCAGAAAGTCTGCCCCAAAGCGTTCACCAAAGAAGATGTCATCAAAGAAGATGTCACCAAAGAAGGCAAAAAGCCCAAAGAAGATGAGCTCTAAAAAGAGATCTGCAAGGAAGTCTGCTAAGAAGTCCCCAAAGAAGGCAAAGAGCCCAAAGAGAAAGTCTTCAAAGAAGGCAAAGTCTCCAAAGCGTAAGAGCTCCAAGAAGAGATCATCCAAACGTAAGTCACCAAAGAAGGCAAAGTCTCCAAAGCGTAAGAGCTCTAAGAAGAGATCATCCAAACGTAAGTCACCAAAGAAGGCAAAGAGCCCAAAGAGAAAGAGCTCCAAGAAGAGATCATCCAAACGTAAGTCACCAAAGAAGGCAAAGAGCCCAAAGAGAAAGAGCTCCAAGAAGAGATCATCCAAACGTAAGTCACCAAAGAAGGCAAAGTCCCCAAAGCGTAAGAGCTCTAAGAAGAGATCATCCAAACGTAAGTCACCAAAGAAGGCAAAGTCCCCAAAGCGTAAGAGCTCCAAGAAGAGATCTGCTAAGAAGTCACCAAAGAAGGCAAAGAGCCCAAAGAGAAAGAGCTCCAAGAAGAGATCATCCAAACGTAAGTCAGCAAAGAAGGCAAAGTCCCCAAAGCGTAAGAGCTCCAAGAAGAGATCATCCAAACGTAAGTCAGCAAAGAAGGCAAAGTCCCCAAAGCGTAAGAGCTCCAAGAAGAAGTCCCCAAAGAGTGCACCTCTAGTTCAGATGGGAGCTGGTTGGATGAAAAAGTACTATTAAGTCACTTCCTAGAGCAATGTGGACAGCACTGCAATAACAAAACAAATAAACCCTATTTATACAGAATTTTATAATACTTTTCTCCATAGTAATAATTAATACCAATATTATAAGACCTAACGGTATGTCCATTAAGAAGGCTGTATTAATTGGTATTAATTACATAGGAAGTGATTCGCGTTTGAATGGTTGCATAAATGATGTAAGAAATATTTACAAATTCTTAACAGAAAGTTGCGGCTACAAACCAGCAGACATTCGTATTCTCACGGAAGAAGATTTCATCAAGCCTTCAAGGAAGAACATGGAAGACAATATGCGTTGGTTAGTTAATGGTAACAAAGCAGGGGATACAATGTTCTTTTATTATTCAGGGCATGGTTCAAATATTTCTGATCGAAATGGTGATGAAACTGATGGAAGAGACGAGGTCCTCGTTCCTTTAGATTACACAACAGCAGGTGTGATTACTGATGACTGGATTCTTCAAAATATGGTATCTAATGTGGTTAAAGATGCAACATTATGGGCATTTACCGATTGTTGTCATTCAGGAAGTATGATAGACTTGAAATTTAATTATAAATCGTTATGTGAATATAAATCTGGGCAAGTCAAAAAGGGTGCGCCATACAATACATTAGAATGGACAGATAAATTTACATTTTCATTAGAAAGAGGACGTGATATTCCTGGTAAAGTGATTTTGTTTTCAGGATGCCAAGATGCAGAAGTATCAGCTGATGCAAATATCAATAAACAAGGTCAAGGCGCGTTTTCCTACTGCTTAGGTGAAACACTTAAACAAAACCTTGACGACAAAAGACAATTCAAAAAAGGAATATTAAAACTAAGAAATATATTAAAAGAAGTTAATTGCCGTTTAGATATCAATGGATTTACAGGCCAGAACAGTCAAATGTCACTCTCCAACGTCGCACTTCTCGAGTCCACATTTGATCCTTAAAATGAAAGTGTCGACAAATCAATATATGGCGAGTTCAAAACTTACACGTGAACGCAATTTCGCGTTCAATTTATATTGCCACGCACTATAGGCATTTATACCTAAACCCTAAACCCTAGAGAGTATTATAACATCTCTCATAATATCAACATGCCTAGTCCTACAAATTGTCACAGTATGCTAATTACATTAGGAAAAAATTACCTAGCATGTTCTTTTGAAGTCCAAATATAAGACTAGAAAAGAGCACACTTGGTGAATATATTTGATAATCTTTACTGAAAGCATTTGATGTGCTTATATGAAGAAAATATGAAACACTTAAAACAACAAACAATTGTAAGAAACCAAGAAGGCATGACTTTTCTACTCTAAGTTGCTTTTGCATTTTTCTAAAAGACTCGTCTATCAAAACTCCTATTACAAGAGAGGTTCCAAAAACTACAAAGCCATGTGACATGAAATTTAGATATAACATCTTCTATGTTCTCTAACTTCGTTACTATAACATTACAAAATTTATTACAATAAATAATCAGTATGACATTACATTGTAATTAGCTTATTTTATTTTGAAGACAATTTTTAAAAATTGCAATGAACATTATCAAGACGATCAAGTCTGTGATGTATTTGTCCAAAAGTAAACATGCCATTACAATTCCTATTGACGAATTATTAGCTTCAGCCAAAAGATGTATGATGTCTTATAAAGATCCAAATGAATTGTTGGATATAATTGATGACAAAATGCCACACAAGATTTCAGAGTTCATTAAAGAAGAACTAAAAGACATAAGCCCAAGATTTATTACTGATAACACAAATACAGATGCACAAGCCTATGTTTACTCAAAAAAGAATAAAGGCAAGAACGTGCACATTGTATTCAGAGGAACATCCAGTTATAAAGATGTTATTCACGACGTTCAATTATCATCTATTCTGTATGGCACTAAAAAAGAACGGAGTATACGCATTCATAGTGGATTCATGTGTCAATACAATTCTATCAAAAATGCGATCTACGACTTTATTCGAAATGAACTTGGAGACACCGTTTACGTTAGTGGACATTCGCTTGGCGGTGCATTGGCGCAAATTGCTGCCGTTGACATATCAGAAAGATTTGGTTGTAAAGTTGTTTGCCATACGTTTGGGTCACCAAGAGTCGGTGACTCAGATTTTGTAGAATGGTTTGACAACAATGTTAAAGAATCTTACAGGGTCATAAATGTTAAAGACATTGTTCCCAACATTCCAATGAGACCGTTATGGCATCACAGTATGCGAAATGCTATATCGTTAAGTAAGGACGGGTATGTAAAGAAACTTACATATGACATCAGTCCTTTAAAACGACTATACATCTTTTTCAAAACGTTTAATATAATTAAACCTAAAAATGACCATTCTTGTGGCATTTACATAGATCGCCTTGAATTAATTGCAAGCTGTAATTTATGAAATTGAATTTATATGAAAACATATCGTTATATATGAATATCATCAAGCCTATAACGAACTCTGAAAGTAATAATGTTTACCTTCAATACAAAAACTTTTTAGAGTATCCTGTAAACAAGACAGTATACTCAAGTTGTAGAGACATATTTGTTGATTATCACATTGACCACCTTATGGTATCAACACCTTTCTTGGTGGGCTTTGATATAAGCAAGGACATATTACCACCCAATTTTTCTTTTAGATCGACAATTACAAGTAAATGCTTTCTGATTATAGACATCGTGAGCCAACGTAGTGAGCGAATCGAACACAGAAATCATTGTAATGATCCCGTTGAGGCAGAACACATCGATCACAACATTCAAGCATTTCGTGATGTAAACGGACATGTAGTTAAGATTGTCGCTCAATTACCATCTTTGTATTTCTGAATCACTTTAGCATTGGTAATTACAATTTAAAAACAATTGTAATTACATTCATATACTTGATTTTTACTTCCCCGATGTCAAGTGAAGAACAAGACTTTATCAACAAGTTATACAACAGAATACAAAGGGGGGAAAACATCAACGATGTGATATCTATAATTAATGAAGTTTACACTAACTCCGTTGTAATTCAATACTACTTGGGATACTACTACGACAAAAAAGGATACATTGATGAAGCGGAGGTCCAATTTAAGAAGTGTATTGACATAAACATGTTTTACCCACCACCATACTTTAACTTGATCAGTTACATGTTGGGAAGAAATGAAGTGAAAAGTGCATATGAATTGGCGTCACTTATTTTCTGCAAAAAGGTTATTGACCCAATTACTGGTAAAAAGATATTTAGTTTTCCGATGAACTTTCAATTGTGTGCATTACTTTTTGATCCTATGATCAAATCTAAACTTTACAGAAAAGCAGAGAAAATGTATCTTACAATGTTACAGCATGTCCAAGATGTTAAGGACAAAACATTTATCCATGTCGTGGGTATAAAAAATTTGTGTTTAGGATTAGGATCATTGTATACAAACACTGCCGCACCTGAAACGGCATTTCGGTATTACAAGCTTGGTCTAAATACGAACTACCAAAATACCACTCAAAACGAAAAAGAAAACATAGCTTTTCTCGATAAGTCATTACTCCAGGGTTACTACCTTACAACCAATTACATTCCTACGAGCTTTAAAAAGAATGATTACCAAAAAGAAAAGTTACCAATTGACATCAACGAATTATTTAAAACAAAAACTTACAAATTTAATTCCAGTTTGAAAGAAGCGGACTCCAAAATCAAAATAGGTTACATTTCACCGGATTTTAACAAAAATGCTGTGGGCTTGTTCGTAACGCCGCTATTAAAACATTTCGACAGCTGTAAATTTTCAGTGACATGCTACTATACAAATAAACAAGATGACGAATACACAAAGGTATTAAAAAGTTATCCTAATGTTACATGGAAAAATTTGAGCAACTTTACAGACGAAGAAGCATTCTTAGAGATTAAATACAAAGACTCAATAGACATTCTTGTGGACCTTCTCTCTATGGGAAGTGGCGGACGCCTTGACCTAATTGCAATGGCGCCGGCACCTGTTATCATTAATTACCTGGGCTTTCCGGACACAGGGCGATTGACGTCGTTTACACATAGGATTACGGACGGCGTAGCCGATCCCAGCTTTGCTGACAATGAAGCGACACCGAGCGTTAATTATCATTACGTAGAGAAATTAATAAAACTAAATCGTCCATTTTTATGTTACAGTTTATTTGAGAATGAGATGATACCGGAAATAGACTACAAGAACGAATCGGAAAAAAATGTTTACCTTGGTGTATTTAATAGATACACAAAGCATCACAAAATCGTTCGTGAAGTTTGGAAAGACATCTTGTTATCAAAAAAGAACTACGTATTGTGTGTCAAACTTGCGGAGGGTGAAACGGAAGAAGACACGGTATTAAAGGATCTTTATTCAGACTTTCCGAAAGGACAACTTAGATTTCTTCCTTTTACAAATAATCTACAGGGTTATTTCAAACAGTTTAACCAAATCGACATTTGTCTTGACACGTTCCCATACAGTGGCACAACAACAACATGTAGTGGATTGCTAATGGGTGTGCCTGTGTTTACATTGTATGATCCTAAAAACCATCATGTGTCAAATGTAACAGGAAGCATACTAAAACATTGCAACTTAGAAGAATACATATGTAATTCGATTACATCATATAAGAATAAGGTGATGTCGTTTAAACTTGATAGAACCAATCAGAATGAAAAGAGACGATTTATTCGCAGTCAATTTCTCGAATGCATGAACCCCAAAATGTTTATGGAAGAGTTAGAAAAGACTTATATAAGACTTAATTCAGAATACAAAATTAACGAATCCTCCTCTGAACATGTAAATGTAAAGTTCGTGTAATCGGGGCGAGTTCAGTTGTAAAAGCAATCAGTAATTGTAATTGTTAGAAGTGAATTGTAACTGTAATTATAATTATAATTTTAATTGTAATTGTAATTTGACCATGCAAATACGAATTTTCTAAGAATACAAACTAATTACTGCCTCATACAAATACCCAATAATACCACACAAACACGCGATGGACCCTTTTACCTAAGAAGCCCATCCACTGGTCATAGCTCTATTACCTGTGCCAGTTCTTGATATAGCACAAAACTGACCCAACTCGGCTGCCCAGGCCAGACCGGCCCAATTGTTATCAGCAGGACTTGAACGTATGGTCCAATTAATTCCGTCGGGACTTGTCATGACTCTGTTGCCTGTTCCACTTAATGCAACTGCACAAAATAGGGACAACTCTGGGGCCCAAACTACGTTGTACCAAAAGTTATCAGCAGCACTTGCTCTAGTGGTCCAAGTAATACCGTCGGGTGACGTCATCACACGGGTGCCAGTGCCATCGATAGAAACAGCGCAAAACAACGACAGCTTGGGAGCCCAAGCTATGCTTTGCCAAGAGTTATTAGCAGCTGATGCGCGTGTGGTCCAAGTGACACCATCGGATGATGTCATCACTCTGTTACCTGTGCCACTACTTGCCACGGCACAAAGTATTCCAAGCTCAGCCGACCAAGCGACACCATTCCAACTATTATCTGCAGCACTTGTTCTCGTTGTCCAGGTAATACCGTTTGGTGATGTCATGACCCTATTACCAGTTCCTGAAGCTGCGACTGCACAAAATAATCCGAGTTCAGGTGCCCATGTGACACTTTGCCAACTGTTATCAGCAGCGCTTGCTCTTGTGGTCCAAGTGACACCATCGGACGACGTCATCACTCTACTGCCTGTTCCTGTACCTCCCACAACACAAAACAATTGGAGCTCAGGCGCCCATGTCACATTGATCCAATCATTATCTGCAGCGCTTGCACGTGTGGTCCAAGTGACTCCGTCACTGCTAGTCATCACACGAGTTCCCGTGCCTGAATATGCTACAGCACAGAATATACCAAGCTCACTTGCCCAAACAACACTATTCCAAGAATTGTCAGCGGCACTTCCTCGAGTTGTCCATACAATGGGCACACCAGCAGTTGCTTTCCTGTATATTTCATTGGAAAAGTTTGATGGGGCATTTGGTGTTGCAGATCTTGCTTTAACAATCATCGAGTCACCTTTTAGTAATCTTGCTATACTATTATTGTTTGGTGACCTGACATAAACGGCACCAGCATCTTTTGTGTAACCAGTAATTGGTCCGTCATTGACGATTCTAAAAGCTGTTCCAGTTTCAAGTGAACTGGGAAGTGTGACTAAAAGTTTTTGTGACTGCCCTGTAATTACGATAGTGTTAGCGGACGTATTCGCCAAAGCGATACTTGAACTTGTTGTAATAAGCGACCCTGTCAAATTGTTAATTTTTCTATTAACACTACCCATGCCAATTGCAGACATCCTTTTGTTGTTGTTATATTACCTCAACAAAAAAATAACAATTATATTACCCCGAGAATACCCCGAGAATTGCCACAATTGTTTTTGCCTTAATTCCATCCACTGGTCATGGCTCTATTACCTGTTCCATCTGATGAAACAGCACAAAGGGTCCCTAATTCGCGTGACCAAGTGATTCCTTTCCAACTATTGTCAGCTGCACTTGCACGTGTCGTCCAAGTAAGACCGTCGGGTGATGTCATCACCCTGTTACCTGTTCCAGATTGGGAAACGGCACAAAATAGTTTAAGATCACTAACCCATGTCACACCATACCATTGGTTTGTGTTTGCAGTGCGAGTTGTCCATGTAATACCGTCTGGCGATGTCATCACCAAATTCGTCCCGGACCATCCTACAGCACAAAACAGTGACAGCTGAGGCGACCAAGTGACGCTATTCCAAGAGTTGTCAGCAGCGCTTGTGCGTGTAGTCCATGTAACACCATCTGGTGATGTCATCACTCTATTACCTGTTCCTGTCCACCCTACAGCGCAGAATATTCCAAGCTCAGGGGCCCAAGTCACACTGTACCAATCATTGTCAGCAGCAGAAGTTCTAGTTGTCCAAGTAACACCGTCGGGTGACGTCATGACTCTATTCCCTGTTCCAGTACTTGCGACTGCACAAAATAAACTCAACTCGGGGGACCAACAAACACTGCGCCAACTATTATCAGCAGCTGAAGCTCTACTTGTCCACGTAATACCGTCTGGACTAGTGACCACACGATTCCCTGATCCAGTCCATGACACAGCACAAAACAACTGGAGCTCCGGAGCCCAAGTGATACCAAAGTAACTGGAGACTGGTAATGATCCTCTTGTTGTCCAAGTAATACCGTCTGGTGACGTCGTCATTGTGTTTGAAATACCTGATGCACAGAAGAGTCCGAGTTCAGGCGCCCATACTACACTGTAAAAAGCTGAGGAAGGTGTTGTTCTACTTGTCCAAACAATTGGCGCGGTAGGTTCTCTCCTTTTTGCCACAATAGCTTCAAAGTGTGAGGGTTGTGTAGGGGTATTTTGTAGAGCAGTCACAGTAGCGGTGTCACCCTTAAATAACCTTGTAATATTACCCCCTGAATTTGTTCCAATGTATACAGCCCCGGCATCTTTCGTGTAACCAGAAAGCGACCCGTCGTTTGTTATTTTGTATTTGTTCCCGAGCGAAAGTGAACTTGGAAGAGTGACATTAATGCGTTGATTGTGCCCGGAGACTACCACAGTGCTAGGTGAAGTAGAACTAACTGTGATGCTCGATGCTGTTGTAACAAGATTCATAAACTTTGACACAGAAGAATTCACAGCATTCAATGAGATAGCCATGTTCTCTTTTTAATCTTTTATATACTATAAACCTTATATAAAAATTTAATTAATAAAAAGCACACAAAATTTATTGAAAATTGCTTGCATAAAAATAATTGGAAATCTCCTCTAAATTAATTACTCTTTACCACTTGTCATCACTCTATTACCTGTTCCACTACTTGAAACTGCACAAAATAGTCCTAGCTCAGGGGCCCATGTTACACCACGCCACTCGATGTCAACAGTGGTTGCACGTATGGTCCAAGTAATACCGTCGGGTGACGTCATCACTCTGTTACCTGTTCCTGTAACTGCAACGGCACAAAATAGTGATAATTCACTTGCCCAAACTACGTTGAACCAAGAGTTATCAGCAGCACTTGCTCTAGTGGTCCAAGTAATACCGTCGGGTGACGTCATAACTCCGTTACCGGTTCCTGTAACTGCAATTGCACAGAATATTCCAAGCTCAGCTGCCCAGGTTACACCCACCCAATCGTTATCAATTGCGCTTGCGCGTGTCGTCCAAGTAATACCGTCTGGAGACGTCATAACTCTGTTGCCTGTCCCGGTTCGTGCAACAGCGCAAAAGATTCCCAGCTCTGGGGCCCAAGTCACACTGCGCCAATTGTTGTCTGCTGCGCTTGCACGCGTGGTCCAAACGATTCCGTCTGGTGACGTCATTACCCTATTACCGGTTCCTGTAAGTGCAACAGCACAAAAGATTGACAGCTCAGGGGACCATGCAATGCTCCACCAATCATTGTCAAAAGCACTTGCTCTAGTGGTCCAATCAATACCGTTTGGCGACGTCATTACTCTATTACCTGTTCCTGATGCTGAAACAGCGCAAAACAGTCCGAGTTCACTCGCCCAAATTACACTGGTCCAAGTATTGTTAGCAGCGGATGTTCTAGTTGTCCAAGTGATCCCATCGGGACTCGTCATCACTCTGTTGCCTGTTCCAGATTGGGAAACTGCACAAAATAACCCCAGCTCTGCGGCCCAGGTTACACTATACCATTGGTTGTTTGCAGCACTTGCACGAGTTGTCCACACAGTTGGGGGACCATAATTGTTACTTGCTCTTGAAATGGTGGTATACAAGTCATTAGGGGTGGTTGGTGTCGATGTCAAAGGTGTGATCGTGGCACTGTCACCTTTTAATAGTCTTGCAATTGTATTTCCGGATGTAGTGGCAACGTAGATAGCGCCGGTGTCTTTGGTGTAGCCACTAACAGGCCCATTATTAGCGATGGTATAAGACTTGCCAGCAACCATACCAGTGGGTGGCACAGTAACAATTGTTTGAGCGGAAGTTGTGACACTTGCACTTGTTGTGAATCCACTACCGTATTTAGCGATGTAAATCGTGGTAGTCCCTGTGGTAATATTCCCTAATGTCGCAAGTATTGTAGTTCCATTAGTAGCATAAAAGTTAGCTTGGGTTGAAGTGTAGTATCCCGTAGCATACACACCACCGTCGCTGCTTGCTGATACACTTACCCCATAATCATCCAAAGTTCCGTCTATTCTGTTAGTGAAAAGTAAAGCGCCAGCAGAGTCGTATTTAGCGATGTAAATTGCTCTATTACCCAAGTTCCCTAATGTTGAAAGTATGGTAGTTCCATTAGTAGCATAAAAGTTAGCTTGGGTTGAAAGGTAATACCCCGTAGCATACACACCACCGTCGATGCTTGCCGATACACTAAACCCTTGGTCATCATTCGTCCCGTCAATGCGGTTTGTCCAAAGTAAAGCACCAGCGGAATCGTATTTAGCAATGAAAATCGCATTACTACCCAAATTCCCTAATGTCGCTGACACGGTAGTTCCATTAGTTGCATAAAAGCTGGCTGTTGTTGAAAGGTAGTATCCCGTGGCAAATACTCCACCATCTCTGCTTGCTGAAACACTTTGCCCTTGGTCGTTGCCACTCCCATCAATACGGTTTGTCCAAAGTAAAGCGCCAGCGGAGTTGTATTTAGCAATATAAATGGTACCTTGAGTGTTAAAATTACCTAATGTTGCTAACACTGTAGTTCCATTTGTTGCATAAAAATTAGCTGCTGTTGAAGTATAGTATCCCGTGGCATAAACACTCCCATCAGTTGTTGCTGATAAACTAGTCCCAGATTCATCGCGTGTGCCATCAATGCGGTTTGTGAAGAGTAAAGCGCCAGCGGAGTTGTATTTTGCAATATAAATTGCAGAAGTCCCCGCGGTACTTAAGTTCCCTAATGTTGCTTGTATTGTAGTTCCATTCGTTGCATAAAAACTAGCTTGTGTTGAAGTGTAGTAACCCGTGGTAAATACTCCACCATCGCTGCTTGCTGATACACTTTGCCCATAGTAGTCTGCATCAATACGGTTTGTCCAAAGTAAGCTTCCATTTGAAGCATATTTAGCGATGTAAATTGGATTACGTCCTAAGTTTCCTAATGTCGCAAGAATTGTAGTTCCATTAGTAGCAAAAAAACTGGCTTGTGTAGAACTAGAGTATCCCGTAACATATACTCCTCCATCGCTGCTTGCTGATACACTGTTCCCTTCGTCACTGGCTGTCCCGTCGATACGGTTCGTAAAAAGTAAGCTTCCATTGGAAGCGTATTTAGCAATGTAAGTTGCGAAACTCCCCAAGTTACCTAATGTCGCAAGTAAACCTCCATTGGTGCCATACAATCCAGTTGTAGAATTGCAGACTCCTGTGGCGTAAACACTCCCATCAGTTGTTGCTGATACACTACGCGCAGTGTCAGAATTACTCCCGTCTATCCTATTAACCCAACTTATTAAACTACCTGATATTTCAGTGTAATTAACAACACGTCTATACGTGCCTGTGTGCCCGCTGATAACAATGTCTTGTGGAGAACTAGAAGACAATGTAACATTACTACCAGTCACTAACACACCTGAATAATTCTGAACAGAAGTTGCATTAGTTTGTAATGCAGACAATGAAATGCTCATTACGTTGTATTATTATATACTAATATAATAATAAATTATAAATTTACGCTCTAGAGAATTTCTAGAATTTAAATTTGTATGTGTAATTGTAATATACAAAAGCAGGTAAAAGGGATGTCAAGGAGAAGAGCTATAAGGCCAGACGATTTGCCACTATTATTGTCGCCACCAAAGAACCCAAAAGGTTTTACAAAGCCGTATTTTGATCCTGACTTTGAGATATATAGAAGCGTTGCGAAAGCAGTGCCCAATGAAGAAGTCACTTTAGGTTTAGAAAAGAAATGTAAGGAAATGCACAAAGACATGAACTTGCTTTTAAAAAAGATTTCTAAAAGACAAGAACTAGAAAGGAAATACGATAGGATAGAGAATAAGATAAAAGACATGGATAGGGAAATAGAAGAATTACACTCGCAATTGAGAGAGAAATACTAAATGCGCAATGTTAACAATACACAGTTCTATACAGCTCTAATAACAAGACCTATATACAACTCTTAAAATAAGACGTATATACAGCTCTAATAACAATACCTATATACAGCTCTTAAAACAAGACCTATATACAACACTGATAACAAGACCTATATAAAACTCTTAAAACAAGACCTGTATAAAACTCTTAAAACAAGACCCACACAGCTGCATGGTGGCTTCGCACACCATTTCGCAGTGGGCGGGCGGCGATGTAGAGTGTTTTTTGTAAATTTTAACCACACAGTAAGCTTGTTCTAAATTAAACAAATTGAAATGCAACTTAAAGGGGCATATTGTAGTGCAAATACCAGGGCACACATGGACATTTCTGAGAATACTTTACTTCAAACACTTCAAAACGATCTTATTGATTTGAGAGACACCGTTAGAAAACAACAGGAGGGACTAAAACTGTTGAGAGATGATGTAACAGCACTTAAGTGCAAGCGTAATGAAAAGTATTACCAAACATTTTTAGAAGGAGAATTAGGTGGTGGTCATAAAAACACTAAATACGGTGTTACTGACATAACAACTGACGTTTACCACGTTGAGATAAAACATTGGTGTAATTTTAAAGCATGTTTAGGGCAACTGCAAGCGTATAATCATAAGGATAATAAAAAGCTAGTAGCAGCGTTTTTTGGTGACACCACCACCTCAAAGAAACTAGACATCATTCAGCTTTTTTATGACAGTTTTATAGATGTATGGGAGTTATGTGATTTTGACTTCGGGGTAAAAATTATAAAGCACAAAGTAGAAAGTGATAACGATTCGTTTAAGGAGTGGTTACATGAGCATGTTATTTATAACCAAGATTCAATAGTCGCTTTGAAAGACATTTGTTTTTCATATTGTCAAAAAGAACTATATAAAAAAGATAAAGCTAAACTTCGAATGCAAATTGAAATATGGATATCACGAACATTTCCAATGGTTCAAAGCAAGTGTATGGAGTCTCGATTTAATGGTGTAAAATACTATGGATGGAAAGGGTTAAAATTAAAATCATAAATAATTGAATTTAAAGCAATCTATTAAGAAGCAAAATAAGACACACACACACATGGACACCGGTGATAATGATATTACTTACACCCTTGGTAGACATCAAATACAGATCGACAGTATCATTCGCACTGTAAAAGAGCTGCAAGATATTATTACTTCAAAAGTCCACGTTATAAATAAACAAGAGGAACTAATAAGCCAACAAGAAGAAGAAATAAGACTGTTAAAAGATAATGTAGCATCGCTTGCGAGCAAACGTAATGAGAAATTTTATCAAAAGTTATTAGAGCAAGAGTTAGGTGGCGGGCATAAGAACACAAAGTATGGAATAACTGATATAACAACTGATGTTTACCATGTTGAGATCAAACATTGGTGTAATTTTAAAGAGTGTTTAGGACAGCTGCAAGCATACAATCACAATGATGATAAAAAGCTCATTGCTGCTTTTTTTGGTGACACCACTTCATCAAAAAGGGAAAATGTAATAGATTTGTTTAGGAAATTCGATATAGAGGTGTGGCAACTACATGATTTTGATTATGGGGTAAGAATTGAGAAATTTAAAATAGAAACGCAACCTATTCTGTGCGATACAGTAAACATGCAACATAGTATCATGGATACAAATTTGTTTGATTGGTTCAAAAAGAGAATCATCTACAAAGACCGATCATTCATGAGATTGAAAAGTATACTGATATGCTATTATGACCGATATGATTTAATAGGTGTCAAGTCTAAAGCTAAGTTTAGAAAGGATGTAGAATCATATATTCAAAAAAAGTATCCTGACATTGTAAACACATGTGGAAAGTTTACAATTAATGGCTCGAGTGCACAAGGCTGGTGGAATCTTAGTCTGGTGGATATTGAATCTCCTGATAAAAATGTTATACAAGAGTCATAACAGTCATTTTATTCATATTACTTGAACAACTGCTTTTACAACTTTTGAAAAGAATTGTTTTGTGAATATTTTTCTAACATTTTCTAAACTTTTGATATATATTTTAGAAAACGTTGCTCTATTTGATTCAAAACGCATCCATATCTCATTATACCTCAATCTTACCCCATTATACCTCATTATACCTCAATATCTGTTACTTTGATATCTACCTTATTATTTATCATTTGTAATCTTTAATGTTTTTAATATTAAAAGAATATATAAACATAAATATCTGTAGGTTGTAAAAAATCAGAAAAAAAGAGACCATAACCCACCAAACCCGTCATTTACGGTCCAAAACCCGCCAACAATGGTTTGAACCCACCAAACCCGCCAAATATTGCAAAAGTTTTTTTGGAAAAAAAAGAAAAGACAAAAATAAATAATAGATAAAAAGTCCTATCAATGGCGGGTTGGAATTTATGGTCTAAACTACTTTTTCCTTGAAGTATGAATATGGTCGGGAACCCGCCAAACCCGTCATTCACGGTCCAAAACCCGTCATTAGTATACAGGAACCCGCCAAACCAAGGGTTACCTCAACCAACAAACACAATAAAAACATGTCTTATTATAAATAATTTCTAATTTTTAAACAGACCCATCCCCTAACTTTGTCACCATTTAGTGTTGTGTCTTTGTAAAGATGTGGCAGATCAGGGTATTTTGATTTGATATATCTTTCGATCTCTTTTTTATATTTAGAAGATGTCCTTGAAGGCACGCCTGTTTTGCCTAGATATAATTGGCATATGTCCTTGAGATTTAAAATGCCATCAGTATGTTGAATGATATTTTCATCAAGCCAAGCCTCAAACGGGTTATTCTCATCTCGGTATTCATTTGTCTTTACACTGACTTCAACGGGTTCTTTGACGTCTTTGTAGTAATATTCTAGTAACATGTTTGCAAACGTTTGTCGCCAAGACATATCTTCACGCATACGGGAGGGCAGCGTTCTATCAATTTTGTATTCATTATCTTCTTTGGGGTCATCTACGAATCTTGAAGGGAAGTCGATCACACGGATACGTCGCCACAAGGCTGTATCTTCACCTTTGATATCTGGAAGTTCATTACAAGCGAGAAAGAGTTTGGCCTCCATAACAAATGAAACTGATTCTTGGTATAGACCTCGTGCGACGATTTCTTCGGAACCAGTTAGTTCTTTAAGGAGACCGATGTTGATTTTCTCGCCATCTTCAGGTTCACTTAGGAAGGCGAACCGTTTATTCATCAACTTAATTTTTTCAGTGTTCGCTTCGTTGGCGTTATTCCTTTTGCGAGTAAGAAGCGTTACTTCTACTTTCTCACCAAATTCACCGATAGCGAGCTTCATCAAATTCAGAAGTTGACTTTTACCATTAGCTCCGTCGCCGATGAACATAAGGAAGTTGGTGTTAGGAATGTCTCCGTTCAAGCACTCGCTCATTTTCTTAAGGACATAATCACGGACGCCTTTATTAGGAAGAATGTTGTTGACGAATTGATGGACTTCTGGGTTGTTAGCTTTGTCATCATAGTCGTATTTGACGGTATAATTAACATAGTCATCTTTTTTAGTTTTTCTAAATTTGTTATCAAGAAGGTCATAAACGCCATTTTCAAAGGGAACAAGATGTTTTTTAGAGTTTAACATTTCAAAAAAGGTATTGTCGATGTAGAATAATTGAGATTCTTTTAAGATATCTTCTTTCAACTGCGGTTTATTAAGCTTAGTAATTAAACTTTTAATATTTTTAAGAAGTCCCATGGCATTGTCGTCGGTCTTTTTATTTTCATAATGTTGCTTGATTTTGTTAAAGACGCCGCACAACTGCAAAATGTTCCTTTTAAAGTCCAGGGATTTGTGGTCCATGATCCATTTGCATCCGTCAAAGGTATACCAATCGTTACCGGTATATACGTAGTCTTTGTAAAGGTGATTCATGAGCTCTGCCATTTTAGTAATTTTGTGTCCATCGAGAGACTCGTTAATGATCTTTAGTATTTTCTTATCTTTGATGATGTTTTTGTCGAGTTGAACGTCGCACGAGAATTCTTCTTCGCCATTAAAAAAGTTGTTAATGTTGATGTTGACGGTGCCGTTATTGACGAGTTGGGAGTAGTTCATCCAAAAGCTATTCAAGGCTTGGTAACGTTCGCCAACGGGTATAATTTCATGTTTGGGGAAAATGCTATTGCATTCTTTACATTTTAAGCAGTAACCGGTGTCACTAATTTGGTGTTCGACGTTGCATTCAGGACACTTTCCCTTAAGAAGCCTAGACAGAAGCCGATCGGAGACGTCGCCACGGAATACCATTTGTTGTTTGTCGAATTCGATGTCCGTAATTTGTTCGTCGAAGTTTTCAAGAATGTATTCCTTACACTGCTTAATAGCTTTTTCGATGAGTTCTTGTTCTTGCTTGTTGACTTTAAGACAATTAAGAATAATTTCATTTAGTTCTTTAGGGAATTTTTCAATTTTGACTTCATTATGTTTGTAGTCTTTACAGTCGATGTCGTGGCATTTGCGCTTGGAGCTGATGGTATCGATAGTGATGTATTGATGATTTGACTTATGTTCACGATCAACGTTAATACAGAAGCGGTCTTCAAGGGCGACGATGATGCAATTAAAGTTGCGGTCAATGATGATATCACGGATGTCCTTAGCGTTGTAATTGTAGTGCTTTTTAACAAATTTTTTGATGACATTCAAATCCTTAGTGGTGAGGGAGTCTTGTTTAGGATGGATAAGTATATCTTGGGGGTTTGGTTCGATTACTTCCACGTCACAGCTTTCGGCGTCTTCAACTTCGCAACCAGCTTCTCCTTCGAGTAATTCGACATTGTCGACGTTGTAAGCAACAAATGTATCAAGAAACGTAAAGTCATCGGAAAGCTCATAGCATTTGACTAAGGGTCTGTTTTCACCGGATTTTGAACTGAGATAGGTGCGGAAGAGGCCTTCTCTGTAAACTGAGACATCGATAATTTTTTGAGAGGTAAGTTCAGGGAACATACTAGACACAAAAGGTTTAAGTGCCTTGACGCTTTGGAACTTAGTCTTAGAATCATTTAAGTGGACGATGATATGAAATGACTTCTTCAAGTTATTGTGAGACTCTAAAACGACAAATCTAGGGGTATATTTTAGCAATTTAGTAGTAACAGCATTTTTGATGTTATTTACAACATCAACGCAATTATCAAATTCGACAGGGTTCTTAGAGTTGTAAATTTCAACATCAAAGAAAAGGTTGACGGGACTATCCTCAGGAACAAATTCATAAAATGCTGGTGGGGTTGAAGACGATTCTATAAGATCAACAAAATGTTGGTAATTTTGTAGGACAAAGTATTTTAATATATTATCATTACAAAGAATACCGTTACCGACGTGTTTTAGGGCGCTTGCTTTTTTGGCAAAGTAACGCATGTTGTTTATGATTTGTATTACGGTGCTTTGTGTTATTAAGCGAATGTAATATAATTTTAAGTAATAAAAGTTTCTTTAAATTAAAAATAAAATTGCTATAAGAGTTTAGTATACTTGTATTAAACGCAAAATCGCGCTCGTTTAGTATACCTATAAATAAACGTTATTGGCAAACGCGAAATCGCGCTCGTTTAATATACCTATAAATAAACGTTATTATTGGCAAACGCAAAATCGCGTGCTCGTTTAATATACCTATAAATAACGTTATTGGCAAAGGCAAAATCGCGCTCGATTAATATACTTATGAATAAACGTTATTCTTGGCAAACGCAAAATCGCGTTTAATTATAAAAGGTAATGGTAAAATAAATTTTATTAGGTTATAATATAAATTATCTATAGCATGCCATACAATACAGATGCGATTGTGCATGAGAAACAGGTTGTGATTAATGATACAACTGCGGCTGGATCAACAAGTGGAAGTTTAGTTGTAGCTGGTGGTCTATCAACAAAGGATACATATGTTACCGGTCACGTAGCGGTGAACAATGTTAAGATCACTCCTAATTTGAATGACATTGTTCATGAACAGCAGGCTGTTTTGTTACCAGACAGAGGAACTTTTACCGACATTACAGATTTTTATTTCTTGAACTCTGCGGCAAATTCGTTTAGAGCACAAATTAATGTGACTGTATCAGCTGGAATTTCAAAGTATGCATTGCATGAGATTCATGGTATTTACAAAAATAGTGGATGGATGATAACATCGAGTTTCACAGGTGATTTGACAGGTGTGACTTTTGATATTAAAGACACAACTGATGCAACTGGAAACAACATTGGTCAATTGCAATACAAAAACAGTAATATTGGGGGAACTACTACAACAATTAGATATAGGGCAACAACTACAGCACCTCCAGGATCTTCACCAACGGGCTCTACAGGTATTATAAATAATACATCTGGGCCATTTGTTGCAAATGCATTAATTTATGCAAATACAGTCAATACATTAGCAAGCACAGATATCATTTACAATGCAGATGTATTTACAATTGCAGGAACATCTAGATTATTAGGTCAGAATGCAAATGAGTTCACATCATTTTCAAATGGTGGTGCCATTACATCGATGGGAGACATCTCAGCGGCAAAGAAAGTGATTGTGGGACAGAAGATTGGTATTGCAACGACAGCACCAGGTTACGAATTGGATGTGCGTGGTGATATTCATTTCAGCGGTGATCTTTATCAGAATGGGTCGCTATTTTCAGCAGGCGGTGGTGGCAGTTCTGTTTGGAATACGGTAGGCACAACAGGAAACATTTACTATACAAAAGGAAATGTTGGTATCGGAAATACAAGTCCAACAGTTGCACTTGATGTCACGGGTTCAATTAAAGCCTCATCATCAATTTCGGCGGGAAGTGCAAATATTACAAACTTTACTAGCACTAGTATTACAAGTGGAAGTGCAAAAGTTACAGACATTGTAAGTTCAAACATCACAGCAGCAACTTTGATTGCGACAACTGGATTGACAACTGGAACTGCAAGAATTACAGACATTGTTAATACAAACATTACAACTGGAACCGCAAGAGCTACTGATATTATCAGCACTAATCTTACAAGTGGAAGTGCAAAGTTTACAGACATTGTAAGTTCAAACATCACAGCAGCAACTTTGATTGCAACAACTGGATTGACAACTGGAACTGCAAGAATTACAGACATTGTTAATACAAACATTACAACTGGAACCGCAAGAGCTACTGATATTATCAGCACTAATCTTACAAGTGGAAGTGCAAAAGTTACAGACATTGTAAGTTCAAACATCACAGCAGCAACTTTGATTGCAACAACTGGATTGACAACTGGAACTGCAAGAATTACAGACATTGTTAATACAAACATTAC